>Ga0105237_10009407_pt1 | contig 10468 bp, 8 predicted proteins | sample KBSC24metaG_FD_81520 | JGI IMG/M metagenome (GOLD analysis project Ga0105237, IMG submission 81520) | Corn rhizosphere microbial communities from Kellogg Biological Station, Michigan, USA - KBS C2-4 metaG | ecosystem: Host-associated > Plants > Roots > Rhizosphere > Soil | place: Michigan, USA... | reverse complement strand
TTGCGGATCATCGGCGCAACCCAATCGTCTGTATCTAGTGCGTAGGCGGAAGCGCATGAGCACGATTCCTGTCCGAGGCCGAAATAAACTCCACCTACGACTTTGCCCTGCTTGTAGAGATTCTCCAGCGCCTGCTCCATCTTGCGATTGAGCACCATCCAGCGGTAGATTTCGATGCACTGCGGCCTGGTCAGATATTTCGAATCGCGAATCGGCGGCGCGGGTGCGCTCAGATCGCCAAAGATTTCATAATGGACTTCGTCGCCTTTACGAGATTGACGGACGCTGAAGCTCGGCTTCTCCAGGCGGAAGTCGGGAATTGAGTAGGTGCGCTGCTGCGGAAGGGCAGTTTGGCCGGAGCCGTTTTTGGAACGAGCGCTTGCAGTTCTAGCGCCGTTGCTGCCGTTCGAACCAGCCGCTCGCGTGGTTTTAGTCTTCTTTTTCATGTCTGCACGAAGTAATAATCCTACTCCCCGACGGCAAAAGCGGGCAAAGCGCGAGGCGCTCTACAGCATGCGAGGCTTTCAGGAACTTTCTTGGCGCGTTACTAGGTGGAGAGCATGCGTGCCGCCAACGCTGAAATGACGAGTCCGGCGAGAAGGGCGACGATGCAGCCCAGCACGAGCATTCTTCTTTCCTGCAATACCGCAGCATCAATATCACTCAGCGAGGATGCCAATCGCACTGCACCGCCCGAAACCGGCACTGCCACATACAGCACGGGGATGGCGAATGCTCCGCGGCCGCGAGTCTGGACGCCGATTTCTCCGTGCAATGCTGCCTTGAATTCGGGTCTGTCGCCTTCGTTTTCGAGCGACGCCACCGGAATTTGAGAATCAGCGATTACATTGCCGTTGCCATCGACTACTGTGGCACGCGCGCCTGCCTGCTGGCCCGCTTGCGATGTAAGATCGGCGATTTTTGTGCTTCGATCGGTATTCACGCGGGCAGCGAACATTTCCGCTTTCTGCGTGAGGCCGCGAGTGGTCTGATCGCGCAGCGCTTTTTGCCAGAGACTTTCAGCGGAGTAAATGGTGGCCAACGCCGCAGCTGCAATCAGCGCAATAAAGGAGATGAAAAGGAGCACGAACACGCGCAACCGGGTGATCCGTTTCGGCGGCGCGCTTGTACCAGCTTGCACCTGGGCTTCAGTGGCCATTGGTGGTCAGGGCCAAAGATAGCAACGCTTTTTGCTCAACGTCGTGGGCTTTTGCCGAACCGGTAGCGGGGCTGGGACTTGCGGAGCGTTTCACCGACATCACCGGCCGTTCGCCCGCCAGATGCCGCAACCGCGGCAGCATGTAGTTCAACGCGCCCATGTTGGCCGGCTCTTCCTGAACCCAGACGATCTCGCGCGCGTTCGGATGCCTGGCAAGTTCGGCCGCAATCTCCGCCTCGGGGAACGGATACATCTGTTCGACGAACGTGATTGCGATATCGGTGATTTTCTTTTTCTTGCGCTCAAGCTTCAACTCGTGGCCGATTTTTCCGGTGCACAATAGGATTCGTCGCGCGTCATTGACTTCGGTGTCAGGTCGCACCCGCAAAAAGCCGCCGTTTGAGAACTCTTCGATCGGCGACGAAGCCTCCGGATGCCGCAGCATGCTTTTTGGTGTGAACACTACCAGGGGCTTGCGCCACGGGCGTAGGGCCTGCCTCCGCAATAGATGAAAATATTGCGCGGCAGTTGAAGGCTGGCAGACCTGAAAATTGTCTTTTGCCGCGAGTTGCAGAAATCTCTCAATGCGCGCGCTCGAATGCTCCGGGCCCTGCCCCTCATAGCCGTGCGGCAACAGCAGCACCAGGCCGGAGAGCAAACCCCATTTTGCTTCACCCGCAACAATGAATTGGTCGATGATGGCCTGGGCTACGTTCGCGAAATCGCCGAACTGCGCTTCCCATAACACCAGCGTCTCAGGAAAATCGCGGCTATAGCCGTATTCAAAGCCAAGGACGCCGGCCTCGGAAAGTGTGGAGTTATAAATCCGGCAATGTGCCTGGCCTTCGGAAACGTGCTCAAGCGGCACATACTCCTGTTCGTTCTCTATATCGAGCAGCACCGAATGCCGCTGATTGAAGGTGCCGCGGCGGCTGTCCTGCCCGCTGAGCCGCACCGGTATCCCGCTCTTCACCAGACCCGCAAAAGCCAGCGCCTCTGCCATTCCATAATCCACCGGACGCTTGCCCGCGCCCATTTCCGCGCGCTGCTCCAGTAACTTTTTTACCTTGGGATGAATGTGGAAATCCGCCGGATAGGTAGCAAGCCGCTCGGTGAGTTGCAGAAGTTCATCCGATGAAATCGCGGTATCTGCGTCATATTGCGACTTGTAACGACCGCCGCTGAAACGCTCCCAGTATCCCGGCAGCGACCGCATCAGCGGCTTCTTCCGCACGCTGGACGCCCGCTTTTGCGCCCCCTCAAGTTCCGCCTTCACTGCGTCCGCGCGCGATTTCGCATCGGAAATTCCTGTGTCTTCCCCGTATATCTCCCACAACGGCGGGTGCTCTTTGATCGCCTTGTACAGCAACGGCTGGGTAATCGTCGGATCATCCACTTCGCTGTTTCCATGACGCCGGTATCCGATCATGTCAATCACGACGTCGCTGCGAAACTGGTAGCGGAACTCCAGCGCAATCCGTGCCACACGAATGACGGCGTCCACGTCTTCGGCGTTGACATGGAAAATCGGAATACTCTGGCGTCGCGCGAGTTGTGCCGCGAACCGCGAGGAATGCAGCTCCTGCGCTACAGTCGTAAATCCAATCAGATTGTTCACGATCACGTGCAGCGTTCCGCCGACGCTGTAAGCAGGGATGTCGGCTAGGTTCAGAGTTTCGGCGAAAACGCCTTGCCCGGCGAATGCGCCGTCGCCGTGAACCAGGAGCGGCAAAAACTTTTCGTTACCGCCCTCGCCTGCGCGATCTTGCTTGGCGCGCGTCCGGCCAACTGTCACCGGATCCACAGCTTCGAGGTGACTCGGATTCGACACCAGATGGATGTGTATCTTGGCGCCGCTACGAGTTTCGTACTCTCCGGTCGCACCCATGTGATACTTCACGTCGCCGCCGCCGAGCACGCTGCGCGGATCAACGTCTTCAAATCCGGCGAAGACTTCTTCCGCTGGCCGCCGCGCAATATGCGCGATGGCGTTCAGCCGGCCGCGATGGCTCATGCCCATCACCAGTTCAACCGCGCCATGCTGCCCGGCGCCATCGAGGATTTCATCAACCAGGGGAATGAGGGCCGTGACACCTTCGAGTGAAAATCGCTTGCTGCCCAGATACCGCTGCTGCAGGACCAATTCAAAGAACTCGGCACGAATCAGCAGATCGAGCGCGCGCTGCTGGTCAACCGCTTCCTGCGGCCCTTCCAGCTTCTCCTGAATCCAGCGGCGGCAGGCGGGGTCAGCAATGTGCATGAACTCGGCCCCGACGGTGCCGCAATAAATCTGGCGCGCTTCCTGGGCGTATTCGCCCTCAAGCTGGAGATCGGGATGCGGGACAGGTTGCAAAAAACCGAGCGGGTCGAGGTCCGCTTCGAGAAATCCCCATTGGCGGAACGCGTCAAAAACGCGTTCGCGATCGCCGTTTGAGACTTCCATCAAAGCGATAGTGGCGGAATCATTAGTTTTGGATCGTGGGCTGCCCATAACGACACTTATAGGATAAAGGATGCGCCGCCCTACGTGCTTGATCCCGACGTAACTTTGGTGGGTTTTTGCTTATTTCAGAAACACAACCAGCAACCGACCGTCCGAGTGATACCCTCCGCCGCTTGCATTCTTGGCGTCCTGTACCGGGTTCGGCGGCAGGTAGTAGGTCAACTTGTTCGCTTTGCCCGACTTGTCCAAACCTTCCGCCAGATTCGCCCGCTCGGAGTCAACGTCCGGATCAATTTTGTGGGTCAGCTTTCCAGTCCGAATATCTTTTTCAAATCCGATGTCGTGGGTCGCGGCGCCCACCCAGACCACCTGGTTATTCCAGGTGAACGGCGCTTTCCACACGCGGAAGTGATGGCGACTGGCAACCACCGCGAATGCCTGCGCCTGTTCGTAGCCGAAGTCCTGCACGCGATCGAACAGGTACAGATGGCTCATCGGCATCTGCAAATATTCTTTTTTCTGATAGGTATTGAGGACCGCCTTCAGTCCCGCCTCTTTGCTGTCAACGTCGGCAACATGCCAGTTAGCCGCATCAAAGGCGGCCTGCATGCTCTCCTGGCTGCCGACCACCACAAAGTTCACCATGTCTCCCTGATTGCCAGCATGGTCGTGCACTCTGCGCGGAAGGCCGTCAATGTGTTGCCGGAGGCCGGCGTCGAGTATGACGGTCGGCAGCTTGAGGCCCGCTGGATTTCCTGCCACGGATTCTGCCGCGTTGCTGCTCACTGCGTTGGAACCTTGCGCGCTGGTGGCCGCAGGCGAACTTCCAAATTGCCCTTTGAGCCAGACTTGCGCGGCAGAAGAGAGCTGCTCTTTTAGAGCGGGATGTTGCGCAGTATCGGCGGAATTCTGTGCCGCTGCGTTCTGGGCCGGCGAGCTCCCGGTTGAAACATTCTGAGGTGATGTTGCCAGCCCGTGAGTAATACGCACCTTCACAGCAAAAGCGCAATTTGAAGATGCATTCTCGTTAACGCCAAGGAAGAGGTGTCCCGCACCAGCGACTTTCAGGCTGTTTTCATTTCCCACCACTGCCGGATCTGACTTCTCCGCCATCCTGGCGATGAGCGCTCCGGCGGGAACCGACGGCAGAGGAATTTTGCTCCAATCTCCGGAAGTGGATGTAAACCCCTGAGGGCTGCAGTTCCCGTCGGACCCTGGCTTTGTCTGAGCGCTTAGCGTGAGTTCATCGCCTTCGGTGAGATCCACGCCGGTGTCGGTCCACGTTTGCGAACCGGAGATCGTGAAGGAGTATTCCGAAGCGGCCGCATTCTGCGCGTGAGAACTTAGTGAGAATGCGATCAGCGCCCAAAGAAAAATCCAAACGCATTTCATGCGCGTCCTCCTGAAATGGAGCTGAAGACTGAGCGAAAACCTAAGATCCCCTGGGGCCAACATTATCGCAAAAATAAGTCCGCCCCGGCAGGAACACCGGGGCGGATCTAGGCAAAGCGGTTTTCGGAAAGCAAATTTACGGCCAGCGTTTGCCTGTGTCTTCCCAACCAGCGGCGCGAGCGGTCGGCCCCTGGTTGACAGCTGGCTGCGGAATCCGGATGGGTTGTTGTGGCGCGGGCGAGGATGACGCCGTCAGTGTCGGCTTCGATGCCGCGGTATCAGATGCCAGATCCTTGTCATCAGAAAGCAGCGGAGCGGCCACGCGCAGCGCCTCCACTTCTTTTTCCAGACGCGCCATCTCCAGCTCTTTTTGTCTCAAAACTTCGTACACATTCTTCATAATCGGCACCTGTAAGAGAGCAAAATTCGTAAGTACCAACTTCATCCGAACTTTATGCACCTGCGAAGATTTTGTCAAGGAAGAAGCACGCTTTGGGCGTGGAAAACCGCGCCTGTGAACAGTTCTGATAACCACGATGCCTCGCAGTTTCGCGTCCGCAGATGGTTTACTCTGGTGGTGATGAGATTCACCCTTGTGCTGGCTGTGCTTTTTCTGCCTCTGAACACAATTCTTGCGGCGCACCAGAATGCCGCCGCTCCGGCCCCGCAACCCGCCTCGACGGCCGCCTCCGATTATTCAGGGATGTACTCGTTTCTCAAAGAGGGCGAATTTGTGCAGATCACCATCGAAGAAAATGGCAAAGTGAGCGGCTTCATCTCGCGCTTCGGAGATTCGGGCACGGACAAGGGAACGTTTCTTGACCAGTTTCTTAAATCAGGGAAGAGCGACGGAGCGAAACTGAGTTTCACGACAGAAAGCGTGCACGGAGTGTGGTTCACTTTCGACGGCGCATTCAGTCGCGGTTCCGGCAAGAAGCCCGATGACGAGGGCTATTATGTCTTACGCGGAACGCTGACCCGCGTTGGCACCGATGCAGACAACAAACCGGCCTCCCAGGCGCGCCAGGTTGAGTTCACATCATTCCCCAAGGATGCTGGGCCGCAATGAAGTCAGACCAGTCCCGAAGCCGCCTCTAATGACGCAGGCACAAGATAATGACCGCCGCCAGCGCGCTGACGATCAAGCTCGCGACGGTGTAACCGTGCTCGCTGATCCAGTTCGCTTGATTTTGGGTGCTGAATAACTCAGGCGGAGTGGAGACGGGTATATCGGATTTCTGCTCGCATTCCACACATAGATCGCGTCCCGGCGAAACCGGAAATCCGCACGCTCCGCATACGTTTACTACAGTAATTTTCGCCGGCTCTGTTGCTGGCGCTTTAACAGATGCAAGGTCAGATTTTTCGGGCGCGTGCCATGCCATGGGGGTTAAGTGCTCCTGCGGTCCCCGCCATGCACTTGCCTCTACAGTTTCCGCCGCGACTCGATGCTCGACTGCAACTTCGACCATTTCCGCCAGTCGTGTGACTGTGCCCGCGTCCCGGTCCGTCCATTCATACTTGCTTGTCAGTTCGAAAAAGCCAATGGCCTTTTCCGCCTTCGAAATCGGCGCCAGCAATTTGAATTGGCCACCCGCTGCCAGGCGGACCAAGCGTCGATTCCGAATGCAGTCCTCGACAATTGGGTCGCGGGGATCGGCAGTATTTCCTGTGAGAGAAACTTTGCTGCCAACTGCGGCGCAGTAACTGAGGGACGATCCCTCAAATAGTGCAATCGCAACACCGGTTGCGGCTGTCAGAAATGACGCACGTTCCGCTAACAATTGCAGAGACGCTTGAAATTCCATACGCGCCGACGCGCACAACGACGGGTATGAGGAATCCGCTAGCGCTTGTGACGGATCGTCGAGAAGCAGCGTGGATGCGGGTTGGAAATCCATTCCACATCAAGCGTCCCCCGCAGCGTTCGCGGGTGTCAATGATTAATGGCACGGCTCAGAACCGAAAGTCACCATGCCACGGTTTAGGGAAACATCCTCAGCCACGCCCATCCAATGAGCAGCGTTCCCGCCGTGACCGGCAGCCCGACCCTGAAGTACTGCCGAAATCCAATGTGCATATCCGGCTTCGCGGTCTCGACCACAATGATGTTCGCCACGCTTCCGGTGATGGTAAGGTTTCCAGCCAGCGTGGATGCCATGGCCAGCAGGAGCCATGCATGGTGAGGATCGGGGAATCCCGGTACCAGAGATTTCAACAACATCACCGCCGGCACATTGCTGACCAGATTGCCTAAGGCTACGACTACCAGTGTGAAGGCGGCGGACGAGTGAAGATTCAGGTGCTCGCCAATTTTTAGGAAGTGCCCCACAATCCCTGCGTTCTCCGCACCGCCCACGATCAGGAAGAGGCCGATGAACAGGACGAGAAGTCCCCAGTCCACTTCACCGTAGAGGGTGTGCGAGTCGGTAGTGCGGCTGATCAGGAGCACGGCTGCCCCCAGTGCGGATGCGAGTGCGGGCGGCACACCCAGAAAAAATCCAAGCACGACGCATACAACCACAACTCCTGGCTTTGCCAGATTCGAAGCTGAAAAATTTGCAGGGTGCAGCGTTTCGACGGAAGGTACCGCTGTCGCGCTGACGGCCGAAAGTTCTCGGCGAAAAATTTGCCACACGACAAGCCAGTCAAAAAAAAGACCCGCCAGCGCAACTGGCCCAAGGTGAAAAACAAAATCGCGATACTGTATAGCAGAGTAAGAACCGATCAGCATGTTCTGCGGATTTCCCGTGATCGTGGCCACGCTGCCGATATTCGAAGCGGATGCAACCGCCAGCAAGAAGGGCAGCGCCGGCAGCTGCATCCGACGGGTGAGATTCAAGACTAACGGCACCATGACCAGGCAAATAATGTCATTCACCAAAAACGCAGAGAGAATTCCCGTAGTGAAAATCACTGCTGGAAGCAACCAGCCAGGATGCAAATGCTTCCAGATCAATTGCGCTGCCCACTCGAAGAAGCCGCAGAGGTGCAGGCTGCCCACGATCACCATCATTGAAAACAGGAGAACAATGGTGGGGAAATCGATCATTCCTAGCGCGCCGCGCGCGGGAACAATCCGGAACGCCACCATGGCTACTGCCCCGATGATGGCTGCTCCCGGACGGTCGATCTTCAACCCGGGAAATTTTCCCAGCGCGAACACGACATAACTGGCCAGAAAAATTATGTAGGCTGCGACAACGCTGGCATCAGACAAGAAAGTCGGGGATAGTTGAGGCATCGCCGGCAGTTTAAAGCGATTTCATCGTAGCAGAATCAGCCAGTTACATTGAATCACGAGGGATCGGTAACCAAGCTCGGATGTGATTGGCAGTCCACTTTCCTCAAACGACCTGCTCCCAAACCGGAACATTGCCGATCTCCCAAAGTCACATTTGTTTCGGCTAGGCGCGACCTGAATGCAGCGGACACCCGATGAAAAATCAGAGCTATGGCAGAAACAACTGTTCCACCACGCGACGTCCTTAGCGCTGACGCCTCGACCCGAATGGCGCAGGCGTTGCGCAATTTGCAGCACGCGGTAACTCAATCTCATGACGCGATCTTCATGACGGATGCCGCGGGCATCATTGGGCGCGTCAACCCGGCTTTCGAAAAGCTGACCGGGTATTCTTCGCTTCAGGCTGTCGGAAAAGACTTGAGTTCGCTGATTGCGGGCGGAGCTCAGGCAGAAGGCTACCGACAGATATGGGGTCGGATATTCGCCCACCGCCCATTCGTGGGAGAAATAGAGATACAACCGCAATCGGGTGCTGCCTGCCGCGTGGATCTTATCGTTTCTCCTGTGCTCGATAATCGCGGACAGATCACTGGATTGGTATGCAACTGCGTCCAGCGTGGTGCACAAGCCTTCCATTCCGCACCTGACGCCGGCACCATCTCCCCAACTCCCGAGCGTCGAGGTATAAGCGAGCTTGCTGATGCGCTGAACAATTTCCTGCTGCCCGTCCTTGCCAACGCGGAACTGACACTCGAAGCGTTGCCCGCTGACAGTCCTCTTCGTTCACGCTTGAGAGTCATCAAAAGCGGGACGCGTCGCGCATCTGATCTGGTTCGCGAGCAACTAGATCTTGCTCGCCTGCCAAGGCCCCTCTCCTCCCTCAGTGCGGCCCAAGTCAATCCCCTCTCGCCTGTTTTCGGCCATCATAATGCCGAAGCGGAATTGCTACTTTCCCCAGATCACGAACGTGCTCGCAGCGGTCCTGCCACCCTGCTGATCGTTGAAGATGAAAACCTGATGCGCGAGTCCATGGTGGATTTCTTGTCGCGTTCGGGATACAACGTTCTTTCTGCCGGGAGCGCCGAAGAAGCGCTGGAGACCAGCAAATCCCACTCCGAAATCGACCTCGTCATCACTGATGTGGTGTTGCCGCAGATGAGCGGCCAGCAACTCGCCGGGAAGCTAACGACAGCCTTTCCGGAAATGAAGGTGCTGTTTGTATCCGGCTACTCTCAGTCGGCGGTGTTCCACAGGGATGTCCCCGGTCTCAATCGTGCATTCCTGCAAAAGCCGTTCTCGCTTCCGGTGTTGGCGGATAAAGTCGGCGGTGTCCTGTCGCCGCCAAAAAAGGCGCACGCTGCCGCGGCTGCCGGATTGTAAAGCCCGTCCCGTATAATTGCCTTCCAGCATGGCAACCTCAGCATCGCGCGACGATGCCACAGCCGCTCAGACGCCCTTTGTCATTTCCGCATCGCGAGCGCCCCGTTTTCGATACGCTTCGCTGGGCGTAATTTTCCTTCTCTGGTTTGTTATCTATTTCGCTGCAATTTTTACCCCGCCACTGCTCGATGACGTCGACACCATTCACGCCGAAGCCGCGCGCGAAATGGTGCTGCGGCACGATTGGGTGACGCTTTATACCGACGGAATTCGCTATCTCGAAAAGGCGCCGCTCATGTATTGGGGCGTGGCCGCCAGCTACGAAGTATTCGGCGTAAAAGATTGGAGCACGCGCCTTCCGCTGGTGCTCGGGATCCTGGCGCTCTTAGTTGCGACCTACTGGCTGGGGAAACTCGCATATGGAGAGCGTGCCGGATTCTACTCCGCAGTTGTCTTAGGTACCTCGCTAGGCCCTTACATCTTCACTCGTTTCGAGATTCCGGACGCGATGGTCGGCCTTTGGGTAACGCTGAGTGTCACCTTCTTCCTGCTCTCGCTGCGTCAAGAAACGCCCTCGCGCCTCATCTGCTGGGGATTCGCTGCTTCCTGCGCACTCAATGTGATGACCAAAAGCCTGATCGGCTTGGTCTTTCCGCTCGGCATTGCCATTTTGTATTTGCTATTGACACGAAATCTACGCCATCTGAATAAGCTACGTCCCATTTCAAGCGCCCTTGTTTTCCTTGCGATCGCAGCACCGTGGCACATTCTGGCGGCGCTGGCGAATCCAAGCCAGGGAAATGTGAAGGGCTTCCTCTGGTTTTATTTCATCAACGAGCAGCTTAATCGT
>Ga0105237_10009406_pt1 | contig 10468 bp, 7 predicted proteins | sample KBSC24metaG_FD_81520 | JGI IMG/M metagenome (GOLD analysis project Ga0105237, IMG submission 81520) | Corn rhizosphere microbial communities from Kellogg Biological Station, Michigan, USA - KBS C2-4 metaG | ecosystem: Host-associated > Plants > Roots > Rhizosphere > Soil | place: Michigan, USA... | reverse complement strand
TGCGCAAACTCGAAGTCGCGCTCGTCGTGTGCGGGCACACTCATTACCGCGCCGGTGCCATATTCCATCAGCACATAGTTCGCCACCCAGACGGGCACACTCTCGCCGCTGAAGGGATTGATGGCGAGTAAACCCGTGTTTACTCCTTCCTTTTCTTCTTCGCCGATGTCGCGACCAGCCGCTCGCTGGGTTTTTACTTTTTCCGCTAACGCTTCAATGTCGCTCTTCAGTGCGGACCCTTCCGGCAATTTGGACAGCAGCGGATGCTCGGGTGACAACACGATAGCCGTCGCGCCAAAGATAGTGTCGATGCGAGTTGTGAACACACGCACGTCCTCGTCGCTGTCCTTTATGTGGAAATCGATGAGCGCACCTTCGCTGCGACCGACCCAGTCGCTCTGTCGCTTCAGAACTTTGTCGGGCCAGCCTGCTTCGATCTGCTTGATGTCGGCGACGAGCTGTTCTGCGTAATTTGTGATTCGCAAAAACCACTGTTCGAGATCTCGTTTCTCGACCGTCGTACCGCAGCGCCAGCAGACGCCGCCCGACGACTGTTCATTCGACAGTACGGTTTCTTCTTTCGGACACCAGTTGACCTGCGAGGCCTTTTTATATGCGAGGCCGCGGTCGAGCATCTTCAGGAAGAACCATTGATCCCACTTGTAGTAGTCAGGCCGGTGCGCGGCGATTTCGCGTGACCAGTCGTAACTGAGGCCGAGACGCTTAAACTGCCCGCGCATGTGCACGATGTTCTCTTCGGTCCAGTCACGCGGATTGATACCGCGCTTGATCGCAGCCTGTTCCGCAGGTTGGCCGAAGCTGTCCCAGCCGATGGGATGCATTACGTTGAAGCCCTGGAGGCGTTTGAACCATGCGAGCGCATCGCCGATGGAGTAGTTGCGTACGTGCCCCATGTGCAGGAAGCCCGACGGGTAAGGCAACATTTCGAGCGCATAGAATTTCTCGCGCTGAGTGTCGTTTTTCGCCTCAAAAACGCCGGCTTCGTTCCAGCGTTGCTGCCATTTCTGTTCGATCTGTTCAGGAAAGTATTTTTCGTCCATAACCGTATCCAATCATACACTTCGCCCCGGGTTAATTGCGTTTTTAGTTTTAGACAGGATTCGCCGCTTCGCCAAACACGCGCTCACGCGCGAAGCGGCACCGTTAGGACGAGGCTCGTTGAAGATACACTCGAAAACATTGCGGGGATTGTACACAAAGCCACCAAAAAGCACAAAAAGTGTGAGGATCTTATTTTGTGCCTTTTGCGCCTTTTTGTGGCTCTCTTTGTGGACCTTCAACAAACGATCGGAGCATCGTGAGATTTTTGATATCCGCGCGCGGATCGTCGTAGGGAGTTTCAAGAATGAAGGCCGCGTGTTTGAGTTTGGGATGCCGGGCGACGCGCCGCAAGGCGTCGGTGCCGATGTGTCCTTCACCGATGTGCCAGTGGCGATCGACGCGTGAGTTGTATGCGGCGCGCGAGTCGTTGAAGTGAACGGCGCGGACGCTTTTGAGCTTGACGGTTTTTTGCACTCGCTGAAGTAATGCTTCCAGCCCGTCTTCTTCGCGAATGTCGTAACCCGCCGTGAAAGCGTGTGCGGTGTCGAGACAAACGCCGAGCGGAAGCTTCGGACAAACGCGCATGATCTCGTTGAGATGCTCGATGCGGTGACCGATGCAGTCGCCCTGTCCGGCCGTGTTCTCCAACAAGATGCGAAGTGAACTAAACCTCAAACCCTTGCAGGCGATCTGTAGACTCGCCGCACACAACGCGATCCCATCAGCCTCGCATGCACCACGCGCGCTTCCCGGATGGACCACGAGATAGTCGACGCCCAACAGCAACGCGCGCTCGACTTCCTCTCGAAACGATTCACGCGATTTCTGCAACATCACGTCATCGACAGCGGCAAGATTCACGAGGTAATTGCAGTGAATCAACACCGGCGAGATCTTTGTTTGCTTGCGAGTTTTTCGAAACAGTTGAACGTCTTCTCGTGTGAGCGGCTTCGCCATCCACCCGCGAGGATTGCGTGAGAAGAGTTGTACGGTATCGCACCCAGTGTCTCTAGCAACGACTAGCGCATTGTGAACACCACCCTTGATCGGAGCATGAAAACCAATCTTCGGCATTTATTTTGTGCCTTTTTGTGGCCGCGAATGCGCCTCCATCACGCGCAACATGTTTCCACCCAGAATCTTGTCGACATCGGCTTCAGTGTAACCACGGCGCAAAAGCTCACGAGTGAGGTTTGGCAACTCGGCGACCGTCGCGAGATCTGACGTCGTAATCTGTACACCATCAAAATCAGAACCGATCCCCACGTGGTCCACGCCGACGAGTTGCACGATGTGATCGATGTGATCGACGATCCGCGAAACCTTCACCGGCGGAAGCCTTCGCGCAAACTCCCTTTGCCGAACTCGATCGCGCGCCAGCTTCTTCCGAACTGCATCGCCAGGCTCAGCTTCTGACGCCTGTTTGACCATCGACTCAATCTCGACGTCGACTTTTTTCTTCAACAATTGCCAACCCGGCTCGAGGTGTTCCGGATAGAAGATCACATTGACAACGCCGCCCGTCTTCGCAAGGGCGCGAATCATGTCGTCAGTCAGATTTCGTGGCACGTCCGCGATGGCCCTGCAAGCTGAGTGCGTGGCGATAACCGGCTCAGTTGAAGTCTTAACGATGTCCCAGAATGTCGGGTCTGAGACGTGCGACACGTCGACCATCATTCCCAGACTGTTCATTTCGCGCACGACGCTCCTCCCAAACTCGTTGAGCCCGCGCGTCCTGCCGGCATCGTCACCAGAAGAACCCGCCCAACTCGTGCTGACGCTCCACGCCGGCGACATGTATCGCACGCCGAGATCGTAGTATCGCTTCACATTCTCGAGCCGTTCATCGATCGCGTAACCGCCTTCAAGTCCCATTAATGCCGCAATCTTTCCTTCACGCGCGGCGCGACGAATATCGTCCGCAGACGTCGCCAGCAACCACGTCTCCGGATGCTTTTCGGCAAGCTCGCGAACCGCAGCTATCTGGTCGTCCGCGCGTTTCATTGCACGCGCGCCACCACCGCCAAACAACTGTGGCTCAACCCAAATTGAAAAGAACTGGGCGTCGAGGCTTCCGGCCTTCGCACGGACCGCGTCGAAGTGACCGTCGCTCAATTCCTGTTGCAAATCGACATGCTCGTCGAGCAGGCGCTGCGCCGTGTCGGCGTGCATGTCGATCGCGATGGCCCGTTGATGAATCGACATCGGATCGGTCGCGCTATTTTCCGTCATAGATGTAGTTTGATTGTTCTGGTTCATACTTTTATGACGACATCCGGAAGGTAATGTTAAAAACAAACACAGCGCTATCAGAATGCGACCGGTGAGAAAATTTCGGTCGTTTGTGGGAAGAATCCACCGGTTAATCGTCTCTTGTTTAGGAGGTCCCATTGCGATGTTACACGAAGATAATTACAGCAGCCCACCGTTCTTGCCAAGCGATGGAGAACTACGGTATTGTGCCGTGTTCGAGACCCAATCAGCGCACTAGACTGGACCGGTATTTCCGAGTGTTGAAGTGTTCTGCGCGGCAAAGATGAGGATCCTCCACCTCCATCTCGGTATCTCATAAGGAGTAAACAACATGTACTCAAAAGACGGCAAATCAAAAGATATTAAAACAGCACGCATCTGCGACGTTGTTTGGCACAACGGCGAATATATCAAGTGGGATGATGCGAGGGTGCACGTGATGTCGCACGTACTGCACTACGGCTCGAGTATTTTTGAAGGCATCAGATGTTACTCCACCAAACAGGGACCTGCCATTTTCCGCCTGCGCGAGCACATGCAACGCTTCCTCAACTCGGCAAAGATCTACCGGATGGACCACCCGTGGACGCTCGAACAGTTATGTACGGCCGCGGTTGAACTCATCCAAAAATCAGGGATGGACCAGTGCTATCTCCGACCCATTCTGTTTCGCAGTCTCGACGAAGAGCATCCGGCGTTTGGCGTCAATCCGTTTCCCAACCCGCTCGCCTGCTACATCGGTGCGTGGGACTGGGGCAAATATCTCGGCGACGAGGCGATCGAGCGAGGCGTGGACGTTTGTGTTTCGACGTGGAACCGTCTGACACCAAATTCGATGCCCGCCATGGCGAAGAGTGGCGCGAACTACATGAATTCGCAGTTGATCAAGATGGAAGCGCTTTTGAACGGCTTCGCGGAAGGCATCGCGCTCGACGACCGGGGTTACGTCTCGGAGGGCTCGGGTGAAAACATTTTCATGGTGGCCGATAACACCGTCTTAACACCACCGCTCTCCTCTTCCATACTTCCGGGAATAACTCGCGACAGCGTGATTCAAATCTGCCAGGAGCTGGGGATAACGATTAAAGAGCGGACCATCCAGCGCGCCGCGCTGTACGTTGCCGATGAACTTTTCTTCACCGGTACGGCAGCGGAGGTCACGCCGATTCGTTCAGTCGACCGCATCACGGTGGGCCAGGGCGGTCGTGGTCCAATCACGGCGAAGATTCAGAAGCTATTCTTCGAGATCACAAAAGGTGAGCGCCCGGCGCCCGGCGATTGGCTAACTTACGTCCGCGATCAGAAGCAGGCGCCGGCGGAAAACAGTGGCTTCACTCCCACGCAGACCGTGCGCGACGACAGCGACACCTCGCCCATCCTGTCGTTCCAGGCCGTCTCGCAGGACTAAGCCACAAAGAGGCACAAAAACAGATTTATTGACGGACCAGACGCCGACCCGCTATATTCAATCGAGCGCGCCCTACCCGCGTCTACACTCGCCACAAGCAAGTCTTTTTCTGAAATGGCCCTAAGAATCGACGATCTGCTCCGAGTTGCCTGCGGAAATAATGCCTCCGATCTCCACTTGAAGGTCGGAGCGTTTCCCTTCATGCGCATCGGAGGCGAGCTCCATCCGGTCGAAAATGCACCTCGGTTAAAAGCGGAAGATACCCTGGACATGGCGTTCTCCATGATGTCCAACCGCCAGAAACAACGATTCAAAGAGGTGTCGGAAGTCGACATTGGTTACGGCGTATCGGGCCTGGGCCGTTTTCGCGCCAACATCTTTCAGCAACGCGGCACCGTAAGCATCGTGCTTCGCGTCATTCCCGATCACACCAAAACTGCCGCCCAACTCGGTCTGCCGGCCGTGATCGACAAGATCGCCGAAGAGCGACGTGGACTGATCCTCGTTACTGGTGCAACCGGTTCCGGAAAGTCGACCACGCTGGCGGCGATGATCGATTGCATCAACGGATCGCGCAGCGGACATATCGTCACTATCGAAGATCCGATCGAGTTTTTGCACCGCGACAAGATGTCGTTCGTAACGCAACGGGAAGTCGACGTCGACACACGTTCTTTCGCGGATGCTCTACGTGGCGCGTTGCGACAGGATCCGGACGTGATCCTCGTCGGCGAAATGCGCGACCATGAAACGATTGAGACAGCACTCACCGCGGCGGAAACAGGTCACCTCGTTCTCTCGACGCTCCACACGCTGGACGCCACTGAAACGATCACGCGTATCGTTTCGTCGTTTCCGTCGCATCAACAGAAGTCGGTGCGCATTCAGTTGGCGGGAATTCTGAAGGCGGTTATTTCGATGCGTCTGGTGCGTGCGGCAAAGGGCGCGGGGCGAGTCCCTGCGATCGAAGTGCTCGTGTCAACCGCATACATTCGCGATCACATCATCAACGAAGAAAAAACGTACCTGATTCGCGAGGCGATCGCCGCCGGCACTTCGCAGTACGGCATGCAGACGTTCGATCAGTCGTTGTTCTCTCTGCTTCAGCAGCGACTCATTTCGACGGAAGAGGCGCTGCACAACGCGTCGAATCCTGACGAATTCAAGATGCGCGTGCAGGGTATCTACTCGAAAGACGACACGCTCTCGGACATGACCACGCCCGTCACCTCCACCATGAAACCCCCGCCAGTCAGCAACGAGGCGGAGAGCATTTTCGTCAAACACTAGCCACAAAAAAGACACGGAGACACGGAGACACGGAGACACGGAGACACGGAGACGCGGGGACACGGGGAATTTCTCCGCGTCTCCGTGTCGCCGCGTCTCCGCGTCAGTTTATGCGCAGGCGCCGCATGACGCGGACGCCCGAGCGCCAGTCTTCATTGATGTCGAAGCGATAGATCTCGATGTCGTGCGAGATGCAGTGTGCGAGCGTTTGAAAAGAAGGATGGACTCGCAACGTTGGCGCCACGAGGTACACCAGCGGCGACTCGTCTCTGATCTTGCGCTCGCCGAATAGTCTTGCTCTCGCGATGTGACCACGCCGGCGATGGGCTTCGACGCGCCGCCAATAATCTACCCCTTGCAGGACGTGTTCGCGGTCTTCTGAAACTTTCAATTCGATAACAACCAAACGCCCGTCTTGTCGCAGCGCCAGCAAATCGATTGGCCGTATGCCGAGCTTGGCGCCACGAGCCGTGCGAAACTGCGCGTGCAGCGGTGCAATGATCAACCCGGGATCGAGCTTCGTGATATCTCTTCGTAGTAACGATTCGAGCCACGCTTCGGGCGCGGCGCGATATAGCGCGTGACGATGATCGGCCGCGGAAGCTGATCGATGTTCGCACAAGTCGCGAAGCAGGTTCTGCCACTCATCACGCGTCGACTCATCGAGCAATCGCCGGTGTGCGCGATTGATTCCAAACCACACGCGCACGTTGCCGAGCAACGAACGCACACGCGCGAATGGAAGTCCGAAGTATCTGAGTGTCTCGCCGTGACGGGCGTTGACGATGTCGATTGCGTCGGGAGCTTCAGCAACGATCGCAGCAGCTTCTTCGCTGACGATCGCAGGAGCGACTGGAGGAAAGCGCGCGAGCTTCCCTGTCCACAATTCGTGTTTATCAGGACAAGTAACCTCTGTCAGCAACGTAAGGTCGTCATCGACAGTGAAGATCCTGATCATGTTTCTCAACGCGCGCCGCAGCAGCGCAACGCGGTACAGCAACGGCTTCAGAAGTTCCGGCGAAACAATCAACCAGAATTGCTGCACATACGGCGGCTTGATCCGATCCGCTGTGCGTCTGAACCACAACAACGCCGCAGACAGAAACGCATCCACCGTCGCCGGATGACTCGAAACAACTGGACCAGTGACTGCAATTCTTTCCTGTCTTCGCTTCAGCAGAATCTGTGCATAACGTCCTGGCTGGCCCGGTCTCGTCCCGCGACTTAACGCCAGCCGTTCCACGACGGTCCCGCACTGCAATGCACAGGCAAGCTGGCCTACGCGGTCGCATCGAACTTGTCGCGCTGCCCTGATCGTCGCTGCAATTGCCTTCGCCGGCGCACGCGGGATCAGTTCAATCAACGTTCGGTCCGCGCCTGGTCGTCGCGACGCCTCGAGCATGAGTGACTGTCCGGTCCAGTGCCACGCATGAATTCGCCACCAGCGCATTCCTTTCTCTGTCCAGCAAGAGAGCATGAGTCGTTCATGAGAAATCGCGATATCGATTTCGTCGCGGTGAAGAGACAGGGCAACTTCATCCGTGGCGACGTACAGCCATTCAGCATGTTGCCGGAATAGCAAAGCAATCTGTTCGCGCGCAAGCACTGGATTTGTGAGGTTCATTTTGTGAGTCTTGTGTTCGTCCGTAGTTCTACCGTGTGCTACCATTTTTCGCAACCATGAAGAACGTTTATCTAGCGGGAGCGGTACGGACACCGATTGGCAAATTCGGCGGCACACTATCCACATGGACAGCCGCGGATCTCGGTGTTGCGGTGGCAAAGGAAAGTTTGAACCGCGCGGGTTTGGCCGCGGATCAAATCACTGATTCGATCTGGGGTTGCGCGCGGCAGGCAGGCGGTGGACCAAACGTGGCGCGTCAGATTACGTGGCGTGCAGGTGTTCCCGAGGCGATCCCTGCTGCAACCATCAACCAGGCGTGTGGCTCCGGGCTCAAAGCCATCATCCTTGCAGCGCAGGAAATCATGCTCGGCCGCGCGGATGCGGTGCTTGCCGGCGGCACGGAAAGCATGTCGCGAGTTCCATACTTCGCGGAGAGCGCACGCTGGGGAACGCGTCTCGGAAATGCACAGCTCGTCGACGGCATGTATCGCGACGGCTTCAGCGATCCCCTGTCAGGACTGCTGATGGGACAAACCGCCGAGAAGCTGGCGCGCCAGTACGAAATCTCGCGAACAGAGCAGGATGAATTCGCACTGCGATCGCAGCAGAGAGCAGAAGCAGCGATCGCGTCCGGCAGATTCAAAGACGAAGCAATGCCGCTGGAAATAAGTGGTAAGAAAGGCGAGACCACGATCTTCAACCGCGACGAACATTGTCGCGCTGGAACGACACTCGCGGATCTCGCAAAACTTCCGCCCGTGTTTTCGAAGGACGGCACCGTCACTGCCGGCAACTCTTCCGGCATCACCGATGGCGCTGCTGCGGTCGTGGTTTTGAGTGAAGAAGGCATCAAGCGTTTCAGCACGAAACCACAAGCTCGAATTGTCGATTACGAGATCACGGGAGTCGCGCCGGACATCATGGGCATTGGACCAGTGCCGGCGGTTCGCGCGCTGCTCGCACGACAAGGCCTGAATCTATCGCAGATCGATCTCGTCGAACTGAACGAAGCTTTCGCCGCACAGGTCATCGCGTGCGATCGAGAACTCGGCTTCGCGGCTGATCGCTTGAATGTCAACGGCGGCGCGATTGCCCTGGGCCATCCCATCGGCTGCACGGGGGTTCGCATCACCGTCACGCTGCTGCACGAAATGCAGAAGCGGCAAGCGAAGCTCGGACTCGCAACGCTTTGCGTAAGCGGCGGTATGGGACTCGCACTCCTGCTGGAACGGGTATGAGGCCGCTACTCCTACTCGTTCTTTTTCTCTGTCTCACTGGCTGTAAGTCTCAAAGCGACCCCGCCAACTCCGCCAACGCGCCGTCTGAAACAATCGTCTCATCAACGCCTCCTTTTAAAACGAAAGAACCCGAGCGTTATCGCGCTACGCGCATAATCACGATCAACTCTCCCAACGGCGAAGCCACGGTGACAAAAACCTCGATCGCGAGAGACGGCGATCTGCGTCGTCACGAATCCGAAATGAATGCGAAAGTCGTCGCATATCTCGATCTGCCCCAAGGAAGATTTGTCCTGTTACCGGATGGGAAAGTCTACGCAGACCTCGCGACAGAGGCCGCCGTTTCCACTGCTGAGGCCGATGAGATCACGCCCGATCGGTTGTTACACACCGACACCGAAAGCACCAGTTACCAAAAGCTCGGCGGCGAGTTGATCGGCGGGCGCAAGGCAACTAAATACCGCGTGGTTGTTAACAGTTCCACCGCCGGAAACGTCACTCGTAGTGAGACGTTGATCTGGATCGACGAAGCATTGAATATGCCCATACGTTCTGAGACGAAATCATCCGACGGAACGCGGATTACCACGGAACTCGCGGATATCTCGCTCGAGATCGATAAACAACTTTTTCAAATCCCGGAGGGTTACGAAAAGATTGCATTTACTGAGTTTCGCAAGCGATTAACGACACTGGATGAAAAAAAAGAGAGCCAACCTCGGCGTTGAATTCAGGCATCCGAAGGCATTACAACTCCCATCAAGACAGATTTTCAGCAGAAAGGCCTGTGGTAGTGAAAAGAAAACTTCTGAACCTTGCACTTATTCTCCTCGCGATTTCAACCGGGTCGCTGGTCGAGGCACGCGCGCAAACGCGCAGCCGAAACGTCGCGCCGGCAACTTCGACTCTGATGACGTCATTGCCCCAATCCGACGCAGTGGCCCAGATAAAGTTGAAACAACTTTTGAACGAGGCGATGCCGCGAATACTTGCGAATAGTCCGGCAAGGCTCAGTGAGGTCAACGCCAGTATCGAGAACTTCAAGAATCGCACCGGTCTGGATGCACGAATGTTTCAGCAGATCGCGCTGGGCATTCGGTTTACATACCCGTCCGAGGGCGTAACAAAACTCGAAACAGTGGCCCTGGCAAATGGCACTTTCAGCTCAGCGGCCATGGTCGCCGCAGGCCGCGTCGCGTCGAATGGAAAATATCGCGAAGAGAAGTATCGCGACAAAACCATTTACATCTTTACGCTTGATGAAACCATACGAGTGCTTGGTGTGTTTGACTTCAAGATCACTGAACTCGCCGCCACACCGCTCGACGCCAATACGTTGGTGCTTGGAAACCCCGCCGCAGTTCGCGGAGCTATCGATGTCAGTCGTTCTCAGAAGGGAGCAAACGCAGAACTGATCGCACTCGCCAGCCGCGATCCGAACGCTATCGTCGGCTTCGGCGCAAACATGTCAGAACAGTTGGTCGGAAATCTCGACATCGGCAATGCTCCGATTGCCGCCGATCTGAAAACACTGCGCCAGGTGTACGGCTCAGTGGCTACGACTGACAAAGATTTGCAGTTGTTCCTTGGTGC
>Ga0105237_10009404_pt1 | contig 10469 bp, 8 predicted proteins | sample KBSC24metaG_FD_81520 | JGI IMG/M metagenome (GOLD analysis project Ga0105237, IMG submission 81520) | Corn rhizosphere microbial communities from Kellogg Biological Station, Michigan, USA - KBS C2-4 metaG | ecosystem: Host-associated > Plants > Roots > Rhizosphere > Soil | place: Michigan, USA... | reverse complement strand
GAGGCCGACGATCAGCCACACCGGCTCGATGAAACCGGGATCGACGCGTTCGAGCAGCTCTCTCACGGCACTCTCCTCCAGCGGGTATGGGCGAGGAAAATCTCCAGGCCCAAGCAGAGCAGGCCGGGATAAAGCGCCCAGGCGAAATATTCCTTCACATGCTGGAAGCGCTTCACCGTCACCTTGCTCGTCTCAAGCTGGTTGATTTCGGCGTAGACGCGCCTCAGAGTTTCCGTGTCGGTGGCGCGGTAGAATTTTCCGCCGGTGATGTCGGCGATCTTGCGCATCGTACCTTCGTCGATGTCGACCGGGATGGTGGTGTAGACCCGCTGGCCGAACATGTTCCGGGTCGGGAATTTCGCGACGTCCGACGAGGCCGCACCGATGGTGTAGATCTTGATCCCGAGCGCCTGCGCCGCCTCGGCTGCGGCATAGGGTGTAATCTTGCCCGCGTTGTTGGCGCCATCGGTCAGCAGGATGATGATTTTTGATTTGCTCTGCTGGTCGCGGAGACGATTGGCACTGGTGGCGATGGCCGAGCCAATCGCGGTCGCGTCTCCTGCCAGACCAACGCGGAGCCGCTCGACATTCTGCAGCAGCCAGTCGTGGTCGAGCGTCAGCGGGCTCATGAGATAGGCCTCGCCCGCGAAAGCGACCATGCCAATGCGGTCGTTGGGTCGCGCCTGGATGAATTGTCCCACTGTCTCGCGCACGACTTCAACGCGGCTGATTTCCTGCCCGTCCTTGTGAAAGTCGAGCGCCTCCATCGAGGGGGAAAGATCGATCGCCAGCATCATGTCGATGCCGTTGCCCTGAACCTGCGTGCTCGTGTCGACTTTTTGCGGCCGCGCCAGGGCGATCAGCAGGAAGAAAAGGGAGAAATAGCGCAGGGCTGCCAGCCAGCCACCGGGCTGGATTTTCCGCCCGCGCACGAGTGGTCCCAGCAGCGAGAGGCTCGAATACTGGACGGCGGCCTCCTTGCCCCGGCGCCCACGCAGGATCGCGAGCAGAATCAGCACCGGCAGCAGGAAGATCGCCCACGTATGGGCAAACTGGAACGTGCTCACGGTAGCCTCCCGTTCTGCGGAACCGGCGCCGGTTTGGTTGGTGACGAAGGTAACCGCCCGCTCGTGCACCTTCTCGAGCTCCGCGAGGGTCGGCTGGTAGCGCGCGAACTTCACCAGATCGCACGACTGGAGGAAATCGCGCAGTAGGTCACGATGCCCAGCCAAGGGCGTGGAGGAGTCGGCTTCCATCTGGCGCAGGAATTCCTCCGTCGTCCGGCGCGTCGAGGGAGATTGAAAACGTTGGCCGAGATAACCGCGAATCGTCTCGGAAACGAGGACCGCGTAAGGCATGGGATCGTCCTCCCGCAAAAGGGCGCGCGCTTTCGCGAGCCTCTCGAGCGTCTGTTCGTAGGCGGTCCGGGGACTGAGCTGTTTCTCGGGCCGGAACCAGCTCCAGAGAAAAATCAGTAGCGCGATGAGTCCTACCGCCGCCAGCGCGAGCCACAGCCAGAGCCACGAGCGAAGGAAAAAGAAGGGCGGGCGGATGTCGTAAATATCCTGCCCCGGCTGCTGCGAACCGGCATTGCCCGGGTCGCCCGCCGGCACGATCTGACCCGCAGGAGCTTGAACCGCATCGGGCGTATCCGTGACGACAGCCGGAGTCGGCGGCGCGGGATTGGTAGCCGCTGCGTTCGTATCGGTCTGGGCGCGGGCCGACAAGCCGAGGCCCAGCAGAAAAAGACTTCCGGCGAAAAAAGCGGAGGAAAAGGAGAATCGCTTCATCACAACCTCCGGCTGCTCCGGTTCTGGAAAAAGTTATAGAGCGCCTGGCTGTAGGACTCGCCGGTGCGGAGCTCGAGCGTGTCGACCCCCGCCTGCCGCGCGGCGCGTCGGAACTGGTCGATGCGCTGGCGGGCCAGCTCGGCGAAGGTCGCGCGCACCTGGCGGCTGTCGGTGTCGACCTCCATCACCTCGCCCGTCTCCGGGTCCTCCAGCGTCACCAGTCCGAGCGGCGGCAATTCCTCCTCGTGCCGGTCGCGCAGGTGCAGCAGGACGAGATCGTGGCGCTTGTTCGTCAGGCGCAACTGAAGGCGCATCTTCTCGAACGCCTCGGGCGATTCGATGAAATCGGAGATCACGAAGACCACCGCACGGCGGCGCAGCACGTCGTTGCAGAAATCGAGTGCCGAGGCGACATCGGTCCCCTGCCGCTGCGGCGTATGGAAAAGGATTTCCCGAATGACCCGCAGTACGTGCTGGCGACCCTTGTTCGGCGGGATGTATTGCTCGATCTCGTCGGTGAAGAGAAGCATGCCGACCTTGTCGCGATTGCGGATGGCGGAGAAGGCGAGGAGGCTGGCCACCTCGGCGGCGAGCTCGCGCTTGCTCTGCGTCTGCGAGCCGAACTTGCCCGAGGCGCTGACGTCGACCGCGAGCAAAATGGTCAGCTCCCGCTCCTCGCGCAGCTTCTTGATGAAGGGCGTGCCGGTGCGGGCGGTCACGTTCCAGTCGATCAGCCGCACTTCGTCGCCGGGCGTGTACTCTCGCACCTCGTCGAAATCCATGCCCCGGCCCTTGAAGACGGAATGGTACTCCCCGGCTAGCGCGTCGGTGACGAGGCGGCGCGTGCGCAGCTCGACTTGGCGGACTTTCTTCAGGATTTCTCGGGTGACGGCGGGGTCCATGGGAAACAGGGGCGAAAATTCGCCCGGGACATCAGGGCACGGGCAACGTATCGAGGATCTTCTGCACGATATCGCGCGAGCTCATGTTCTCCGCCTCGGCTTCGTAAGTCACCGTCACGCGGTGCTGAAGCACGTCATGGGCGACCTCCTTCACGTCCTGCGGCGTTACGTAAGCGCGGCCATTGAGGAAGGCGAGCGCGCGCGCGGCCAGCGTCAGCGCGATGGTCGCTCGGGGCGAGGCGCCGTACTGGATCCAGCCGGGGAACTCGAGCTTGTAGGCTTTCGGATCGCGCGTGGCGATGACCACGTCGACGATGTAATCGCGCACCTTCTCATCGACGTAGATCGTGTTGACCACGCCGCGCGCCTGGAGAATCTGTTCCGGCGTGACTACCGGCTGCACGGCGAGATTCGGCGACGTCGTCGCCATCGAGTCGAGAATGCCCCGCTCTTCGCTGCGCGAGGGATAAGTCACCACGACCTTGAGCATGAAGCGGTCGACCTGTGCCTCGGGCAGGGGATAGGTGCCTTCCTGCTCGACCGGATTCTGCGTGGCCATGACGAGGAACGGCTCAGGCAGCTCGTAGGTGTTCTCGCCCAGCGTGACTTGTCGCTCCTGCATCGCCTCGAGCAGCGCGCTCTGCACCTTGGCGGGCGCGCGGTTGATTTCATCAGCCAGGACGAAGTTGGCGAAGACGGGACCGAGCTTCGGATTAAAAGTGCCGTCGCGCGGATTGTAGATCAGCGTGCCCACGATGTCGGCGGGCAGCATGTCCGGCGTGAACTGGATGCGCTGGAAACGTGCCTGTACCGCGCCGGAAAGAGTGCGCAGGGCGAGCGTCTTGGCCAGGCCGGGCACGCCTTCGAGCAACACATGGCCGTTGGCGATGAGCGCGATGAGCAGGCGGTCGATCAGGTATTTCTGCCCGACGATGACGCGCCCGATCTCCTGGCGCAGCGGATAAACCCAGGCGCTCGCGTCCTTCACCGCCTGGGCGGTCGAGGCGAGGCTGGCATGTCCGTACGACACGGCGCGGGACGGATCGGCGCCGGGCACGGGGGGTAGGGTGACATTCGGGGCGGGTGGGGCGTAGGCGGGTGCTTCCATAAGATATGATGAGTGAGCGTTTGTTATGACGGCAACCTAGCACCAGTGCGAGGCAAAAGCTGTTCCATTACCAAGACTTAAGGATTTGGCAAGGGGCGCAAGGAAGCCGCCCGAAGTTTGCCTCGGAAGGGGCCGGAAAGGGCACCCTAAAAATTACAAAAGATGAGCTTGATTTGTGCCACTCCGATCCCCAGAATCAAACTTTTCCCCTTGACGTAAAATCAGACCCCGCGCCCACCCCCCTATGAAACAGTCGCTCGTCCAAGACGCCCTCAAAGTCGTCAACAGCCCCCAGGTCCTCGTGAACATCATCTCCAAGCGGGTCCGCCAGCTCGGACAGGGCTTCCGCCCGCTGGTCGCGTTCGACCCCAAGCTGACTTTCATGGACGTCGCGCTCAAGGAAGTCGCCGAAGGCAAGCTCGGCTTCGAGATGATCGAAGTCCCCTCCGCCGCCGGCACCAGCACGGCCCCCGCCCCCGCAAAGAAGGGCCGCAAGGCCGCCGCGGCCTAGTCTTTCTCTTCCTGTAACGGCGGTCCATGACCGCCGTTAATGGTGGAAATGAAAAATTCCGTCCTGATATCGGTATTGGCAGCAATAGCAGGCATTGCTTGCTTTTTAGTTCTTCAGTTCGTTTTGCCAACGCATAAAAGCAATGCCGCCATTGATACCTTAATTTTATTAGTCGTTATAGGGAATATTTTTTATTTCAGCACCAAGCGACGGAAAAAGTAATTTAGCGCATTACCTCAAACGCCTCTGTCTTGACATTTCCCCTCTCCCCCGTAAGCTAATCCCAACTTATCGAGAGCGGTGGAGGGGCTGGCCCTGTGAAACCGCGGCAACCGGTCGGTGATTTTTCATCTGAAGAATTTACCGGCGCCCAGGTGCCAAACCCAGCTCGGTGCGGTCCGCCTGATGCGGATCCTGCCGGGGAGGATAAGGAGCGGTAGCCCTTCCGTCTTTGGGCTTCCGATATCCTTTCCCGAATTTTCGCGAGGTCGATCCTCGATGAGTGACGGAAATTATGGGCAAGGAATTTTTCAGCTTTCTCAAGTGTCGCGAGTGTGGGCGCCAGTACCCCAAGAAGGCGGTCCACGTCTGCGAATTCGACTTCGGCCCCCTCGAGGCCGACTACAACTACGAGGAAATCCGCCGTTCCATCTCCCGGTCGGTCATTGAATCGCGCCCCCGCAGCATGTGGCGCTACCGCGAGCTCCTGCCCATCGACGGCGAGCCCACCGTCGGCCTCGAAACCGGCTTCACCCCGCTGATCAAAACCGACCGCCTGGCCAAGGCGCTCGGCATCCGCGAGCTCTACGTCAAGAACGACGCTTTCAATCACCCGACCCTCTCCTTCAAGGACCGCGTCGTCTCCGTCGCGCTCACCCGCGCGAAGGAACTCGGCTTCAAGATCGTCGCCTGCGCCTCGACCGGCAACCTCGCCAACAGCGTCGCCGCCCACGCCGCGGGTGCCGGGCTGAAGAGCTACGTCCTCATCCCCGCCGACCTCGAGCAGAGCAAGGTTCTCAACAGCCTCGTCTACGGCACGCAGGTCATCGGCATTCACGGTCCCTACGACCAGGTGAACCGCCTTTGTTCCGAGATCGCGGGCAAGTACGGCTGGGGTTTCGTGAACGTGAATCTGCGCCCCTATTACGCCGAAGGTTCGAAGACCATGGGCTTCGAGATCGCCGAACAGCTCGGCTGGCGCGCGCCGCGTCACACCGTCGTCCCGATGGCCAGCGGCTCGCTCCTCACCAAGGTTGCCAAGGCCTATCAGGAAGCGATCAAGGTCGGCCTCATCGACGAGCAGCCCTTCACCCTTCACGGCGCGCAGGCGACCGGGTGCAGTCCCATTTCCGCCGCCTTCAAGGCCGGAAGCGACCTCATCCGCCCGGTGCCGAAGCCCGCGACCATCGCGAAGTCGCTCGCTATCGGCACCCCCGCCGACGGCTACTACGCGGTCCATGCGGTCAAATCGAGCGGTGGCTCGTGCGAGGACGCCTCCGACGAGGAGATCATCGCGGGCATACGGCTCCTGGCCGAGACCGAGGGTATTTTTGCCGAGACCGCGGGCGGCGTAACCGTCGCCTGCGCCAAGAAGCTGATCGCCTCCGGGAAGATTCCCGCGAACGAATCGGCCGTCCTCTGCATCACCGGCCACGGTCTCAAGACCGCCGAGGCCGTCGCCCCCCACCTGCCCGCGCCCCGGCTCATCAACCCGAGCCTGCGCGAGTTCGAGGCCCTGATTGCGAACGACGCCATCCACGCCGCTGCCGCTTAAATAAACTGTCATCCTGAGCTTGTCGAAGGACCTCTAACTATTTGCTCGATCGATACCGAATGAAGGAATAGTGAGAGGTCCTTCGACAAGCTCAGGATGACAGCCTTTAAATTAAATTTATGCCCATACCCGTATCCATCCCCACCGTCCTGCGCCCCCTGACCAACGACCTCGACACCGTTGAAGTCGACGGCGCCACCGTCGGCGACCTGCTCGCCGCCCTCGAAAAAACCTACCCCGGCATCGGCGAACGCCTGCTCGACGCCCAGGGCAACGTCCGCCGCTTCGTGAACATCTACGTCAACGGCGAGGACGTTCGCTTCCTCCAGGACAAGGCCACCGCCGTGAAACAGGGCGACGAAGTCAGCATCGTCCCCGCCATCGCCGGGGGCTGATTCTGCCGTAGCTTTATGGCACAACCCGTGCTGGAATTGATCCGCAACTTCAACCAGGAAACACTATGATCGTCACCACCGCGCAGCTTTTCAAGGTCGCCTACGGCAAGTTCGCCATCGGCGCCTACAACATCAACAACGCCGAGCAGGCCATGGGCCTCTTCAAGGGCGCCACGGCGGCCAAAGCCCCCTTCATCATCCAGATCTCCAAGGGCGCGCGTGCTTACACCGACAAGAAGATGCTCGAGGCGATCATCCGCAGCGCCAGCGAGATCTTCCCCGAGTGCATCTTCGCCGTCCACCTCGACCACGGCGACGAGAAGACCTGTTACGACTGCATCGAGAGCGGCTTCTACAGCTCGGTCATGATCGATGCCTCGCACGATCCGTTCGACGAGAACGTCGCCATCACCAAGCGCGTGGTCGAGAAGGCCCACGCCAAGGGCATCAGCGTCGAAGCCGAGCTCGGCATGCTCGGCGGTGTCGAGGAGGACATCAAGGTCGACGAGGGCAACGCCTGCCTGACCAATCCCGAGGAAGCGGTCGAATTCATCAAGCGAACCGGCTGCGACTCGCTCGCCGCCGCCATCGGCACCAGCCACGGCGCCTACAAGTTCAAGGGCCAGCAGTCGCTCCACTTCGAGGTGCTCGAGGCGATCAAAGAAAAGGTCCCCGGCTTCCCCATCGTCATGCACGGCAGTTCCAGCGTGCCGGTCGACGAGGTGACCCGCATCAACAAAGCGGGCGGCACGCTCGATCCGACCGCGCGCGGCGTCAACGAAAACGAGTATCTCCCCGCCGCCAAGCTCGGCGTCACCAAGGTCAACATCGACACCGATGGGCGCCTGGTCTGGACCCGCGTGCACCGCGAGTTCTTCCGCGATAATCCCGGCGCCTTCGATTTCCGTCCCCCCGGTAAAATCTTCATCGAGGAATACGCCAAGTTCATCGCCCACACCTGCGAGAAGCTCGGCTCCGCTGGCACCCTCGACGAGGTCCGCAAGGCCGTCGCGAAGAAGTAGGATGCTAATGCATAGATGAAGTGGCGCGTCCTAATCCTTGCTTTGGTAGGACTATGCGGATTCGGTATCCGAGCAGAGGATTTGTCACCTACGGATCGCGAAGTTGCGGTGGTGTCCGACTTTCTGATTGAGCAAGGATTGTCGCCAAATGGCGGCCCCTACGTCTTTCAGGAAAAAACGATCGTAATCAATGGCTTTCCGGATGGAAACGTCTCGAAAGAAGTTCACGAAAAAGTTCCCGCAAGCCTGATTGCAGACTGCGTGCGAAAAAATGCTGCGCCCTCTCGACTTACCAAGGCTTTAACAGAGAAGTTCTCTGTTCGCATACTTAATGCTGAAGAGGAGGCGCGTCAGTTTCCGAAGGACAGCAATCTCAATCATGATTGGAAGAGCTTTCATAAAAAATATCCACATTCGGGAGGGCTCTATGCAATTTCTCGAGTTGGATTTAGCAAAGATGGTTGCTATGCAATGCTTTGTTTTGAAAAAACGTATGCGTCTTTAGGAGGCGAGTGCAATGTATTCGTCTTGAAGTGGAATCCCCAAAAAGCTCACTGGGATAAGGCGGACTTGGAGTTCAATCTCTGGATTGCCTAGACCATGCTGCAATTGATGCCCGGCATGCGACATCTCTTTTGAGGATTTTTACCCTTTTTCTCTTGTTAGCTTTCTAACCCCCTCAAAATCAACCAATAGTATCTAAAATAGGCAAGCACCACAATTAGTTGTGGTATTTCCTTGTCAGGGGTACAGGGGCGGGCGTAGAAAAGCGGCATGTATCTGAAGTCGCTCAACGTTATCGGATTCAAGTCGTTTGCGGACCGCACGACACTCGAATTTCATCAGGGAGTCACCGCCATCGTCGGTCCAAATGGCTGCGGCAAGAGCAACGTCCTCGACAGCATCCGGTGGGTCCTCGGCGAGCAATCGGCCAAGGCCCTGCGCGGTGGCGAAATGAAGGACGTCATCTTTTCCGGCACTGAGACGCGTCCCCCGCTCGGCATGGCCGAGGTCTCGCTCACCTTCGGCGACTGCGAGGAACAGCTCGGCACCGCCTACAACGAAGTCACCATCACGCGCCGCGTCTTTCGCGACGGCGCCAGCGAGTACGAGATCAACAAGACCGCCTGCCGCCTGCGCGACATCCACAGCCTCTTCATGGACACCGGCATCGGCCGCACCGCCTATTCCATCATGGAACAGGGCAAGATCGACCAGATCCTCTCCTCGCGTCCCGAGGACCGCCGCGCCATCTTCGAGGAAGCCGCCGGGATCACCAAGTACAAGAGCCAGAAGAAAGAGGCGCTGCGCAAGCTCGAGAACACCGAGGCCAACCTCATCCGCCTCGCCGACATCATCCGCGAGGTCAAGCGGCAGATCGGCTCGCTCCAGCGCCAGGCGGGCAAGGCGCGCCGCTACCAGGCGAGCTTCGAGGAGCTGGCCACGCTGGAGAACCGCCTCGCGCGGCACCAGTTCGACACCTTTTCCGGCACCATCGCGACGTTGCAAGCCGATGTCGACGGCGCCCGCGAACGGCAGGAGAAACTTGATGCCGACGTCGCGGGACAGGAACAGAAGGTCGGCGCGGCGCGTCACGATCTCTCCGTCGTCGAGGCGGAACTCGTCCGGTTGCGCGAGGAGCAGAACGCCCTGCGCAACGCCCTCGAGCGCGCCGAGCAGCGGGCCGCGACCAACCGTGCCCGCGTCGAGGAATTCACCGGCCTGCGCGATCAGGCCCGGCAGGAAATCGCCGCGACCGAGGAAAAGGTCCGCATCGGCGAGGAACAGCTCGCCCATCTCAACGCCCAGGTTGAGAATTTCACCAAGCTGCGCGGCGAGACCCAGCAGCGTTTCGACGCCGAGCAGGAATCCCTCCAGATGCTCCTCGCCAAAATCGGCACCGTCGAGGCGGAACGGGCCGAGGCCGAGGAATTGCGGCTCCAGCAGGACCGTCTTTTCCAGAAGCAGGAGCAGGAACTCGCCGGGCTCGAGCTTCAGCAGCGCAATTTCCAGCTGCGGGTCGAGGCTCTCCAATCGGAGCAGACGACGCTGACGCAGCGCCGCGACGAGGCGCAGGCCGCCGTCGCGCAATTGGCCACCAGCCTGACCGAGGCTGAGACGCTTTTGCAACAGCGCCGCGACGCCCTCCAGCAGGCCCAGCAGGCCCGGCGCGAGGCGGAGGAAAAATTTCGCGGCGCGGAACGGCTCGGCGCCGAGGCCGCCAAGGCACGGCAGAATCTCCAGGCCCGGCGCGACGCGCTGGCCCAGCTCGAGGACCAGCACGCCAGTGCCCCCCAGGCCACGCAACGTCTCCTCAAGACCGAGGCGGCGAGCGAAATCAAGGGAACGCTTTCCGGCCACATTTCCGTCAGTGCCGGTTACGAGACGCCGCTCGCGCTGCTTTTGGGCGACGCGGTCAACGCGCTCGTCCTGAACGACGACGCGGCGGCACAGTCCTGGCGTGAAAAATTATCGGGCAAGGAACAGTGCGCCTTCGCGCCGCTGCGTGCGGCCCGGCCCACGCCGCTTCCCTCCACCGCCGCGACCCACGCGACGAAATTTGTCACGTCGCAGCCGCTCGTCGCCGAGCTGGTCGCCTCGCTGCTGGAGGACGCGCATGTCGTCGACGACATCGCCGCCGGATGGCAGCTGAAAATGGCCCAACCGCAAAGCACCATCGCGACGCGGAGCGGGGAGCTCATCACCCGCAGCGGTCTGTTGCTGGTCGGACAGGAAGCGGGCGCCTCGCTCGCCGTGCTGACCCGCCAATCGGAACTGCGCGCCCTCGAGGCCGAACTGGCGGAGGCGACGAATAAGGTTTCCGCCGCGCAGGAAGTCGTGCAGTCCGCCCAAATTGTTCTCGATGAAAAGACGGCCGCGCTCGAGCAGGGCCGCGCCGCGGTGCAGGAGGCCGAGATCGGCCTCGCCACTCATCGCCAAGAGGAGAAGACGGCTCAGGCCGCGCTG
>Ga0105237_10009402_pt1 | contig 10469 bp, 10 predicted proteins | sample KBSC24metaG_FD_81520 | JGI IMG/M metagenome (GOLD analysis project Ga0105237, IMG submission 81520) | Corn rhizosphere microbial communities from Kellogg Biological Station, Michigan, USA - KBS C2-4 metaG | ecosystem: Host-associated > Plants > Roots > Rhizosphere > Soil | place: Michigan, USA... | reverse complement strand
CGGCGTGGCGCGCCGCTTCACCGTCTGGAATTGGATGACGCGGCCGAGTCCGGAGCGGCGCGATTGGTACATCCAGCACTATCTCGAAAGCATCCGGTTGTTGAGCGCCGAGGACATGAGGCGGCTGTTCCCCGGCGGGAAAATTATTCGCGAACGATTGCTCGGGAAGTCGCGGTCGCTAGTCGCCGCCAAATATTAGATAGCGTATCCCAAAAAGAGGGGAGCAAGACCTTCATTATGCCGATCACGGCAGCCGGCTTCGTCAATCAGAAGGAGATCAAGTCCGCTGTTCAACGAGTGGAGAGCAAATTTGCACGAGAGGTTCATCATATCCGTTACAACCTCGGAGAAAACTGGATCGGTGCGCCGTCAATCTTCTTTCGGGTCGTCGTGCGTGACGAAGCCGCCAGGATCGATCTTCTTTTAGAGCTTTCAGAAAGAATTTCTATTTCCCTGATGAACGAGGCCAGGACCGATGAAAATGGTCTATACGCCTACTTCGACTTCACGAGCGTGTCGGAACAAGCGAAGCGTCAGGACCCGGACTGGGCTTAGGCTAATGGCGTTGCCGCATGACTTGTTAGCAGTGGCCCGCGATCTCCGCGAAAAGGAGTTCCCAACGGAGGCCACGTTGCGCAGGTCGGTCTCCACCGCCTACTACGCCCTGCTTCACCTGCTGATCCACGAAGCGTGTTCCAATTGGGCACGGCCGGAACACCGAAGCAATCTCGCGCGGGCATTCGAGCACAAACAGATGCTTGCAGCTTCGGAGAAGCAAAGGTCGAAATACAAAGACGCGGCGGAGAATTCAACCGAGAAATATCTCTTCCGAGTGGCGCAGGCATTCGTTCAACTTCAGCAAAAACGTGAGCTTGCCGACTATGACTACAGCATTCACTTGCCGCTTGATCGGGCTCAATTCGCCTTAGGCCAAGCCGAGAAGGCCTTCATAAGCCGGGAGATCATTCGGAACGAGCAAATCACACAAGATTACCTTTCTTCTCTACTGATTCGAGACAGAATAGCAAAGCAGCCGGAATGGGGCGGGTGAGTCGCACCTAATTATTGAACACCCCCTTCCCAATAGCGGACAGTTCCCGCAACGGCCGTTGAAGTATCCCACTCTTTTTCAGTAAGTTCCCAAAGGCGCAGCACGTGCCCAAGCAGTTCGTACTGCTATGTCCGGATTTCTAAACGATCTTCGCTACTGCCTGCGGACCCTCCGCAAGAACCCGGGATTCGCCGCAATGGCTGTCCTGACGCTGGCGCTTGGCATCGGGGCCAACACCGCCATCTTCAGCGTGGTCAGCGGCATTTTGCTGAAGCCGCTTCCATTTGAAGACCCGGACCGCGTCGTCTCGCTCTACAACCAGTTTTTGGCCCTCAACTTGAAGTACGCCTCAACCAGCGTGGCGGACTTCTACGATTACCGGCAATTGAAACATATTTTCGAAGAGGTCGCCACCATCAACAGCATGAACTTCAACCTCACGGGCGCCGAAAAAGTGGAGCGGATTCCCGGCGCCGCTGTGTCAGCCAGTCTCTTCCCCATGCTCGGAACCAAACCATTAGTCGGCCGCTTATTTACAGAAGACGACGACCAGCCTGGCCGCGACAAGATCGTCATCTTGGATGAAGGGCTGTGGAGAAATCGCTTTGGCGCCGACCGCAACATCCTCGGGCAAAAAGTCCAACTCAGCGGCGAACCGTATACGGTAATCGGCGTTGTCCCCACGGTGCTTGGGGCTTTCGCCGAAATGCGCATGTTCAAACCGGCCGGGTTCACTCCCGGGCAGAAGAGCCCCAACCGGCGCGGAAATCAGTTCCTGTTCACAATTGGCAGGCTGAAGAAAGGCGTCTCGCTGCAGCAGGCCCGCGCCGGCATGGACACGTTTGGCAAGCAGCTTCAAAAGCAATTTCCGGACAACTATCCGCCGTCCGCGGGTTGGAGCATCCAGGTCGAGCCGCTATCCGAACGGGTCACCGGCGACCTGCGTCCCGCGCTATTGATCTTGCTTGGGGCCGTCGGATTCGTGCTGCTCATCGCTTGCGCCAATGTGGCGAACTTACTGCTGGCGCGCTCAACCGCGCGATCCCGCGAGATTGCCATCCGGTCCACGTTAGGAGCCGGCAGCCGGCGCATCGCTCGGCAGTTGATGACCGAGAGTCTTCTGCTCGGCTTGATCGGCGGCGGAGCCGGTTTGCTGCTGGGCGAATGGATCGTAGTGTTTCTCGTACAAAATGCCCCGCCCGGCATTCCGAGGATGAACGAAATCCGGCTGGACTCGCCAGTGCTCCTCTTCACCTTCGCCATCTCGCTCGCTTCGGGGTTATTGTTCGGAATGTTTCCGGTAATGAAGCTCGCAAGCGCAAACCTGAACGACACCCTGAAGGAGACCGGCCGTGGTAACTCCGGCAATCTCAGAAGGCACAAGCTGCGCAGCCTGCTGGTGATCGCGGAGGTCGCACTGTCGCTCGTGCTGCTGGTTGGAGCGGGATTGATGCTGCAAAGTTTCTTCCGGCTTCAACGGGTGGACCCCGGCTTCCGGCCGCACAATGTTTTGACTTTCCAGATCTCCCTGCCGAAGTCGCATTACGCGACTGACGAACAAGCTTCTCTGTTCTTCGATCGTCTGCTGAAACGAGTGCAATCGCTCCCGGGAGTCTCCGCCGCGGGTGCAACATCCACCCTTCCGTTCAGCGGCAACAACAGTTCCGGGTCCTTCAACATCGAGGGACTGACGGTGCCTCTTGGGGGAACCGGTCCCCATGCGGATCAGCGCAGCGTCAGCCCACGATTCTTCGCCGCCATGGGCATTCCACTCCGGCAAGGACGCACTTTCGAAGAGACCGACTCCCGCCCCGCGCCCCCAGTAGCTGTGATCGATGAAAAACTCGCCCGGCAATATTGGCCGAACCAAGACCCGATCGGAAAACGAGTCAACCGGGGCGACAAGATCTGGATTACCATCGTCGGCATCGTTGGACACATTCAGCACTCGCAGTTAGACAGCGAATCGAAAGGCGTCCTGTACACCTGCTACTTGCAAGGCTATGCGCAGGCGATGGGCGTCGTCGTCCGCACGGACAACGATCCGAAACTGCTCACCTCGGCGGTGCCGCGCGTGGTCAGCGAATTGGATAAGGATATGCCGGTGTTCGGTGTTCAAACGATGGAGCAACGGCTTTCCGCCTCATTAGTTCCACGCCGGGCGGCTATGACCTTGCTGCTGATCTTCGCCGGCCTGGCGCTGCTGTTGGCATCGGTCGGAATCTACGGAGTGATTTCCCAGACAGTGACACAGCGCACGCAGGAGATCGGTATTCGCATCGCCTTGGGCGCGGAACGCAAAGTGGTGCTGGGAATGATTCTGAAGCAGGCCATGACGCTCACGGGCATCGGCCTGGGCGCGGGCATCGCTGGCGGTCTGGTGGTTACGCAATTCATGAAAGGCATTCTGTTCGGCGTCAACACGACTGATCCACTCACGTTCCTGGTGGTCGCCTGTTTCCTCGGAGCCGTCGCAGCGCTGGCCAGCTATCTTCCGGCCTGGCGTGCCACGCGGATCGATCCGACGATTGCGCTGCGATACGAATAATAGGGAGGGCCGATGGGCAGGTGGATTTACAGCGTAATGTCGTACACGGTCACCGCTCAAATGCACGACATCGGAATACGCGTGGCGCGCGGCGAAGTCGCTATTGGATTGGTGGCATCAATGGGTATGGCCCGTGTGCTGGCGAACCTGTTCTGCGGTGTAAGCGCCACCGACCCCGTCACGTTTGTGGGCACTACTTTCGTCCTGATGGCTTCCGGAATTGTGGCGATCTACATCCCGGCGCGGCAGGCAGCGAAAGTCGATCCCCTTGTTGCGTTACGTTATGAATGAGGATCAGTGACGGCCTCATGAATACAGGGGCCGATTCGCACTCACTTCGTTGTGATAAGATCCTCACTCTATAAGGAGGATCTTGCCTAATGAGAGTCTACGAGGGCAGGGACATTCGAAACGTCGGCCTTGTCGGCCATGGTCATTCCGGAAAAACCATGCTTACATCGGCCCTTCTTTTTGCATCCGGAGCAGCTAACCGGTTGACACGCCCCGATGAGGGCAACACCATCACGGACTTCGACGAGGAGGAGGTCATCCGCAAGATCACCATCTCCACGGCTCTGGCATATGCCGAATGGAAAAAGACGAAGATCAACCTGCTCGATACACCCGGTTTTAATATTTTCATCCAGGACACCCGGGCGGCACTTATTGCGGCGGATGCAGCGCTTGTTCTTGTGGATGGTGTGGCCGGCGTCGAGGTTCAGACCGAAAAAGTAGTCGAGTTCGCCGATGAGTTTCGGCTTCCGCGTGCCTTCGTCATCAACAAGCTCGATCGTGAGCGATCCAGCTTCGAGCGCGCGCTCGAGAGCGTTCAATCGGTCTTCGGACGGACGCTGGTTCCGATCCAATTGCCCATCGGCGCTGAGAAAAATTTCACCGGCGTCATCGACCTCGTGAACATGAAGAGCTACACCTACACGCCCGTCGGCGACGGGAAAGGCAAGGAAGGCCCCATCCCCGCGGACATGGAGGAAGCCGCTAAGGCTGCACACGAGACGCTGGTGGAAATGGTGGCAGAGGGAAACGATGCGCTCCTCGAAGAGTTCTTCGAACAGGGCACGCTGCCGTTAGAGCACATCGTTGAAGGTCTTCAACAGGGGATGAAAGAGCGGCGCATCACGCCCGTGCTGTGCGCTTCGGCCTATCAGGACATCGGCACCGACCGGATACTCGACTTCATGGTCGAATACTTCCCTTCCCCCGTCGATCACGCCGCCCTCGAAGCGAAGATGTTGAGCGGACATCAAGTCACTCGCGAGATTAAGGACAAGGAACCGCTGTCGATTTTCGTCTTCAAGACTGTCGCCGACCCATTTGCGGGCCGCGTTTCCTATTTCAAGGTCTGTTCGGGTGTTCTGAAGAACGATGAGCATGCGATCAACTTCCGATCAAGCGTCGACGAACGCATGGCCCATGTGGGCTGCCTGATGGGTAAGACCATCACGCCGATCACCGAGTTGCATACGGGCGATCTGGGCGCGGTGGCGAAACTGAAAGACACGCTGACGGGCGATACCCTCTGCGTGAAGAACTCGATGATCCAATACCCGCCGGTGCAAGTGCCCGAGCCTTCCATTGCCTACGCCATTGAAGCGAAGTCGCGCAACGACGAAGACCGCATGGGCAACGCGCTGCACAAGGTGCTCGAAGAGGATCAGATGCTGCGTTTCTACCGCGATCCGCAGACGAAGGAATTCCTGCTGGCGGGTGCCGGGCAGCAGCACGTGGAGATCATCGTCAGCCGGCTGAAGAGGCGTTATGGCGTGGATGTGACGCTGCACGCGCCCAAGATTCCGTATCGTGAGACCGTCCGGGCGAAGGCAGAAGTGCAGGGCCGCCACAAGAAGCAGACCGGTGGGCATGGGCAGTTTGGCGATTGCTGGATTCGCATGGAGCCGCTCCCGCGCGGCGAGAAGTTCCAGTTCGCCAACGAGATTTTCGGTGGCGCGATCCCGAGAAATTTCGTCCCGGCCATCGAGAAAGGCATCGTGGAAGCCGCCGCCAATGGGTATCTGGCAGGATTTCCGGTGGTCGATTTCAAAGTGACGGTGTTCGACGGTTCGTACCATGACGTCGACTCGTCGGAAATGTCCTTCAAGCTCGCCGCGCGCAAGGCGTTCAAGGCAGCTATGGCGCTGTCGAAGCCGACGCTGCTTGAGCCCATCATGAATGTGGAAGTCCAGGCGCCCGTCGAATACGCGGGCGATCTGATGGGCGACATGAACGGCCGCCGCGGCCGCATCGTAGGAATGGAAACGCGTGGGGTGACGCAGTTCATACGGGCGCAGGCCCCAATGTCCGAGATGCTGAACTACCAGAACGACCTGACGTCCATGACGCAGGGCCGGGCCACGTTTTCGATGGAGTTTGACCATTACGACTTCGTCCCGCAATTGCAGGCGGAGAAGATCATTGCGGCGGCCAAGGCGGCCAAAACGGGCGAGGAAGAAGAAGAGGAGTGAACCATCGGGAGTCGGGAAATGCGGGGCGAGCCTTATTGCATTTGAGTTGCAAGCCGATTAGTAGCTAGGACTGATGGCTCAATGCTCTTCTACTACTGTTCGCCCCGCGTTTGTAGCCATTTGACCCACTCATGAGTCTTCTTGACCCAAGCATCTCAGATGGGTTACAGTGGTGAGGCTCGGACGTTAGATACGGAATTTGGAATCGGAGTTATAAGGCGAAAATGATTTTATGTAATTTTTTAACTCTCCGCTGTAGCGTCCTACTAATTTCAGCCATTTCAATAAGTTACGCACAGACGAATCAACGCCTCCTGATGGCGTTCCTGCCGCCGGCGCCAGAGCCGGTACCTTCGATCTCTCCCAAGGGGGAAGCTCCCCGGATTTCCTCCAACCCGTACATTGCCGATTCGCCCGGCTTTTTAGAGCCATCGGCGCAGCTCAGCGAGAAACCTACGCAATCTACTTTACGGGTGCAGCGGGCGGAAGAGAGGTTTAAGGCGGGGCGTGAACTGTACCAAGCGGGCGATGTGGACGGCGCGCGGCAGGAATTTGACAGGGCCGTCGACATCCTGCTGGGCACGCCGGAAAACGTTCCCGACCGCGCGAAGGTGGAAAAGAAGCTGGAACAGATGGTCGCCGCCATCCACCGTTACGACGTAAACGGGATGGGGGCCGGAGATCTATCGGGCCTGCAGGGCTACGATCGGGTGCCGCTCGAAGATATCCTCGAAATGACCTTCCCCATAGACCCCTCCTTAAAGCCCAGAGTCAAAGAGCAAGTTCAAGTCACCTCCTCCCAGCTTCCCCTCCAAGTTACTGATCCGGTCCTCAGCTACATCCACTACTTCTCGACTGAAAAAGGGCGGCGTACGTTGATCGCAGGGCTGAGGCGCTCTGGCCGCTATCGTCCATTGATTTCGAGAGTGCTGGCTGAAGAGGGCGTGCCACAAGAGCTTATTTACCTGGCGCAGGCGGAATCAGGTTTCTTTCCGCGTGCGGTTTCCAACAAAGCGGCAACCGGCATGTGGCAGTTTGTCCAGTTTCGCGGCCGTCAATACGGATTGAACCAGACACCATACGCGGACGACCGGCTGGATCCCGAAAAGGCAACGCGCTCGGCGGCGCGTCATCTGCGCGATCTCTACAATGAATTCGGCGACTGGTACCTGGCCATTGCCGGCTACAACTGCGGTCCCGGCGCGGTGGAGAAAGCGGTCGAGCGGACCGGCTACGCGGATTATTGGGAACTCCGGAACCGCAATGTAATCCCGAAAGAAACATCGAACTACGTGCCGATCATCCTGGCCATGACGATCATGATGAAGAACGCCAAGGATTACGATCTTGAAAACATCGACCTCGATCCGGCGTTGGAATACGACTCGACGACGTTCTCATCAGCGATGAACATCGCGTTGATCGCCGACCTCGCTGAGCGCCCGGTTTCCGATTTGCGCGAGTTGAATCCGGCGCTACTCGGCAACGTGGCTCCATCCGGTTTTGAAGTTCACATACCGAAGGGCAGCCGGGACACGATCATGGCCGAACTGCAGAATGTGCCGGAATCAAAGCGCGCTTCCTGGCGCGCGCATCGGCTCACTCAAGGTGAGACACTGGCTTCCGTGGCGCACCAGTTCAATGCGTCGGTGGGTAGTCTCTCGCCGGTGAGCGCTTCCACTTCGCCGGAAGCAGGCGACCTCGTGCTGATTCCCGCGCCGGAACGAGCGCCCCGAGCGGTTCACAGTACCCTAGCGAGCCGGACGCCGGCGAAGAAGCGTCCCGTCGCAGCCGCACCCCATCACGCGACGGCGAATCACACGACAGCTAATCATGCACCGGCAAAGACAGTGCGACGCACTGCCGCCGCCACGGTGCAGACAGCAAGCATTCGCTAACGTTGTTGCGAGTATCACCGCATTTTTTTTCGCTTCCCTCTTGCCTTCAAAAATAAACGATGTATGCTAGGGTTTGTAATTCGACTACATGAGGAGACCAACCGAATGTTTTTTAGTCCGCGCTTGGTTGCTCGCGACGGGGACGAGGATCTCGACGACTTCGACTACGACGATGAGCATGTCGAGATGGAGTCGGAAATTGGTGAATATCGAGTAGACGACGAGGACCTAGACGATATGGCAGATTCTAAATTCGGGACACCCGCACCAAGTATGATGGGAACCCCTGCACCTGAAGAAATAACACTTGGCACTCCGGCGCCGCAAGCTCCGAAGAAACCTGCCAAGAAGGCCACGGCGGCAAAGAAAGTTGCAGCCAAGAAGCCAGCACCGCCGGTGAAGAAGAAGACCGCGGCAAAGGCACCGGCTAAGAAAGCAGCAAAGAAGGCCCCCGCCAAGAAAGCCGCAAAGAAAGCACCGGCTAAGGGTCCTGCCAAGAAGGCTCCAGCGAAGAAAGCTCCTGCAAAAAAGGCTCCGGCAAAGAAAGCGCCGGCAAAGAAGGCTCCTGCAAAGAAAAAGAAGAAATAGTTAGAACGGAATGCAAAGATCCCTCACGGCTCGAGAAATCCGCGCCGTGGGGGATCTTGCTATTTGACTGTGATTTTATCTGGACACGACGGTCCGGCACCGCTCGAATAACTGGAGCAGGGAGTCGGCGTATTCTTCGGGAGTTTTGGAGCTTTTGGCTCCGTAACCCGCGGCAGCGCTTCCCTTTCCGTAGCCAGTCGTCTGGGCGATGAACTTCATCAATTCCAATGCGACTTCGTCTTTGTTGCGGCCTTTGCTTTCTGCATCGTTCTTTTCTTCAGCCATTGTTGAAATGAATCCTCCAGGTAGGACAATTCTCTAGGTTACCGTACTAATGCCAATCCACGCCCGCCGTTTCCTCCGGAAGATGCGTGGCGGCGCCCAATCCCATCTTATTGAAGCAGACGACGGCCGTTTCTATGTCGTGAAGTTCAAAAATAATCCGCAGCACCGGCGCATTCTGGTGAACGAGTGGCTGGCCGGGCACTTCCTGCGGTACCTTCAGATTGCCACCCCGGAGACAGCGATTGTCGAGGTGTCGGCGGAGTTCCTGCGGCAGAATCCTGAGGTATGCATCAGCCTGGGCAGGAGCCGCTCGGAAGTAGAGCCTGGCTGGCATTTTGGTTCCTGCTTTCCCGGTGATCCGGCGAAGGTAGCGGTGTACGATTTTCTGCCGGATGTGCTACTGAACCAGGTGGTCAACCAGCGGGAGTTTCTTGGCATGCTGGTGTTCGATAAATGGACAGCGAACGCCGATTCGCGGCAGGCGATTTTCGTGCGCGCGCGGGTGAAAGAGTTTGCGCGGGCGTCGATGGGACATCCGTTGCGCGTGGGGTTCGTAGCGCTGATGATGGATCACGGCTACGTGTTCGATGGTCCGCAATGGGCTTACCGGGACTCGCCTATCCAGGGGCTGTACTTTCGAACGCAGATGTATGAGAGCGTCCGTGGATGGGACGATTTTCAGCCGTGGCTGGATCAGGTCGTCCATTTTCCCGAAGACGTGATTGATGAAGCGATCAAGACGATGCCACCCGATTGGATAGCGGGCGAAGACGACGCACTGAACGAATTGTTGGAGAAGCTGATGAGACGCCGAAGCCGGGTGGCGGACCTGCTGCGGGAGTGCAGCGTAGGGCGGGTCAAGGCTTTTCCAAACTGGAAATGATCGTGGCTGCGGCGTACTCGGCGGTGCCGGGTCCGGCGAGGATTCGCGGAAATGGCCATATGCCAAACGACGTATCGTCGATCCGGGCGACGTCATGGCCGCCCTACGCATCGCCTGCGAACGCGCGGACGTCGATATTCAAGAGCACTCTCCCGTGCTCGACTCGACCGGGCCATATGCCAGCCACAACCGGCTGTCGCCATACCGGCATGACACGCCGAAGCCGGGTGGCGGACCTGCTGCGGGAGCGCAGGTAGGGCGGGTCAAGGCTTTCCCCAACTGGAAATGATCGTGGCTGCGATGTACTCAGCGGTGGCGGGTGCGGCGAGGATGCCGTTTCGAAAGTGGCCATATGCCAGCCACAACCGGCTGTCGCCATACCGGCCGATGGCGGGATGTTCGGCTGCGATTTGCGGGCGGAGACCCGTCCACGCGCGGACGGGCCGCAGCCCTCTCAACTCCGGGACAAGGGCGGCGGCGCGCCCGGCCAGATCGTCCACAATGGCCGGGTCGACGGTCGTGTCGAAGCCTTTGTCCTCCATAGTAGAGCCGGCCACGACGAAGCCGTTCGAGCGCTGCAGCACATAAGTATCGCCGCGGCGGCGGATCGGGCCGAGCGTTCCGGGCGGCAAATCGTAGCCAACGAGATGGCCCTTCATGGGAAAGGCTTCCGGTAAGAAGAAGCCGGGGATCTCGATTTCCGTACTCCAGGCCCCAGCTGCCAGGACGACGTCCT
>Ga0105237_10009401_pt1 | contig 10469 bp, 10 predicted proteins | sample KBSC24metaG_FD_81520 | JGI IMG/M metagenome (GOLD analysis project Ga0105237, IMG submission 81520) | Corn rhizosphere microbial communities from Kellogg Biological Station, Michigan, USA - KBS C2-4 metaG | ecosystem: Host-associated > Plants > Roots > Rhizosphere > Soil | place: Michigan, USA... | reverse complement strand
CCCGCGAATGCCCTGCGGCGGAAACCGCGTTGCAGCAACGGCCGCCGCGGCCTCGGCGGGAGATTGCACGTAGGGAAACAGCAGCGTCTGCGCACCCTGGTCCATCACGCGCTTGACCAGCACGGCATCGTTCCATGGCGGGCGCACCACCGCAGGCACGCCGGCGGCCTGCGCGACCCGCAGGTGCTCGATGACCTCGGGAAGCCCGTTGGGAGAATGCTCGGTGTCGATCAACATCCAGTCGAAGCCGCAGCCGAGCAGAAGCTCCGCCACCGACGACGCGCCCAGCGTCGACCAGATGCCGAGCTGCTGGCGGTGCCCGAGATTCTTCTTGAAAAGGTTCTCGGGGGTCTTGGAGACACGAGTCTTGGATACGGGAGCATTGGACACGGGGAGTTCTTCCTTTTCTATCGGCTGATGGCGATGGCGCCGGACGATTGTTGCACGGCGCGGCTCAATTCCTCACCGAGGGCACGGACCTGCGGAACGGCCTGCGCGACGAAGTCACTCATTGACATCCGTCCGGCGTGAACGGTCAGGCTGATGCCGGCGATCGGTGTGCACTCGATATCGAAAACCGGCGCCGCAACGGTGCGCAGACCATAGGCGTTCTCGCCATCGGACACCGCATAGCCGCGGCTGTGCACCTGCCGCAGCCGCGCCATCAGTTCGTCGACATCCGTCAAGGTCCTTTCCGAGACCTTGACGCGATTGCTGCGCTCCAGGATGTCGCGCTGCCGTTCGACTGGCAGCCAGGCCAGGATCACATGGCCGAGCGCGGCGGCATAGGCGCTGGTCCGGCTCCCGGTCCGGCGATCGAGATTGAGCTGCGGCAGCGTGCCTTGAACCCGCTCGATATAGACCACTTCGGTGTCATCGAGCATGCCGAGCGATGCGGCGTCTGCGATCGCGGGCACCAGGTCGCGAAACCGCTGGCGGGCAATCAGATTGAGGTCGGCGCGCACCAGCGAGGTGTAGCCGAGTTCGAGACATTTGAGCGTGAGGCGGTAGCGGCGCGAGCGCGGAACCGGCGCCAGATAGCCGAGCTGACACAAGGTATTGACGAGGCGAAACGAGGTGCCGCGGTCGAGCCCGGCGCGGTTGCCGACCTCGCTGATCGTCAGTTCGGGCAGGGTTGCATCAAACGCCTTGAGCACGGCGAAGACTTTCGCCACCGACTGCACCGTGTTCTTCGGGTTGATCTCCATCGCCGTCAAACCTCAGAGCGACCCGCCGCCGCACATCACCAGCGTCTGCCCGGTGATCGCGGCCGCGGAGGAGGACAGTAGAAACGCCACGGCCGCGGCGACCTCGTCGGGACGGATGAGGCGGCCGAGCGGAGGCATGCGCGGCGGGCTGGAGTGGCGCGAGGCGGCCTCGAGCATCGGCGTCTCGGTTGCGCCGGGGGCGACGATGTTCACCGTAATCTGTCGCGCAATGAGTTCGGCGGCCCATGATCGCGCCAGACCGATCTGCGCCGCCTTCACCGCGGCATACTGCGCTCGCCCCGGCGCACCCATCGCCACGCGGCTGCCGATCAGCACGATGCGGCCTCCCGATGGCAGTTGCGGCGCGAGATGCCCGGCGAGCTGGACCGCGGCCCCGACATGCAGCCGCCACATCGCATCGCCTTCGGCGAGATCGACCGCATCGATCGGCGCCGTGGCCATGAAGCCTGCGGCGTGAACGAAGCCGGTGACATCGCGAAGGCGGCTCGCGCTCCGCGCCGTGGCTTCGACATCCGCCAGATCGCAACTGATCCCGGAAAATGCCGCCGCATCGGGACCCGCGCCGCGCCGCGACAGCCCGGTCACGCGCCAGCCGTCGGCCAGCGCACGCTCTGCAATCGCAAGACCGATGCCCGAACTAGCCCCGGTCACGACGAGATGTCCGTTCGACGGCGTCAAATTTTGTAGGCCTTGGCTTCCGCCTCGATCCGGGCCGGATCAAAGCTGTTGATCTCCTCGATCAGGTCGTTGGTGTAGAAATTCGACAGGTCGGCGATCTTGAAGCCGCTCAGCTCCGCCTCGGTCCTGAACTCGGCTTCGTTGATGCTGCCCATCTTGGCGTTCGGATAGGGAGCCTTGTAAAGTTGAACCCGTCGCGAAATCGCCACCAGCACGGCCTTGATCGCGTCCGCCGTGGTGCTGCCGCGCGGCGCCGTCTCGGGATACATCTTGAGGAAGGCCGCTGCGCCGGCCTCCGGGTTGGCCAGCAGGAAGATGGAGGCCTTGGCCACCGAGCGGCCGAGACCGACCGCGAGCTTGCGCTCGCCCGCGATGAACGCTTTCCGCGCAGTCAGGAACTGGCCGCCGATCATCGGCAGGTTGGCCGGCCGCGGCAGGTACGACAGCGGAATGTTGGCGCCCTCGATCTGGCCGAAGCCGGTGTCGTAATAGGCCAGCGCATCGATATTGCCCCGCTGCAGCGCGCTGCCTGCCTGGACGCCGTTGCCGACCGGGATCCAGGTCACCTCGGTGTCCGGATTGATGCCCAGCGAAGCCAGCACGCGCTTGGTGACCGGGGTCTCGGTGCCGCCGAAATCCGACACGCCGATCTTCTTGCCCTTCAGATCGGCATAGCTCTTGATCGGCGAGCCCGGATTGACGGCGACGTCCCATTTGTAGGGATAGGTGTACTGGTAATAGTTCAGCGCCCCCTGCCATTCGCCCTTGGCCAATAATGGCAGGCCGAACGACGGCACGCCGATCCCGGCATCGACGTCGCCCTTGTCGATCGCGATCTGCACATTGGCGTTGGTTCCGAGCGAAACCGGCCTGATGGTGAAGCCTTCGGCGGCGTTGTAGCCGAGGATCTCGCCGATGACCGTGTTGATGACGGGCGGCCCCATCGCCTTGAGGCCGACCGCGAACTTCAGCGGTCGGAGTTCCTCCGCGAAGGACCGCCTTGCCATCAGAGGCAATGCCGCAAAGAAGGCGGCCGATGTCGCGAGCCAATCGCGGCGTGAGATATGCGGCATGGACTATTCTCCTGATGAGACGACGTTCAGCGGGTCCTGTGGGCCCAATGGACGACGCGGTGCTCGAGCCGCCGGACGACGGCATGCAGCGCGATGCCCACCGCACCGAGAATCACCAGCGCGGCAAACACGCCGGCGACATCGGTCACCGCCTGCGCCTGCGTGATGACCACGCCCATGCCCTGCTGCGCACCAAGGAATTCCGCAACGATGGTTCCTAGGAAGGCGTAGACCACGGCCATGTCGAGGCCCGCGAAGATGTACGGCGCCGCGTGCGGCAGCTTGACGATGCGATAGGTCTCGAAGCGGCTCGCGGACAGCGACCGCATCAGGTCGATCTTCTCCGGCTCGACCGATCGCAGGCCGGTGAAGCTGTTGATCATCATCGGGAAGAAGGCGAGCAGGGCCGAGATCGCGATCTTCGAACCGTCACCGAAGCCGAACCAGATCACGATCAGCGGCGCGATGGCGACCTTGGGCAGGCTTTGCAGCGCGAATGCATAGGGCATCGTGAGTTTTTCGAAGAACCGAAACTCCGCCATCAGCGAGCCGAACAGCACGCCGAGACAGCTGCCGAGGGCAAAGCCGAGCGCCGCGTTCTTGAGCGTGCCCCAGAGCGGCAGGTAATAGCCGAGCGGACTTGCCGGACTGATGGCGATCCCGGACCACAACGCCCGTGCCACCGCATCGGGCGCGGGAAGAATGTAGGTCGGGACCTTGAGAAACTGGACGGCGCCGTACCAGAGCGCGCCGAGCACGACGAGGCCAACGAACGGCACCAGCGCGAGACTGCGCGGCGCGCGCCTGCGCCGCAGGGCCGCAGCTGTCGGTTTCGATGCTGCGGCGGGGACCGCGGCGTCCATGGCGATCACTTTCAATCGACCTCTCCCTGCGCGTTCAGCAAATGACGGATCTCGCGCGTGATGCGCTGATATTCCGGATGACCGATGATGCCATCCAGGCTGCGCGGGCGCGGGATCGGAATGGTGATGTCGGCAACGACCCGGCCCGGGCGCGCCGACATGACGACGACGCGATCGCCGAGAAAGACCGCCTCCGAAATCGAGTGCGTGATCAGGACGATGGTCTTGCCGCTGGTCTGCCAGATGCGCTGCAGTTCGAGGTTCATCCGCTCGCGCGTCAGGGCATCCAGCGCGCCGAACGGCTCGTCCATCAGCAGGATTTTCGGATTGCGCGCCAGCGCCCGGCAAATGCCGGCGCGCTGCTGCATGCCGCCTGACAATTCGTACGGATAGCGGTCGCCGAAATCGGCGAGGCCCGTCATGTCGAGCAGCGCATCGATATCGGAGCCCACGGCCATCGCCGCCCTGCCGACCCGCAACGGCAACCGGACATTGTCGCGGACCGTGAGCCACGGCAGCAGGTTCGCGGCCTGGAAGACGAACCCGACATCGGTCGATGGCCCTGATACGGATTTGCCGGCGAGCGTCAGATCGCCCGCATCATGGTCGTCCAGCCCGGCGAGAATCCGCAGCAAGGTGCTCTTGCCGCAGCCCGATGGCCCGACCACCGCCACGAACTCGCCGTCGGCGATGTCGAGATCAATGCTCGACAGGGCATGAACCGGCGAGGCGGTATTGGCCGCATAGATCTTTTGCAGCCCGCCAATCCTGATCAGCGGCGACACGTCGCTGCCTGCACCGATCATTCCCATCGCTCGTTTCCTTCGCCTGCAACCGGTCCTTCTCCGGGACCGCAACTTCGTCGCTCGCCTTCCATTTGATCGGATAGCGAACAAATGTTCGTAAAGCGTTCAATTCGTAACATCGCCCCGATGCCTGGTCAACAGCGAGTTGCTCTCATACGTTGTGAATGGCGCCGAGCGCACCAGGATTGGGGCTCCTCCGTCAACCGCGGATCGACGCGGTTCCGGCAACGTTGGGCCTTGCTGTCCGCCGGCGACGCGGGTGGCAGCCCCGCGCGCGGGGCTCAGCGCGCCTGAAGCAGCGCGATGCGGGCACCGAGAAAAACCAGTAGCGCCCCGATCCCACGATTGACCCAGGCCATGGCGCGCCCGGATTGCCGCACCCGGCCCGCCGCACGCGCGGCAAACGCCGCCACACCAAGGCACCATAACGTCGAATTGAAAATGAAGATCAGGCCGAGCAGCAGAAAGGCGAGGCCTTTGTGCGGCGCCTCGACTGCGACGAATTGCGGCAGGAAAGCGATGAAGAACAGCGCCACCTTCGGATTGAGCACGTTGGTCAGCGCCCCCTGCCAGAATACCTGACGCAGCGACACCGGATCACGCATCGCCGTGACTCCGTCGGCCGCCGCAACAGGCGGACGCGACAACAGCATCATGATGCCGAGAAAGCACAGATAGGCCGCGCCGGCCCACTTCACGAGCGTGAAGACCGTCGTCGACGCCATCAGCAGCGCCGAAAGCCCGGCGGCAGCCGCAAATACATGAACCAAACAGCCCGTCGAGATACCTAAGACTGCAGCGGCCCCGCCGCGCCAGCCGATCTGCACGCTGCGGCCGACGATATAGGCGGTATCAGGTCCCGGCGCGATGTTGAGCAGCAGGCCGGACAGGATGAAGAGCCAGAAATCGTGGATGCCGAGCATGGATTGATCCGGAAGATTTAAGCGGTTTCGAGGGTGAATCGTTATGGTCTTCCGATCAAGCCCCATGCCCTCGCATGCCAGATACAACCGGGACGGCTTCAATCCCGTCGCATCCGGATGGTAGGTTACATCGACTAGGTGATTCTACCAGTGGGCGATTTTTGAATTCGCCTCTGGGCGTGCCGGGCAGCGCTGGAGATGATTCGATGGAGAGACACCTGGCCGCCATCGTCTGCGCAGACGTCGCCGGATACTCGCGCATGATGGGGGCTGACGAGCCCGGCACACACGCCACGTTCAAGGCGCATCGCAGCGCGATCTATCCCATCATCCTCAATCATGGCGGCCGGCTGGTGAAAAACACCGGGGATGGCTTCCTGCTCGAGTTTCCAAGCATCGTCGGAGCCATCGAGGCCACCATCGCGTCCCAAACGCTGATGGCCGAACGAAATGCGCGCCTGCCCTGCGATCGCGCGATGCGGTTTCGCATGGGCGTCCATATGGGAGACGTGATCTCCGACGAGGGCGAGGTGTTCGGCGATGACGTCAATATCGCCGTACGTCTGGAATCGGCCGCCACCCCCGGCGGCATCGCGGTTTCCGCAAAGGCCTATGATGCGGCCAGCAAGCATCTCGACGTCACCCTGGTCGATGCCGGCAGCTTCCGTTTCAAGAACATCGAAGAGACCATCAACATCTGGATCTGGGAACCCGACAGTTCGGAGCCTCAGAGGCGAGAGGCAAGAGGCCCCTCTGCGCCGCCGGCGCCATATCGAACCGCGATCGTGGGCGTGCTGCCATTCGCCAATCTCAGCGAACGCGGGGACGAGTATTTTTCGGACGGATTGACCGAGGACCTGATCCAGGCGCTCTCGCTGCAATCCTTTTTCCGGGTCCTGAGCCGCAATTCGACCTTCGCGTTCAAGGACAAGGGTCTCGGCATGCGCCTGATCGCGCGCGAGATCGATGCCACCTATCTGATCCAGGGCTCGGTCCGGCGCGCCGGCTCCAAAATTCGCGTCACGGCCGAACTGATCGCGCCCGAAAGCGGCGAGCAGTTATGGGCCGGCCGCTATGATCGGGACATCGGCGACCTCTTTGCGATGCAGGATGAGATCACTGCCAATCTGTGTGCCGCGCTGGCCCCGGAAATCTATCGCGCCGAGGCCTCTGTCCCGGCGCGGTCGCTGGCCACCGATCTGACCGCGTGGGACCGCTTCTTGAGGGGCCTGTCGCACTACTACCGGTTGACGAAAGAAAATTACGGCACCTCGATTGCCCTGTTCAGGGAGGCCATCGCGCTCGATCCGGCGTTGTCGCTCGCCCGCGCCTACCTTGCCACGATCCTGGTGCAGGGCGTGCAATTCGGCTGGATCAGGAGCACGAGGGAATTGTGGTGCGAGGCCATGGGCCTGGCCGAGACCAGCGTGAGGCTCGATCCCCGTTCCTCATTCGCATTTTCGATTCTGGCCTATGTGCAGGCCATGGAAGGCCACTATGACGCCGCCATGGAGGCGGCGCGGAAAGCCGTCGCCTTGAACCCCTACGACATGGGGGCACGTGGCGTTCTCGGCATCTGTCACCTCGTCGTCGGAGAGCATCGCCAGGCCATCGAGTTGCTGTCTTCAGCCTTTCAGCGCGGCAGCAACGACCCCCGCTATCAATGGCCGGCCTTGAACGCATTCAGCCACTATCTCCTGAGGCAATACGATGCGTCGCTGTCCTGGGCGCGTGAGGCTCTGTATCTGAATCCAGACCACCTGCAACTGCTTGCCGTGCGCGCGGCAGCCCTTGCCCAATTGGGACGAACCGAGGAAGCAAGACAGGCGACGGACGCCCTGCTGACCAGCTTTCCGGACCTGACCGTCGAGCGTCATTTGAGGAATTTCCGCTGGAAAATTCCGGCCGACACCGCCCACTATCGCGAGGGCCTTTTGAAGGCGGGTGTCCCATCGACCAAATTGACCTTGATCGACCCCGCCTCGCGGCGTGCCGCCACGGAACGATGACGTAACGTCGCATTCGATCGGGTTGGCGATCTAACTGGATTGCAGTCTGGCTGGATTGCGGCCGAACGCATGGACCGCCATTCAGTGGCGTTCATTCAGTTGACACGGAGTCCGATTCCGCCAAAACTCCCGCACATCCTGAAGTAGTCCGCCTCTGCTTATTCTAGGCGCGTCCCCGACCTGAGGCCGCCCGCTCATCACCGTTGGTTTGAGGATTCACAGCCATGCCAGACGACAGCACGAGCGACGCGCCTGCCGGGCAGATTCCTGTTTCGCCTGATAATCCCTGCCCGTTCCTGCGCGCGCTGGTGGCGGGCGGCTACGTCCCCGGTCACACCGTTCCGCTTGCGGAACTGTGCCGGCGGATCGAGGCGGCCAGTGGCGAGCACGGCGCCAAGGAGACAGTGGTGGGGATCAAGACCTATCTGGTCGCGGTGGGGGCCAATGGACCCTTGCACCTACTCAAGAGCATCACGTCGGGGGCGGTGCTCGATGAATTGCGCAACGGTCCGCTCGACAAGCATGGCGCCGGTTCGCGCATCCTGGACGTATCAGGACAGGTGCGCGAGGACGAGATCGATCGCCTCGCCGGCTTCGGCAGCGATTGCAGGGATCCCGCCGGCGGCACCGAACGCGGCCTGACCGCGAAGGAGATCGAGACCTTCATGTCGGCCAACCTCAAACGTGCCGGGGCTGCGGCCAAGCTCTATTATCCGCTGCTGATGAAGGGCGAATGGCCGGTGCTGCTCGACATCATGGGCAAAGGTGACGGCGAGGCACGCTATCTGAGTGTCGCCGAGGTCAGGACGCTGTTCGTCGAGCGGCGCTTCCCCGACCGCATCGTGGCGCGGCTCAAGGCCAACGCCTGATCCGCGCCCGGCCGATACTTATCCGAACAGCGGCGTCCCCGGCACGAAGGCATCGAACGCCGCCCAGAACTGCGATCGGTAGCGGTCCTGCTCCTGCAGGATCTCGTGCTTGGCGCCGGCGATCACCAGATGCGAGCCCGCGCGCAGATGATAGGCGAACTCCTCGATCGCCGCGGTCGAGACGACGCTGTCGTTGGAGGCGGCGAGCATCAGGATCGGCTGGCGAATCTGGGACGGATAGTTCGCGCCACGAAAGGTGTGCATGGCGCGGAATGCAGTGTCGGCCCAGGCCACCGTCGGCGAACCGATCCCGAGAGTCGGATCCTCCTCGAGGATCGCGGCATTGCGGGCGTAGCGCACGGGATCACTGGTCAGCGGATTGTTGACGAAGGATCCGGCGCCTGTCAGGGCATCGCTGCCGCCAGGAACGTACCGCCCGCCCTGACCGGCAAAACGCATCGTCCTCAGCAGCAACCGGACCGGAAACGACGTGGCGCGGCCTGGCAGGTCGATCATCGGCGCCGACAGCACCATGCGGTCGAACCAGCGCTTGCCGGCATGCGCGAGGCGCAGCAGAACCGTGCCGCCCATCGAATGGGCCAGCGCGAAGTAGGGCGGCGGGCAATCCGGCAACACCACCTGCTGCACGAAGGTTTCGACGTCGACCTCGAAGTCGGAGAAGTCGCGGACATAGCCCTTGCGCGGGTCGCGGAGACGGCGCGAGGAGTGGCCCTGCCCGCGCCAGTCGATCATCGCCACCGCGAAGCCGCGGTCGCGCAAATCGCGCACCGTCTCGAAATACTTCTCGATCATCTCGCTGCGGCCGCTGAACACGCAGACCGTGCCCTTGCGCCCGGCCGGCGGGGCCCAGCGCGCGAAGCGCAATTCGGCACCGTCGGGCGTTGTGATGGTGCCGGTGACGACGTCTTCCGGAACGGGATTGGCGGGAATCGAGACAAGCGTCATGGGGCCCGATCGAATAGGTGAAATGTGCCGGGATTCAAGAGGTGAAGCGCCAAAAAGGGCCCTGTTTCAACCCTCTTGAACGCCATTCTCCCCCTCCCATATCACCCTCGTGCAGGCCGCTACCAGTGTTTCGACATTCGTCTGGATGCTGGGGCTGCACAGGACAAAGGCCCGGCCCGATGGCGGGCGGGTATCAACCAGTCGCTCAATGGAGGACTTCTCATGCGTAGCTATGATCTCACCCCCTTCTATCGCTCCACCGTCGGTTTCGATCGCCTGTTTTCCATGCTCGACCAGACCACCGCGGACGCGAGCCCTGGCTATCCGCCGTACAATATCGAGCGCACCGGCGAGAATGCCTACCGCATCACCGTCGCCGTATCGGGCTTTTCGCAGAACGAACTTTCCATCGTTGCGAAGGAAAACACCCTGACGATCAAGGGCGACAAAGTCGCCAATGAGAACGGCAAGGATAAAGCCGAAGTGCTGTACCGCGGAATTGCCGCGCGCGCCTTCGAGCGGGTCTTCCAGCTTGCCGATTTCGTGCTGGTGAAGAACGCCTCGCTCGAGAACGGCCTGCTCCACGTCGATCTCTCTCGCGAGATCCCGGAGGCCAAGAAGCCCCGCAGCATTCCGATCGCGACGTCAGCGCCGACAGCGCAAGTCGTCGATGGCTCGGCCGAGAAGGCCGCCGCCTGATCTGCGGTCGGACTTGAGCTAGTCGTTTGAATTGAAAACGCCCCGGGAAACCGGGGCGTTTTTTTCATCTTTTTCGGAGACGATGCCAGGGGCGTCAGGCTGACCTCGCTGGGGATTCGGTCGCCGCCACCAATGGCCCACGGCGGCTTCGATTTTTCGCCGGCCGGACCAGCGGGGTGGCCGCCGCAGGCGTGGGTCATGGCTGATCCGGCGCGTTGCAGCCGACGCGGAACATCGGCTCAAGCCGATCGAGCCGGCTGACGTCTCGAAACCTGTCCACCGGCTCTAATATTCCAGCTCCTGCACCTTGGGCATCTCCTGCGTCGGCAGGATTTGCGGAGCAGGCTTGGCCTG
>Ga0105237_10009400_pt1 | contig 10470 bp, 12 predicted proteins | sample KBSC24metaG_FD_81520 | JGI IMG/M metagenome (GOLD analysis project Ga0105237, IMG submission 81520) | Corn rhizosphere microbial communities from Kellogg Biological Station, Michigan, USA - KBS C2-4 metaG | ecosystem: Host-associated > Plants > Roots > Rhizosphere > Soil | place: Michigan, USA... | reverse complement strand
TGGTGGACGTTGAGGATCTGGCAGCCGAAGCAGATGGCCAGTAGCGGCTTTCCCGTTTTGAAACTGTGGTCGAGGATCCGGTCGTCAGTACGCTCGCGATCGGCATCGAAGGGTGCGGTTTTGGGGTGTGCTGCGGCTTGAAAGCGGGCCGGATCGACGTCAGCGGGGCTGCCGGGAAGAACAAACCCATCCAAATCATCGAGTTGCGAGGCTAGGGCGGCGTTCGGTTGGTCGAGCGGGACGTCCACCGGCTCGGCACCCGCTTTGCGTACCGACTCGAAATAGTAGTCGAGCTTCCGCCGCTCGCCCTGACGCTGTTCTTCGGAGGTTCGCCATGGAATGCCGATGCGAAGCGGATGGGAGGCGTTTGGGCGCGTCGAGGCGGGGAGCATGCGTCAGCATCCTAGCATCCGGGCGCGATGGGCGGCAACTGAGGCAGTTGAGCGGATTTTTGACCAGGCAATTACGCGCGCAAGCTCGCAGGGCGAGACAAAACTGCGTCGAGGCAGTACTCGGGACGATGGAAAAAGCTGGAAAGTTCGGAGAGGCGCGAGGCGAGTTGCTCGGACGATGAAGCGCGGAGCGTTACGTGGCCGAGTTTGCGCCCGGCGCGAGGTGATTTGCCGTAGAGATGCAAATGCGCGTCTCGAATGGCGAGGACTTCTGCGGCTTCGGGCGTTTCGCCGATCAAGTTGAGCATCGCGGAGCAGCCAATCGCCAACGTGGAGCCGAGCGGCAGGCCGACAACGGCGCGAAGATGATTTTCGAACTGGCTAGTGAGCGCACCCTCGATCGTCCAGTGTCCAGAATTGTGAACGCGCGGCGCCATTTCGTTGGCCAGAAGCTTTCCAGCCTGTTCGAAGAACTCGATCGCGAGAACGCCGACGTACTGAAGTTCGTCGAAGACCGCGCGGGCGGCTTGCTCTGCGGCGCGCTGAATGGCCGGATCAAGATGCGGCGCAGGAGCCAGCGACAACCGCAGAATTCCGCCGCGATGGTGATTTTCGACGAGAGGGTACACAGCGGTCTCTCCGGTTCGCGCGCGAACGGCGATAACACTGAGTTCCCGCGTAAACGGAACGTATTTCTCCAAGATGTAGGGAATTTCGCTCGATGCAGGCGTGATTGTCCCGTGCTGGGATAGTTCCGACTTCGCCTTCGCCACATCATCGGCAGTGCGCAGGTGCCACTGGCCCTTGCCGTCGTAGCCCATGCGGCATGTCTTAAGAATAGCGGGCAGGCCAATCTTTTTTACGGCGGCGTCTACATCGTCCCGGCCCGCGACCGGAACAAACTCGGTCGTGGGGATGCCCAGTTCCTGGAACAGAGTCTTTTCGCTGATGCGATCTTGGGCCACTTCGAGCGCTCTCGGCGACGGATAGACAGGAGCGCGTTCCGCGAGAAACCGGACGCTATCGACAGGAACGTTTTCGAATTCGTACGTGACAAGCTCAAGGCCGTTCGCAAATTTTTCGAGTGCGGATTCATCGCGGAAATCAGCGGTGACGCGCGATGCAATGCGCCCGACGGGAGCTTCCGGCGATGGGTCGAAAAACCGAAAGTGAAGGCCGAGAGGGTAGCCGGCGAGCGCCAGCATGTAGCCGAGTTGTCCGCCACCCAGGATTCCGATGGTCACGCAGGTTTCCTTTTCGCAGTGGCGGCGGGAGTTCCTGGCACTTCCGTTTCAGTGCCCGACGATGAGGGCGGCGTAAGAACAAACGACGACGCCTGCGCCAACGACGGATCGGGATTGGCAAGAACTCTCTCGGTCTGCTCTTCGCGGAACTTGCGCAGAGCTTCGCGTATCGCCGGATGCTTCGCGCCCAAAATCGCTGCCGCCAGCAACGCGGAGTTGATCGCACCAGCTTTGCCGATCGCGAGTGTACCGACCGGAATTCCACCGGGCATCTGTGCGATGGAGAGCAGCGAGTCCAATCCTTTTAGGGCTTTTGATTCCACGGGTACACCAAGAACTGGCAGCACCGTTTTGGACGCGGCCATGCCTGGAAGATGTGCCGCACCGCCCGCCCCCGCGATCAAGACTTCGAGGCCGCGTCGCTCCGCGGTCGATGCATATTCGAAGAGCAAGTCAGGTGTACGGTGCGCTGAGACAACGCGCGTTTCATGAGGGACACCGAGGCTGGTGAGCGTTTTAACGGCGTGCTCCATCGTCTCCCAATCCGACGACGAGCCCATGATGATGCCGACGAGCGGCTGCGCATTCGTCGCATTTCCGGATGTTGCGGCTGCGCTTTGACTTGGAGCCGTCTTCGATTTGGAGGGTTTCTTGGTCATCTCGACTGCTTTAGATCGCCCTACGCGACCTCGAAAACAAGAGCCGACATTCTACGGTGTTTCTCAGCGTTTTTCAGCCACGGCCGCCGCGAGCTGCGCTTTTTGTTGCAGGTAGCGTCGCAGCTGGCCGACGAGGTAGAGCGAACCGGTGACGAAAATAACATCGTCGGCCGAAGCTTTGGAAAGAGCATGTTCGATCGCTTCGCCGCCGTCGGCGATGGTCGTGCTCTCGCTCGCGTAATGTGCGGCGATCTCTTCGAGCTGCGCTGCCGAGATCGCGCGCGAGGTTGCCGGCGCCGTCAGGATCACTTCCGCGGCGAGGGGGAAGAGAAGACCGGCGACCTCGTCCACAGCTTTGTCGCGCAGCGCGCCGTACAAGAGAAAGATCCGTTTGCCCTTCAGATTCTCTTCGACGAAATGCGCCAACTCGCGTGCAGCCGAAGGGTTATGCGCGCCGTCGAGATAGACATCCGGATGCGATTGGATCTTCTCGATGCGCCCGGGCCAGACCGTAGTCGCGATTCCGCGCGCGATGGAGTCGTCGGGAACGCGAAATCCCCTTTTCTGTAACAAACGTATCGCCGCGACAGCGTTAAGCGCGTTTTGCAGCTGGAAGCGGCCCGGCAGACTCGGCGCTAGTTCGATGCTCCAACCCGTTTCGACCTCGGTAATCGTTGCGCGGACGTGCCCGCGTTCCATCGATTCCTTCTCGATGCGAAACACTTCGCTCGTTTCGATGAATGGCGACAGCAATTCCTTCGCTCGATTTCGAATCACTTCGCGAGCTTCGGGCCTTTGCTCCGCCACAACAACCGGAACCGCCGCCTTGATGATGCCCGCTTTCTCTCCGGCAATTTCGCGGAGCGAGTGACCCAGGAAATTCTCGTGATCGAAGTCGATGCGCGTGATGATCGAGACGACGGGCGTCAGGATATTGGTCGAATCCAGCCGTCCACCGAGCCCCACTTCAAATACGCCAAACTCGACGCGCTGCTGGGCGAAATATTCGAATGCCATCGCCGTGACACATTCGAAGTACGTCGGATGGGCGCGCAACTTCCCTGTCGCGAGCAGTTCTTCCGTGATCGTCTGAACGCGCGATAAGACATCCGCAAACGCTTCATCGCCGATTTCGTCACCGCATACCCGAATCCGTTCGTTGATGCGCTCTAGATGCGGCGAGGTGTTCAGACCCGTACGAAACCCTGCGTCGCGCAAAATCGCCTCGAGAAACGCCGCAGTCGAACCTTTTCCATTCGTACCCGCGATGTGCGCCGAAGGATATGCACGATGGGGAGAACCGAGCCGCTCGGAAAGAACGGTGATGTTTTCGAGATCGAACTTTGCAGCCGACGCCTGCGTCGGCGCGGCGAGTTCCCTGCCGAGAGAAAGAAGGTATCGAACTGCGGCTTCGTAGTTCATAACGCGAGGCCCGGACTAACTCAGCAGAAGATCCAGCGAGGATGCGATAAACGTTTTCAATTCTTTGCGGGGGACAACCGCATCGAGAAATCCGTGTTCGAGCAAAAATTCCGAACGTTGAAAGCCGTCGGGCAACGTTTGTCGAATCGTTTGCTCAATGACGCGCGGGCCGGCGAATCCGATGAGCGCGCCGGGCTCGCCGATATTGAGATCGCCGAGCATCGCAAAGCTGGCGGTTACTCCACCGGTCGTCGGATCGGTGAGAACCGAAATGTACGGCACTTTTGCATCATCGAGCCGCGCCAGCGCCGCTGAGACTTTCGCCAGCTGCATGAGGCTGATGGTGCCTTCCATCATGCGCGCTCCGCCTGAGCACGAGATAACGATGAGCGGCTGCCTCGTATCCATCGCCAGTTCGACACCGCGCGTGACTTTTTCTCCGACAACCGCGCCCATCGAGCCGCCGATGAAATTAAACTCCATTGCACAGACGACCACAGGCCTGCCCGCGAGTTGGCCCTCCGCGGTAATCACGGCGTCGTTCATCCCCAGTTTCTTGCGGGCTTCCTTAAGCCGGGTCGCGTACGGCTTCGTATCGACGAATTGCAGCGGATCCGTCGAAGTCATACCCGCGTCGTGCTCGGTCCAACGGCCATCGAGCAGCATTTCGAGCCGCTGCTTGGCGTTCATCTTGAAGTGGAAACCGCACTTGGGGCAGACGAGCAGGTTTGCTTCGAGATCTTTGCGGAAAACGATGGTGTTGCAAGACTCGCACTTCACCCACAGCCCCTCGGTGCGCACCTTGCGCTCTTCGGGCGGTGTGGCCTGCTCGATTGATTTCTTATCGCGCTTGAACCAAGCCATAGTCAGATCGGGTCAGTAACGGCGAGCTATTCATTAAACAGGATCAGAGAAACACAACCATGATTCACAAAAAAGGCCGCACTCGTGCGAAAGGCGGCCATTCAACTTAGATCAATAGTCTATACCACGCTGGGCCAGAATACCCTTCGTGTAGGGGTGCTTGACCTCTTTCATCTCGGTGACCAGGTCCGCGAGCTCGACCAGCTTCGGGTGCGCGTTCCGTCCGGTGCAAATGACGTGGACATTCTCGGGGCGGACCTTGAGGCTCTCCACGATTTCGTCTGGATCGAGCATCTTGTAGCTGATCACGTAGTTGATTTCGTCGAGTACGACGAGGTCGTACGTGCCGGAATGGATAGCGTCGCGGCCCGCCGCCCAGCACTCGTTGGCCATCTTTATATCTTCGGGATCGGTCTCGGCGCCGCCGACTTTGACGAAGCCGCGCCCCATCGGACGAATTTCGAATTTATCGTCGCCGAGCATCTTGGCCGCATCCAGTTCGCCGTAATGCCAGGAGCCTTTGATGAATTGAACCATCAACACGCGCAGGCCCTGGCCGACGGCGCGAAATGCCGTCCCGAGCGCACACGTGGTCTTCCCTTTGCCTGGGCCGGTATAGACGATCAGGAGTCCTTTATTTTCGGGCATGCTTTGATTCCTTCGGTTGCGAGGTCCGTTGTTGTGCTTTGCGTCGCGCTCAGTCCATCTGGAGACGCTTCATCAATTCGTGGACGATCGCGCTAATGCGCTCTTTCGCGGCTTGCGGCAAGCTTGCTTTCTGATTCGCCTGCGTATCGTGCAAAACAATCCAAAGCCCCGGACGGTACACTTCGTCGTCGCCGGGACAAATTGCGCCGGTGAGCTGATCGAGTTCGAGCGCGTGCTCGTTGGTGTGCGACAGGTCGAGCTTGTAGCCGCGCGATGCTGCGTGAGGTTCATTCGCCAGAAGTTCGGTCAAGATGCCGCGCGTATCGTCAACCAGATCGCGGAAACCTTGCGAGACCAAAACGCTATCAACATCGCGGGGCGTCGGCTGGTCGATCTGCTCGAGATCGTAATCGGGCATCGGATGTTCGAGCGCGATCTCGATTGCTGCGGACGGCTTGCCTTCGTCGGGAATGATGCGGAGCGACATAGGCTTAACGTTGTACAACAGATTCGCTCGGAGTGCCTAATGCCACTGCCCTGATAGCGACTTCACGAATGCGCCACACGGCTATTTCGGGTAGGGGCTTCCGGCGAGAATTGCGAACGCGCGGTAAATTTGCTCGGCCAGCATCACGCGCGCCAGCTCGTGCGAGTAAGTCATCTCGCTGAGCGAAAATTTTGGATGCTTGCGATCAAGCAAGACAGCGGGAAATCCGTCGGCGTCGCCGCAAACGAAGACAAGCTCGCCAGTGCCGCGATCTCGTTGTTCGCCGATCCATTTTGCGAAAGCTTCGGACGAGAACCTCTTCCCGTTGGCGTCGAGCAGCATGACCGTCGCTGCGCGATCGGAATCCAATTTCTTCGCCGCGGCTTCCCCGTCGCGAACTTCAGTGATTTCAATCGCAGACTGATGCCCGATGCGTTTGACGTAGTCGTCGAGCACCGTCCGCATCTCGGCCCGGCGCGTCTTGCCCAGCATCAACAATCGGATCTTCACTTGCGCCTCGGTATGCGGTAGCGACCTTCTCGGTGCGCCTCACCGGCGCCGCTCATTTCAATTGATATTTCTTGCGCTTTTCGAGCAACGTTTTGCGGCTGATGCCCAAGATTTCAGATGCTTTGCCGATTTTGAAGTGCGTCGCTTCAAGCGTTGCCGCAATCGCTTCCTTTTCGATGTCTTCCAGCGAACGCATATGCAACGAATTGCCACCGAATCCAGGCGCAGACGCTCTCACATTTTCAGGAAAATCTCTCGGCTGAAGGGTTTCGTCCTGCCCGAAGACCAAAGCTCGTTCCAGCGCATTTCGCAATTCGCGCGCATTCCCGGGCCAATCATAGGCGGCGAGCATTCGCCGGGATGTTTCGCCCAACTCCGCGGGGCGGCCATGAACACCGCGCACGGTCGCGAGCAAGTGCTCCGCAAGCGGCAGAATGTCAGCACGCCGTTCACGCAGCGGCGGAACATGTAGCGTCAACACGTTGAGACGAAAATAGAGATCTTCGCGAAATCTTCCTGACGCAACCGCAGCAGACAAATCAACATTGGTCAGCGCGATGAGCCGCGCTTCGATGCGCAGAGTTTCGTTGCCGCCAAGCCGCTCGAATGAGCGCTCTTGAAGCACGCGCAACATCTTGCTCTGCGCAACCGGCGACAGCGCCGCAACTTCATCGAGAACGATCGTCCCCGCGCCACCCAGCTCAAATCTCCCAAGCTTTCGCTCGATCGCGCCGGTGAACGATCCCTTCTCATGCCCAAACAACTCGCTCTCGACCAGCTGCGGCGGCAAACTCGCACAATCGATTTTTAGGAATGGCGCGTCGCGCCTCGGACCGATTTCGTGAATCGTCCGCGCAAGATGATCCTTGCCCGTTCCACTTTCACCTGTAATCAACAGCGTGGTCGGACCCGCCGCCACTTTCTGCGCGAGTTCGAAGAGACGCGACGTAACCGGATCGGCGGCGATCCATGGCAGCCGCTCAGACGTCATTTCGAAACCGCTTCTCCATGCGGTGGGGTTCCGCCGAACGGCGCCTTCATGACGACCGTCTTGCCGACGCCTTCGGGTTCATCGGGAATTTCCAGCTTTGGCGCAGTGCGCCACAGACGCTCGAGATCGTAGAAGCGTCGCGCCTGTTCGCCGAAAACATGCACGACGAATCCGCCGAAATCGAGCAGCGCCCATTCCGCCGAGCCGCGTCCTTCGCGATGCTCCGGCGAGCGCCCAAATTTCTTGTCCAGTTGCTCCTCGATTTCCGAGCAAATCGCCTGCACCTGCGGCGTACTGAAGCCGGTGCAGATCACGAAGTACGAAGTGAACGCTCCCACTTCGCGCAAATCGATGACCGTGATGGCGGATGCTTTTTTGTCTTGTGCCGCGTCGATCGCGACGCGCACCGTTTCTGGCAACGAGCTTAGATTCACCGGTATAAGTCCTGTTTCAAAATGTATTCCTCGACGCGGGCCGAGACAAGTCCGTGGATGTTCTGCTCCCGATGGCGCTTTCGCCGTATATCGGTCGCGGAGACATCGCTCGAGACGTTGTCCAATAGATAGACGGACGTGCGCGTCAAATGTGCCACCACATTCGATTCATGCACTTCCTCAGCATCTTTGCGCATGCCGCCGCGCGCCATCAGGTCGGGCGGTATCACCAAACGCAGCGCTTCGACGCGAATTCCCGGTCGATTGGCGACGATGAAATCGCAAAGTCCCAGCAGTGTCTCGTATTCCTTCCACATCGGAATATCGAGAAACGCATCCGCGCCAATGATGAAATAAATCCGATCTCCGTGCCCGTGATACGCATGCCGAAAATAGCGAACTGTATCCACCGAATAGTGCAGCTGCGCTCCGCTGAAATCGTCACCGGCTTCCGCGACCGACGGCACAAAGTGCGGATGCTCCGCGCACGCCAGCGCCACCATCGCAAATCGATGCGGAAACGGCGCCAAGTGCTGCTTCAGTTTGTGCGGCGGACGGCTCGCCGGAACAAAGTGAATCTGATCGAAATTGAATTTCCGGTCCGCAGCCCGGGCTACGGCAAGATGGCCGTTATGAATGGGATCAAACGATCCGCCAAACAGCGCGATGCGGCGTGGATGATGTTTTGCGGCGGTGCGCTGCGCTTGCGCGGTCGTCAATAATCCTCCAAAACGAAGCCGAAACCGACTCGAGGAACTCGCCAGACGTTGTCGTTTGGCTTTGGTCTTTTCCTTATTTTCTCACACTTTTAGCGAAGCGCCACGCTTGGCCCCCAACCTCACACGCTCACGCGGGCGGCTGAATATCGTCCTGAGTCGAGTCGTGGGCGTGCTCGACTTCGATCGGTGCATCCGGCTTCGGAATCTTGTCGAGCGCGTCGGCCATCGATCGCACGAGATCTTTCACGCCTTCGCCCGTCGCCGCTGAGATCGCGTGAAATTCCAGGCCGCGCCCGTCGCAGAATTTTTGTAGCTCTTCGAGTTTCGTTCGATCGGTCGTTGCGTCGAGCTTTGTCGCGGCGACAATCATCGGCTTTTCGTCGAGCGTGTCACTGAAGGCGTGCAACTCACCCGAGATCACTTCGAACGAGTGGATGGGATCTTCGGTGGTGAAGTCGCTTGTGTCGATCAAATGCACCAGCAAACGCGTTCGTTCGACGTGCTTCAAAAATCGAATGCCGAGCCCCGCGCCTTCGTGAGCGCCTTCGATCAGGCCGGGCAGATCGGCGACGACAAACGTGCGGCCAAGCTCTTTTCCGGTGCCGCCGTCCGCGTTCACCACGCCTAAGTTCGGCTCCAGGGTTGTGAACGGATAATTCGCGATCTTCGGCCGCGCAGCAGAAATCACCGAGATCAACGTCGATTTACCCGCATTCGGAAATCCCACAAGTCCCACGTCCGCAAGCAATCGCAGCTCAAGCCGCAGATGACGTTCCGCGCCCTCGTGCCCATCTTCATGTTCACGCGGCGCCTGATGCCAGGGCTTCGCGAAGTGCTGATTGCCGCGTCCGCCATGACCGCCGTGCGCGATCAACACGCGCTGCCCCGCGTGCGACAAATCGGCGATCGTCTCGCCCGTCTGCTCATCGAACGCAACCGTCCCCACCGGCACCTGCAAAATCATGTCGTCGCCGGCGTGCCCCGTGCAATTCGATCCTTCGCCGTGACGCCCCCGATCCGCTTTGAACTCGCGGTTATACCGATATCGCAGCAACGTGTTGTCGTTCGGATTCGCTTCCAGATAAACGCTGCCGCCGTTGCCGCCGTCTCCGCCCGACGGACCGCCTCGCGGCACGTACTTCTCGCGCCGGAACGCAACGCAGCCGTTGCCGCCGTTTCCAGCCTTCACATAGATTTTTGCTTCATCAACAAACAACGCCAGCCTCCGACTACTCCGGCTCTCCAACCATCAGATGTGCCACAACTGCTTCCCGATGCTCAAGCAAGTTCGTGTAGGGGCGCAGCCCTGCTGCGCCCTAGCTTGCCCAGGCCTAATCCGCAACTCGTTCTGCCCTTTCCCTCTTTTCTTGCAGCCGTCTTCCCGTCGAACGGCGACATCGCAATCGCACCCACAAAAACAAAAAGGCGGCTCGGCACACGCCGAACCGCCTCAGCAAAACTCGAACTTAGTTCGCGGCCGCGTGAGCTGGCGCAGCCTTCTCCGCCGGGTGAACGCTGATGAAGCGCCCGTGCCGTCCCTTATCCTCGAACTTCACGATCCCGGTGACCAACGCGAATAGCGTGTCGTCCTTGCCCTGACCGACGTTCACGCCCGCCTGATGTTTCGTGCCGCGCTGCCGAACCAAAATCGTCCCCGCGTTCACCAGCTGCCCGCCGAACCGCTTCACTCCAAGCCGCTGTCCGTGTGAATCGCGGCCGTTTGTTGACGAACCGCCGCCCTTCTTATGTGCCATGACGCTTCCTTCTGCTCTCTACGATTTGAGTCGATTGAAAGATTTGAAATCGAGACTTACAGCTTGATGTCGCTGACCTGCACCGCCGTGTAGTTCTGGCGATGGCCGCGCGAAATCTTGTACTGGTTGGTCTTCTTGAACTTCAGGACGGTGACCTTTTTATTTCGGCCGTGAGAGATGATCTTCCCGGTTACGGTCGCTTTGCTGGCATCGCTGCCCGAGACAAGCTTCTTGTCGTCGTTGTGCACCGCGAGGACGGAGCCGAAGGTGACCTTCTCGCCCACATCGCCCTTAACCCGCTCAATCCGAATCGTGTCACCGGGCGCAACGCGGTATTGCTTTCCCC
>Ga0105237_10009397_pt1 | contig 10471 bp, 6 predicted proteins | sample KBSC24metaG_FD_81520 | JGI IMG/M metagenome (GOLD analysis project Ga0105237, IMG submission 81520) | Corn rhizosphere microbial communities from Kellogg Biological Station, Michigan, USA - KBS C2-4 metaG | ecosystem: Host-associated > Plants > Roots > Rhizosphere > Soil | place: Michigan, USA... | reverse complement strand
CCTTCATTTATAGTGCCGCAGGGAACGATTGTACAATTCAACCCCACTGCCAATGATTCTACGGTACTGACCTTCAACTGGTCGCCCGCAACAGGATTGAGTAATCCGCATCAGCTGCGACCGCTGTTACAGGCTATGTACGATGAAACCTATACGCTCACTGCAACCGGTCAGGGTCAGTGTACTGCATCTGATTTTCTGAAAGTCAAAATATTAAAACCCGTATTGATTCCGAACGCATTTTCTCCGAACGGAGACGGCATTCACGACACCTGGGAAATCACCAATCTGAATGATTATCCCGGTTGTACGGTAGAAGTATTCAACCGGTACGGACAAAAGGTATTTTATTCGGCCGGTTATGGCAAACCGTGGGATGGAACTGTTGGCGGTAAGCCGTTACCAATGGCCACCTATTATTATGTTATTCATCTGCAGAACGGCTTTGCACCACGAACCGGATCAATAACAATTATTAAATAGCCAGGAAGCGTGTCACGGCTCAAAGCCGTGGCACGCCTTGAGAAACGACAACAAGTAACTAACAATAAAACTGATCGCAATGAGAACGAGTATTATTCTGTTGATAGCCGCCTGTTTGGCAGGCAATGCAATACGGGCGCAGGTAGATCCGCATTTTTCGCAATACTACGTATATCCTGCCTGGCTGAACCCGGCATTAACAGGTGCATTTGATGGCGATTACCGCATCTCGGGTATTTACCGTTCGCAGTGGGGGAATATCAGCAGTCCGTTCTCCACACCCGGTTTGGCGGCAGAATTCACCACTAACAAAAATTCCAATTTCGGCGCCAGCGTATTAAATCAAACGGCCGGAGATGGCGGTTATAATTATTTCACCGCATATGGAAGCTATGCATATACAGGCGTGCGCTTTGGCCCGCAGGAATATCATCGCATAGTAATGGGTATGCAAATAGGGATCATTCAACGCAAATTCAATCCGTCCAAACTAACCTTCGGCGATCAGTGGAACCCGATCACCGGTTACAATCCCGGCGCTACTACTGCAGAGGTATTTACCAGAACATCTGCTACAAACTTCGATGCTGCCGCCGGTATATTATACTACGATGCAGAGCCAGGTAAAAAAGTGAATTTGTTTGGAGGCTTTGCTGTATCTCATTTGACACGACCCGATGATCAGTTTAGCGTAGATGGCAAAGCGCGGCTACCCATGCGATATACCGCCCATGCAGGCGTGAAAATAACATTGTCAGAGGTGGCAAGTCTCACACCAAATGTATTATTCCTCAAACAGGGAACGGCGCAGGAAAAGATGGCTGGCGCGTATCTGCGATTAGTGGCAGCGCCGGGAACAGATGTAATGCTGGGCGCTAATTATCGCTTCAAAGATGCTTTATCACCCTATGCAGGGTTCGCACATAAAAATATGGTTCTGGGAGTAAGCTATGATGTGAATACTTCTGACCTGGGAAAGATGGCGCATGGTTCAAACAGTTTTGAAATATCGCTATCCTTTATCGGCAGAAAGTCAGTTAAAACACCTGAAGTAGAGTTCGTCTGTCCGCGTTTATAGTCATAGGTACACCAATGTCCTACACGCGGTTGGTTTCTACCAACCGCTTTTTTAAAAAATGAAATAAACTTTATTATGAAAAAAATAATTGTCACAGGCATCATGGCCTGCGGTATTATGGCAGCCAATGCCCAGTTCACATACGATTATCTGCGGGCAGCAGATAACTATTATAAAAAAGCCGACTACTATTCGGCCGCACAGTATTATGAAAAGTATTTAGGCACTGCTGCACAGAAAGAAAAGACAACCGTTTACAATCCATATACCAATCCTTCGGCGCCTAAAAAGAACAAAGTGCCGGTAAGCAGCCGGTCGCAGGCATTGTATCATGTGGCAGAAAGCTACCGCCTGCTGCACGACCATACCAAAGCTGTGGTGTATTATGAAAAAGCACTCGATGGTACCGCCGGTGAATTTCCCCTGGCACGTTACTACTATGCCATTGAATTGCGTGCACTCGCCAATTACGACCTGGCAGAAAAACAGTTCAACCTGTTTCTCGATGAGCATACTGTCGAAGATCAATACAGCGAGTCGGCAAAGAAAGAACTGATGAGTCTGCGGTTTATTCAAACCCAGTTAAAAAAGAAAGACCTGAAATTCTATAATATTCAAAAAGCCAGTGAACCCCTCAATACCGAAGGCGCTAACTATGCACCCGTATGGCTGAATGAAAATACATTGCTGTTTACGTCTACACGCATAGATTCTGCTTCAGGCAAACCATTGTCGCATATAAACAGGATCTATACAACATCGCTGTCAGATGGCTTGCCGGCAGATATAAAGTTGTTGTCATTGCCACAACCCAATGGACTACACCAGGGCGTAGTGAGCATAACACCCGATGGTAATACCCTTTTCCTCACCCGCTGGACGATCGCCGACGGTAAAAAAATATCTTCTATCTATAGCAGTCATAAAACAGATAAAGGATGGAGTGATCCTGCATTGCTCGACAGCGTCATCAATGCAGCAGGTTACAACGCGCAACAGCCATTTGTAATGCCCGATGGAAAATATCTCTTATATGCGAGCGACAAAAGCGGCGGCTATGGCGGTTTTGATCTGTGGTATGCCGAGTTGGATGCTTCAGGTAAACCTGTTCGCACTGCCAACATGGGAGATGTGATCAATTCCGTAAATGATGAACAGGCGCCTTATTATCATGCAGCTTCCGGTACACTGGTGTTCTCTGCCAGCGGCAGGGTAGGCATGGGTGGCTACGATTTCTTTTACAGCAAAGGCCATATTGATCAATGGGCAGCGCCTGTAAATTTTGGTTACCCGGTTAATTCTGTTAAAGACGATATCTACTTTACCAGCAAAGGCAGCGCAAAAAATATCCTCGAAGATGTATGGCTTAGCTCTGATCGCGCAGCCACCTGTTGCCTGGAATTATTCTATCTGAAAAAGGTGCAGCCGAAAAAGCAGGTGAGCGGACTCGTAGTTTCCTGCGACGATAAACTGCCTTTAGCCGGTGTTACCATTAATATTATCGATACCATTCAAAATAAAGTGGTGTATACACAAACCACAGGTGGCAATGGTAATTATTCATTCACGCTTGATGAATACCAGCCTTTGAAAGCAGTGGCTGCTATTAGCGGTTACAGCGGCGGATCATTGCCTTTTTATACCCCTGACGATCCCGACGCCGATCAACTGATCAATCCTGCCATTTGCCTTATAAAAGAAGTGCCACCGGTTGAAACCGTTGTGGTATTACAGAATGTTTACTACGATTTTGATAAAGCTACTCTCAGGCCAGAATCACACGCCTCATTGGATGAGCTCGTAGAAATGATGAAAGCGCATCCCGATATGGTAATCGAGATCCGTGCGCATACCGACGATAAAGGAACCGAACGCTATAACCAAAGGCTTTCACAAGCAAGATCAAAAAGTTGCGTAGCCTGGCTCATCAGCAAAGGCATTGATAAGAACAGATTACAGGCCAATGGATATGGCGCTACCCAACCTGTTGCACCCAATAAACATGAAGACGGCACCGACAATCCCGAAGGCCGTCAGCAGAACCGCAGAACAGAGTTTAAGGTGTTGAAAAACTAACAGCTAGTGTGTCACACTTTCAAAGTGTGGCACACTTACAAAACCCGCTGCAATGAAAAAGATAATCTTAAGCTGTTTGGTGGTAATTACTATTCAAACATACGCACAGCAGAAACCGCATTATACACAGTATATCCTTAACCAGTATATACTAAATCCTGCGCTGACAGGAATAGAAAACTATACCGATATAAAGGCCAGTCATCGCCATCAGTGGGCCGGTATACAGGACGCACCGGTTACAACCTATGTAACCATTCACGCGCCGATCAATAAAAAGGATTATCGCACTACCGCAACATCTTTTGATGTGCCGGGAGAAAATCCACGCGGAAAAAGATATTGGGAAGAATATACGGCTGCTGAACCGCATCATGGTATCGGATTGCAGGTGATTAATGACCGTACCGGTCCGCTGAATTATTTTTCTGCTTATGCCACCTATGCCTATCATATTGGTATCAGCGCAAGGACCAGTCTGGCTGCTGGTTTCGGTGCGGGTATCACCAACATAAGTTTAAATACCGACAAGCTGAACTTCGGAACTGTACAGATAGACCCTGCTGTATACAATAATGGCATTATCAATACAATAAAGCCCGATTTCATGGCTGGTGTGTATTTGTATTCAGCAGATTATTTCGTCGGACTATCTGCACAGCAGATCATTCCGCAAAAAATAAGTTTTGCTGACAAGACCGTAAAAACGACTAACGGAAAAATAGTGCCGCATGTGTTTGCCACTGCAGGTTATCGCTTTCTCATAGGGGAAGACTTCAATTTAATTCCTTCGGTGATGGTAAAATATATAGAGCCTTTGCCTACACAGATCGACATCAATGCAAAGCTGCAATACCTGGATAAAATATGGATCGGCGCCAGTTACCGGCATGAAGATGGTTTTGCCGGCATGGTGGGATTGAATATCAGCAGCAAGATCAATGTTGGCTATTCCTACGATTACACTACGTCAGCATTAAATATAGTAAGCAAAGGATCGCACGAAATAATTGTAGGGTTTCTTATCGGTAATAAATACGACGATGGATGTCCAAAAAATGTATGGTAAAACAAAATGAAACAGATTGTCTTTATACTGCTTTTAACCGCTTGTGCGGGCCTGATGCGTGCTCAATTGTACAAGCCCATTGCCTTAACCGGATTTAATAACGATGTTGTTGCAGAAACAGGTACCAGTGCACAGGCAGCAACTACTACAGTGCTTGACTTATCTAACTATGTGCTGTATTCAGTAGCGTTCGCATCTACTAATAGCATAGCAGGTGGCATGGTAGATAATGGTACCGTAAGCAATGGTTCGCATACTTATCAACTGGCTTCCTATGGAACTAATAACGGATTGTATCTTTCTACTGGTAATGCTGCCAATTCGACAACAACAGGGGTACTTACTTTACCAACGCCTGCTGTATATGCAAAAGTGAGTCTGCTGGTTTTTTCTACGGAAGGAAACAGCACGCTGGAAGTTATTTTAAAATATACTGATGGAACAATAGCCAACGCCGGTACATTTTCTGTGTTCGACTGGTTTTACGGTTCCAATCCTGTATATGCAGGCTTTGGAAGAGTTACGCGGAAAGCGATCGGGCCTTATGCGCCTGACGGACTTACTGCCAATCCGCAGTTTTATCCCATGGACCTTCCGGTTGATTGTGCCAATCAAAACAAATTGCTACAATCTATAACAGTAAACTATGTGTCGGGTACAGGCGCTAATTCAAGGGCAGTGGTATTGGCAGCCGCCGGTGCTGTATATCCGCCTTTGGCAATAACGCCGGTTATTACTGCCGCTACCTGCGGCGCTTCCAATGGAAGTATTAAATTAAATACAAGTGGGGGTGCTTCACCATTGACTTTCCTATGGAATACCACACCTGCCCAAAATACACCCAATGCGACAGCCCTTGCGCCCGGAAATTATACCTGCACAATTACCGATGGCAACGGGTGTAATACCACTTACCAGGGAACGATTATTAAAACATCTGGCATAACGCTCACTGCTTCCGCCAGTTCACCCGATCTGTGTGCCGGAGATCATATAACACTTTCTGCTGTGGCAAACAGCGGCAATCCTTCGGGCTATACATGGAGTCCCGGAAATATCACAGGCTCATCTGTTACTGTGTCGCCCGATACTACAACAACCTATACAGTCACTGCCAGTGATGCATTTGGATGTTCCTCAACGGCATCTGTTCCCGTTGTCGTAAAACCCATACCGGTTGCGGCTTTCACAGCATTACCTGATTCGGTTTGTGTTCAGAACGATATAACGGTTCAATTCACCGGTACTGCAGGCACTACAGCAACTTATGACTGGAACAACTTTTCAGGCGCTACCATAAAAACAGGCGCCGGATCAGGGCCTTATACCATACAATTTACCAATCCCGGAACCTATAAACTACAATTACAGGTAACCGATAATGGATGTGCTTCTGCTATAAGTTCGCACGATGTTACAGTATCCGGACCGCTGGAGGCGCCTTCTGTAAGAGTTGCATCAGTGACCAATAACAGCATAACCTTCGTCTGGTCCATAGTAGCAGGAGCTGCTGCTTACCAGGTAAACATAAATGGTGCTCCCTACGGAACGCCTGGTCCGGGTACCACTTGCACAGTAACCGGTTTACAGCCTTTACAAACCGTTACCATAGAAGTGGTGGCATTAGGTACATCAGCCTGTGCAAACAGTGCAGCTGGTAAGGCCTCCGGCAAAACACTCACCGATCAGATCTTCATTCCGAATTCATTTACACCCAATGGCGACGGAAAGAACGATGTGTTCCGTCCTTATGGCAATGCAATAACCGGAATGGAAATGAAAATATTCAACCAATGGGGTGAGTTGATTTGTGAAAGCCGTGATCTGTTGACAGGGTGGGATGGTACGCACAAAGGGAAACTACAACCTGTTGGCGTATATACGTATGTCATTCGATTAGTGCTTACCGATGGAAGTGAAACAACAAGAAAAGGATCAGTACATGTGATTCACTAGGAGGATAAGATTCTTTTATTCAATCCTCATAAGCAAAAGAGGTGAAAGAGACAAAGAGGTTCACGGCAGAAGATTCCCTTTTTCTCTTTCTACTCTTATAGCTCTTAGCTTATTAAAAACAAAAACATAAAAAACCAAAGAACATGAAACGCACACAACAAACGGGCCTCCGCACAATCTTTTTTTACATGCTGGCCATTGCATTAAGTATTACTGCCTGCAAGAAAGGCGATCCCGGTCCGAAAGGCGACAAAGGTGATAAGGGCGACACCGGTGCTGCCGGTGCAGCCGGAGCAACAGGCGCAAAAGGTGACCCCGGAACCGCCAACGTAATGTATTCCAACTGGCTTGATCTGTCTTTCAGACTAGACACAGCCAGTGCTACTTATTTTACCCAGATCCAGGAGGCAAAGATCACCGATAACTTTTTATCTACCGGGGAAATAAAAGTGTATGTCAATCTGGGACCCACTGACAACAAAACGGTTTCTCCATTGCCTTATACGGAAGGCACTGCCCAGATAACACCCTTTTATGCATCCGGTATCATTGAGATAGATGCTAATGTAAATGCTTCAACTGTAACCAACAGCAGTACAGGAAAAAAATACCGTCAGTACCGCTACATTCTTATACCCGGAGGAACCGGTTTACGAAAGAGCACACAGGTTAACTGGAATAATTACGACGAGGTAAAAGCTTATCTTGGTTTAAAAGATTAAGAATTATTATACCCTGATATCATATAATAATGAACGCATTGGTATGAGCAGTGCTTTTTCTCGTGCGTTACGTTTGGGCCCCGGTTTCAGCAGCCGGGGTTTTTTTATTCTTTGCGATCTTTGCGTCTCCTTAGCATTCTTTGCGGTGCTAATAGCGTCGATTATCGGCTATTTTACAAACCATATCGATGAATACTACAAAAGTATCGGTGAGTAGTCATTATATTAAGTTGCACTTACTTCAACGAACATACTATAAAAATTAATTACTGTTTTTATCCAACGCTTTTAAACTTCCCGCCGTATTGGTTAGTGTATTCGACATACAGTTATAAATTGATTGCCCCTAAGTTCCCGTCTTGCGGGAAAGGGTTTGACCATTCACCAAATAAAAAAAGCCTGCTTATAGAGACTGCCTCTACCTAATCAATCAAGAAGCTTTTGATCCGTAGCATCAATGTGGTTATCATGGCAGCGGGCCTTTTACTGTGCCGGCCTGCTGCTTTTTGTATGCCACCAGCGCCTGAACTTCGCTCAGGACCCATGGACAATATGCGAAGCCTCAAGATCGTTGATACCGTACCCAAAGACACTACACCGGTTGTCAATTTGCCTTATCCAATTCATGACCGTCGTGGCGATTTTATAACATCGCCCGGTAATAGTCCTTTTGATCTGCATTCGCCGGTCAATATCAGGGATTCTGTTATATACGACCCGCAGGAGAAACGGTATTACATTATTGAAAAAGTTGGTTCGCATTATTACCGCGTTCCTACATATCTCACATTTGATGAGTTTATGCGTTTGCAGGCGCGTAAGCAGGAGGATGATTATTTTCGCTCGCGCGCCAACGTGGGCAGTCTGCTCAATAGAAAACTACTGCACCCCGATTTAAAAACTACCGATAATCTTTTCAACCGCATTTTTGGCAATGGAAAACCTGAGCTGAATTTGCAGGGTGATGTAAATGTACTCGCAGGTTACCAGGGACAAAAAACGGATAATCCTGCACTGCCCGAAATTTCACGCCGAACCGGTGGCTTCGATTTTAACATGAACGCCAATATCAATGCCAATGCCTCTATTGGAAATATGCTGAAGCTTCCTATCAGCTATAATACACTGGCGAACTTCGATTTTATGAACCAGCTTGAGCTGGAATACAATGGCGGCAGTGATGCTATTATAAAAAAGATTGAAGCCGGTAATATTTCATTCACTACCCGAAGTACATTAATTCCCGGTGCACAAGCATTGTTTGGTATTAAAACCAATCTGCAGTTTGGTAAATTGTTTGTATCTGGTGTGCTGGCCTCGCAACGATCAACAACACAGTCGTTAAATATGCAAAGCGGCGCTGCTACCACTCCTTTTCAGTTCAAGGCATCTGATTACGATGAGAACCGGCATTTTCTGCTGGCGCAATACTTTCGCAATACTTATAACAAAACAATGCGTAATCTGCCCGCGGTTAATTCAGCGGTACAGATCTTACGGGTTGAAGTATGGGTTACCAACAGAACCGGCGCCACAACAAACGCCAGGGAAATTGTGGGCCTGAGTGATATCGGTGAAACAGTTCCGGCCAATAGCAATATTCATTCACAGACCAGTCTTCCTTATCCCTTTAACGATGCGAACGACGAGTACCGCAATGTCATTAATAACAGCAGTGGGCGGCAGTCGTCGCAGGTAGTGAATGTATTAACAGGTTTGGGATTGCAGCAGTCGAAGGATTTTGAAAAAGTGTATGCCCGCAAACTCGATTCTACTTCTTACAAAATATATCCCCGGCTTGGTTTTATTTCATTAAATCAAACCCTGCAGGCCAATGATGTACTGGCCGTAGCCTATCAGTATAGTTACAATGGACGTATTTATCAGGTGGGAGAGTTCTCGCAGGATGTACCGCCCGACACTACCACCGGTAATTATGCAGGCACACAAAAAGTATTGTTTGTAAAACTGTTAATGGCAACAGCGCCGAATACCACCTTGCCCATCTGGGGACTGATGATGAGAAACGTGTATTCGGTAAAAACATCAACCGGCAGTTATCTGTCCAATGTACAGGCAGATGGTTTTCGTTTGAACGTATTATACGACGAACCGGGCAAAGGCAGTAAACGCTATCTGCCTGAAGGCGACAAAACCGGCGTGCCGCTGATTACCGTATTAAACCTCGACCGGCTCAACAGCCAGAACGATCCAGTACCCGATGGCGTATTTGATTATCTGGAAGGATATACTGTTAATGCGTCGAACGGGCTGGTAATCTTTCCCCTGCTGGAACCATTTGGCCACGATCTCGATTCACTTGCTTTTGCCAATTCATCTTCTCTTGCCAAAAATTACGTATACACCCAGTTGTACGATACCATAAAAGCCGTAGCGCAAACCTTTTCAAATCTGAACCGCTATGTGATCAGCGGAACCGCAAAAGGACAGGCGGGTGCAGAAACCTATTTGGGTGCTATAAATGTACCGCAGGGTTCTGTTACGGTAACTGCAGGCGGACAAACACTGAAAGAAAACATAGATTATGTAGTCGATTATACATCAGGAACAGTGAAGGTCATTAACCAGGCGATTATCAATTCAGGTGTTGCTGTAAATGTACAATACGAGAACAATGCACTCTCTGGTATACAGCAAAAAGGATTAATGGGTCTGCGCTTTGATTATGTGGCTAAACAATCGGCATCTGAAGCACTGACTATTGGCGGTACCATTGAACGGTTAAATGAGCGGCCTTTCTATACGAAAGTAAGTTATAGCGAAGACCCTATTCGCAATACTATGTACGGACTGGATGTAAATTACTTCAGTCAGTCGCGGCAGCTCACCCGCTGGTTAAACCATCTTCCTTTTTATAATAGCAATGAAGTAAGCAGTATTACAGGCTATGCCGAAACTGCTGTGCTAAAACCCGGTCACGCCAAACAAATAGGCAAGGGGAGTAGTGGTACTATTTATGTTGACGATTTTGAAGGAACAGCCAGTAACATCGATATGCGCTTTCCCATTACCAGCTGGGCGTTGGCTTCTACTCCACAAGGCAACGGGTTATTTCCTGAGGCCAGT
>Ga0105237_10009393_pt1 | contig 10474 bp, 5 predicted proteins | sample KBSC24metaG_FD_81520 | JGI IMG/M metagenome (GOLD analysis project Ga0105237, IMG submission 81520) | Corn rhizosphere microbial communities from Kellogg Biological Station, Michigan, USA - KBS C2-4 metaG | ecosystem: Host-associated > Plants > Roots > Rhizosphere > Soil | place: Michigan, USA... | reverse complement strand
TCCTTGTGGACGACGATAGCGCCTGTGTCCTTGCGGATGGCCAGACTGCTGGTATCCGCCTGGGCCATGACCCGTGCGGAAACAAGTAATGATAGGATAATTAGATATTTATACATATAAGTTAATTGTTCTATTAATAGCCTTCTTTGGTGGCTGGTTGGCCTTTTACGATGTCGACGCTTGCGCTGCAACCCAGTCTGTCCGCCCCCGCCCCGATCAGCTGCCGGGCAAACTCGTAGGTGCGGATGCCACCCGAGGCCTTTATCTTTATACCGGCGGGCAGGTGCTGCCGCATGAGCCGGACGGCTTTTCCGGAAGCGCCATTTTCCGCATAGCCTGTGGATGTCTTTACAAAATCCACGCCTACTCTGGCTGTTATCTCACAACAATGGATAATCTCTTCATCCGTGAGCATACCGCTCTCTATAATAACCTTTATCAACTTCTCATGTTCGTGGGTCAGGGATGTCAGCGTCTGTATCTCTTTTTCGAGATAGGCCCAGTCGCCAGCCCTTAAGGCCGTCAGATTGATGACCATGTCGAGTTCGTCGGCGTCCTCGAGGAGGGCCTGCTCTACTTCCGCCACTTTGGCTTTCAGGGTAGAATAGCCGAAGGGGAAACCGATGACGGTGGCGATCCTTGGGGGGATACGATCCCCGGTGTTAGCCTGTAGCTGTTCACGCGCCAAAGCGACCAATGAAGGGGGAATACAGACAGCAGCAAAGCCATATTGCACCGCCTCTTCACATATCTTTTTAATCTCCATATGTGTAGTGGCCGGTTTTAAGATCGTATGGTCAATATAGGATGCTATGTCAATCACCGAAAGTCCCCCTAAAAATTACCGTTGATACAATATTTAAAGCCTAAAATTACTCCATTTGCCTAAATTAGGGACCATTTTTAACGGGACTAAAACTAACAACATGAGAAACTACCGACATCGTCCGCGAGGTAAGACCTTTCTTCTTCTCACGGCGTTGCTTACTATTGTTCTTGTCACTTCGGCCCAGTCAACCTTTCCCGTCAACGGTGTCGTTGATCCAAGGGAGAAATGTTATGCCTTTACCAATGCCACGCTCGTGAAGGATGGGCAGACCACTGTCACGGGCGCTACGCTTCTTATCCGGGATGGCCTTATTGTCAGCGCCGGCACGGGTGTCTCTATTCCAAAGGATGCCGTTGTCATCGACTGCAGCGGTAAATATATCTACCCTTCCTTTATCGATATTTTTAGCGACTATGGTGTACCCACGGGTGAAAGACAGCCGCGTGTCTTTGATTTCAGGGCTCCGGCGCAGCTGACATCCAATACCAAGGGTCCGTTCAACTGGAACCAGGCTATTCATCCCGAGACGGATGGTTCGCATCTTTTTGTGGTAGACGATGCAAAAGCCAAGCCGCTGCGCGAGCTGGGATTTGGTACGGTACAGGTCATTTCCAAGGATGGCATTGCCCGCGGCACCGGTGTGGTAGCCACGCTGGCCAATGAAAATGAAAACCTGACCATTGTAAAGACAAGGTCTTCCGTCAACTACTCCTTTAATAAGGGAACATCCACGCAGAGCTATCCCAGCAGTCTGATGGGTTCCATCGCGCTGTTGCGGCAGACCTTTCTGGATGCGGCCTGGTATAAGAGCCAGCCCGTGCATGAAGGCACGAACCTCAGTCTGCAGGCCTTTAATGACGAACAGTCGCTGCCCCAGATATTCGAAGGGGGTGATAAATGGACGGATATAGAGGGTGACAGGGTTGGTGATGAATTCGGTGTACAGTTTATTATCAAGGGCGGCGGCAATGAGTACCAGCGTATGGATGATATTGCTGCTACCAAGGCCAGCTTTATACTGCCATTGAACTTTCCACAGCCAATGGATGTGGAAGACCCCAACGATGCGCGGTTTGTGTCCCTGGCGGATATGAAGCACTGGGAGCTGGCACCGGGTAATCCCGCGGCCTTTGAAAAAGCGGGGTTATCCTTCTGTCTCACTACTGCCGACCTCCGGGATGTGAAGCAGTTCACGGCCAATCTCCGGAAGGCATTCGAATACGGGCTCACGGAGGCCAAGGCGTTGGAAGCGCTGACGAAGACACCGGCTACGCTGATGGGCGTATATAATAAGGTGGGAAGTCTGGAAGCGGGCAAGCTGGCTAATTTTCTTATTACTACCGGCCCTGTTTTTGGTGAAAAAACCAATATTGTCGAGAACTGGATACAGGGAAAGAAATATGAAGTAAAAGAGGACGACTGGAAAAATGTACGCGGTCAGTATAATCTTACTATCACGTCGGCTGCGGGTGGTACGACCAGTTATGTGCTGGATGTAAAGTCGGCAAGTTCGGCCAGTGTGCTTGCGAAGGATACGCTAACCGGCAAGTTTGCTTATGACGGGCATCTTGTTTCTTTAAGCTTTGGAGCCGCGTCTGGTGGGCGTGGGCCAAGGGCCGGCGGGGATTCGGCCAGACGAGGCGGTGGCGGCGGGCGTCCCGCGCAGCTAACGCATCTTAGCGGCGCTGTATATGCCGACGGCTGGAATGGAAATGGAACCGACAGCGCCGGCAACTGGGTTACCTGGACGGCCGTCTGGTCCAAGGCTTCGGCGGCGGAAAACGATAGCAGCCGTAGGCGGCCGCTGAGGGTAGGGAAGGTAACTTATCCTTTTGATGGGTATGGATGGGATTCGCTGCCAACGCAACGGGATTTATTGATAAAGAATGCTACCGTCTGGACTAATGAGAAGGAGGGCAGGCTGGAAAATACGGATGTCCTGGTGAAGGGCGGCAAGATCGCGCAGATAGGCAAGAACCTGACGTCTGGCGGAGCGCTTGTCATCGACGGCACCGGTAAGCATCTGACCCCCGGCATCATCGACGAGCACTCGCATATCGCCGCCTTCTCCATAAACGAGGGCGCCCAATCCGTCACATCCGAGGTGAGGATAGCAGACAATCTCAATCCGGAAGACATCAATATTTATCGTCAGCTCAGCGGCGGTGTCACTTCTTCCCATATCCTGCATGGTTCTGCCAATACCATCGGCGGACAGACCCAGCTGATCAAGCTGCGGTGGGGACAAGACGACGAAGGACTCAAATTCAGGAATTGGGATCCTTTTATAAAGTTTGCGCTGGGTGAGAATGTAAAGAGGACCACGTCCCAGAACAACAACAGGTTCCCCGACACCCGTATGGGTGTGGAGGAGGTATTGATGGATGCCTTTACGAGGGCACGCGATTACCAGCAGGCGAGGAAGGCAGCGCCGGGTGTGACCCGCCGTGACCTGGAGCTGGATGCGCTGGTAGAGATACTGGAGCACAAGCGGTTTATCACCTGTCACTCGTATGTACAGAGCGAGATCACGGCGCTGATGCGTGTGGCCGAAAAGTTCGGATTCCGCGTGAATACCTTTACGCATATACTGGAGGGTTATAAGGTAGCCGATAAGATGAAGGAACATGGGGCGAGCGCCTCTACCTTCTCGGACTGGTGGGCTTATAAGCAGGAGGTGGTGGATGCTATCTCCTACAATGCCGCCATTATGGTGAAGGAGGGTCTCAATGTATGTATCAATTCCGATGATGCGGAGCAGGCCCGGCGTTTGAACCAGGAGGCTGCCAAGAGCGTCAAGTACGGAGGTCTGACCGAAGACGAAGCGTTCAAGATGGTGACCCTGAACCCTGCGAAGGCGCTGCATGTTGCCGATAGAGTAGGGAGTATCAAGACGGGCAAGGACGCCGACCTGGTATTATGGACGGACAACCCTCTCAGCATCTATGCCAAGTCCGATAAGACTATCGTGGATGGGATCATCTATTACGACATAGACCGTGATGTTCTGATGCGGAAGAGCATAGCCGCGGAACGTAACCGGCTTGTACAAAAGATGCTGGCTGAAAAGAAGTCCGGAACGCCGATGCGTTCGGCCGAGCCGAGCTTCCATGTCGAACTGGATTGCGGCGACCATGGCCGTCATGACGGGCTGCTGACTATCGACGGGGATGGAAACGGTGAAAAGACTTTCTCCAATTAATCATTCTAATATTAGAAAAATGAGAATAAATTTTTTCTTCCTGGCGGCCTGCTCGCTGTTGTCGCTTGTTGTGTGCGCACAGGATGATGTATACCCTTCCAAAGATTATAAGGGCAAATTATATATTACGGGCGGCACCATTCACATCGGTAACGGCCAGGTCATCGAAGGCGGCACCATTGCCGTGGACAATGGTAAGATCGTACAGGTGGGGCAGAATATCTCCGTCCCTTCGGGCGGTGATGTAAAGGTCATCGACGCCAAGGGGCGGCAGGTTTATCCCGGCCTTATACTACCCGTCACCGACCTGGGGCTGAAAGAGATAGCCAACGGCGTGCGAGGCTCCAACGACTATGAGGAGCTGGGCGACCTCAATCCCAGTATCCGGAGCATCGTAGCGTATAATACGGATTCGAAGATCATCAATACCCTGAAGGCGAACGGTATCCTGCTGGCCAGCGTTACGCCGCAGGGCGGCACCATCAGCGGGTCATCTACGGTGGTGCAGCTGGATGCGTGGAACTGGGAGGATGCGGCGTATAATATGGATGGGGCCATACATGTGAATATGCCTTCCTTTATCGTACGTCCGCGACGCTTTGGCAGGCGTCCCGGGGCCGAACCGCCTACCGACCCTACAAAGGAGGCCCTGGATAAGGTAGAGGAGATAAAGACCTTTTTCCGCGAGGCAAAGGCCTATTTGCAAATGTCTTCGCACAAGGAGACCAATCTGAAGTTCGAGGCCGTGAAGGGGCTTTTTTCCAAACAGCAGAAGCTGTTCGTCCATGGCGACCAGGTGAAGCAAATGCTGATAGCGGTGGATTTTGCCAAGGAGTTCGGGTTCGACGTGGTCATCGTCGGCGGCAGTGAAAGCTGGCTGATAGCACCCCTGTTAAAGGCAAACAATATCTCTGTCATTCTGAACCAGGAGCATGCCCTGCCCACTACGGAGGACGATGATGTGGATCAGCCTTATAAGACCCCGGCGGAGCTGCAGAAGGCCGGCGTCCTTTTTGCCCTTAATGACGACCATGACGAAAGCAGGTACCGTAACCTGAGCTTCAATGCGGGTACGGCTGCTGCCTATGGTCTTACAAAAGAGCAGGCATTACAGGCCATTACGCTGAACAGCGCCCGGATCCTGGGCATAGATGACCGCACCGGATCGCTGGAGACAGGCAAGGATGCCAATATCGTCATCAGCGGGGGAGATATCCTGGATATGCGGACCAGCCTTATCGAGCATTGCTTTATACAGGGCCGTGAAGTGAGCCTGGACAACAAACAGACACAATTATATCATCGTTATATGTATAAATATGGATTGACGCCAACGCCATAGGAAGCACTGTCAATATTTTTTTTATCTTTAGCTCCGGCGTCCATTCCGCGCCGGAGCTTTATTTATGAAACGAATAACTTCTTTCCTGCTGGCAGCCACGCTGCTTTTCTCCTGTAAGCAAAAGGACAAGCACTCCGACCCCAATAAGTCGGTCGACGAGGGCGCTGTAAAGGGGGAGACCTATGTCAGCGACGACATGGGATGGACGATCGTCATTCCCAAGGGCTGGACGGTGGTCAGCCGTGATCAGACCGAAGCCAACGAAAAGAAGGGGGCCGAAGCCATCAAGAAGTCTTCCAATACAGAGATCGATATGAGCGGGCTGAAACATCTTATCAGCTTCCAAAAGGACCGGTTCAATTCGCTGATGTCCACGACGGAGCCATTTCCCAATGACAGTCCCCTCGCCTTTGAAGAAAACTGCGCCACTGTCAATAAGATGATCTACGATGCGTATGCTTCGCAGGGTATCCAGTCCGACACTTCCTCCGGTGTGGAGCTGATACACGGACATCGATTCCATGTGTTTCACGCCACGCTTTATGGCAAGGATGGGAAGGTTATTCTTCAGCAGCTGCTGTATTCCAAGCTGATCAATAAAAAGGATTTTTCGCTGACCATCAATTACAACAACGATGACGATAAGAAGGTGATGCTGGACGCATTTACGAATTCCACTTTTAAAGAGGATTAGGCCGGGGCGTTCGGCCGGTGCGTCTGTGACGCGGCTGTTATTCTGTCCGGAGTCGTTTGGCCGGATTGACGATGGCTGCCCGGACAGCCTGCAGGCCTACTGTGAGCAGACCCAGCGCTGCTACACCGGAAGCTGCTATTATGAAGGTCCAGATGCTGATCGGCGCCCGGTAAGCAAAGTCTTCCAGCCACCGGGACATCCCACCATGCCAGCGGACAGGCGATGATAGCCGCCAGCAGCAATAATCCTGCAAGTTCCTTCGAGAAGAGCATTACTACGTGATGGATGCCGGCACCCAGCACTCTGCGGATGACCACCTCCCTGGCGCGTTGTTCCGCGGCATAGTTGACCAGTCCGAACAATCCCAGAAAGGCGATGATGAGGGAGAGGATGGTAAGGGTGACGAAGAGACTGCCCATGCGTTGATCTGCTGCATAGAGTTTTGTGAAGTCTTCATCCAGGAAAGAATAGACAAAGGGAGATGCGTTGCTTAGCGTATGATAATATTTCCCGATGTGTGCGATGAGGCCGGAGATATCCTCCGTGCGTAGACGGAAAGCGAAGGCGTTGCTATTTGACGAGAGGCTGAATACGATGGGCTCGATGGTTTTGTGAAACGATCCTGTGTTGAAGTCTTTTACCACACCAATGATATGAAAGGGAGTCACCGGGTTGGGGCCGGTATAAATAAGCTTACCAAGAGGGTCGGGGTAACCCAACAGCCGGGCGGCGGTCTCATTGATCAGTACGCAGGAAGAGTCTGTCGGCAGCGAGGGCGAAAAATTCCTTCCCGTCGTCATCTGCATGCCCAGGGTGGGTATGTAGTCTGCGTCGATGCGCCAGTCTCCCATCAGAAACGATTCGTTGGCATGAGCAGATGCGTCCCTGAAAAAGCCTCTTGTTGCGATCTGTGCCGTATTGGGCAGAATGCCTGTCATGGTCCCGCTGATCACGCCCGGTAGCGCTTGCACCATTTGTTTGAAGGTTTGAGCTTTTTCACCCAGGTATTTTGTCTGCCGGATGGTCAAAACCTGTTCCCTATCATAACCCAGGGGTTTTGTGCGGATGTAATGCAGCTGGTTGTAGATGCCCAGGGTGACGACGACGAGAACCATGGCTGTTACGAACTGGAATACTACCAGCGTGTTGCGCAGGCGGCTGCTCTTAAAGCCCATCGCCACGTCCCCTTTTAAAACTTTGACGGGCTGGAAGGAGGAGAGGAAGAAGGCGGGATAGCTGCCTGCCAAAAATCCTACGATCAGCGTCACGGTCAGCAGGCCGGGGATGGTCCATTTGTTCAATAAAAGGGATATGGAGAATGATCTTCCGGACAGTTGGGAGAACCAGGGTAGCAGGAGTATAGCTATGCCGATGGCGAGGATGAGGGCTATTCCGCTGGTAAGGATGGCTTCCCGGAGGAATTGAAGGATCAGTTTTTTGCGGCTGCTGCCTAATACTTTTCGTACGCCTACTTCTTTGCTGCGCCGGGCGCTGCGGGCCGTGGAGAGGTTCATAAAATTGATACAGGCTACCAGCAGGATAAGGATGGCCAGCGCGATGAAAATATAGATATAACGGATATTCCCGTTGGGTTCGAATTCTCCCATGACATTGGAATGGAGATGGATGCTGCGGAGGGGCATGGAGTAAAAGTGGAAGTAGTTGCCTTTTTTTGCCATGTCACCGGGGGCGTCGTGTAGCTGCTGCCGAATCTGCGGGTTGACATATCTGGCGACGACGTCGGCAAGGATGTTGTTCACTGTTTCGGTGTTGACACCGGGTCTTGTGAGCAGATAGGTGGTCGAGTAAAGGTTGATCCATTCGTCGTTGTTATGGAAGACCCTTCCTGCGAGGGACTTGATGAGCTCCAGATGAAAATGGGATGCTGTTGGCATGTCCTTTATTATGCCAGTGATGATATAGGAGGCGGTGTCATCGTCGATGTGCAAGATGCGTCCGAGCGTGTTGGTGCTGTTAAAGTATTTTCTGGACAGGCTGGCGGAGATGACGAGCGAATGGGGGGTTGCCAGGGCGGTGTGGGGATTACCTGCCACCAGGGGAAGGGTGAATACCTGGAAGAGGTTGGGGTCTGCCAGCACGGCATTGGATTCCATCCAAGTAGTGGCGCCATTTTTTACCAGCACGCCGCCCTGGATACGGCGGATGCGCACGGCCTCCCGGATCTGTGGATAGTCTTTTACCAGGGTCGGTCCCATGGGGGCCGGTGTGACGGCGCTGTTGATGCCATTGCCGTTGATATGGATGTCCGAGACGACACGGAAGATACAATCAGCATTCTTGTTATAGCTGTCGTAGTGCAGCTCGTCCGTCACGAAGAGGGTGATCAGGAGGCAGACGGCGAGGCCCAGGGCCAGACCGACGATGTTGATGGCGGAAAAGAGGAGGTTTGCGCGGAGGCTCCTTATATAGTTTTTTAGCATGCATTGTGGAAGATGCGGTAAGTGAAGATTTCCACAAAAAGGCCCGGTCCATAGTGGACCGGGCTGTGTGCGCTAATGATGGCCCTTCGGGCAGCCGGCCTGTGGCCGTCTCAGTATTGACAGTGAAAAGCTATTTGTTGGGATTCAAAGCTTGTTTGATCCTTTCTGCTACGTCCTGCAGGTGATATTTACTCAGTTTGTCGGTGGTACGGGGGATGGCGGCCAGTATCTCTGTCCGGAGCTCGTTCATTTGCGCCCTGGCGATGGAGGGAACGTCCGTGTTTTTGATATTGCCTGTGAACAGGGCTGCGAACTGTCTGGGTATATTGGCCGGTACGGGTGTTGGAGGCGGTGGATTGATCAGGTTGATCAAAGCCTCTACATAGGTCTTTTGCAGTGCGCGGCGGTAGATATCGATGGTGGCTCCCGTCGTCAGTTCGGACCATATGGCCTTTTTGGCGTCGGCCAGCATCTCATCGGGACCGTATACATTGGCGGCGCCATATCGTCCTGTACATACGGACATCCGGAAAAGTCTGCCACCTGACAAGAGGCTGTTCAGGACATTGGCCTGGACGTTGCCTACGGCTTCGGTGGAGGCGGGGTTGCTGAATTTGTTAAGAATGTCCCTGTTCAGCAGCCAGGACGGGGTGGTGAACAGTTGTTTGCTGAGGAAGTCCATGGCCTCTTTTTGCGTGGCTTTGGGGGTGGGTTCGTATATATCCCCCGGCTGTTCGATGCTCTTGAAGGTCTCGTAGATGCCTCCTACGTTCTTGACCACGTGACCCATATAGCGGCTGAACTGTCCCACTAATTGGGAATACATTTCTTCCAGGTTGTCGTACTGGTCGGCTTCTTCCTTTGTCCATTCGGGGAGATTGGGCAGGATACGCTTGAGGTTCTTTATACCATATTCGCCGGCCTTCATGCTGTTGTCGCCCAGGTCTTCCGTCTGTGCGCGCGGGTCGAAGTTGAAGCCTTCGCCGCCAAACCAAAGACGGGGATTGGACTTCAGGCTGTCGATGGCCCATTTGTTCAGGATCTTTTTATCTTCTTCTTCGTCCTTTGTGCCGTCTATGCCTTTATAACCCCAGAGGATGGCCCATTTGTCATAGTCGCCGATGCGGGGATAGAGGCCGCGGGGGGTAATATTGTCCTCGGGCTGTGCTACGTAATTGAAGCGGGCATAGTCCATGATGCTGGCTGTATGGCCATTGGCTTCCACCCATGCCTTGTTACGCAGGAGCTCTACCGGTGTCTTGCTGCTGCTGCCCATATTATGACGAAGGCCCAGCGTATGTCCTACCTCATGGGAGGAGACGAAGCGGATGAGGTCTCCCATCAGCGCGTCTTCGAATTTCATTTTGCGGGCCCTGGAGTCGGTATTGGCTGCCTGGATAAAGTACCAGTCATGCACCAGTTTCATCACATTATGATACCAGCCGATGTGGCTTTCCAGTATCTCTCCACTCCTGGGGTCGGCTATATTCGGCCCGTAGGCATTTTCTATATCCGAAGCGAAATAGCGGATCACGGAAAAACGGGCGTCTTCCAGGCTCATCGTTTTGTCATTCTCCGGCCATTCCTTGCCGACGATGGCATTTTTGAATCCAGCCTTTTCAAAAGCGGCCTGCCAGTCGTTGATCCCTGCGATGAGATAGGGGCGCCATTTCTTTGGAGTGGCAGGGTCGATATAGTATACGATCTGTTTTTTTGGTTCTACCAATTCTCCTCTTTTCCATTTTTCGATGTCTTCATCTTTTGGTTCCAGCCGCCAGCGATGGATAAATGTGGAGGTTTCCACCCGTTGCTGATCATCGCCGTACATGGTATATTCGCTGGCGAAATAGCCTACGCGGGCATCGAATAGCCTTTTGCGCATGGGTGTTTTTGGTAGAAGAATAAAGGAGTTGTTCAATTCCAGGGTGACCGCTCCCGTTACTTCCGCGGCGGGGAGTGTGGTGGT
>Ga0105237_10009392_pt1 | contig 10474 bp, 8 predicted proteins | sample KBSC24metaG_FD_81520 | JGI IMG/M metagenome (GOLD analysis project Ga0105237, IMG submission 81520) | Corn rhizosphere microbial communities from Kellogg Biological Station, Michigan, USA - KBS C2-4 metaG | ecosystem: Host-associated > Plants > Roots > Rhizosphere > Soil | place: Michigan, USA... | reverse complement strand
TCGGCACGAACACCGAATTCAGAATCCCAGGCTCCATGCCGTCGAAGCCGGACTGCGCCACTCCCACAACCGTGAGCGGATAGTTGTTGACGCGAATCGTCTGCCCGATAATCCCCGGATCGCTCGCGAAGCGCGTCTTCCAGTACGCGTAGCTCAGCACCGCGTAGGGGTGCGCGTTCATGTGCAGGTCGTCGCTCGACGTAAACAGGCGTCCGATCGCGGGCCGCACTCCCAGCAGCGGAAAATAATTGCCCGACACCAGTTCACCGTTCACGATTTCCGTCTGCGATGCGACGCCGAGCGTCATACCCAACGCGTACCGGCACATCATCCCTTGGAACACGCTGTTCCGGTCGCGAAACTCCTGGTACATCGGATAGGACAGCGCATTTCGCCCGTTGTTTCCGCCGTAGTGCCGTCCGCCCGCGCGCAGAATAATGATCGACTCCGGGTTCTGAATGGGCAGCAGCCGCAGGATGAGCTGATCGACCAGCGTGAAGATCGCCGTGTTCGCACCGATCCCCAGCGCCAGTGAGAGGATCGCGACACTGCTGAATCCCGGCGACTTCCGAAAGCTCCTCAACGCGAACAGCGAGTCCTGAAACAGTTGCATCATGGTATTTGAGCTCAAAAGGAATACCGCCGGCGCCGGAAAAGGTTACAGGTGAAAGTTAGCGTCTGGGCCGTGCTCCGGGCCCTCACCCGCGCGATCCGCCGTGACCTGGCCACCTGGGAATCCGTCAAGGTCAACAATTTTTTCTTATTCGTCGCGCTGCTCATCTATGGCGCGCTCGTGAGCGGGGTCAAACCCGCCAGTTCCTATCCGTTCCTGATTTTTCTGGGGTTTCTACTGCTCTTCCCGCTCTCCTCCGACCCGCTCGACAAGATTCCGGCTTCCCGCCTCGCCTCGTGGCCGCTCACCCGTCGCGACCGCATCGCGCTGCGTTTCGGAAGCCTCGCGCTGAGTCCCATTCTGTGGCTGGTTTTCGGAGCCATGCTGCTCGCCTCACCGCTGCTCGCGCTCTGCTTCCTGCTGATCTCCGGAGTGTCGCGCGTAAACTTCGACTTCAGCCTGCATCGAAGCCCTCTGCCGCCCGGACTCGCTGCAAACCACGTGCGCCAGATGTTCAGCCTTCTCGATACATGGCTCGCGGTACTCCTCGCCATCGGCGGCACCTCTTACCGCGTCTTCGGGACGCATACCGATGAAGCCGCTTTCCCCATGCTGGCGATTCTCGTCGCGCTGGCGCTTAGCACGAACGCGCAAAGCCTCTTCGGCCTCGATGCGAAATCCGCGATGGTGCGTTATCGGCTACTGCCCTTAAAAGGCTGGCAGATTCTGCTGCAGAAAGACGCAGCTTTCCTGTCGATTCTCCTGCTTTGCGTGGCTCCGCTCAGCGCGCCAGCCGGTATGACGTTTGGCTTCGTCGCGCTCGCCATCGGCCACTACCCTTCCGTCTCGCACCACCGGCCGCAGCGTCGTTGGCGCTTCGCGAGCGGCAAACTCCTCTACGGAGTCGCGCAGATCACGCTCGGCGCGTCGCTCGGCCTGGCAGCTTCCCAGCAGGCTTTATGGCTCCTGCCCACGAGCGCTGCCGTGTGCCTTCTCTCCCTCCATCACAACGGCCGCCGTTGGGACGCCGCCCGGTAGCAGAACACAATCTGTCGCTTTACACGTGAGTCTCAGATCCGAGCTGTGAAAGAATCCAGGTGGGGCGGCCAATCCTGGCCGCAGCCGCCTTTCCAGGCGGCTAGACCCGCTGAAAGCGGTCTGCGGGCAGGATTGCCCGCCCCACTAAGTTCCGCCAGCATCACCGCGGAGGGTAGCGCCTCGCCGAAGATCAATTCTCGGTCGGCACCTTGTCCATGTGATCGATCACGATCACGTCGAGTTGCGTTTTGGATTTCTCCAGTTTCAGTCCGAGTTGCTTTTCAAGCGCGGTGAACAGATCGGGGGCAGCGTCGGGCTGGCCGGCTTCACCTGCCGGCGTGACCCCGAAGCCCCTTCCCATCGGGCCCGGCAGCCCCGCGCTCGAAAACTCCAGAGTGAAATCATATGTCCCGGTCAAGCCGGTCTTGTCCACGGTCCGGCTAGGCGATAGCGCAAACTGCAGCGCACTTAATAGTTGCTGAGGCGTCTCCATCCGGAATGTCCAGCGGTTGACCCCGTTTTCCGTCTTTCCCTGGAAACCCGGGCGTCCGGCGGGAAGTTGCGGAAAACCATCGCGATCCACGGGCGCAGGCGTGACGATCGTTCCCGGTCGCGGTGCATCAGGAAGCGGACCAGCGGCCGGTGCGGCAGCCCTGAGCTTCGGGCCGCCTTTTGCCACGTTCAACGCGTATAGATCGAAGTTCTTCTTTTCACTGTGGTACGTAAGATGGAATCGCTCCTTGAGCAGATTGAGCAACATTTCGTTGGCCTGCTCTTTCGTCGCGCCCGCTGGGACGATCGCCGAGATGTCGAATCGGGCGTCCTGCCCAATAACCCAATCAGATCCGGAAATCTGATCCAGCGGAAGCGAGAAAGCGTTCATCAATAACTTGCGTACCAGGACCCACGTGAAAGTCATCCGGGTTGGATCGCTCGTGCCAGGCCCGCCTCGAACGTCGCCGGCTGCCCCAATCCCGCTATACGGAGCCTTCAAACCGGCGGGCCGCACTGAGGCAACTTCGAAACGAAGTGGCGTGGACGTTTGGGCATGCAAAGGCCCGACGATCATTACAGTTGCCAAAGGGATCGACCACAGTCGCATGAACATCGTTATCAACTTTCAGTTTTCGATGGGCGTTTTCACTGCGTCATCAATGATCAGGACATCCACGGGCATCTTCCGGTTCTCGACCTTGAGCCCGACCTGACTGAGGGAAGACGGCAGAGCGGCAAAGTCCATCGCCGGATGCGGCGAAGCACTATCCGAAGGCTCGCGTGTGAAACTCAGCTTGTAGTCATACAAGCCTTCTATCCCCGTCATGTTAAAGACTGGCACTCCTAGAAATCGAGTGAGCACCTGTGCGAACCCGTCGAGGGTTCTTGCCTGAACTTCGAGTCCTCGTCCCGTTGGCTTGACGAAGGGCGGTTCATCCTCGGGCGACCTTTTGAGCTTGGGGCCGCCTTTGTCAACTAAGAGAGCGTAGACGGCGGTGCTCTTCTGCTCGTGATGAATTTTGAGTTTGAATCGTTCCGTCAGTAAAGACTGGAGCATGGCCAGCACATGGTCATCTGATGTATTGGCGGGCATCTTCGCGATGATGTCGTAGGTTTCGCGATCCATCCATTCAGGTCCCGAAAGCCGGTATTCCGGAAGTTCGTACGCCATCTGAAGGTAGACACGCAATGGGATGTGGTATCCCACCACTCTGCCGGTATCCCGTATCGATATACGAGCTCTCGAAGTCATCGTCTTCTGCTCCCAATCCGCGGGCAGAGGACTACCTGGAACGGTCCGTCTTACTGAGGCGACCTCGAACAGTGGAAGAGAATCGACTTTGGAGACGGACTGCGGCCACGCGGCAGCAACGGCTCCGATCAGGATTACGATCGCTACTCGGAATTGACTACCCATGAATTTCCTCCGCCCGATTTCCAGAGAAAAACCGAGTCTACTAATTGTATAGTACTAATTCGGAGAAATTCAAGATGCCCGGTGTTAACTGACCACCGGCTCCGCCAGCACGAGCCCGGAGGGCAGTTCCTCGCCGAAGATCCGGCCCAGCGTGCGATCGTCCTCCTGCTCGCCTTCGAGCATCGCGAGCAAGCGATCCGCATGCGCCATCGTCTGTAACTTCGCCTTCACCGCATCGCGTGTGACCGCAGGCAGATCGCGAGTCGGGTCGTCGGTTCGCCGCGCCATCGCCGCCAGCGCGTCTCCCGCTGTCGGAATCCGGAGCAGCGCCTCCACCCAGCGTGTGACGGTCGCCGGAGGAAGCACCAGGTTGATCGGCCCATAGAACAGCTGCCGCGCGCCGATTCGCTGCAGGCACCACAGCTCGCTTTCCTTGAAATCGCCCGCCTTCACGCGCTTGATGAGTGCCTCGCCCAGCTCCGTCTTCGTCCCGATCGGGAGCAACTCCAAACTCGCCGCCGTTCGCCACATCTCGCGCAGCAATCCAGGATTCACCCGCTGGGGCTTCTTATTTCCCCGCGGTAAAAGCGATCCGGAGAGGCGCTGATAGATATCCGTCTGCTGATTGCGATTGAGCCCGCCCGCCAGCCGTCCCCAGTAGATCCACCAATCGATCTCGCACTGCACCTGGTTCCCGTACGTGATCCCGCCCGAATATATCCGCCGCGCCTGCTCGATGCGGAAATCGTCGCCGGGATATCCGAAGCCTGGCCGCATACAGAACCCGCACAAATTCAGCCACCGCGCTTCATACGCCGGCCCCTTCTTCCGCCCCTCGGCCGCCGTCAGGAACGCGTCCGCCATCTGCCGGATCGCCGCCAGCGGCCAGCTATTCTTGCCTAGCCCCATGGCCTGCTCGAGCTTAGCCGGCACTTCCTCCGGCAGAATCGACGACTTCACGCCCGGCGCAAACACCGACTCAATCAGGGCCAGCGAATTCTTCACCGCTTCTTCGCTCACCACCGCCGCGGCCTTCCGCTCGGCCGGAGCCTGCGCCGCCTGCTTGCGCAATTCGAACTGTAGGTTCCAACGATTCTCGCTGATCTTTGACTCGCACCACGTCTGCAGCGTCCCCAACTCCGTCAGCCGCGCGCCGAGCTTCACCGGAATCAATCGCTCTTCGGCCTTCTTCCCAAACCGGATTACCGCGTGTAGGGGCGCATGCCGGTGAAGGTCCGCGTCGTCCGCCGCGAACTCCATCACGTCGCCCACTTTGTCGTCCACACGCGTCAGCGAACTGTACAAGCGGAACGACACCGGCCGGTTCGCCACCAGCTGCAGCGCATCGTTATCGATCTCGATCGCCGAGCCTTCTTCCGCGCCGCGCGGCACCAGGCACACCGCCGAAAGCTTCCCTTCGCGAGGATCGCCGAGCGCGATGTAATACGTCCGCGGCAGACCACCGCGCACCAGCACGCCGCTCCCGGTCGAACGCACGTACGAGTAGTAAGCGGCTCCGCGCGCAACGGCCAGATCGAGATCGATATTTTCCAGGATCTCCGGCCGGCGTCCGTACCACTTGGCCACGACGTCGGCCACGCGATCGCGCAGAATCTCCGGGATGAAGAATCCGCCATTGAACAGAATCGCGTCCGGCACCTGGCCGGTGGGCTCGAGAAAGGCGTTCAAATGCCGCGTTACCGCCGGGTCCGATACGTAGGGCAGACCCAGCTCGCGGAAGAGGCTCCGCTTCTCATCCTTCGGCCCCTCGCCGCGCTCTGTGAACGGCAGGAACCCTTCCATTGCCAGTTCCAAGGCCTCTTCCCGCAGGATTTCCGTCTTTAGCGACTTTCCAATCAGCGACGAGCCTGTGCCCAAGACCGTAATTTCGGCGCTCTTCAGATTGAGGTCGTTAAGGAGCCGTTCCTTGGCTGCCGAACATTGCCGCCTTAATCCCGATCGCTGCCGGATCGAAAGAGGCACTCCGAGCTTGGTCTCTACCAGCCAGGCCAGCGTCAGGTCGAGATTGTCGCCCCCCAACAGCAGATGCTTGCCGACCGCAGTGCGCGTGAAGTTGACCATATCGCCTTCGCGCGACACACGTATCAAACTGAAATCGCTGGTGCCGCCGCCGACGTCGCAGACCAGCACCACCTGCCCGTCGAATAGCTTCTTCCGCGATTGCGCCAGATTATTGGAAATCCACGAGTAGAACGCGGCGGCCGGTTCCTCGAGCAGCGTCAGCTTCTCGAGCCCCGCTTCACGCGCCGCCATCACCGTCAATTCGCGCGCTTCCTCATCGAAGGAAGCGGGCACCGTGAGCACGATATCCTGCTCTGCCAGAGGTGCGCCCTTCGCCTTATCCCACTCTTCGCGGAATTTCTGAATGAAGCGCGACGACACTTCCACCGGCGACATCACGCGGCCGGTCTCCTGCGAGTCCCAGGGCAGGATCTTAGCGGTCCGGTCTACATCGGGATTTGAGAGCCAGGATTTCGCCGAATGTACCAGGCGCGTCGGCACCACCGCACCCTGCTCGCGCGCGTACTGCCCTACCGGCTGGCCGTCTTCGAGGAAAAGGAACGAAGGCAGCGTCCGCCGGGCCTCGACGCGTCCAGCCGCCACCAACTGCGGGGTTTCGAAAATGTGTACCGGAGGGAAATCGCGATCCTCGGCTTCCCGTTCGTCAATGTACGCCAGAGCGGAGTTGGTCGTGCCGAGGTCGATGCCAATCTTCATACCCTTCCAGCTTACCCTTTGTCATTCGCGCTCCAAGCGTGTCCCGAGTCTGGAGCAAAATCCGCTTCTTTCGGTATGAGGCTCAATTTCACTTTGCTCCTGTTAACTGGCGTGATCTCAATGGCTCACGCCACCACCGTAACTATCGGAGGCGCCACCTTGACCAACCAGGGTCAGGTCACCAGCGTCGCGGGTACAACCACGGTGGACTTCAACTCTCTGCCGACGGGCGGCCCTCAGACGCTAATCGCGGGGATCGCCACCTTTAGCAACCTCAATATCCGCGCCGCGGGTGGCACCGATATTGCCAGCGATACGTCACTGTTCTCCGATCCATTTGTGGGTGTGGGCGATGAGACGATTTCCTTTGCCCAACCCATCAACTACTTCGGTCTCTACTGGGGGAGTCCCGACCCGCTTAACCTCATCACGTTTTTCAATGGAGCCACCGCGGTTTTCACCTTCACCGGTCAACAACTCCACGATCAGTTAGGGGTCGCGTTCGGCAGCGGCAACGCTGCCTTCGTGAACTTCACCGCGGGCGCGGGCGAAACCTATACGCGCATCGTGCTGTCCCCCAACGCCAGCTTCCCGTTCGAGAATGACAACAATGCTTTTCGCGCAGCCACCGCAGCTCCAGAGCCGGCGACGTTTCTGTGCTGGGCCGCGGGATTCGTGCTTATCGCGCTCGCGAGACGAGCTCCATCGCCTCGCAGAGTTTCTGCATCCCGGCAGGGATCCCTGCTTCCAGACTCGGCCCCACCGCTTTAGCGAAACCCTCGGCCTGCTCGCCTTCGAGCGAGCAATGCTGCGTCATTCTGGTACGCTCGCCGAGATCTTCAAAAGTCCACACGAACCGGCCGAGTGCGCCCGGCAGCGGGAATTCAATCACCGCCCTGCCGGGCACAACCTCGGCCACTCGCCATTGAATCGGGCCGTTGCTCTTGCTGACCGTCATGCCGCGCGCGCCGGCTGAGAATGGTCCGTCGATCTCCACGGACACTACGTCCGCGTCCAGCTTCCAGTTCTCCACGTTGGTCCAGAACTTCCAGGCAAACTCCAGCGGTACACCGCACTCAACAGAATGTATGAAGGTCCAGGCAGGATCAGTCGAAGGCATATCTAATTGTGGACCATGCTAACTCGCAGACCTCGGCACACTGCCGACCCGCAAAGTCAGCGCGACCAGTTCGGACTGCCGCGACACTCCTGTCTTCTCCAGCACATGCTTAAGGTGGCTTCTGACCGTGTGAACGGAAACGTGTACCAGTTCCGCGATCTCGGCAACAGAGTGGCCGTATGCGAGGTCTACGCATAGCTTCACCTCGGCTTTTGTTAACCCGAATAACTCTTGCAACGCGGTCGCATCGATACGGCGCTGCTCCGTTGGGTCCACAATCCAAAGCACAACGTCCGGTGATTCGAGGCCCACACGGTTGATTTGGGTAGGATTGGCGATTGACGCGTGGAGTAAAAGCGGAGCTGAATCGGGGCGTGTAATTGCAATCGTGCCAGCCTCCTTTTTGATGTCGGGCAATGTAGTCCCCGCCTTCTCCAGAATCGAGAGCAACTGTGCCTGTTCGTGTTTGTCAACGGCCCGCAATTGTCCGTTTTCACGAGTCAACCCGTCTCGCTTTTCGAGGATCGATTCTGCTGGAGCATTCGCCAGTAGGATATCCCCTTTCCGATTCACTAACAGAATGCCAACAGCGACGGTGTTGAAGTAAGCAAGGAGCGAAGTTCGTTCTGCCTCGAGGCGTCCTATTCGGCCCTGCAGTGCAACAGCTCGCATCAGGTGTGGGGTGACGCGGCGAAACCAGGAAATCTCGTCCTCGGTAAGAGGACCGAAGTGGGTGGCACGAGCGAAGCCAACACTTGCAGTTTGGAACTCGGTTCGCGCCAGCACCACGCCACCGCCGTAGTGGTAGCCGATGGGCTGAAAGTATTTGAGGAATGCATCATTGCGATAGAGTTCTTCGTCCGACACCAAGTTCTCGGAGCGAAGAAACTCGCCGACGGGTGCTCGCGATGGCCATTGTGTTGGGACCCACGGATCATCGTTCATCCAGACTGTCAGGTATTCCCTGAAGAACTCCTCGCTGACGCCGGCGTAATGGCTCCAGGAAAGACTGTGGGATCTCGGGTATGCGACTACGATAGTCGCAAAGGTGAGCTTCAGCCTTTCGATGAGGCACTCCAGAAAGAGCTTCCAGCATCGTTCATCGTCTAGAGCCTGATAAATCAATTCAATCGGCTGCTCAATATCCTGTAGGGCCCCGAGTTCTGACATGAAGTTTTAGGTATCTGTCAGTCTACAAGATCACAGCCTTCGAAAGACTGGGCAAAAATCACTCATTTGAGTGATGTCGGACTCGACACCTCGCCAGTACACTGACCTTGCAGTGGAGAAATCCGCTGATGTTCGTGTGGCGGTCGAACATGGCTGCTCCACAGGCTAATCAATGAGGTTAGAGGACCCTAAACAATGATAAAGACTAAAGTGTTCCGTGTAGTGCTGCTCATCGCGATTTCTCTCGCCGGCCGCAACGCGAATTCTGCAATCCTGGAAGTAGTCAGCGGTGAGGGGGGCCTTGGCCCGTATCCAAACCCCAACATGATCATCAGCAATGCACACTCTTCAGATGTAATTAGCGTGGGCCAGAGTTCTTCCACTTCCGACTACGCAGCCTATAACAGTTTCGGGCACATGGGCCTGCAATTGGATACAGCTTTCGTATGCGGCCCTTCCACGTGTTCAGGGGATGGTCCTCGATTTGACTTGGTCATCTTCGCCAGCGACGCTCTTTCATTCACAGGAATAACGGACGGCTGGTTAGATCTTCAATATTACGTTGACGGAGATCTGTCGGTGATCAGCCCAAGCGGCGCGAGCGGGTTCAATCAGGTTGGTATTAGTTACACCACAAACGTTGGACTTGGCGATGGCGCTGGCGGAGTTCAGACCAGTTGCTTCCTGACCGGTGACCCGACACCCTGCCGTACGTTTGCGCCGAATGGCGGAACGGGGACCACCACGATCGACGGAAATCACGTAGTGTTGACCGGGACGGAGCGACTGCAGATATCGGGAGGCGGTTCCGGTATGATCACCAAACTAGAAGGGATTATTCGGCTCACTCCCGGCCTCACTGGGGGCGGGCCCGATCGAACCTACTCGGGGAGCGTCGATTTCCTGCATACCGCACTGGTAGGGGGCGCCGTCGTCCGCGACAACGCCGGAAACATCGTCTCCGGGGTGACCATTATTTCGCAATCCGGGTATGACTACACTCAGCCAATCTCAGCCCTGCAAGCGACAGTTCCGGAACCATCAACCTTCGCCCTGCTCCTCGTGAGCCTCGGGCTTTTTGGGTTCGTTCTGCGCAGACGTACCGCTGGACCGCGCGGTTAACCCGCCTTACTTCTTCGAATATCCTTGCCAGATATACTCCAACGCTTCCGGCAGAGTTTGCGCTTTGGTCGCGCGATCCGTATGTCCCGCATTCTTCGCGAAGACGAACTGGTAGTGATAGCCCTTCTCCGCGAGCACGCGGGCCATATTCTCATTCGCCAGCACCCAGTCGTGATACGCATCGCGCGTACTCAAGTTGTCCTTGTCGCCCACCTCCATCCAGATGCGGATGGGCTTCTTGGGGCTTTTCGGAATCAGGTTCTCGTGAAACTCCCAGGCGCCGTGCGGCGTCTCCGCATTCGCTGGCCACTGCTGATTGACATACGTGCCCGAATACGTCAGCACGCGATGGTACAACTCGGGGCGATACCACGCCATGATCAGCGCACAGGAGCCGCCCGAGCTTCCGCCCATGGTCGCGCGCCCGTCTGGATCCTTCGTCAACTTGACGTTGTAATTCTTCTCGACCACCGGCAGAACTTCTTTCTCCACCCATTCGGCGTATAGTCCCGACATCGTGTCGTACTCCAGGCCGCGTTCGCTGCCCTGGGCATCGCCGCTGCCGTTGCCAATCGAAATCGCGATCATCACGGGGACCCGCTTCTGCGCAATCAGATTGTCCAGCGCCTTGAAGAGGCCCAGGTCCGGCCCATCCGCACCAATAATAAAGGGAGCTTCCGTGCCTGGCACATACTGCTTCGGCACATACACTGCGAGCTTGCGGGTATAGGGAGCAGGATGGCTCGCCACGTCCATTTTG
>Ga0105237_10009391_pt1 | contig 10474 bp, 8 predicted proteins | sample KBSC24metaG_FD_81520 | JGI IMG/M metagenome (GOLD analysis project Ga0105237, IMG submission 81520) | Corn rhizosphere microbial communities from Kellogg Biological Station, Michigan, USA - KBS C2-4 metaG | ecosystem: Host-associated > Plants > Roots > Rhizosphere > Soil | place: Michigan, USA... | reverse complement strand
TCGTCAAGGGCACCGACCCGGGCACGCTCTGATCAAGCAGGTCAGCCCCGTGACTGTCAGACTGAACAGGTGACAGACACCGTGCTTCCGGAGGCGCTGTCCGAGATCCGGGAGGAATTCCTGGCCCTCGAACAGCGCGATCGCCTGCAACTGCTGCTGGAGTTCTCGCAGGAGCTGCCGGCACTTCCCGAGCGCTACGCCGATCACCCCGATCTGCTCGAACGAGTCGTCGAATGCCAGTCTCCGGTGTTCCTCTTCGTCGAGGTGGATGATGCGCGCATCGTGCACGTGTTCGTCACGGCCCCGAAAGAGGCGCCGACGACCCGCGGCTTCGCGTCCATCCTGGTGCAAGGGCTCGCCGGCCTGACGGTCGACGAGGTCCTTGCGGTTCCTCAGGACTACCCGCTCGAGATCGGGCTCACCGAGGCGGTCAGCCCGCTGCGCATCCGCGGGATGATGGCCCTGCTCGGGCGCATCCAGCGGCAGGTCGTCGAGAAGTCGGCCGCAGTCAGCTAGCGGGCGCCGCAGGAAGGCTCCGGATCCACCGCCGGATCGCGGCCTCCCATTTCTCGCGGTCGTAGTTCCACAGTTTGGTGTGGCGCGCGATTTCGAAGGCCTCGTAACTGACGATGTCCGGGCGCGCAACAGCGAGTTCGCGCGACGCCGTGGACGGCACGAACCCGTCATCGTCACTGTGCAGGATCAGGATGGGCGCGTCGAGTTCCTGGGCGCGCCGCACGAAGTCCAGCCGGTCCAGGTCGAGCGGTTCGGCAAGGCCGGTGAACAGCCCGCCCCACCGGTGCTTGAGCAGGGTCAGAACGCCGACCCGCACAGCCGTAGGCAACCGTCGCAGCTCGGACTGGAAGTCCAGGGTCGCGATCCAGTCCACGACCGGCGATTCGAGCACGACGCCGATCACCTGCTCGCCCTCCGGCGCGCGGGTAAGCGCCTGAAGAACCGTCGCACCGCCCATCGACCAGCCCATCAGCACGAGCTCCTTGGCTCCGTGGGACAGCGCGTAACGCATGGCGGCCTCGATATCGAGCCACTCGCGGTCGCCCAGCGCATACCGGTAGTCGTCGCTGCGCGGCGCGTCACCGTCGTTGCGATAGCTCACGATCAACGAGCTGAACCCCTCCGCGCGGAACGGGAGAACCCCCCGCAATGCCTCGGGCCGGCGCACCGCCCGCCCATGCACCCCGATCATCCAGCGCGTGGTGTTCGGCGTCTCGGCAGGGATCAGCCAGGCGGGCGCGTCACCGAGCGGGGTGCGGATCTCGACATTCTCGTACGGGACATGAAGGTCATCAGGCGTCAGGTAGAACCATCCGTTGAACCGGCCACGCCGAGCGGTGAGGAGGTCGCCGAAATCGGGCACCTCGATCGAACGCGTGACGCTGCGCGGGTCTTGCGCGATGATGTCGCCCACCCGAACGTGACCGGTGTCGCCCGAGAACCAGAAGCTGTACTCCCCGGGAAGCCGGGAATCGGCTGTCGACGACAGCACGATGGTCGAATCCGCCTGATCCAGGGCCAGGATCTGGATGTCATCCTTGCGCCGAGAGGGCGGGATGATGACCGTGCGGGCCACGATCACGCTCAGCGCGGCGGCGGCGGTCGCCACGGCGCCGGCCAGCGCGAGCACCCCCACCGCGGAGCCGACGAGCACCCGTGCCGTGCGGCCCGAGCCCGGGCGACTGGCCATGCTGCTCCCCTTGCTCCGGGCTTTGAGCGGCGTGGCACGTGACGCCGCCTCGATGAAAACCCTAGTCTGCAGACGTGCCCGAAACTGCATCTGGACCCCTGGTGCCCGCCGCATTCGGCGTGGCCCTCGAGTCGGTGCGCGGCGCGACGGCTCGTCCCGAGTTGGAGCTGACCGAGATCGTCGCTCCGACCGGCCTCGCGCCCTATGCGATTGCGCTGGCGGGCGACGTACGGCCCGCCCGCCACGGCGTCGATTCGGTGCTGGGCACGGGTCGTTTCGTGCTGCTCTACGACGCCGAAGAACCGGAGGCGTGGGGCGGGGCGTTCCGCATCGTGTGCTTCGCCCAGGCGCCGCTCGAGACCGACATCGGCCTCGACCCGTTCATCGCCGACGTCGCCTGGTCGTGGCTGATCGACGCGCTCGAGTTGCGCGGCGCGCACCATCACTCCTCGTCGGGCACGGCGACGAAGGTGCTCTCGACCGGCTTCGGCGAGTTGGCGGGCCAGAGCGATGGCGCCCAGCTCGAGGTGCGCGCATCCTGGACCCCGGCCGACCTCGATTTCGCCGCCCATGTCGAGGGCTGGAGCGACCTGGTCTGCCAGCTCGCCGGCCTCCCGCCGACCGCCGACGCGGTGAGCCTGTTGCCCGACCTTCGAGCGACGCGTGACTGACGGACCGATCTTCTTGGAGCCGTCCGAGCCCATCGAACCAGCGCACCGCGCAGTACCGGATCGCGCACCCGACCAGGCACGCGACCGTGCCGAGGAGTCCGCCGAGTCGGCTGAGATCGCAGAGCTCGTCGAGGCGCTGCGTGAGCCCGAGCCGCACGCCGCCCTGCACGTCATCGACACCCGTGCCGAGTACGAGTTCGCGGTCGGGCGGCTGGCCGAAGGCCATGGGCCTTTCGCGGTCGACGCCGAGCGCGCATCGGGCTTCCGTTACTCGCAGCGCGCCTACCTGATCCAGATCTTCCGGCGCGGCTCGGGCGCCTTCCTGCTGGATCCACCCGCGATCGGCGACTTCTCGGCGCTCGCCGAGGTGATGGCAGGCGAGGAGTGGATCCTGCACGCCGCCAGCCAAGATCTGGCCTGCCTGCGCGAGGTGGGCCTCGATCCGGAGCGGATCTTCGACACCGAGCTCGGCGCCCGACTGGCCGGCCTGCCGCGCGTGGGGCTCGGGCCGGTCGTCGAGCAGTTGCTCGGCATCCATCTGGCCAAGGAGCACTCGGCTGCCGACTGGTCGACCCGCCCGCTACCGCAGAGCTGGCTGGTCTACGCCGCCCTCGACGTCGAGTTGCTGCCCGATCTGCGCGACAAGATCGCCGAGATTCTGGATGCCTCGGGCAAGACCCGCATCGCCGAGGAGGAGTTCGACGCGGTGCTGCATCGCGAGGCACCCGTGCGCGAGGAGCCGTGGCGACGGCTCTCGGGAATCCATTCGCTGCGGCAGGCGCGCAACCTCGCCGTCGCTCGTTCGCTCTGGACGGCGCGCGACGACTACGCGCGCGAGATCGATACAGCGCCAGGACGGCTGATCCCCGACGGCTCGTTGGTCGCCGCGGCGCGGGTGCTCCCGGCCACCAAGCGCGACCTCGCCGCCATGAAGGAGTTCACCGGCCGGGCAAGCCGCAGCCAGATCGACCGGTGGGTGGCCGCCATTCAGGACGGGATGACCACCACCGACCTGCCTCTGGTGCGGCCGCCGAGCGACGCGTTGCCGCCTCCCCGGGTGTGGGTCGACAAGAACCCGGAGGCCGACGGCCGCCTGAAGCGCGCCCGCTCGGCCGTTGCCGAGATCTCGGCCGAGCTCGACATCCCGGTGGAGAACCTGCTCACCCCCGAGTTCTTGCGGCGAGTGGCCTGGACTCCCCCGGTTCCCGCGACGGCTGAGACCATCGCCGAGGCCCTCGCCGCCCTGGGCGCGCGATCCTGGCAGCTTGACGCAACCGCACAGGCCATCGCCGATGCCTTTGTGGAACCCATCCAAAGCCCGGAGACCCCCTCCGAACCGGATTCGTCGGAATGATCAAAGGATTCTGACCCTTTTCTGAGCCTGCCTAGGCTGGCAAGCACCCCGGGTTCTCAGCGCGTAACGTGCTGCCCGGACGTGTTCGATAAGCGTCGTTCAAGCAAAGGTGGAGGCATCGTGGCCGAGAGAGCGGAAGTCGTGTTCGTGGATGGGGTTCGCACCCCGTTCGGACGGGCGGGCGAGAAGGGCCAGTACTGGAACACCCGTGCCGACGACCTGATCGTGAAGGCCATGATCGGCCTGCTGGAGCGCAACCCGAACCTGCCCAAGGAACGGGTGGATGACGTCGGCATCGCTGCCACCACCCAGACCGGCGATCAGGGCCTGACCCTCGGTCGCACCGCGTCGATCCTCGCGGGAATGCCGTTGAGCGTGCCCGGCTACGCCCTCGACCGCATGTGCGCAGGAGCGATGACGACGGTCTCGACGATCGGCTCGGCCATCGGCTACGGCGCCTACGACATCGGAATCGCGGGCGGCGTCGAGCACATGGGCCGCCATCCCATGGGATTCGGTGCCGACGTGAACCCGAGGTTCGTCGCCGAGAAGCTCGTGGACCCCGACGCCCTCGCCATGGGCGCCACCGCCGAGAACCTGCACGACCGCTTCCCGAAGCTCACCAAGGAGCGCGCAGACCGCTACGGCATGCGCAGCCAGCAGAAGGTGGCTGCCGCTTACGCGGCGGGCAAGATCCAGCCCGACCTCATCCCGGTCGCCATCAAGAGCGAGGCCGGCTGGGGTCTCGCCACTCAGGACGAGGGGATGCGGCCCGAGACCACCATGGAAGGTCTCGCGGCCCTGAAGACCCCGTTCCGCGCCCACGGCCGCGTGACGGCGGGCAACTCCTCACCCCTGACCGACGGCGCTGCCGTCTCGCTGCTGGCGAGCGAGGCCGCCGCCAAGGAGCTCAACCTGGGCGTCAAGATGCGCATGGTGAGCTTCGCGTTCGCCGGCGTCGAACCCGAGGTCATGGGCCTCGGCCCGGTGCCGAGCACCGAGAAGGCGCTGCGCAAGGCCGGCCTGTCGATCACCGACATCGGCCTGTTCGAGCTCAACGAGGCGTTCTCGGTGCAGGTGATGTCGTTCCTCGACCACTTCGGCATCGACGACGAAGACGAGCGGGTGAACCCCTGGGGCGGCGCGATCGCGATCGGGCATCCGCTGGCCTCGTCGGGCGTGCGTCTGATGATCCAGCTCGCGCGTCAGTTCGAGGAGCACCCCGAGGTGCAGTACGGCCTCACCGCGATGTGCGTCGGCCTCGGCCAGGGCGGCAGCATCATCTGGGAGAACCCGCACTTCGCTGGTTCGAAGAAGAGCGGCACCAAGTAATGGCGGCCCCGGTGTCGGCGATCGCCCAGTACGAGGGGATCGATTTCAGCAAGCTGGTCGCCCTCGACCCCGATGAGGTGGTTACGCACTCCTTCGTGCGCGACATCACCTTGCCGAGCGGCAAGCGGCTGGCGCTGATCACGCTCGACAATGGGCGCGACTACACCCGGCCGAACACGCTCGGGCCGGCAACCCTGCTCGAGCTGGCCGGCGTGCTCGACCAGCTCAAGCCGCGGGCCGCGAAGGGCGAACTGGATGCGGTGGCCATCACCGGCAAGCAGTTCATCCTTGCTGCGGGGGCAGACCTGTCCCGCGCCGGCGAGCTGCCCAGCCGCGAGGTGGGATTGCTGATGGCTCAGCTCGGCCACGCGACCCTCGGCCGCTTGGGCGAGCTCGGCATCCCCTCGTTCGTCTACACCAACGGGCTGGCGCTCGGCGGTGGCGTCGAGATCGGGCTGAACGCCACCTACCGAACCATCGACGCGAGCGTGCCGGCATTCGCCCTGCCCGAGGTCTTTCTCGGCATCATCCCGGGATGGGGCGGCGCCTACCTGCTGCCGAACCTGATCGGCATCGAGGGCGCGCTGGAGGTGGTCGTCAGCAATCCTCTGAAGACCAACACGATGCTGAACGGAAAGAAGGCCTTCGATCTCGGGATCGCGGACGCGATCTTCCCCTCGGTCAACTTCCTCGAAGACTCGCTGAAGTGGACCGACAGCGTGCTCACCGGCGCGATCAAGGTGAAGCGCGCGAACGAGCCCGGCAAGCTGGAACGCGCCGTCAAGTGGGATGTCGCGATCGGCATCGCCGAGAAGACCCTGGCCAGCCGCATCGGCAAGGTCGCCCTCAGCCCCTATCGCGCCGTCTCGCTGCTCAAGGCCGCGAAGAACACCGACAAGAAGACCGGATTCGCCGCGGAGGACGAGGCCCTTGCCGATCTGATTTCGGGCGATCAGTTCCGCGCGAGCATCTACGCCTTCGACCTGGTGCAGAAGCGCGCCAAGCGCCCGGCCGGCGCGCCCGACAAGGCTCTCGCCAAGAGGATCACCAAGGTCGGGGTCATCGGCGCCGGCCTGATGGCCAGCCAGTTCGCCCTGCTGTTCGTGCGGCGCCTCAAGGTTCCTGTGGTCATCACCGACCTCGACCAATCGCGCGTCGACAAGGGGCTGGACTACATCAACGGCGAGATCGACAAGCTCGCGGCCAAGGGCCGTATCGGTGCCGATGAGACCAACCGCCTGAAGGCTCTGATCAGCGGGACCACCGACAAGAAGGACTTCGCCGACGCCGACTGGGTGATCGAGGCGGTCTTCGAAGAGCTGGGCGTCAAGCAGCAGGTCTTCGCCGATGTCGAGCAGTACGTGGCCGATGACGCGATCTTCGCCACGAACACGTCGTCGCTGTCTGTCGAGCAGATCGGCGCGAAGCTGAAGCACCCCGAGCGTGTCGTCGGATTCCACTTCTTCAACCCGGTAGCGGTCATGCCGCTGATCGAGGTCGTGAAGACGCCGAAGACAACCGACGAGGCGCTCAGCACCGCGATGGTGACGGCCGCCGCGCTGCGCAAGAACGCCGTGATCACGACCGACACCCCCGGATTCGTGGTCAACCGCATCCTGGCCAAGCTGCTCGGCGAGGCGATGAACGCGGTCGAGAACGGCACGGCGCCGGATGTCGTGGTCGAGGCGGTGCGACCGTTCGGCCTGCCGATGGACCCATTCGCTCTGCTCGAGCTGGTCGGCCTGCCGATCGGTGCGCACGTGCTGCATACCCACCACGACGCGTTCCCCGACCGGTTCTTCCAGAGCGCCGCGCTCGACGAGTTGGCTGAGTACGGCCACCTGCTCGAGAAGGACTCGAAGGGCAAGGTCAAGGGTTATGACCCGAAGGCGCTGGCCATCGTGAAGAAGCACCAGGTCGCCGATCCGAAGCCGCTCACGGCTGAGGCGCTGCGCACCCGCGTCGAAGACGGCCTGGCCGACGAGATCCACCGGATGCTCGAAGACCACGTCGTCGCGGCCGCCGAAGACATCGACCTCTGCCTGATCCTCGGCGCAGGATGGCCCTTCCAGATGGGCGGCGTGACGCCGTACCTCGACCGGGTCGGCGCGAGCGAACGCGTCTTCAGCGACACCTTCCATCACCCGAAGATCGTCGGGGTCAAGTAGCCAGGAGCCTGTACGCCGAAAGGCCCGGAACGGCTGTCGTTCCGGGCCTTTTTGCGGCGGTTCTAGTGAGCCGGCGCCGATACTTCGTCGCCGACGACCGGCTCGGGGTCAGGGATCTCAGCGGCCGGCGGCTTGCGCACGAAGAACGCGAGCGCCAGCGCCACCAGCGACACGATCGCGCCGACCAGGAAAGCCAGGCGCACCCCGCTTGCGATGGATGCCTCGGTGCTGAGCCCGCCAGCCAGTCCGGTCGTCTTGCCGATCGCCAGGAGGGCGATGAAGAGCGCCGTGCCGGCGGCACCCGCCACCTGCTGAATCGTCGCCAGCGTCGCACTGCCGTACGAGTACAGGTGAGGCGGCAGCGCGCCGAGCGCCGACGTGAACAGCGGCGTGAACAGGAACGCCAGCCCGAGGCACAGAACCAGGTAGGAGACGATCATCAGCCAGACCGGAGTCGACGTGCTGAGGAAGCTGAACGAGAAGAACACGCCGCTGACGATCGCCGCACCAGGGATCACGAGCGGGGTCGGTCCGAACCTGTCGTAGAGCCGGCCAACAGTCGGCCCCAGCAGACCCATCAGCAACCCGCCAGGCAGCAGCGTGAGACCGATGACCGGCGTGGGCTGATGCAGCACGTTCTGCATGAAGAGCGGCACGGAGATGATCGCCCCGAAGAGCGCCACCATGCTGACGGCGAGCATCGACAACGACATCGTGAAGGTGCGCGAGGTGAACGTGCGCAGATCGAGCAGGGCGCCATCCCGGCGCTGCAGCTGCAGTTGCCGCAGGATGAACAGGATCAGGAAGACCGCGCCGATCGTGACCGGGATCCACGACGGGAGGGTCGTACTACCCTCGGCGGCTTGACCCAGGCTGCTCAGGCCGTAGACGAGGCCGCTGAAAGCCAACGCGGAGATGATCACCGAGAGCACGTCGAGGGGCGCCTTCCGGGGTTCGGAGACGTTCGGGACCCGCAGAATGCCCAAGACGAGCATCGCGGCTGCGATCGGAAGCATGACCCAGAACAGTCCGCGCCAGTGCACGACGGGGAGCAGGAAACCCGAGATCGTCGGGCCGATGGCCGGTGCGACCGACATGACGACCGAGATCCGCCCCATCATCCTGCCGAGCGACTGCGGCGGAACCAGCGACATGATGGTCGTCATCATGAGCGGCATCATGATGGCGGTTCCTGATGCCTGCACGATGCGGCCGAGAAGCAGGATGCCGAACCCGGGCGCGGTGGCCGCGATCAAGGTGCCCACCGTGAACAGGCTCATGGCCGTGATGAACACCGGACGGGTGTTGAGACGCTGCAACAGCCATCCGGTGATCGGGATCACAACGGCCATGGTCAGAGCGAAGCCGGTCGAGAGCCACTGCCCGAGGGTCGGAGAGATATGGAGATCTTTGTCGATATCGGTGAGGGCGACAGCCAAGAAGGTCTCGTTCAGGAATACGACGAACACTGCCGCGAGCAGCAGGATGATCGCCACCCGTGATCGCGAGTCGAGTCGGCCCTCGGCGTATGCCGTGGCATCGGATGAAGAGGTCTGGGTCATGGATTGGTCCTCCGGTGGGTGTCACGCGTCGCGCACGACATCGGATCAGAAGTGGATGACGGCGCAGCACGAGTGCTGGGGGCTGCGCCGTTGTTCACACTGTCCACATATTAGCCCCGACCACCGACATCGGAAGGAGCAATGTGTCCGCTGAGAGTGAAAAGCCGATGACCCTTCGGCGTATTCCTCCTCGCTAGCGATTGACCACGGACATGTCCGCATAGCGGTCGCCTGCCGGGGCGGGCAACGCCGACAGGGTCGCGAGTTGCTCGGGAGTGAGCACCAGGGAATCGGCGGCCACGTTCTCCTCGAGGCGTGCAACGCGCTTCGTGCCGGGGATCGGGGCGATGCCCTCGCCCTGTACCAGGATCCACGCCAGGGCGACCTGGGCGGGCGTCGCGCCGGCCTCGGCGGCGACCGTCTCGACGGCATCCACGATCTTCAGATTCTCGGCCAGGTTGTCGCTCTCGAATCGCGGGTTGTTGAGGCGGAAGTCGTTCGCGTCCAGCATCTCGGTCGACCGGATCGCGCCGGTCAGAAAGCCTCGTCCGAGCGGCGAGTACGGCACGAAACCGATGCCGAGCTTGCGCAGGAGCGGCAGCAACTCGCTCTCCGGATCGCGTGTCCAGAGCGAGTACTCGGTCTGGATCGCCGTGATCGGGTGGACCGCGTGCGCCGCGCGGATCCGCTCCGGAGCCGCCTCCGAGAGTCCGTAGCCGCGGATCTTGCCCTCGGCGACGAACTCGGCCATGGCGCCGACGGTGTCCTCGATGGGCGTAGCAGGATCCATCCGGTGCTGGTAGTAGAGATCGATGTGGTCGGTGCCCAGCCGCCGCAGCGATCCCTCGAGAGCCAGCCGCATGTTCTCGGGCCGGCCGTCGAAGCCGTAGGAATCGTCGTCGAGGTGCTTGAGAGTGCCGCCCTTGGTAGCCACCACGACGGAGTCGCGGTCGGCACCCAGCGCCGCACCCAGCAGCTCTTCGTTGATGTAAGGCCCGTACACCTCGGCGGTGTCGAAGAAGGTGACTCCGAGGTCGACCGCGCGTCGAATGGTGCGCGTCGACTCGGCGTCGTCGGCGCCGGCTCCGGAGTAGAAGGCCGACATACCCATCGTGCCGAGACCGAGCCGCGACACGTCGAGCGTGCCAAGAGTTGTGTGCTTCATTTCGTTTCGAACCTTTCGTATGAGGCGATCTTGAAGTCGATGGCATCGAGGCTTCGCTGAACCTCGGCGAGCTGCTCGAGCACGCGTCCGCGATGCTCCACCAGGAGCGCAAGCCGTTGGGGCGTGGTCTGATCGCCCTGCCGCGCGAACTCGGCGTAGCGGCGGATGTCGCGGATCGGCATCCCCGTCGAACGCAGTTTGGTGATGAAGGTCAGCCAGTTGACCATCGCCGGCGGGTAGCGCCGATGACTGCTCGAGGCGCGATCGGGATCGGCGAGCAGCAATCCCTCCTGCTCGTAGTACCTCAAGGCGGAGGTGCTCAGCCCGGTCTCGGCGGCCATGTCGGAGATGGACATGCCGGCGTCGGTGATGGTCATGTTTTCACGGTAGAACTTCAAGTGCACTTGAAGTCAAGCTGATGCGGAAAGAAACGAAGAACTAGAGCTTCTTCTGCTCGGCGCGCTCGGCCAGTTCCTCGGGCAGCGGGCGAGCCACCGGAATGCGCGTGCCCAGCACC
>Ga0105237_10009390_pt1 | contig 10476 bp, 6 predicted proteins | sample KBSC24metaG_FD_81520 | JGI IMG/M metagenome (GOLD analysis project Ga0105237, IMG submission 81520) | Corn rhizosphere microbial communities from Kellogg Biological Station, Michigan, USA - KBS C2-4 metaG | ecosystem: Host-associated > Plants > Roots > Rhizosphere > Soil | place: Michigan, USA... | reverse complement strand
CGGTTTCTTCCCTCATAAAACAGAAGCCGGTCCAAGCCGGTATCGATGCATTTGTGGACAAGATGAGCGATGCGGCTGGACGGCGTCTGCGCATCGACCATGCGGTACTTGCATCGGAGACCGGAACCGGCAATAGAAATCGTGCGATCGCTTACATGCTCCTCAATTCAGGGATCATCGACAACGAGGTGCACGATACCTTGCATCAGTATTTCGCGCAGTGCTCAATGCTGGTGAACTGCCGCGACCTGGCCATGATAGCTGCGACGATGGCGAATATTGGTAACCAGCCGACTTCGGGCAAACCCATATTCGACTTTCAGTACCTGAAGTACGTGATGGCCGTTATGTTCAGCTGTGGGCTCTACGATTATGCGGGTAACTGGGCCTTCGAAGTTGGGCTGCCTGCGAAGAGTGGAGTGTCAGGCGGGATCTTTGGCGTCGTGAACCGGCAATTCGGGATTGCGGTCTACTCGCCAAAGCTGGACGCGCAAGGGAACAGTGTACGGGGCATCCTTGCTTCAAAAGAGTTGGCGAACCACCTCGGACTGCATGCGTTCGACTTCAGCAACGTAGGGTCGACATTTGTTCAGGCCCTGCTGTAATTCTCCGGTTGCCCCCAGACGGGTATGTGACCTACGGTCCACTTTGAAGGAAAGTCGCCGACGCGCCCTTCTGCCGAGCGGTCCGTGAAGCGTTCGATAAAAGAACGCGTCGCCGTTTTACGGCAACTTGCCGAGAACGCTGATCGACTTTAACTCAATGAGTGATTTGGCCTGTTGGCGACAGCTGGCCCGTCAAGATTTCTGGCGAGAAGCCGACTTTCGGGAGTTGGTTCGCCCATCGAGATCAGGCTGCTCGCCGACTGTGGCAGAATAGAACGGATGAGGCTTCTAGCCAATCTATTCCGTTGCACGGGGATGGCGCTGCTGCTTTTTGTGGCAGCTCAAGTGATCACGTGCGACATCCTGCACTCGGATGATTGCTATGCCTCATCTCAGGTGCCGGGCCATGACAGCAATCAGTCACAACCCGCGGGCGATTCCTGCGTATGCTGCTGTTCCCACATCACCGTCGCGGCTGCATTTGTATTCATTCCCCGGATGGTAATCCTGCCGGCGCCTGCCCATATGACCGTAAAACTCCCCGCCTTTGACCCACCCAGCGTCGAGCACCCTCCTCAACTCTCGTAGAGTCTCGTTTCTCATTCCCTAAAAAACAAAAACTCAGGAGTTGTGTATGCCCGGGAGAAACACTCTCTTCCTGTGCGCCCTGCTGCTTTTAGCGTTGCTTGCTGGAGCGCAGCAACCGTCTTCCACGCTTACGACGGTGGATGACCTGGTGCGAGCGGGTATTGCGAACAATGGAGACCTGGCCGCAGTCCGTGAACGGATTGCAGAAGCGAAAGGTTTGGCTAAGCAGGCGCGCGTGACACCGTCGCCGGTCCTGGATCTGACAGGTGACACAGGCAAACCGCTGGGCACAATCGGCGAAGAACAATACGGCGGAACCGTGTCGCAGTCGATCGAGACGTTCGGCAAGCGCGGAAAGCGAACTCGCGTGGCAGACTCTTCGGTCGCCATCGCCGAAGCTGATCTTGAGCAACGGTCAGCGCAGTTGGCCTTTGACATCAGATCGGCCTATGCGGAGTTGGCTGCAGAGCGCAGCAAGCTGAAGCTTTTGGACGGCCTCATTGGCCTGAATAGTGACTTGCTGCGCTTGACTGAAGCCAGGGTGAAAGAAGGCGAAGTTGCGCTCCTCGAAGCCAGCCTGATCAAGGTCGAAATCAGCCGGACCGAGATCGTACGGAGCAGTATACAAAGCCGCCTCACTTCCAGTGAACTCGAACTCCGCCGATTAACCGGACTCGATGAAACAACGCCCCTTCCCAATGCGGAATCGTCGGCGCCTCAACTTCCATCGCTCGATGTGCTCAAACAGCAGGCGCTTGAGAATCGCGCCGATCTCAAATCGGCGCGCCTCGAAGAAGAGCAGCGAAATGCAGGTGTTGCTCTCGCCCGTGCCGAGGCGATGCCTGATGTCACAGTTTCCGCCGGATACAGCCGGCAGCACAGTCAATTCGACGGCCTGTTCGCATTCAACAGTGCGGGAACACTGAGTCCAATCCAAGACCGAATGGATGTTCTCAGTTTCGGAGTGTCGATTCCGCTTCGGACCGGCCCCAGCGGCGCAGGGAATGTGCAGGCAGCGACGGCACGGGCGACAGGCGCGCGATCACGCCGCACGTATCTGGAGAAGAATGTTCCCCTAGAAGTGGAATCGGCCTATCAGCGCCTGAAGACTGCGACCAATTCACTCGAGACGCTCAAGAGCGGAGTACTCGATCCATCGACTAACAATCTCTCCATCATTCAAGAAGCTTACAAGCTTGGTCAACTGCGCATGCTCGACGTGCTGAATGAACAGAGACGCCTGGCGGACGCACAACTTGCGTTCATCGATGCGCAAGCAGACGCAGCCCGCAGTTGGGCCGAAGTTGAACGTGCCATTGGAGGAATTCGCCCATGAACCGGATATTGGTTTTTTGTCTCTGCGGGACTGTGCTTCTGGCTGGATGCAAAGGAAAACAGGCAGCAAGTGACAGAGGCGAGTCTCAGTCGGAGTCGGCACAGAAAAGCAATCTCGTCGAAATGAGCGCCTCCGCGCAGCAGCATGTCGGAATGGTAATCGAGCCTGCGCAAGTCACACAGCTCAATGAGTATCTTCGCGCCACTGGAACCGTTCAGCCGATCGATAGCCATGTTGGAGTTGTCGGCCCGCTCGCACGCGGCAGGATAGTCGAGGTCAAAGCAAAAGTCGGTGACCGGGTCAGCGCCGGACAGACCCTGGCAATCTTCGACAACGTCGAGGCCGGAGAACTCATCGCACAGGAACAATCTGCCCGCGCGGAGCTGGAACGCCTGAATGCGCAGCTGATTCCAGCGACCAGGCAGGCTGAGCGCAGCCGTAGGCTGGCCGACATCGGCGCTGGCTCGGAGAAGGATTACGAATCAAGTAAAGCCGAGATGGATGGGATTCAGGCCAACATCCGCTCGCAACAGGCAACCATTGATGGAATAGTGCAACGTCTGCGACGGTTCGGAATCTCAGGCAACAACGGGCGTACGACCTTCCTCACTCCTCTGATGGCACCGTTTGCCGGAGTCGTGACAAAGGCCCAGGCCTCCCAAGGCGATGTTGTCGATGCCGGCAAAGATGTCTTCACTGTTGCCGATCTGTCCCGCGTGTGGGTGCAGGCCGAGGTTTATGAAAAGGACCTCGGCCGAATCCGCGTCGGCCAGAGCGGTTTCATCTCTGTGGATACCTATCCAAATCGCACGTTCGAAGGGAAGGTCGCCTACATAAGCGACGTGCTCGACCCTCAGACCAGGACTGCCCGTGTCCGGTGTGAAGTGGCAAATCCCGAGATCCAACTTAAGACCGACATGTTCGCCAACGTCGAGCTGCCGACAACCCTAAGCAAGCAGGCGCTCGCTGTACCCACCAGCGCACTGCAGCAGGTGGAAGGCAAGAACGTCGTCTTCGTTCGCCGCTCACCCACGCAATTTGAGAAGCGGGAGGTGGAGAAAGGCGTCACCGTGAAGGAACGCACCGAAGTTTTGCGCGGTCTCAAGGCGGGTGAACCTGTGGTGACGCAAGGCGCATTTCACCTCAAGTCGATCCTTGCCGGTGGCGAACTGGGGGAGGACTGATCATGGAGCGCCTTGTAGAGCTCGCTCTTCGCTACCGTGTCCTGGTGCTGCTTGCATTTCTCTTCGTAGCGGTGATCGGGTTCGTATCGCTGCGCAACCTTCCGATTGACGCCGAGCCAGACGTGACGCCCAACCAGGTGCTCGTCCTCACCCGTGCCCCAAGCCTCTCACCGCTTGAAGTCGAACAGTTAATTTCGTTCCCCGTAGAAACTGCGATGCGCGGACTTCCGGGGATTGAGAGTATTCAATCCACATCGAAATACGGATTGTCCTATGTCGCGATCTATTTCAAAGACGGCATGGACCCGTATTTCTGCCGCACCCTGGTGAATGAGCGCTTGCCACAAGCCAAGGAATCGATTCCACCGGACATAGGAGTGCCTGAGATGGGGCCGATAACCACCGGACTTGGTGAGATATATCAATTCAAGGTCACGGGCGAAGGTCGGAGCCCGATGGAACTGCGAACCATCCTCGACTGGGATATTGCGCCCAAACTACGTGCAGTGCCAGGCGTGGTCGAGGTAAACACACAGGGCGGTGAACTCAAGACGTACGAAGTTGAGGTCGATAGCGAGAAGCTCACCGGATACCACATTCCGCTTCGACGAGTGATTGAGGCGCTCCAGAAGAACAATGCGAACGCGGGCGGCGCCTATCTGGAGCGCTCGGAGCAGCAGTCCCTGATTCGCGGAGAAGGCCTCATCAGTAGTCTCGCGGATATTGAGAATATTGTTGTCGGCAATTCTCCAAGCGGAACCCCGATTCTGATTCGAAATATCGCAAACGTGCGGTTTGCTCCGATGGTTCGGCGCGGTTTTGCCACCCAGGACGGAAAGGGCGAGATCGTGATGGGTGTGGCCATGATGTTGGTCGGTGAAAACTCCCGCGCCGTTGCCATTCGTGTGAAGGATAGCCTGGCCGATATCCAGGAGACTTTGCCAGAGGGTGTGCGGATCGTTCAGCTCTACGATCGCACAGACCTTGTAAATCGCACGATTCATACCGTCACGCGAAATCTGATTGAAGGCGGTGCGCTGGTGATCGCGATTCTGCTGCTTATGCTGGGCAGCGTCCGCGCCGGAGTTGTAGTCTCCCTGGCAATTCCGCTTTCGATGTTATTTGCATTTATCGGAATGGTACACGCGAAAATCTCGGGCAATCTGATGAGCCTGGGGGCCATCGACTTCGGCTTGATTGTTGATGGCTCGGTCGTGATCATCGAAAACATCCTGCGTCGGCTTCACGACAAGGGCCCCGAAGACCCGCCGAGCGAAGTGATTCGCTCAGCCGCGCGTGAAGTTGCGAAGCCCATCTTCTTTGGCGTCGCCATCATCGTCTTGGTGTATGTGCCGATCCTCACCCTCGGCGGTGTGGAAGGCAAGATGTTCAAGCCTATGGCGGCGACAGTATTGTTCGCTTTGATGGCTTCGCTCGCAATCGCGCTCTTTCTCATGCCCGTGCTGAGCTGGTATGTGCTGCGCAACCGTTATGCCGAGGAGCATACATGGCTCATGCGCAAACTGAGTCAGTGGTACGAGCCGGCGCTGGAACGTGCGATTCGCCATCCGAAAAGAACGGCCGGAATCGCGATCGGAGCCTTTGCGGCGTCTTTGATCGCCGTGCCGTTCCTCGGAGCGGTGTTCATTCCATCCCTCGATGAAGGCTCGATTCTGGTGATGATGTACCGTGTGCCAGGCATCTCAATCACTGAATCACTTCATGGAAATCAGATCATCGAGTCAGTTCTGCATGAATTTCCGGAAGTCTCAACTGTCTTCAGCAGGACAGGAAGCCCTGAAGTAGCCACGGACCCGATGGCTATCGATCAGAGCGACGTCTACGTCGTGCTGAAGCCCGAAAGCGAATGGCCGAAGAAGCGCAGCAAGGAAGATCTGATTGCTGCGATGCAGAAGCGCCTGAATGAAGAAGCTCCGGGCGCTCTGTACAGCTTTTCGCAACCGATTCAGATGCGCGTACAGGAGTTGATGGAGGGAGGTGCGCGAAGTGACATTGCAATCAAACTTTTCGGAGATCAGCTCAACATCTTGAAGCAAAAAGCAGACGAAATAGCTTCTGTGATCAGCAAAGTTCGTGGGGCGGAGGACGTGCGTGCGGAGCGGGTCTCCGGTCTCCCCTATTTGCGGATCCACCTGAAGCGCGATGCGCTTGCTCGGCATGGTTTGGATGAATCCGATGTTCTCGATACCATTGCGGCCATCGGAGGCAAGCCTGTCGGAGAGATTGTCGAAGGCAATCGTCGATTCGCGCTGCAAGTGCGATTCCCTCAAGACGAACGCGCAACGGCGGACGATATTGGCAATCTGCGCGTAGGAGACAACGAAGGGCATTTCATCCCTCTTGCGCAACTCGCAGATATTGAGGATGAAGAAGGCCCCGCCCAGATCAGCCGCGAGAACGGCGAGCGACGAATCAGCGTTGAGGCGAACGTGCGAGGCCGCGACCTGGCTGGTTTCGTCGCCGATGCTCAGAAAGCCGTTGCTTCGAAGGTCTCTCTCCCCAGCGAGTACCAAATCAAGTGGGGAGGCCAGTTTGAGCAGTTGCAAAGCGCAAGTGTACGGTTGATGATCGTCGTCCCTGCCGCACTCACGCTCATCTTCGTGCTGTTGTACTTCAATTTCCAGCACGTGATGCCGGCACTCCTGATCTTTTTGAATATTCCTCTCGCGGCTACCGGGGGAATTCTCGCGCTTATGTCGCGCGGTATGCCTTTCAGCATTTCAGCCGGTGTCGGATTCATCGCACTATTCGGGATTGCGGTCCTGAACGGAATCGTTCTCCTGACCTATATCCGGGAACTGCGGCGTTCTGGGATTCCAATTGAAGTTGCGGTTCGACAAGGAGCAAAAACCCGGTTGCGTCCCGTTCTGATGACGGCTCTTGTGGCAAGCCTTGGCTTCATTCCTATGGCTATCTCGCACGGGGCTGGAGCCGAGGTTCAGCGCCCATTGGCCACAGTCGTCATCGGAGGATTGATCACTTCTACGCTATTAACGTTGCTGGTCCTACCATCTCTCTATCAATGGATAGAGCAACAGCGAGAGGTGCGGCTTATTTCGAGATGACGCGTTACTAACGAAGCCGGTGTTTGATCCCGAGAGACGGTTGAGGAGAATTACAGGCCGAAAGCCCGAATGTCGCCGAAAGGGCAATTCGTTCATCCGATCACGGTTTGTTAGCGTGTCTGCAGGAAAAATACCTCCCAAAGTCCGCCGATGGGGGCTATAGCTCTGGCGCGCCGCAGGACGGTGTTCAAATTCTTCTACGGCGGTACAAGGAATGGTTCGCCGCTCGCGATACTCCGTGCTTGTTAGCTCCGGAATCTCAGCCAATCGCCTCGTCTCCAACTGGACCCTAGATTGCAACAGCCTAGTTGATCTCACGGGAGAACAACTATGCAATGTGCGAATCCTGAGTGCCGAACGCCAGCTGAAGACTTGAGCGCTGGAGTCCTTCGGTTGGTCGAGTTGGACGTTCCGCCGGAAGAACGAGTAGTCAGAAGCGACGGCGGCTTTCCGGTATGTTCGGTCCCGAGCCGCTACTTCTGGCTCTGTCCCAGGTGCTCTTCGTATCTCAGGGTTCGCCGATGGACACCTGACGGAGTCACTCTCGAAATCAAGACTGGTGACAGGGCTTCCCATAGCAACTATTCGATAATTCCCTTTGCTCAGCACCGTTCGCGCACTCTCTCCAAAGCAATCAGAAAGCCGGCTTGAATGTGGAGCAAACTCAGTTCGTGGTGCTTTGACTGGCAGGCACATGCACGATCATCTCTCGTAACACCGGCTTTCGTGCTCGCAGGGATGATCGCCGCGTGGAGCGGGCCGCATTTGTTCTCGAGCCCTGGCCTGCGCGACTTCATTCTTCTGACCACCATTGCCATCGGCAGCCTGCCCATTTGTCTTGACCTGCTATTGCAGCTGAAAAGCAGAGGCTTCGGCATTGATATCCTTGCCTTCATCTCGATTGGTAGTGCGCTTTGGCTGAGGCACTTCTGGGTGGCCGCAATCATCATTCTTATGTTCTCCGGCGGGAGAGCGCTGGAAGAGTTCGCAACGCACCGGGCCTCATCCGTGCTGCGCGCTCTTGCGCGGAGAATGCCCCAAATCGCTCATAAGAAGATGGATGGAGGAGTCACTCAGGATCTACCCATTGATCAAGTTGTATCCGGTGATCTGGTTGCCGTTTACCCTCACGAGCTCTGCCCTGTTGATGGCATCGTCGTGAGTGGTTACGGGACGATGGATGAGGCGTATCTCACCGGAGAACCCTTCGAAATTGAAAAGGCGCCGGGCGCAGCCGTCCTTTCCGGAGCAGTCAACGGAAGTGCCGCTCTCATTATTCAGGCTACGCGAGTAGCGAGTGACTCGAGGTATGCCCGGATCGTGGAGGTCCTGCACGCATCCGAGAGAAATCGGCCTCGGATGAGACGACTGGCCGACAGACTTGGGATGTGGTACGCCCCATTATCGATTGCTGTCGCAATCCTGGCCTGGACACTCACCGGGGATGCCGACCGCTTCCTCTCGATCCTGGTGATTGCGACCCCCTGTCCGTTGCTTCTTGCCATACCCATCGCAATCACAAGTGCCATCTCGGTGAGCGCTCGCCACGGAATCGTAATCAAAGACCCGTCTGTCCTGGAAAAGATCGGCACCTGTACCACGCTTATTGTCGACAAGACGGGAACCCTGACTTATGGCAAGCCGGTGCTCACTGAGGTCGTGTGCGCCGACTCCTATCCACGCCGGGACCTAATTCAGCTTGCAGGCAGCCTGGAGAAGTTCTCGAAGCACCCTCTTGCGGGAGCCGTGCTGAACGCCGCGGCTGAAGAGTACATTCCCCTGCTGGTGCCCGAGAACGTGCGAGAGGAAGCCGGCCAAGGTCTGGTTGGAAAGATCGAAGGCCGCAGGATAACTCTGACGAGCCGCAGCAAGCTGCCGAATGACGTGCGCCAAACCCTCAGTGACATTGGACCGGGCATGGAGTGCATCATCCTGATCGATGCGAAGGTCGCCGGAGTGCTCCGTTTTCGTGATCAGCCCCGCACTGAGAGCCGGCCTTTCCTGCAACACGTCAAATCACATCATGGCTTTCGCAGAACGGTACTCCTTTCCGGCGACCGGCCTTCAGAGGTGCAGTATTTCGCTCAACAGGTTGGAATTTCGGAGATCCATGGCGGGAAATCCCCCGAGGAAAAGCTCGCGCTCGTTCAGGATCTGACCAAACAAGAGCCCACACTCTATATCGGGGACGGTATCAATGATGCTCCGGCAATGATGAATGCCACCGCAGGTATCGCTCTCGGCGTGAACAGCGATGTAACGAGCGAGGCTGCCGGAGCTGTAATTCTCCAGTCCTCCCTGGCTACCGTAGATGAATTGATCCACATTGGAGATCGCATGCGCCACATCGCCCTGACAAGCGCGATCTGCGGTATTGGATTGAGCGCTGTTGGCATGGCCGTAGCAGCAGCCGGATATCTCGCCCCCATTCAAGGCGCAATCCTGCAGGAGTTCATTGACCTTGCGGCGATCTTGAATTCGCTTCGGATGATTGTGCCAACTGCGCCGTTGCGTGACTTCAAATTCAGCGCAGCACCCGTCAAGGCGGCGCTCCCGGCCAACATGTCCTCGCAGGCAGTGCGTACTCCGCTCATTCTCGACCGCTCCAGACGTTGAGAAATCAAGACGAGGCGACAATTCTTTTGACATGTCGGTTTTGTTTGCGGCCCGTTCCTCTCGATAGATGCTGCATTTCCTGAGATGTCGGTTGGAACGAAAGATGCAAATGGATAGGTAGCAGCCTGACGAGCCGTTCGAGAATCGGAAAAGGCTGTATGCAACCTGACGCTGGAAACAGGTCGAGCATACTGCAGTCCTCTCGCAGGCAAGTCCTGCAATCATGGCGACGCAAAACTTACGCCCTCGGAGGAGATATGAGAAACCGCTACGTTGTTTGTTCAATGGGGAGTGCAGCTCTGGGAGCTCTCCTGATGCTGCCTCCTATCACCCAGGCTCAAAACAAGGATTCGAAGGTGATTACCGATCTACTGAAGGAGGCTGAGTCGCACGCAATTCTCGCTTCTGTCGATGCCGAGACGCTTGAATCCTATACTCGCTCACACACCGTGTCGTGGCAGTCGCACGCTTATCGCCTGCGCAACATCGCAGATCATGCTAACGACCTGATCCAGGATTTCAATAAGCTCAGTTCGATGCGCAGTGAGGGATCGCCGTGGCAACAAGAGGCCATCGACCGAGTCGATCCTCTTCTGAAGGAAATGGCGGACCACCTGAATACCACCATCGCTCACTTTAGAGTTAACAAGCACAGAGTCAACATGCCGGCATTCGACAACTATGTGAAGGCGGATCGTGAATACATGGGCAGGACGTCCGAGTTGATATCGTCCTTTGTCAACTATGGAGAGACCAGAGCCAAGGCAAATGGTCTTGAAGCTGCTCTGGATCTGCCGCCCGTGACCGAAGTCTCCGAGAAATAGTCTGCCCGGCGATCAACGTGAGCGAGCCCGCCACTCTGGCGGGCTCGCTCCAGTTTCGGCAACGAATTCCTCTCGGCATCGCGCCTTGGAACGTTAGAGAGCTGGATCCGGTCGCGACTGGCCCTTTGGCAGAGCTGGTTGTCATTCAGGTTCATAGGCGGTCGGAAGCCCGAAGCTGGTCCCTAAGCCGGATCCGCCGGCATCAACCTGTTTCCGGGCACCTCGATCTGGAGCTTG
>Ga0105237_10009388_pt1 | contig 10479 bp, 8 predicted proteins | sample KBSC24metaG_FD_81520 | JGI IMG/M metagenome (GOLD analysis project Ga0105237, IMG submission 81520) | Corn rhizosphere microbial communities from Kellogg Biological Station, Michigan, USA - KBS C2-4 metaG | ecosystem: Host-associated > Plants > Roots > Rhizosphere > Soil | place: Michigan, USA... | reverse complement strand
GGTGCTGATGTCGATGGGCGCAAGGCACAGTCAGATTCGCCGCATCTTCATGCTGCAGGGTGTGTTGATCGGAGTCGTCGGCAGCGTGTTCGGACTCACCATCGGCTACACGCTCTGCTACTTCGCCAACAAATATCAGTGGATTCGCCTGCCGCAGGCAGTGTATGCCCTGCCCTTCGTGCCCTTCGAGCCCCGATGGGTGGATGGCATCTGGATCGCGGCGCTGGCCATCGCGGTCAGCTTCCTGGCAACGCTTTACCCCGCGCGCAACGCCACGCGCATCGCCCCGGCTGAAGTCTTGCGCTACGAGTAGCCTTGTGGGGCAGGCGCTTCCGCCTGCCCATTCTGGAGGTTGATCAAGTCGGTTCGCCGAATCAGCGCCCGGATTGGGCAGGCGGAAGCGCCTGCCCCACAATACTACCGCTTAAACACTGCGGCCTTCAGACCCAATGGAAGCTGCGCACGTGTGACATCCAGATCGTCCTTGACCATCGGAATCGACACCACGGTCGTCCGAGGCGGTGAGGGATAGGCATCGTCGAAGGCAATCCGAATCTGGCGGCCCGCGGCACTCTCCAGCAGAGTCATGGTGCGCTCCGTGTCCGCATACGACCGCAGCAGTTCCGCCTTCTTCACATCGGCGCTCGTGATCAACACTTCCCGCATCACACGCTCTGCCGACGATAGCGTGAGCACCGCGACCACATGAGGATCCTTCAGCCGCGCATCTTTCTCATTGTCGGGAGGAACATCGAGGCCGGCATACCGCTCGGTACCATCCGCCCGCGACACCGTGAACCGCAGCAAATTCACGTACGTGTCGAACAGATGTTCGCCCGAGCCGATCTTATAGATCGACCACCACGACGTGTCGCCGTCCAGACTCCGATCGACCACCCAGAGATTGCCGTCCTGCGTTCGCGCATCGATACCCGGAACATTCACGCCATAGAGCGGCTTCGCCTTAAGGTCGACACCCAGCGGCCAAGCCTCCATCGTGACAGTGGACTCAATGCCCTTGTCACCGACAATCTGCTTCGAGTGCGTAGTGGTCCGCAGCGCCAGCCGCGAGCCTCTCGGACGCCCCGGCACCGAATCGCCAGTGATGTCGTAGGCCACGTTCGTGATCTCGACGGACTGGTCACCGTCCCGCCCCCCGCTGTACGTAATCGAAGAGGCCGTCTGCGAGCGAAACGGTTTGGTGAGGTCGGGGGCCTGGCCAGGGAGAACGCTGCTCGCGAGCAGCAACATGCCGGCAAATCGAAGGGGTCTCATCCGCTAAAGAATAACCTAGCGTCCGCCCGGTAGCGTAACGCGCACCGTGTCGCCGCGACTGTTCTTCACCACCTCGCCCTTCGGATTCAAAGGGGTAGGCGTGGGCTTGGAGCGCGCGATCGGAGTGGCCGCAACCGGCGCTGTTTTCGGCGCCGCCGTCAGCAGCATGCGCTGGCTCATGATCCCCTTCTTCAATTCCTCCTCGGGAATCGACATCGCAATCTTCAAGGTAGAGTTCTCGAATGAGAGATCGACCTTCGATGCGCTGTCCTTGCTCTGCGCCTTCACCAGCGCCTCGACCATCTTCATCGACTCCGCGATCTTTTCGCCGTCCTTCGGTGTCCGCGTATGCACTTCCGCCATGACTTCGAGCCCATCCTTCAGCGAAAGTCCGAATTCGAAGCGATCCACGGATGCGAAAATGTCGGGCGTCCCGTCGGGGCCCTGGAAGCCCTTCGGCAATTCACCCGCGCCCCAGACGTCGTACTTACCCGCCATCGTGGCCATCTTCTGAATCAGCCCGCGGCGAATCATCGTGCCTTTGCCCCAGCGGTCGATGGCGGCATTCACTTCCGGAAGCTCACCCATGATGGCCGTGGTCTCGTCCAGCAGCGCAATCGCGCTCTTCAGGTCACTGGCGAAGACCGGGGTGCCGTTTCGCGGCGTAGGCGTGCCCGTCATTCGCTTCGCATCGAACCGCCCATGCATTACGATCAAGGTCGAGGGATGCGCGCCCTCCGCTGTCGATGCGACCATGACATCGTCCACATCTTTCAACGGATTGAAGCCACCCAACTGACTCACGCGCGCCACTTCCAAACCGGGCATCGGCCCCGACTTCATCAGGTCCGAAGATAATTTCTCCACGTCCTCGCGGAACGATTTGACGGTCGGCGAGTCAAGCAGAGTGCTCATTGAAACTCCGAAGAGAATGCGCGTCCCTGCGGGGAGGTAGTCCGGCAACATCGGATCGGCTGCGAGCCCCATGCTCGCAGTGATCGCGAAGACAAACACCGATTGAAACACTTTCATACCTTATGGTCGAACCGGATCGTCCGCAACGCCAGATTCACTAAAGATAGCCAACCGCACGCTATGTTACGCTTCCAGCGTGGACCGCAAAACGCTTTTGCTCCCCGTAATCCTTTCTGTTTCTATCGCCTCGTCCTTCGCCCAATCGGAACGGCCGCTCGCTTCCCTACCCTACACACCGAGCCTGGAGCCGGCGTTTATCGACCGTGCCGCCGACCCCTGCGTGGACTTCTACCGTTTCGCCTGCGGCAACTGGAACAAGCTCAACCCGATCCCGCCCGACCAGCCGCGCTGGGATGTCTACGCGAAACTCGGTACTGACAACCTGAAGTTCCTATGGGGCCTTCTGGAGCAAGCAGCCAAGCCGGCGCCAGGCCGGTCTCCGATCGAGCAGAAGATCGGCGACTACTTCGCCGCGTGCATGGACGAACCGGCGATCGAGAAGACGGGCCGTACCCCGCTGGACAAGGACCTCGCCGCGATTAGCGCTCTGAAGCAGCTCTCACAGATTCCCACGGTGCTCGCGAAGATGCACAGTCAATCGAGCGACCCGGCGCTCTTCGGCTTCGGCTCGAATCAGGACTTCGGCGACTCCAGCCAGGTGATCGCGTTCGCTTCGGCAGGGGGACTCGGCCTGCCCGACCGCGATTACTACACCAAGACCGACGAAAAGTCTGTCGAGACGCGCCGGCTTTACGTGGCGCATGTGGCCCGGATGTTCGAACTCCTCGGCGATCCTTCTGCCACCGCGAAGACCGAGGCGGATACCGTGATGGCGATCGAGACCGCACTGGCCAAAGCCTCTCTAACCGCCGTCGATAAGCGCGATCCGTACAAGCAGTATCACAAGATCACGCGCGCGCAGCTCGTCAGCCAGACGCCATCTTTTAACTGGACGTCCTACTGGAGCGGCATCGGCCTCACGCCGCCCGCCAACATCAACGTCACCGAGCCCGCCTTCTTCCAGGAGGTGGAGCGACAGCTCAAAACGCGTCCAGAAGCTGACTGGAAAGCCTACCTGCGCTGGCACCTGGTACACGGCAAATCGGCGTACCTGTCATCGCCATTCGTGCAGGCCAATTTCGATTTCTACAGCAAACACCTTCGCGGCGTCACCGAAATGCCGCCTCGCTGGAAGCGCTGCGTCCGCAACATCGACCGCGATCTGGGGGAAGCGCTCGGCCAGGTATTCGTGGAAAAGACATTCACCGCCGACACCAAAGCGCGCGCGCTGGCGATGACGAAGGAAATCGAAAAGACCATGGAGGCTGATCTGAGAAAGCTCGACTGGATGAGCGACGCCACCCGCAAACAGGCGCTCCTGAAGCTGCACTCTATCGCCAATAAGATCGGCTACCCCGACAAGTGGCGCGACTACAGCCCCGTGCGCATCGAGCGTAACGATTTCCTGGGTAATGTGGATCGCGCGACGGAATTCGAATCGAAGCGCCAGTTGAATAAGATCGGTAAGCCTCTGGACCGCACCGAATGGCAGATGACTCCGCCCACGGTGGACGCCTACTTCGACCCGCAGATGAGCGACATCAACTTCCCGGCCGGTGTCCTGCAGCCGCCGCTCTTCGACCCGAAGCTCGATGATGCACCGAACTACGGCAACACCGGCGCCACCATCGGCCACGAACTCACCCATGGCTTCGACGATGAAGGCCGGCAGTTCGATGCGCACGGCAATCTCAGAGACTGGTGGACCAGGAAGGACGCCGAGGAGTTCGAAAAACGCGCCGCCTGCGTTTCCAGTCAATACGGGCAGTACACCGTGGTGGACGATATCAAGATCAATAGCAAGTTGACCTTGGGAGAAGATGTCGCGGACCTGGGCGGGACGATGCTCGCCTACCTCGCGTGGAAGGATGCTACTGATAAGCAGACGTTGTCTCCGATCGGCGGATTCACCCCCGACCAGCGCTTTTTTATCGGCATGGCGCAATGGGCTTGCGGCGATGAGCGTCCTGCTAACAAGCGCCTGAACGCGATCACCAATCCACACTCGCCGAACGAGTACCGCATCAACGGGGTGGTCTCGAACATGCCCGAATTCGGCAAAGCCTTTTCCTGCAAGGCGGGCCAGCCGATGGTGCGTGTGCCAGCGTGCCGCGTATGGTAGACGACCAGTATCTCGAGGCTCATACCGTTGGCGAATTGAAGCAACGGACCACACCAATCGAAATTCTCGATTACGACCCCGCGTGGCCCCAGCGATTCACGGAGGAATCCGCGAAGATCCGCGCGGCACTCGGCGAGACTACGTGCGAGGTCGAGCACGTAGGCTCTACGTCGGTCCCCGGTCTTCCGGCCAAACCGATTATCGACATTGTCCTGGTGGTCCCCGACTCCGCGGCCGAAAGCAAGTACGCGCCGCAACTGGAATCGGCGGGCTATCGACTTCGCATTCGGGAGCCCGAATGGTTCGAGCATCGCCTCTTTAAAGGCGCGAATGACGGCGTGAATCTGCACGTCTTCTCTGCGGGCTGTCCGGAAATCGAGCGCATGCTGCAATTCCGCGACTGGCTGCGTATAAACGCGGCCGATCGCGAACTCTACGCCCGCACGAAGCGAGCGTTGGCGCAGCAGAACTGGAAGTACACGCAGAACTACGCCGACGCCAAGACCAACGTCATTCAGGAAATCATCGCGAGGGCTTCTCGCCCATCGGCGAATCGCTCACGGTGATTCTCCGGGATAAGGTTATCCGTCAAAGTCCTCGAGACCGCGAATGACTTCGGCCTGGAGCTCTTCCGAGAGTCCATTGTAGAAGGGCAGGCGCAGCAACCGGTCGCTGACGCTTTCTGTGACCGGGCACTGTCCCTCCCGACCGCCAAATTTTTTGCCCATATCGGACAAGTGCAGCGGCAGGTAATGGAATACGCTGAGGATGCCGCGCTGCTTTAAATGTGCGATCAGTTTTTGTCGGCATTCGAGCGTCGGCATTAGGATGTAATACATGTGGTAGGCATGTTGACAGTGCGCCGGCACATTGGGCGTGACCACGCCCCGCGCTTCAGCCCAATCGCGCAGGCATGCATGGTACCGTTCCCAGACACCTCTGCGCAGAGTTTGAATCTGCTCATGGCGCTCCAACTGAGCCAGCAGGAATGCCGCCAAAATCTCCGACGGCAAGTAGCTCGACCCGATATCCACCCACGTGTACTTGTCCACCTGGCCGCGGAAGAAGCGGCTGCGATTGGTTCCCTTTTCGCGGATGATCTCCGCCCTTTCCAGGTACCGGTCATCGTTGATGACCAAGGCTCCCCCTTCGCCGCAGATGATGTTCTTGGTTTCGTGAAAGCTCTGCGTAGCCAGACAGCCAAAGGTGCCCAGCATTTTCCCTTTGTATCGTGCGAAAAGTCCGTGGGCGTTGTCTTCCACCACGGCCACGCCATGGCGCTGGGCAATCTCCATAATGCGGTCCATCTCGCAGCCTACTCCCGCGTAGTGCACCGGAACAATCGCGCGTGTGCGTGGCGTGATGAGCGGCTCCAGCAGTCCCTCATCCAGGTTCAACGTGTCGGGACGGACGTCGGCAAACACCGGCTTGGCGCCGCGCAGAACAAACGCGTTGACGGTTGATACGAACGTGAACGACGGAACGATGACCTCGTCACCGGCCTGGATGTCAAGCAGCAGGGCAGCCATTTCCAGGGCATGCGTGCAGGAGGTAGTCAGCAACACGCGCGGGGCGCCGAGTTCCCGCTGCAGGTACTCGTGACACTTAGCGGTATACCCGCCGTCGCCAGCGGTTTGGCCCTGGGTGATGGCGTCAGCAACGTACCGCAGTTCATCTCCAGCCAGGCTTGGCACATTGAATGGGATGTGAAAGGACATGTCTCTACCCTACCGATCTGCGTCAAAATCAAACCAGCGGTGGTACCAGAGGTACATCCGCTCGGCGACGAAGCCGCCTCGTTCATAGGCTCGGACCGCTGCGGAATTGCCGCCTTGCGTGACCGTGACTACGCTCAAGGCGCCGCGCGAATGGGCCCACGAAAGCGCCTGCTGGATCAGTCTGCCACCGGCTCCCGCGCCGCGCATTTCGGGCGCCACCGCGAGCAGGCCGACCTGGCCTCGATCCGGCTGGATCATGGTGCACGTAATGTAGCCACCCGCTGCACCATCAGCCCCCTCAGCGACAAAGACGGCATCGGCAAACCCCGCGTTGATGTCACAGCTTTTGGTAATCCAGGCGTCGTAGAGCGCGTCGCAGCGGTCGCGCGGAAAAGTCGGATCGGCGTAGAAACGCGTGTTGTGATGGCTTATTCGCGCGATGCGTTGAAGCGCCGGCAAGTCTGCCGCACACGCGCTGCGAATCCCAGGGAATTCTCGCGCCGGCCCGGCCCCTGGGGACGGTTGAATCATATTGAGGCGCAAGTCGATCAGTCCGAAACCTTGGTGTTCCAACCTGCGGAGGGTCGGGATATCGTCGGCTTCGGCAAGGAAGTATAGGCAGCGCACCTGTTGGCGCGCGCACTCTTCCACTGTGCGGGCAAGGGCTGCGTCCGATGGTGCGGCGAACGCACGCGCAATGCGGAACCCGAAGAACTCCGAATCCCAGTCCAGAATTTTCCAGGTGGTTTCCGGGGCGTCGCTCATTTACCGTCACCCCTCCGGGGGGTGCCCAATTCCTCGCGTATGGCGTAGGGGGGGCGTTGCATCGACCTGAAATGAATGCGTGCTAGGTACTCGCCGATGATCCCGAGCGCGAACAACTGCGCTCCCGAGAAAATTGCGATGATCGATGCCAGGAAAGGAAAACCGGCCACGGAACTTCCCCAAATCATATAGCGCCCCAACACGTAGGCGAGCACCAGCAGACCGAACAGCGTGAAGACGAAGCCCATGATACTGGCGGCCTGCAGCGGCCAGACGCTGAAACCCGTCATCATATTCATTGAGTGCGTAACCAGCTTGCGGAACGTGTAGTTGGAGGTTCCGATGGTGCGTGGCTCGTGCCGCACAGGGACGCTGCTGAAGCGAGTGGTGGCCCAGGTCAACAACACATCGATAGAAACAAACGAGCCCTCATAAACCTCGAATGCCCGCCGCACGTTCGTACGGAAAACGCGGAAAGCACTCACCTTGCGCGCCGTGTCGGCACCCATGGCGCCTTGTAGGGCGAACTTGCTGATGCTCGAAGCCATGTCACGGAAGATGCCATGCTGCTGAGCCAAAGGAGTGCCATACACTACGTCGAACCCTTCGTCGAGGCGTGCCAGCAGTTTGGGGAGTTCTTCCGGCGGATGCTGCAGGTCGTCATCCATGGTGGCCGTAACCGCGTACCTCGCCTGCCGGATGCCGCACAGCAACGCATTATGCTGGCCGTAGTTGCGCATCAGGTTCACACCCCGAACTTCAGGATGCGCCTGACAGAGGTCTTGAATTTTTTGCCAGCTCCGGTCTCGGCTGCAGTCGTTCACCAGAATGATCTCGACATCGATCCGGTGGTCACCGACAAACTGCAGTAGTTGCTCCACTAGCGGCCCAAGTGAGCCCTCGCTGTTATAAACCGGGATAACGATCGACAATGCCTGAATGGACATTGGTGTCACTGAACCTTGTAGATCTCAAGATTGCCGTAGAATTCATTCGGCGCTCTGGCGACAAGCGTGGCATGCTGCTGCACGAACGCGGCTAAGTCTGTGCGGATCTGTCCGAAGTCGTCGTCACCGGCTCCCGACCCGTGCATCATCACCCGGTCCCAGAGAATCAGATACTCCGGATGCAGGTTGCTGAGTGCATATGAGAACGGAGTCCGGTCGGACGAGTAATAGACGCGGTTGTTCAGGGCCATATAGAAGGTGATTATGCCGTAAACGGAGGCGCCAGGAGGGACGGCAGCCCGCAGGGCGCTTGCTACCTGCGGGTAGTCGGCTTTGCGGCCCATATAGACCCAAAGTACATTCGACGCCAGTTGCGTGCCGGCGTAAACGAGAAACAGTAACACGGCATTTTGGCGCCAGCGCCTGTCGAGCGTGGACAATCGCGCCAGCCCGATGCCCACGATCAACGAAAGGACTGGCGCGATAACAGCAAAGTATCTCGAGCTTTTGTTCACTTGGTCGGCCCACCAAAGAAGGTTGATACCAACCACGACGGCCAACTCGATGGCGAGCTTCCGGTTTTTGCAGTAGACCGATACGAATGCGGCGACGAGGATGATGGCCAAGTGCAAGCGCAGGGGAAATGCCCCGACCAGCGGGAGCTTGCCATTGCCAAAACCAAGAAAATCGGCGTATCGCACCCACTCGCCCATGAGCTTCGCCGTCAACGGAACGGCTAAGCGCGAAAGGTAAACTTGGTGGAATGCCTCGATGTTAACTGGTGCGGAATAGATCCAAATGGCAAACGGCGCGACGGACACGGCTATACCAGCAATCAAGGCCCAGAAGCGCTTTTCGAAGAAGATACGAGCCCGAAATTCGATCAGGAACAGTACGCCAAAAGCGAATATGAATCCCAGCCCGTGCGGGTGAAAGTTGAGAGCTCCGCCGAGTGACAGACCGCAAACCAGCGCCAGTAGAAACGAATTTTTCTCGCGAGCCTTATAATACAGCAGCAGCGCGAGCATGCAAAAGAAGGCGCAGTGGATCTCTGGCCGTGCCGTGCGTGAGGCAACCACGATGAACAAGTCCGTGGCGGCGGCGATGGCCGAGAACGATGCCGCCAGGGGGTTCCACAAGGTAAGAGCCAGGAGCCAGACCACGATCACAGTGCCGATGCCCGCGGCCAGGGAAAACAGGCGAGCCTGAGCAATGCCGATACCAAACAGGCGGAACGTTGTTCCCATGCCGATTGGCAACAGCGGAGGACGAACATCCACCACCGACGCAATGTCCGCGTTGAAGCTCGACATGCGCAGACGGCCCTCGCGCATCCAGGTGACCGCCTCGTCGGTGTTCCAGCTTTCGTCTTCCACCCAACGCGTATTAATAAGAACCGTGCCTTGGACGAGTAATAGAAGGCAAGCAAGAGCCAAAGCGATGCGGTGGTTCATAGGCCGACGCGACTAAGAAAGTGTAACATACGACTCGGTAATGCCGTGATATTTAGGCCCTGTGGCAGTACCAAAGGAAGGCCACTGGTGCTAATCTTCAGCAGTATCTCGGGCGGACCGGATGGACCAATCGGTTCTCTCTGAAGAGGTGCGCGAGCTCAAAAAACGCGCCGGTGGTGATTGACCTGAAAAAAGGGTAGCAATTGCTGCGGAATACGACGAAAAACGGACCAACATGCCCACACCTCCACCAGTAAGCGGTGCTTCACAAACCCTTCATCGTCTTTTCCGCCATCGCCACGATCTCCGCCCCAATCGCAAGCGAAGCCGTTGCCGCTGGACTTGGCGCATTCAGCACATGCAACGCATTCGGCCGGGCGACGAAGCGGAAATCCTGCATGATCTCGCCCTCCATAGAAATTGCCTGCGCCCTGACACCCGATCCGCCCGTTGCCAAATCGCCAGGCTGAATCTCCGGCACCAGCCGCTGCAGCGAGCGGCAAAACAGTGCACGACTGAATGAGCGCCGCAGTTCAAACCACCACATCGAAGGGTAGCGCTTCAAGAATCGCCAGAACCCCCGGTACGAAAGCGCGTCGAACAGATCGCTCGGATTGAAATCGGTCTTGCGGTACCCTTCCCGGGCAAACGCCAGTACGGCATTCGGGCCCGCCTCAATGCCGCCGTGAATCAAGCGAGTGAAGTGCACGCCCAGAAACGGAAAACGAGGATCAGGCGTCGGGTAGATCAGGTGGCGGACCAGGCTCTGACGTTCCGGCTTGATCTGGTAATACTCGCCGCGAAACGGCAGAATCCGCATATCGCGACGTTCTCCAGCCAGCTCCGAGACCCGATCGCAGTGCAGTCCGGCGCAGTTGATTAAGAAGCTCGCCTCAAATGCACCCGCAGGAGTCTCCGCTACCCATCCACCGCCCGACTGCCGCAAGCGTGTCACGCGCGCGGATGTCACCACGCGCGATCCACGCGCCGCAATTTTATCGACCAGCGCGGCGCAGACTCGGGCATAGTCCACGATGCCTTCTTGCGGAACGCGAATCGCAGCCACACCGCCCACGTGAGGCTCGATCTCGCGCATCTCGGCGCGCTCCAGCCAGCGGAGTCCTTCCAAGCCATTCGCCGTCCCGCGCTCAAGCAGATCGCGC
>Ga0105237_10009387_pt1 | contig 10479 bp, 10 predicted proteins | sample KBSC24metaG_FD_81520 | JGI IMG/M metagenome (GOLD analysis project Ga0105237, IMG submission 81520) | Corn rhizosphere microbial communities from Kellogg Biological Station, Michigan, USA - KBS C2-4 metaG | ecosystem: Host-associated > Plants > Roots > Rhizosphere > Soil | place: Michigan, USA... | reverse complement strand
GCAAGAATATTTTTACCTATATTTGGCTTGCTTGGATTAGATTATGGCTACGGATTTGATAAAATACCAGGTCAGCCTGACGCAAACAGGGGCCAATTCCATTTTACAATTTCTCAGAGTTTATCCGGCGGATTTAATTAATTTGCATAGAGATATATGAAGAAGATAATTTTAATAGCGTTTTTAACGTTAACAGCAATTACGGGAGCTTACGCGCAACGTTTTGCTTACGTTGATTCGGAGTATATATTAAAACATATGCCCGAGTACGCGTCATCACAAAAACAGCTGGCAGCATTATCTGATCAATGGCAAAAAGAAGTGGATAGCCGTTTTCAGGAAATTGACCGCCTGTACAAAGCATACCAGGCCGACCAGGTTTTAATGACGGCCGATATGAAAAAACGCCGTGAGGCCGAAATTGTTGATAAAGAAAAAGCCGCAAAGGATTTTCAACGTCAAAAATTCGGACCCGATGGCGAACTTTCACAAAAGAGTAATGCTTTGATTAAACCAATCCAGGATCGTGTGTCTAAAGCTGTACAAGCGATTGCCGAAGGTGATAACCTGGATATGATCTTTGATAAAAACAGCGAAGTAATTATGTTGTACGCCAATCCGCGGTACAACAGAAGTAACGACGTGATCACCAAATTAGGGCTTAAACCCGGAGTATTTGCTAAATAAATTTTTGAATAAATAAACAGACTATTATTAAACACAGGACAAGAAAAATGAAAAAACTATTTAAAGTTGCTTTAGTTGCAGTAGGTATGTTATTTGCGGGCAACTTTGCCAATGCGCAGACTAAGATCGGGCACATTAATTTTAACCAATTAATTGACATGATGCCTGAAACTAAAACTGTGACCACTCAGATGCAGGCTTATCAAAAAACATTTATTGATCAGCTTACCAGCATGAATAATGAGTATACTACAAAAGGTCAGGAGTTTCAAAAAAATCAAGCTACTATGACCGATGCAGTACGCACCGTAAAAGGTAACGAACTACAGGATCTGCAAAAACGTATGCAGGATTACCAAAATACCGCTCAACAACAAGTTGATCAAAAAAGACAAGAGTTGGGTAAACCACTAATTGATAAAGCTACTGCTGCGGTTAATGCCGTTGCTAAAGAAAAAGGATATGCTTACGTATTAGATTCTTCACAGGTAAGTTTATTAGTATCTCCGGATGCTGATGACCTGATGGCTGCTGTAAAATTGAAATTAGGATTAAAATAAGCATCAATTATTAGTCATTTAAAAAAAGCGTCACGTATTTACGTGACGCTTTTTTTATTTTTGTATATGAAGTATTGAAAGCATACGCTAAAGTGAAAATCACTAGTTCAATAACTACGAAGTACTCATGAGTACCGTTTTAAATAAATTATAAACGAATAATTACAGATGCATCAACCCATTGGTATTTTCGATTCAGGCTTTGGTGGCCTTACTGTTTTCAAATCAATTATAGAGCAGCTTCCGGAATATGACTATATATACCTGGGCGATAATGCCCGGGCGCCATATGGTAACCGCTCATTCAATACCATTCACCAGTACACCTGGGAGTGTGTGCAATGGCTTTTTGAACAAGGCTGCCCGCTCATCATTGTAGCCTGCAATACGGCCTCGGCGAAGGCCTTGCGTACTATTCAGCAGCAGGACCTCAAAGACGTCGATCCTTCCAAAAGAATACTCGGCGTAATTCGCCCAACGGCTGAGGTTATAGGCAATTATAGCAGCACTAAAGAAATTGGCGTATTGGGCACCAAAGGAACCGTACAATCGGGTTCATATCTTTTGGAGATCCAACACTTCTTTCCGGATATCAAAGTTCATCAGCAGGCTTGTCCACTTTGGGTTCCGTTGATCGAGAACGGTGAGTATGACCAGCCCGGAGCTGATTACTTTGTAAAGCTATATCTGGATCAGATCATGGCGCAATCGCCTCAAATTGATACCATTTTACTGGCTTGTACCCATTATCCGCTTATACAACAAAAAATAGAAGCTAACCTGCCCGCGCATGTTAAAGTGGTTGCCCAGGGCGATATTGTTGCCAAAAGCCTGGTTGATTATCTGCAGCGCCATCCCGAAATAGAAACCAAACTAAGCAGGAACCAAACCAAAGCATTTTTTACGACTACGGATGATACTACCGATTTTGATCACCATGCCTCCGTGTTTTTCTCGGCCCCGGTAAAATCAACTTTTATATCGGCCAATGATCTGGTGAAGTGTTGAGGTAGTGAGTAGTCAGTAATGAGTAGTGAGTGAAAATGACCAACAATTTAGACGAAAATCCTGAGAATCCTTAAATCCTATAAATCAAGGTTCAGAAAAAAACTGACTACTCATTACTGACTGCTCACTACTCTACCCCACAATCCCCACCAACTTAATATAACTTACCCGGCCTAAAATATTATAACATTTAGTAAGTTTGCGGTTTAAGCAAAATAGGCCCCTTGAATACTTATCTGATATATTTTATTGTAGCTATTGGGTTATTTAGCTTTTCGGCCTTTTTTGCGCTGTTTGGTGTTTATGCCGAGCGTAAAATTTCGGCATTTATACAAGACAGGCTTGGCCCTACAGAAACCGGTAAATTTGGTTCGCTCCAAACCCTTGCCGATATCTTAAAAATGATCCAGAAGGAGCTCATCATTCCAGCTGCTGCCGATAAGTGGTTGTTTATGTTGGCGCCGGCGGTAATTTTTATTGCCGTTTATATGGGCTTCGCCGCGCTGCCCTGGGCTCCGGGTCTTATTCCCTCCAAAATAAATCTGGGTATATATTACATTTTTGCCATTATCTCTGTGGAAACGCTGGGCATCCTGATGGCTGGCTGGGGATCAAACAACAAATATTCCATATTAGGCGCCATGCGCTCTGCCGCGCAGATCATCTCCTATGAGATACCGGCGGGTTTTGCCATCATATCGGTGGTGATGATAGTGCAAACACTCAATCTGCAGGATGTAGCCATTCAACAAGGTGTACTGGCCAGCGAAAAAATAAAGTTCGCGGGTTTTTGGGATGTATCGGCTATAGGCGGTTTGTTTAGCTGGAACATTTTCCGTGCCCCGCACCTGATCATCGCTTTTGTGATCTATTTTATAGCTTCACTGGCCGAAAGTAACCGCGCCCCCTTTGATATCCCCGAAGCAGAATCGGAACTGGTGGCAGGTTTCCATACAGAATTTACGGGCATCAGGTTTGCATTGGTATTCTTAGCCGAGTATTCGATGATGTTCCTGGTATCCATGATCGGGGTTATCCTGTTTTTAGGAGCCTGGAATACGCCGTTACCCAATATAGGGCCATTACATTTGGCTACTTGGACAACCAATATGGCCTGGGGTATTTTTTGGGTAAGTTTGAAAACCCTGGCATTGGTGGGTGTACAAATGTGGATCAGGTGGACATTACCCCGTTTCAGGGTCGATCAGCTGATGAACCTGTGCTGGAAAGTGCTCACCCCGCTGGCTTTCGCCTGTATGCTGATATCTGGCGTGTGGAGGCTTTGGCTGATGTGATTTGGGGAGAGGCAAGAGATAAGAAACAAGATAAAAGGAATAACTAACAAAAGGAGTCGGGATAATCCCTGAATCCTACGAATCAAGGTTCAGATATTTAGAGTTTAGAAATTAAAATACAGTGTTTAAAAGATTAATTAACGGTTTTACTACGGCATGGAAAGGTTTAAGCCTTACCGTGAAGCATCTTTTTGCCTCCAACGCGGCCAGGAAGATCACGACCGTAAGCGACGATAATTACTTTAAACAGTTGGAAGGCACCAACACCATCCAATATCCCAAACAACAGTTACCCGTACCCGAAGTGGGCCGTTATCAGCTGGATGTAGAAATGGACGATTGTATCGTTTGCGATCTGTGCGCCAAGGTATGCCCCGTTAATTGTATCGACATTGAATCGATCAAGGCTACGGAAGCCATCGGACAAACATCTGATGGTACCACCAAGCGTTTGTACGCTGCCAAGTTTGATATTGACATGGCCAAATGTATGTACTGTGGCCTGTGCACCATTGTGTGCCCTACAGAGTGCATCGTGATGACCAACCAGTACGATAAAACGGTGTTTCAACTGAGCGATCTTACTTATCAGTTCTCAGACATGCCGCCTGAGGTTGCTGCCGAAAAGCGTGCTTTGTTTGAGCAGCAACAGGCCGAAAAGCAGGCTGCTAAACTGGCAGCCATGCAGAAAAAGGAGGGCGAAGCATGACCCTGGTTCGTGTACTTTTTTACTTTTTAAGTTTCATAGCCATTGTTTCGGCATTGTACGCGGCATCGAGCAAAAACCTGGTGCGCAGCATATTTGTGTTTTTTGTTACCTTGTTTTCGCTGGCCGGTTTATATGTGCTGGCCCTGGCCGATTTTGTGGCAGTAACCCAGGTGGTGATCTACGTTGGGGGCATATTGGTGCTTATCCTGTTTGCCTTTATGCTTTCGGGAAAAGAAACCCTGAACGTATTGCAAAAACAGGAAGGGAAGTTTTTTAGTATGAAAAAACTACCTGCCATACTTTTAGCAGCTGTGTTTTTTATTGTGCTGACCAATGTGCTGTTTAAAGCCGATGCTGATAACCTGCCATGGGTTAGGGATGCGATCAATCTTAAAAACGAGATCAGCCCTAAAGATATCATGATCGATAACATCGGGGTTAATTTAATGACCCGTTACCTGTTGCCCTTTGAAGCCATATCGATCTTGTTATTGGTAGCTTTGGTGGGGGCGGCCCATTTATCACGTAAGGAGGGCAAAGCATGATCACACTCACCGATTTCCTGGTAGTAAGCGCAGCCCTGTTTTGTATAGGCTTATACATGACCATTTCTAAGCGCAACGCCATACAAATATTGATAGGTATCGAACTGATCCTGAACGCCGCTATTTTAAACCTGGTAGCTTTTGGTAAATATGATAAATTAAACAACAGCGGACAAATATTTGCCCTGTTTGCTATTGTACTGGCTGCGGCCACAACAGCGGTGGCGCTGGCTATTATCCTGAATGTATATCGCCGGTATAAAACCATTGATCCTAATGATATTAATAAACTGAGGGATTGAGCATGAAAGGATTGATGGTTATATTTTTCTTACTGACCTGTACAGGTGCTTTCGCCCAAAAGCGGGATACGTTTTATGTTGATGGCCCCAAAAAGAAAATGATCATGCGTAGCGCGGTTATTGACAGCAACAGATCATATATTACGGTTAATAACAGGGTTTACACCGGGAGATTAGACAGCCTAAATACGGATAATATTATCCAGTTTAAAGTACTAAAGGCTGCTGAGGCAGTGGCGTTATTTGGAAAAAAAGGAAAGAATGGCGCCATTCAGATCACGATGAGGGCACCCCGTATTCCTGGCAAGTCTGCAGTAGGGTCTTCGCCGGGCGAAAATGATATTACGGATTATATTTTAGATGGCAGGCGATCTAACAAGATAGAAATAGCCCGATTAGGCCATCGTATTTTAAGTTCAAAATATGAAAAAAAAATAGCTGCTGATCCATCCAGAAACAAATTAACCTTAATAGCCGTTACCCGGAATTTTGCCATTAAGCAATATCAAAAGAAGTTGAGTAGACTTTCATCAGGATATAAAACGTATCTCAATAAACACCACCAAAATGATAGTGGTTTGGCTTTTATCATTAACGGGGAAAAATACGCTGTATCAACAGATGACAGGGTAAAAAAAATATATGAATTATTTTCAGATGATAAGGTTCAGGATCTTAATCTGAAATACGTTATGGGATATGGCCGCACGCCTTCATTTGTTAAAATAGATACCAAATAAATTGGAAGACTTTTTACACTCCATACAAAGTTTAAACTATACGGTGCTAGCTGTAGTATTGCCGCTGCTTGCTGCTTTGATAAACTTTTGTCTGCCTGTAAAAAGTAAAACCGCTGCTTGGATCTCCACCATAGCCATTTTATTAAGCTGTGTATTATCGGCCAGGGTATTTGCAATGGTATGGAATAATCCGCAGGTACATGCGCAGCATATCTGGTTCACCATTGGTGAAACCCAGGTTTATGCCGGCATCCTGTTAAATAACCTTTCGGTATTGATGCTGTTGCTGGTATCGGTTATTGCCTTGCCGGTACACATCTATTCAACCGCCTACATGAAGCATGACGACAGGTACAGCCGTTATTTTACCTACCTCAGTTTCTTTTGCTTCAGCATGCTGGCTTTGGTAGTGGTAGATAGTTTGATACTGTTCTACGCCTTTTGGGAACTGGTTGGTTTTTCGTCATACCTGCTCATTGGTTTCTGGTTTACGAAGGACAAGGCCATACAAGCCAATAAAAAAGCATTCATCATGAACCGGGTTGGTGATATCGGCTTGTTGAGCGCCATCATTATCCTGTTTGCCCAATTCCATACTTTTGATATTGATACCATATTTGGCCAAAATGGATTGGCGCATCTCATGGGTGTACAGGATGGAAAATGGACTTTGGTGCCAGATCACTTGCCCGACTCAGTAGGTTCTGTTTGGGTTCGCGGGACTATGACCTCATTACCTGCTATCTGGCAATATGTAGCCTGCGCCGGCATCTTCTTAGCTGTAGCGGCCAAATCGGCCCAGTTCCCGTTGCATACCTGGCTGCCTGATGCCATGGAAGGCCCTACCTCAGTATCGGCCCTGATCCATGCCGCTACTATGGTGGCCGCAGGTGTATTTTTGCTGGGCAGGGTTTATCCCATGTTCACCGAAACCGAACTCACCATACTGGCCTGCATCGGTTGCTTTACCGCGTTTATGGCGGCAACCATCGCGCTTACACAAAACGATCTGAAACGTATCCTGGCTTACTCTACCATATCACAGTTAGGCTTTATGATCCTGGCCATGGGGGTAGGGGCATATGCGTCTTCGCTGTTCCACCTGGCTACACACGCGTTTTTTAAATGTCTGCTATTTTTGGTAGCCGGTATTGTGATACACCAGATGCAGCATATCAAGGATGATAACCACCTGGATATCGATCCGCAGGATATCTCGCACATGGGTGGCCTGCGTAAAAAGCTGCCGATTACTTTTATAGCAGCTGTTATAGCGGCCCTGGCCCTGGTGGGTTTGCCGCTTACCTCGGGTTATCTATCCAAAGATGGTATCCTGATACAGGCTTTTGAATGGAGCGACGGCCGGAATGTTTGGCTTAAGATCATCCCGATGATGGCCCTACTCACTAGCTGGCTTACCGCATTCTATGTAGCCAGGCTTCTATTTAAAGTTTTCTTTGGCGAGTTCCGCCTGCTCAAAAATAATCCGGATATTAAAATGCACCTGAGCGATGGCAACTGGCCGTATACTTTGCCTTTGATATTGCTGGCTGTTTGCTGTTTATTTCCGCTGTTTTCCTTTAATCCATTCTCCTATGAGCATGCCTGGTTGTTTGAGGGTTTAAGATCATCAACCCATACCGCTGGAGAGGGTATATACCACAGCCTGGTACCTGTTAGCGTTAACCTGATCAGCTTGCTGGTATTGTTTGCCGCTTACCGTATATATGCACGGGAAAGTGGTTTCGTCTTCTCCCAACGAGGTTATTTCTATCGCTTATCCTACAATCAATGGTATATTGATAATTTATATAAACGTGCCATTGTAAACCCGGTGTTGCGTTTGAGCAGTGTTTGCTTCTGGGTCGACCGTACAGTGGTTGATGGTTTTTTACATCTGCTGGCGCGTATCAGCGGATCTGTCGCCAAATTAGCCGCCTGGACAGACGAGTACATCGTTGATGGATTTTTGCATTTATTGGCCGCTATAGTGCAAAGTATTGGCAATTTTGCACGTAAGTTTCAAAGCGGTAAAGTACAATATTACCTGTTTAGCATGCTGGTGATCGTACTGCTGTTGTTTATTTTAAAAATACTGATATGAGGAAAGAAGATAGAGAATCAAGAGATAAGAGTCAAGAGCCGGGAGGCTGGTTAAAATTGGGATATAATTACCAACTATTATTTTCTTGATTCTTGACTCTTATGTCTTGACTCTCAATTTATGACTCTAATATTTAGATTCGAATGAATATATTAACCTTACTATTACTGGTACCTGTACTGTTCGGCTTCATCATTATGCTGCTGCCATCTTCGTTACGTGGCAGTTTTAAGTACCTCACGCTCGCGGCTACCCTCATACAGTTGGGTATCAGTATATGGATGTATCTGCACTTTAAAACGGGCGCGGCGTATGGTGGCATCAATCATGAAGATCAGTTCCAGTTTGTACAAAAGCTTCCCTGGATCTCCCTGAACCTGGGCAGCATGGGCAAAATGCAGATCGACTATTTTGTAGGGATCGATGGCATGTCTATCAGTCTGCTGGTGATGACCTCTCTGGTATTGGTGATCGCTACCCTGTCGTCCTGGGAGATCAAGAGTAATCTCAAAGGTTTTTTCCTGTTGTTTTTGCTGTTAGATATGGCGGTTATTGGCGTGTTTTGTGCGTTGGATTTCTTCCTGTTCTACCTGTTTTATGAGTTGATGCTGTTGCCGTTGTACTTCCTGATCGGGATGTGGGGCGGAGCGCGCAGGGAATATGCCGCTATTAAGTTTTTCCTGTATACCTTATTCGGCTCGGTATTTATGCTGCTGGTGATGGTGGGTTTGTACCTATCGGTTACCGATCCGGCAACAGGCAACCATACTTTTAATATTATCCAGATGATGAACCCGGCTAATTACAGCGGGCAATCTATATTCTCTATCGCCGGGCATCAAACCATATTAGGCATGCCGGCGCGTACAGTTGGTTTTGTGGTACTGTTCATCGCCTTTGCTATTAAAGTGCCTGTGGTGCCCCTGCACACCTGGCTACCCGACGCGCACGTAGAGGCGCCAACCCCGGTATCTATTATACTGGCAGGTATCCTGCTCAAAATTGGAGGGTATGGTATTATACGCATCTGTTTGGGCATCTTCCCCGAGGTAGCTACCACCGGCGCGTTCTGGTTGGGACTGTTAGGTGTGATCTCCATTTTATATGGCGCGTTCAATGCCCTGGCCCAGAAAGATCTGAAACGGATGATCGCTTACTCATCCGTATCGCACATGGGTTTTGTACTGTTAGGTATCGCCTCACAAACCGCCGAAGGTATCAGCGGGGCGGTGATGCAAATGGTGAGCCATGGATTTTTATCAACCATGCTGTTCTTTTTGGTGGGCGTGCTGTACAACCGGGTGCATGACCGGGGTATCAACCATTTCCGGGGATTGGGTACGCTGATGCCGCAATACACCGCTTTTGTGATGATCGCGTTTTTCGCGTCACTGGGTCTGCCGGGCTTTTCGGCATTTGTGGCCGAAGTCTTTTCTTTAACCGGGGCCTTTAAATCGCCATCGGTAAATGGTTTATTACCTTACTGGATGGCCGTTTGCGGCTCGGTAGGCATATTGCTGAGCGCCGCCTATTTCTTATGGACACTGCAGCGTATGTTTTTTGGTACCGAATCATTAAAAGGTGGTAACGTTTGGAAAATAGCCTTGACCGATCTGAACCTGCGCGAGAAATTAACACTGGCACCACTGGCGCTGATAGCCCTGGCTTTGGGCATTATGCCCGCGCTGGTTTTCGATAAGATCAATGATTCTGTGCTGGCTTTCGTTCAGTTTTTACAACTTAAATAGTTCAATAAAATAAATGCACGATCTGCTACCTCATATATCCGCGTCTTTATCATCTGTTTTTGGCAGCATAGCCTTTTTTATGCCCGAGATTTACCTGGCAGCGCTGTTCATTGTGGTGATGATAACCGACCTGATATTTGGTAAGCACTCCCTGAAACTATGCCGCATAGTAGCCTGCGCCGGTTTGGTACTGGTGATGTACCTTGACCTGAAACAGTTTGCACTGGTGGTTGATGGCGGGCATTTGATATTCAGTAATATGCTGATGCTTATTCGCAGCGGCATATTTTTTAAACTGATCATTGATCTGCTGTCGTTTATCCTGTTGTTATATTTTACCTGGGATAATAAGTTGAACGGTCACCAAAAGGGTTTGTCCGATCTGTATTCTATAGCCATCGCTTCCGTATTCGGATTACATTTAATGGTGATGGCGGTAAACCTGTTATCCATATACCTGGCTATCGAGATGGTTTCTATAGCCTCGTATCTCATGGTGGCTTACCGTACGGAAAATGCTTTCAGTACCGAGGCCGGTCTGAAATATGTGCTGTTCGGGGCCGCGTCATCAGCTATGATGCTGTATGGTATCTCGTTGTTATATGGCTTTAGCGGTTCTTTGGATATTATATTCCACCATACCATTGAGCAGCTGTCGGGTGTTAACCCTATCAGCACCTCCTTTGCCATGATCCTGGTTTTAATAGGCATCGGGTTTAAATTATCCTTTGTGCCTATCCATTTTTGGGTGCCCGATGTGTACCAGGGGGCAAGCACGCCG
>Ga0105237_10009385_pt1 | contig 10480 bp, 10 predicted proteins | sample KBSC24metaG_FD_81520 | JGI IMG/M metagenome (GOLD analysis project Ga0105237, IMG submission 81520) | Corn rhizosphere microbial communities from Kellogg Biological Station, Michigan, USA - KBS C2-4 metaG | ecosystem: Host-associated > Plants > Roots > Rhizosphere > Soil | place: Michigan, USA... | reverse complement strand
GGACAGTTCGACCACCGCGGCCGTCGCCAAGGCGAACGGGTACAAGGTGTTCGCCCTGAGTGTCGATTACGGCCAGCGGCATCGGGTGGAGTTGGAGCGTGCTGCGGCGGTCGCCAAGGCCGTCGGTGTGGCGGATCACCGCACGGTGAAGCTCGACCTGCGGGCGATCGGCGGGTCGGCCCTGACCGCCGACATCGGCGTGCCGAAGGACCGCTCCGACGACGCCATCGGCCACGGCGTGCCGGTCACCTATGTGCCCGCCCGCAACACGATCCTGCTCGGGCTGGCTCTGGGCTACGCCGAGACGGTCAGGGCGTTCGACCTGTTCATCGGAGCCAATGTCCTCGATTACTCGGGGTATCCTGACTGCCGGCCGGAGTTCTTGGAGGCGTTCGAGCAGTTGGCGAACCTGGCCACGAAAGCCGGCACGGAGGGGACGGGCAAGTTCCGCGTTCACGCCCCGCTTCTGAAGATGACGAAGGCCGAAATCATCCGGGAGGCGGTAACGTTGGGGTTGGACCTGTCGCTGACGCTGAGCTGCTACGATCCGGACGCGACCGGCCGGGCGTGCGGGCGGTGCGACTCGTGTACGCTGCGGAAGAAGGGGTTCGCCGAGGCGGGGGTGAGCGACCCGACGGTGTACCAATAAGGCGAGCGGCCCGCGTGAGCGGGCTGTTCCGATGCGGTGTTCAACCGCTCGTGAACAGCCCGCTCACGCGGGCCGCTCGCCAAGTTGGGCACTTACAGCTTGCCGGCTTCTTTGTACATCACCCGCTTCCGCAGGGTCGGGTCGTACTTCTTCAGTTGGATCCGCTCTTTGGTGTTGTTCCGGTTCTTCTGCGTGAAGTAGCAGTGCGAACTTTCACTGCTCACCAGTTTGATGAGGCCACGGGCCTCTTTCCCCTTCGCCATTGTCGTAACCCCGTGTGTGAATGAATGAATATAGCGGCCGGCCGGTGGCGTGTGCAGGGGATTTTTCTTCCGGCCCGGTGTCCGCCGGGTAAGCTGGCCTTATGAGCACTCCTACCCCCCCACTGCTCGCCCGCACCCGCCGTCACTTCTTCGCCGACTGCGGTGTCGGCCTCGGTTCGATCGCCCTCGCCTCGCTGTTGGCCAAAGACGGGTTCGCGGCTCCCGCGAAATCCGCCAAGCCCCTCGGCCTGCTCAAAGAGTTCCACCACCCGCCGAAGGCGAAGGCGGTCATCTTCCTGTTCATGGCCGGCGGTCCGAGTCAGCTTGAGCTGTTCACCCCGAAACCGGAACTGACGAAGCTGCACGGCAAGCCGGTGCCGCAGACGTTCATTGAGGGCAAGCGGTTCGCCTTCCTGAAGGGCACGCCAACGCTGCTCGGCACCAAGCACACGTTCGACAAGTACGGCGACTGCGGGATGAACCTGTCCGACCTGCTGCCGTACCACCGCGATATCGTGGACGACGTGTGCTGGGTGCGCGGAATGAAAACGGACGTGTTCAACCACGGCCCGGCCAAATGCTTCGTGAACACCGGCAGCCCACAGTTCGGCCGGGCGAGCATGGGCAGTTGGGTGAACTACGGTATTGGGTCCGAGAGCAGCAACCTGCCGGGGTTCGTGGTGCTGCAAAGCGGCCCGCGCGGGCCGCGGGGTGGGGCGGTGCTGTGGAGCAACGGGTTCCTGCCGTCGTCCCACCAGGGTGTGCCGTTCCTGAAGGGGGCGAACCCGATTCTTGACCTGAAAAGCCCGCCGGGTGTGAGCGACAAGCAGCAGGCCGAGTTCGTGGACGCGGTGAAGGAACTGAACACACTGCGGAACAAGGCGGTGAACGACCCGGAGATTCAGACCCGCATCGCCGCCTACGAGACCGCCTACAAGATGCAGACCTCCGCCCCGGAACTGATGGACCTGAGCAAGGAGGACAAGCAGACGCTCGACCTGTACGGGGTGGAAGCGGGCAAGCCGAGCTTCGCAGCCAACTGTTTGCTCGCCCGCCGGTTGGTCGAGCGCGGCGTGCGGTTCGTGCAACTCTACCACACCAACTGGGACCACCACGGCGGGCCGACCGAGAACCTCCAGAAGCACCTGCCGGAGATCTGCAAGGAGGTGGACAAGCCGAGTGCCGCCCTCATCAAAGACCTGAAACGGCTGGGGATGCTCGACGACACGCTCGTCATCTGGGGGGGCGAATTCGGCCGCACGCCGATGGGTGAGCCGCGTGAGTCGGTCGGCCGGGACCACCACATCGACGCCTACACCATGTGGATGGCCGGCGGCGGGATGAAGAAGGGGCTGATCTACGGCGAGACGGACGAGATCGGGTACAGCGTGACGAAAGACCCCGTTCACGTCCACGACTTCCAGGCGACGGTGCTGCACCTGCTCGGCATCGAGCACACCAAGCTGACGTTCCGCTTCCAGGGCCGCGACTACCGCCTGACCGACGTGCACGGGAACGTGGTAAAGGACCTGATCGCATGACGCATCGGTTAGCCGCGAGACGAAGGCGAGCGACGGTCGCGCTCGCCTTCGTCTCGCGGCTGGCCACTCTGTCACCGCCCGCCCGTCCCGCCACCCGGAGGCATCGACGGCCCAATCCCGCCACCACCGCCACCCATTGCCCCCGGCTTCGACGCCAGATCCTTCGACACCGGCGGCTTGCGGTACTTGTCTTCCGGCGGGTTGTTGTACCGGGCCTCGTCCGGCGGCGGGTTGAACTCCTCCACCTTCGGCTGCTTCAGGTCGAACTTCTTGGTCTGGTTCCACATGCAGCCCGTGGTCACGGCGATTGCGGCGACGAACAGGACGAAGTACACCCGGCGCATCCCGCACCCTCCCCCACGCCTACGATCCGTGCAGGCGGTTGAAGGTGGGGAGATAGCAGAGTAGGCGAACCGTGCAAGTGGAACCGGGACCGCAGTGACCGGGTGGCTCAAACACCCGGTCACTGCGGTCCCGGTTCCATTGAAGTCACTTCTCCTCGTAGCCGCCGGCCATCTTCTCCTTCACCAACTTGTCCGCTTCGGCCTGGGCTTTCTCGGCCGTGGCGAACGTCTTTGTCTTCGTGCTGCCGGCGGTGCCGATCTTGCCCCACCGGGTGGTCAAACTCGACCCGCTCACACTCACTTCCCAGAATTTGCTCGCCCCGTCGGATGTGTTTTCGAACAGTCGAGGACCGCTGCTAGCCGTCTTTGGTGCGACTGTCACGGTGGCCGCGGCAGGTGGTGCCTTGACGAGCGGGACGATCACCGCCGGAGCGTCGATCCGCACGCCGACGAACACCGGGAAGCGGGGGATACCGTCCTTGGTCAACTCCTGGTATTTGAACGTGACCGTGCTGCCGACCGCCGGCGGGTTCTCGCGCTGCTTGTCCGAGAAGCCGGTGCCGATGTTGAACCGCTTGCCACCGGGCAACTCCGCCACCACTGCCCCGAGCCGGCCCTTGTGCCGTCCCTTGCCCCCCTCGTGGGCCACCACCCTCGCCTCGGAGTCGTGGAACCGCTTCACCTTCAGCAGCGTGGACGAGCGGTTGAACTCGTACCGCGACTCCGGTTTGCGAAGCATCAGCCCTTCGCCACCGAGCTTGAGTACCCGCTCCAACTCGGCGAGCAAATTCTCCAACCCTTCGCACTCCTCGTGGATGTGAAGTTGTGCAAACTGGTTGCCCCACTTCGGCATCACCCCGCCGAGCCACTCCAGCCGCTTCTCGAACGTCCCGCGGGCTTGTGGGGCGTCAAAAATCACGAACTTCACCTGCCTCCATTCGGGCGGCTGGTCCTGTCGGCGGACGACGGAAACGGTCCGCTGGAACTGTCCGCGGTCGATCCACAGTTCGCCGTCGAGGGCCATCGGCGGCAGGCCGCGGGTGAAGTAGTCCGGGGCGTGGAAGATGTTGTTCTTCCGCGAGAGGAACTGCTTGCCGTCCCAGTACGCCCGCACGCCGTCGAGCTTCTCGCTCATCCACCAGCCGGTCGGGTCGGTGTCATCGGTCCAGTTCTCGGCCAGCAGCAGTGGCAGGTCGGCGTCCTCTTCGGCACCGTCTGGCCTGGTCGGCCTCTGCGGCAGGGCACCGCCGATGCGGGCTTCCTCGGCCGCATCGCCGCGGTACTTCCGCAGGTGCTTGCACGTCCGCCGCTCGATGGTGACGGACTGGTTCCGCCACGCCGGGCACGAACACGAGTACACCCCGCCGACGTTTTTCAGGATGTACGGCTTCGACCCGGACCCTTGCATTTCCACCGTCCGGCCGTCGGGGATGTCGGGCATGGTTGAACCTCCACGGGAGTTGCCGGGAGGGTATCGGAGCGGCGAGCGAGGTGCAAGGACGGGAGCGGCGAAGTGACACGGGACAGGGGGACAAGAGACGGGAGAGTGGCTTCCTCGATTGCGCCTGCTGCGTACCAATTTCTTCGAGCGATGCTCGTGTCTCGTGTCCCCTGTCCCGTGTCTGTCGTCAAGGTCCGCCGAGTTTGGTGATCGCTTCGCCGGCGGCCCGACGGATGTCCTTGTCCGGGTCGGTGAGCAGCGGGGTGAGGGCCGGAATGGCGGCGGACGCGGCCGTGCCGAGTTTGCCCAGCGTCCGCACCGCCAGCAGGCGGATGCCGTCGTCGGGGTCTTGCAGGTCGGCCACGATCGCCTGGATGATCTCCTTCGACGGTCTGGCCTGGGGCTGGATCAGTCGGATCGCGGCAACCGCCGCGCGCCGCACGTCGCTGTCGCCGTCGGCCAGTGCCAGCGTGAGTGCCGGCAGCGCTACCACGGCATCGCCCTTCATCCCGCCCAGGGTTTTCACAGCCCGCAGCCGCAACCCGACATCCCGGCTGGTGATGTGCTCGATGAGGGCTTTCACGTCCTTCGTGTCGTCGGCCGTCAGGATTTGCCGGGTGGTCTGCTTGATCGCCTGGTCGATGTGCCCCGAGCGGCCTTTGGTGGTGGCGCGTGTGTGCAGTGACGGTTTTGTGGACGCTCCGATCGCCCCGAGGGTTTCTATGACCGCCTCCTGGAGCGGTTCCAGTTCGTCGCCCTGCAACCGCTTCAACTGGGCGATCAGGTCGGGCACCACGACCGCCGCCTGCGAGCCCAGTTTGGTGAGCGTGCGAGCCGCTTCCACCCGCTGCGTCACCCCCTGCCGCGGGTCACGGACCACGCCCACCAGTTCTTTCGCCAGCCGGTCCGCCGCCTCGTCCGCCCGGGCGGTCGCGAAAGCGGTCAGGAGAAAAGCGAACGCCAGAAGTTTTCGCACGACCCACCTCCGCACAGCGGAATCGACACCCGCCGGCCCGACCGATTGGCAAAAAGTCGCCCCCCGGTTCGATCAGAAGTGTACGGTCCGACCCGACCGGCACCGCCGCCCGATTCGTACTTGTGGGATGCGGTTGCTGGGGGTATAGCGAAGGGAACGCCGGAAAAGGGTGTTCCGATGCGAACGATGACGACGATTGTGGCGATGCTGTTGCTGACGGTCGGCGTCGGCCGGGGTGACCCCCCGTCTGTCCCGGCAACGTCACCCGGCCTCAGCCCGGCGTCCGTCCCGCTTCCGGCAATTCCCCCGCTGACGTCCGATACGGTGAAGTGGAAGAAGACGGAACGAATTGATACGCCGGCCCCGTTGCCGCACATCGAGAAGCCAACCGAGAAGGGAGGCCAGGACGACAAACCGGACGCCAAGAAGCTCAAGGAAGAACTGGATAAGCTGCTGAAAGAGACCGACAAGACGAAGGAAAAGGAGAAGGAGAAAGATCACGGCGAACCGGCCGACGAGCGGACCCGCCTGCGGAACAAGCTCGACGAACTGGTGGAAAAGCTCGACCAGCAGAAGAAGAACCCAAAGCCGTCCCAACCCAAGACGGATACACCGGTTGACTCGCACGGCAAGCCGACAACACCCAAGCCCGCCCTGCCGGAAGGGGGCAAGCCGATCGACCTCGTGCGGGCGGCGGGCAACCTGTACAAGGCCGGAGACGTAGAGAGCGCCTACGAGTTGCTTCGGGTGCTCGATACGAACCAGATGCCGAAGGAAGACCGGGCGTTCGCCGATTATGTGCGGGCGGCCTGCCTGCGGAAGATGGGCAAAACGTCCGACGCCCTGAAACTGTACCGTGCCATTGCCGACGCCAAGGACGATCTGTTCCTGGCCGAGAGTGCGGTGGTGCAGATCACCGCCATCAAATCTGCCCAGGACCTTGAGGCCCAACTTGAACAACTCAAGTCCCGCAAAAAAATGAAGTGAAATTCAGGTCCAAATCGCCACCCCTTCCACCCCCAGCGGAAAAGGCCGTGCTAGAAGACGTCGTCAGCCTGATGAGCAGGGCCGAACGGCTTGCCGAACTCGTTGCGGACTTGTGCCGACGGGGGGAGCCGGTCGATAATGAACTGGCCGGGCTGACGGTGGCGGTGTCGGGGGTCGTCTCCCACATGCCGACCGGGGTGCCGCCCGAGTTGCACCGCCGCTGGCAGTTGTTGGCCGCACGAGTGGCCGACGCCACCACCGCGGCGGAAGCCCGGACCAACACCCTCGCCGCCGAGTTGGAGCAGCACGCCCGCCAGAACCGCGTCCGCCGGGCCTACGTTCGCCCGCCCACCTGAGTTGGCCTCCGAGACAACCTGATGGCCGCGATCACCGCCAACCTGCTCGCCGCCGTCGCCCCGCCGGTCTCACCCCCTCCCCCGCCGGCGTCCGAGTCGGTGCCGAAGTCGGGGTTTGCCCAGGCGTTGTCTGGCGCCAGCTCACAATCCCAACCGACGAATACGACGAACCGGCCGACCGCGAACACGACGACCTCCGACACTTCGACTGCCGCCACGAACAACCCGGAGCCGACGACCGACACCACCAACCCGGACGACCAGAAACATGAAGACACCACGGCGCAATCAGCCGCTGCAGCGGTGCTGGCCGCGTTCGGGTTGATCCCGCAGCAAACACTGCCGACGGTGGTGACGACGGAAGCAACCGCCACGACCACGACGGCTGCCGCGACTGCGGTCCCGCAAGCGACGACCACGACGCCCGCCACGGTGCCTACGAACACGGACGAAAGCCGCTCGCAGGCCCTTCAGTTTCTGACGACTTCGGCTCAAAGCCCGGCCGCCACCACGACGAACACCACTCCGGCGACCCAGACACCCGCCACGCAGCAGCAGCCCACGACCACACCGACCACCGTCGCCACCACGACTCCCACCGTCCCGAATACGCCGGCGATTCCGACGACCACCGCCGACACCACGACCGCCGTTCTCCCGGCGGCGACCAACACACCGTCCGTCGTGCCGCAAGCCCCGGTCGTGGTCGATCCCCGCCAGCAGGCCCCCGTCGCCCCGCCGGAAATCGGCTACGGGCTGATCGGGCCGACCCCCACGGCAGTTCCACAGGTGAAGGAAGTGCCCCCGGTCGGTGCCGGGCCGAGCCAGGCACAGGTGGAACTGCGGGCGGCGGTGTTGCCCAGAATGGAAGCCGCCCCCACGATCACCCCCGAGGCGGTTGCCGCCACGACCGCGGCCGTGCCGTTCTCGCAGGTGCTGACCGATTCGGCGACCAAGCTGACCGAGCCGGCCACCGCAGACGCCACAACCACCGCGGCTTCAGCCCAGGCCGGCCAGAACATGCCGGCGGTGAATACGCCGACTACCGCGCCCCGACCGGCTGCCACCAACAGCCCGCCGGTGGTATCGCAGTTGCATGATGCGTTCGTCACCCACGCCCAAGTGGTGCCGAAAGACGGCGGGCACGAGTTCCAACTCCGCCTCGACCCGCCCGAACTGGGTGAAGTGAAGGTGCGGGTGCTGGCGATGGGTGACCGGGTGGAAGCCCGGCTCGTCGTGTCCGACGACGCGGTCAAGCGGATGATCGAGAGCCAACTGCCCGAGCTTCGCCAGCGACTGGAGGCGGCCGGCGTGCCGGTGCAGAAGTTCGATGTGATGACCGGCGACGGCGGGCGATCGAATACCGGCGGGGGCGGCTGGGATCGCTCACAGCCCGCCCCCACCCCGCGGAACACCGCCGCAACGACTTCCCTACCCGCGGCCCGGCCGACCCAGCCCGGCGGGCTGATCGACGTCACGGCTTAACGCAACCCCGTCCCCCGGAGTTCGACCATGAGCCAACTATCCGCCATCAGCGGAGCGCTCGCCCAGGACCAGTTCCTGAAGCTGCTCGTCAGCCAGCTTCAGAACCAGGACCCGCTCGACCCGGTTTCGGACAAGGACTTCATCGCCCAGTTGTCGCAGTTGTCGTCGCTCCAGTCGCTCCAGAGCCTGGACGCCAACTTCGGCCAGGTACTCCGCCTGCAGCAGCTCACCAGTGGCACGTCCCTGGTGGGCAAGACGGTGACGTACACCGACACCGACGGCAAGACTCACTCCGGCAAGGTGTCGGCCGTGGCGGTGAACAACGGGCAGTTCCAGTTGACCGTGGGGAACTCGACCGTCGCGCTCGACAAAGTGACCTCTGCCTCCTGAACGACCCGCACCCTGATTCTCACCGAGGTTTCGCACCGTGGCTCTCACCGCCCTGTTTACCGGCGCCTCCGGGCTGTCCGCCAACTCCACCGCCCTGGACGTGGTGGGCAACAACCTGGCGAACCTGAACACCACCGGGTACAAGACTCAGCGGACGCTGTTCAAGGATCAGGTGTACCAGTTGATCAACCCCGGTTCGGCCGGGAGCGGGACCACCGGCGGCACCAACGCGGCCCAACTCGGGTACGGGGTGAACGTGGGGGCGGTGGACACGCAGTTCATTCAGGGCGCGGTCAACCCGACCGGCCGCCCGCTCGACGCCGCCATCCAGGGGGGCGGGTTCTTCGTCCTTCACACCGCGACCGGACAGGTGTACTCGCGGGCCGGCAACTTCGGCGTGGACGCGAACGGCTTCCTGGTGGACCCCTCGACCGGTGCTCGGGTGCAGCGGACGGGGACGGTCGGCGAGGGGTCGGCCACCTCGCCCGGTTTCCAGGTGTCCGGCGACAACGACATCCGGGTGCCGTTCGGGGCCGGGGCGACCGGGACCCCGACTTCGAGCGTCCGCTTGCAGGGCAACCTGAACCGCGACATGGCCATTGGGGGCACCTCGCCTGCCGGCATTCAGGTGTTCGACAGCCAGAGCGGGGCGCAGTCGCTCAGCCTGACCTTCACCAAGACGGGGGTGAACACCTTCCAGTTGAGCGGCACCATCCCCGGGGCGACCGTCACCATCCCCGCCACCCCGATCACGTTCGACGGGAACGGCCTGCTGGTGTCGCCGGCCACGCTGACGGCGAGCATCAGCGGCATCCCCGGAGCGAACCCGCAGACCATCACCCTGAACCTGGGCACCCCCGGCCAGGCGGTCGGCATCACCCAGTTCGGCGGGGCGTCCGATGCCGCAGCCGTCACCCAGGACGGCACCGGGGCCGGCTCGCTCACCCAGGTGGCCATCGACAACAACGGCAACGTGCAGGGGACGTTCACCAACGGGCGGACGATCGCGCTCGCCCAACTCTCTCTGGCCACGTTCAACAACGAGGGCGGGCTGATCCGCCAGGGCAGCAACTACTTCGCCGCCGGTGCGGGGTCGGGCGAACCGCTGGTCGGGCCGGCGGGCAGCGGCGGCCGCGGGCAGGTCCAGGGGAGCGCGCTGGAAGGGTCGAGCGTGGACATCGCCATCGAGTTCAGCCGGCTGATCCTCGCCCAGCGGGGGTTCCAAGTGAACTCGCGGACGATCAGCGCGGCCAACGAGACGCTGCAAGAACTGGCCAACATCATCCGGTAATGGCAGATGGAACCGGGAACGCAGTGACCGGGTGGGCACAACCCCACCCGGTCACTGCGTTCCCGGTTCCAGTTCGTCACTTCACTTCCCCGTCGTCAGTCCGGCGACTGCTTCGCGGGTCATCGTCTCCACCTGCTCCTTCAGTTCCCGCGTTTCTTGCGTGTCGGCGAAGCCGCCGAGGCCGCTCTTCTCGCCGAGCAGCAGGGTGAGCAACGCCCCGAGTGGGCCGCCCGCCACGCTGCCGGTCTCGCCGTTCGCACCGCTCACGAACATCCGCTCGGGCACCAGCGGTTGGGCGCTGTTGGCGAGCCGTTCGGCCAGCACGGCCACCGCGTACAGCCGCGGGTCGCCGTAGGCGGCCACCTTCTTCAACACCACCGACGCCTCGGCCAGACCGACCTGAAGGGCCTTCTGCCCTTCCCCGCGGCCGGCCAGCACCTTCTGCTTCGCGTCGGCCTCGGCGAGCAGCACCGTCTGTTCGGCCTGCCGCTTCGCGCGGGCCAGTTCCGCCTCGGCCACCACCACCGTCTGCTCGGACTGCTTGCGGGCACGGGCCAACTCCGCCTCCCCGCGGCTCTCGGCCATCTTCACCTCGGCCGCCGCGTTCGTTAGTTGCACCTGCACGGCCGCGATCGCCTGGGCTTCGTTCAGGCTCCGCTGCTTCTCGGCCGCCGCCCGCTGCCGCTCAAACGTTTCCAGTTGTTCCATGCTCAACTGCCGCAACCGCAGTTGCTCCAGCAGCGTCTCGATCTTGTTG
>Ga0105237_10009382_pt1 | contig 10482 bp, 3 predicted proteins | sample KBSC24metaG_FD_81520 | JGI IMG/M metagenome (GOLD analysis project Ga0105237, IMG submission 81520) | Corn rhizosphere microbial communities from Kellogg Biological Station, Michigan, USA - KBS C2-4 metaG | ecosystem: Host-associated > Plants > Roots > Rhizosphere > Soil | place: Michigan, USA... | reverse complement strand
TGCTTCCTGCAAGCAAGCCCGTGAACAGTACATAGCTTATCATAATAAGCCAGAAGATACTGTTTGTAAAAGGAATACTTATATTGGTTTTGGCAAGCGTATTGAAAGCAGGCAATACCAGTTGAACAAGAAACAATGAAAGAAAAAAAGCAATGAAAGTAATGACAACAGATTCAATGAGGAATTGCCATATCAGTCCTTTTCTTGTTGAACCAATCACTTTTCTTACTCCAACTTCTTTCGCTCTTTTTTCTGAACGTGCTGTAGAAAGATTCATGAAGTTAATGCATGCAATCAATAATATAAGGATGCCAGTAATGCTGAACATTCTTGTATATTCAATAAGTCCTCCAATTGCAACACCATTTTTGTAACCAGTATATAAATGCCAATCTTTTAATGGTTGCATGATTACCTGCTGCTGAAAAGTCTTATAGGTTTCAGGCGCATATTTTTGAACAAGCATTTTTGCTTTCGGTTCCATCTGCGCATAGGTAACATTTGGTTTAAGGGCCGCATATAGTTTAAAAAAAGTATGGTTCCAGTTGGTAGTGGCGGCTTTCACCCAACCTCCCGATGCAAAGGCGCTGAAAGGTGTAATATAATCGAACTGTAATGTTGAGTTATTGGGAATATCTTTTATCACTCCCGTTACTTTCAAATTATCTGAGTTAAAACGAACAATCCTGTTAAGAGCATCTGCATTACCAAACAAAGCCTTGGCGGTTGATTGAGTGAGCACAATGGATGATGGATTATTCAAGGCATTGTCAGCATTGCCTTCAAGCATAGGGAATTGAAATATTTTCAGAAACTCCGCACCGGCTATCATTCCGGTAGGAGATATTTTTTTATTACCTGCTGCCAGTATATCTGTGAGTGTGCCATAATTTGCAGGCCCGAAGGCAGACGCTGTATAAGCAATTTCAGGAACATCATTCTTTAATGCCTCTGCCAATGGTATGCATACTTCGTCTTGGGTACGTATCTCACCATTATTATTATAATTGTATTTTACCTGGTAAGCATTTTGATAACCCGGGAGAAACCGATCATAAGAAGATTGATCGTACACCCAAAGGCCGATCAACAATGCAGCAGCCATTCCTGTTGCAAGGCCAAGAATATTCAATACGCTGTAAACTTTGTTGTGTATTAAATTTCGCCAGGCTGTTTTAAAATAATTTTTTAACATATAATTTGATTATCTTTTTCGTCTAATCTTAAACGTTATTAACGATTCAAACCCGTCATCCGGCAGATCCATCCTTCTCTTATAGTTCACTCCGTACGTAGTGATTGCACCGGGTTTGCCATTGCCGCCCTTATCGCCTGGAAGCTTACTGTTATTAATGTAATGACTATTGCTGCCAGTACCACTACAACAAAAACTCCAATATTTATACTGGCCTTATATTGATAATTTTTCAGCCAATCGTTCATGAAATACCAACCGACAGGAATAGCGATGGCGCAGGACAACAAAACAAGTACCAGGAAATCTTTTGAAAGCAATTGCCACAAATTGAACACGCTTGCGCCAAGCACTTTTCTTACTCCTATTTCTTTTATTCTTTGTTCTGCTGTGAATGATGCCAGCCCAAATAACCCAAGGCATGAAATAAAAATTGCCAGAACGGCAATGATCGCAGCCAGGTTACCTACCAGCTCTTCGTAATTAAATTTTTTGGCATACTCTTCATCCGCGAAACGATATTCAAAAGGAAAAGCAGGATTGTATTTATCAAAAACCGGTTTCATTAATGCAATAGCCTTCGATGCAGACATACCCGGGTTTAGCCGGACGTCCACACTACCTACCCAATCTTTATTAAATATGATGGTAAGCGGCGAAATAGGACGATACGGCGATTCCATTTGAATGTCAGGTATTACTCCAACAACAGTCATAGGTCTATCATTCCACTTCAATTGTTCACCCACAGGATTTTTTAATCTCATACGTTTTACTGCGGCTTCATTTAAAATAACTGAATTGGAATCTGTAAAATCTCTTGAAAAATCTCTGCCTTCCAATAATTTTATACCTAATGTTTTTGTATAATCGTAAGTGGTAGTTATTGTTGAGAATATTACCGATTTTTCAACAGGCTGACTTCCTTTCCATTCCCAGCCATTGTTATTGCTTTGGATTTCTGAAGGAGATGAATTGCTTTGACATATCGAAATAGCTGCACCGGAACTTAATAGTTCCTGGCGAAGCGATTCAAAATGTTTAGCGATATCATCAGACCAATCAACAGAAATCAATCCTTTATTATTAAATCCAATGGGTCTGTTTTTTCCGTATTGTATTTGCTGATAAACGATGATCGTTCCAATCATTAGAATTACTGAACTCGCAAATTGAATTACCACTAATATTTTGCGTGGCAATGAACTTCGTTTGCCTGCCTTTAAATTTCCTTTCAGCACACGCACCGGGTTGAAAGAGGAAAGATAAAAAGCAGGATAGCTTCCTGCGAGCAAGCCGGTAACAATGGTGAACAAAATCATGATCAACCAAAAAACAGGATTAGCCAACTGCATGCTCATTTCTTTATCCGTTAGCTTATTGAAATAAGGTAAAGCAAGAGCCACCATACCAAGTGCCAATAGAAATGCAAACGCAGACAGTAACACCGATTCACTTAAGAACTGGTTGATGAGTTGTTTTCTTCCAGAGCCAACCGCTTTACGAACTCCAACTTCACGGGCTCTTTTTTCCGAACGTGCAGTACTTAAATTCATGAAGTTGATGCAGGCGATCAGCAACACTATAAGACCTAAAATACCAAACATCCTTACATATTTTATAAAGCCTCCCGTGTTTTTGCCATTTTCAAAATCGCTGTACAATCTCCATTTTTTCATCGGATGAATAAATACTTCCGGTTTAATATGCTTCAATGTATTCTCATCTGTAAAATGAGAGATCACAACATCTTTAATTTTGGCGTTGATGTTTGCAAGGCTCGCATTCTTATATAATTGTATAAATACCTGCCATGAATTATTCCCCCAGTTTGTTTTGTGATATTGTTTTACCCATGGGTAAATGCTTTCCTGCAACTGGAAAGGAATTAAATAATCAAAAGAAAGAGAACTGTTTTTAGGTTCTTTATCTACAACCGCTGTTACTTTCAAATCGGTTTGATTATCCAGTTTTATTGTTTTACCAATAGCATCTTCCTTGCCGAAAAGAATGCCGGCTGTTTCTTTGGTTAATACAATTGAATAAGGATCGTGCAATGGATCTTTGCTTCCTTCCAGTATGTTTAAAGAAAACATGGAAGCTGCATCTTCCCCAATAAAATGCCCGAACTTGCTAATCTTTTTTTCGCCGTAAACCAACGAATGCCTTTGACCCCAATCGCACATCACTACACCTTTGAAATCTGGAAATTTATTTTTAAGCTCTTGACCCAATGGATAAGGCAGGGCCTGTTGTGAACCACGAACACCATCAAACGTTTGGTTCATCATGACCTGGTAAATGGTATCATAATTTTTAAAATTTTTATTGGCAGAAACTTCATCATATATCCAAAAACCAATAATCATTGCTACCGCCATACCAGTAGCTAAACCCACAATGTTGATGGTTGAATAGATCTTATTCTTTACCAGGTTCCGCCATGCGGTTTTGAAATAATTTTTAAACATATTTTTTTGTTTTGAGCCAATAGCTATTTGCTATTAGCGTTAGCTAAATTCTTATTCCGTTCTTAAACTCTTTACCGGATTTGATACTGCTGCTTTTATTGCCTGGAAACTTATGGTTGCAAATGCGATAGTTATCGCTGCCAGTCCTGTCAGTAAAAAAACTGTCCAGCTTATGTGAATATGATTTGCATAATTCAATAACCAACTATTCATGAAATACCATGCGACCGGAGTGGCAATTAAAAAAGACACCACAATTAATTTTATAAAATCTTTTGAAAGCAGTACGAGAATATCAGGGATTGATGCGCCCAATACTTTCCTTACACCTATTTCTTTAATACGATTGATGGAAGCTAACGCAGCTAATCCCAGTAAACCAAGGCAAGCGAGAAATATCGATATGCCACTTGCCCATCCAACTATATTGGTTCGCTTTTGTTCAGCTTTATAATAATTATTTACATCGTCATCAAGAAAACTATATTTCATGGGAATGCCAGGCAATAAACTATTCCATTCGCTTTGGATAGCTACAATGGCAGCGGTTGGATTGCCGGGCTTTAGCCTTACATAAAAATTGACATACCCTTTATCTTTTGATGTAATGAATGCCTGGTTCTTTACAACTTCGCCTAAAGAATGATAACTGAAATCTTTCACTACACCGGTTACAACAGCATTCTGACCTTGAAAATTCTTAATTTGTTTCCCAATCGCATTTTCAGCATTCCATCCAAATGCCTTCATCATTGTTTCGTTGATAATGATCGATTTTATGGTGTCATTCATATTTGCAGCATCGAAATTTTTTCCGGCAATCAATTTTAAGCGCAGCACACTTAAATAATTTGTGTCGATAATATTTATATCAGCATTCAAACCATTATCAGAATAACCTAAATAATTTTGCCCGGCACCTAAACCCGCAGCAGCACTTGCAACATTTTCAATTGAAGGATTGCTACTTATTGATTGTTTAAACAATGGGAAAATTTTAGCAGGATCTGATTCTGAAGCATCAATCACCACAACATTTTCTTTATTAAACCCGGGATTTTTATTTAATAAATAATGTGTTTGCTGAAGCATAATAATTGTTGAAACAATTAACACAATAGATAAAACAAATTGAAATGTTACCAACGATTTGGTAAACAGATTTGAACCACCTACACGAATTTTATTTTTTAGTATAAGAATAGGTTTGAATGAAGAAAGTACAAATGACGGATAACTTCCTGCAAGCAATCCCACGACAATTACAAGGCTTGTAAACAAAAACAATAGCTGTGGCCAAAGCGAAAAAGAAATATGCAAATCACTTCCTGCGAACTCATTAAAATATGGCAATAAGATGTCGGCTAATAATAACCCGATTAAGGCTGAGGCCGTCGACAATAAAAAAGCTTCTGTAACAAATTGAAAAATAAGCTGTCGCTTAACTGCGCCGATAACTTTTCTTATACCAATTTCCTTACTCCTTCCGGCAGAACTTCCTATTGCAAGCGTTGTAAAATTAATGCAGGCAATAAGCAAAATTCCAGAAGCAATGGCAAGAAGAATCCAAAGAGATTTCAAATCAATGTGCGGAAAGTCGTGCCACACGTTAATATCAGAAGTATGTATTGAAAGCAATGGCTGCAACTTTAGATTAACCGGTATTTCATTCTTTGGCCATGTAGCACCACTATTTTTCAAATCAGTTAAATAGCCCGGATAAAATGTTGCAAGGAAGTTTTGCAATTGCCTTTTATCGTTAGATAAATTACTTCCGGGCTTTAACTGAATATAAGTTTGCTTATCTATATAATGAAAATCATTCCCGACAAAAATGCTTCCGTTCACATATTTTTCTGCATATAAAAAATTACCTAAAATGCCAAAGTGAATAGTTGAATTTGCGGGAACATCTTTTGAAACAGCAGAAACGGTGAATGGCTGAAATGCAGCGCCAATTTTAATTTCAATTATTCTTCCTACAACATCACCTGTTCCAAATATTTCTTTTGCTTTTGATTCAGTTAATACAACATCATTAAGATTATGTAATGCAGACGCAGCGTTACCGTATTTTAAAGGGAAGGTAAAAACAGAAAACAGCGATGCATCTGCATAAGTAACTTCAGCCCGTAACCCTTTCCCGTTTGCCCGCACTAAACTCTCGTCGTAGGGAAGTTGTATCCGTACATAATTTAGCACATCCGGCAAATCGTGCTTCATCGCTTCACCCAGGGTTGTTGCTGTAGGACCGGAATAATCCATATAACCTGCTGCAGGCTGACCGTTTAATGCATCAAACCATACATAAGGGCGATAAATATTGCCTGCATTCTTATTAAACTTATCAAAACTAAGTTCATTAAAAGTATATAAAGCGAGCAAAAAGAAACAGGCAATGCCAATTGACAATCCAGCGATATTAATAAAGGCAAAGAACTTTCGCTTTTGAAGGTTCCGCCATGCGGTTTTGAAATAATTTTTAAACATATTTTTTGTTTTGAGCCAATAGCTATTCGCCATTGGCCGATCTTTATTCTGTTCTCAAACTCTTTACGGGGTTTGACACTGCCGCTTTTATTGTTTGGAATATTGATGTAATTAATGCGATCATCAAAACCAATAAACCTGCCGCCACAAAAATCCACCACGAGATATTGGTACGGTAAGCAAAATCCTGCAGCCACCGGTTCATCATCCACCATGCAACAGGCGACGCAATACAAAGTGAGATGATGATAAGTTTCACAAAATCCCTGGAAAGTAAGCTCACAATATCGGGAACAGCGGCGCCCAATACTTTCCTTATGCCAATTTCCTTCGTTCGTTGTTCTGCTGCGTAAGTAACTAATCCAAATAATCCAAGACACGCGATGAGAATAGCAAGGGCTGAGAATATCAAAGAGATGGTACCTGTCCGCTGCTCAGCGTTGTATTGTTTATTAAAGTCATCATCGAGAAAGGAATAGCTGAAGGGCTCTGACGGAGCCATTGTTTTCCATTTTGCTTTTATTTGCGATAACAATCCTGGAATGTCGGCTGTATTGATCCTTATTGCAATACTCCCATTATCCGGGTACAACTTTAGAACGAGCGGCGTAACCTGTTCATGCAAAGAATTAAAATTGAAATTACTGATGATACCTATAACAGTATATGAAATCAACCTTCCCGTGGTAAGATCTTTTATTTCGTACAGCTTTTTGTTTAGAGGGTTTCCAACACCAAAAAGTTTTGCGCCAGCTTCATTTATGACAACAGCACCCGAGTCGGATGGGAACTCAGGAGAAAAATTCCTGCCGCTCTTTAAATGTATTTGCAGTGTGGGAATATAATTTTCATCAACAGGCCATTGCTGCATTATTGTGAAATTTTTGCCATCAAAAACCGGGGAAGTAACAAAACCCTGCTCCCCCCTGTTGCCGCTTATGGGCAAAAAACCTGTAATGGTTGCGCTTTTTACGCCGGGCATTTGCAGCAACTCATGCCTGAATGTCTGCGTATTCACTGCATCCGTATTTTGCAAAACCAACACATGATCTTTATTAAAACCTAAATTTTTGCTGCGGATATAGTTAAGCTGGTTAAAAATAACTACAGTTCCTATCATCAAAATAATTGATATGGAAAATTGAAAAACCACCAGGACGTTTCTTATAGCTGAACCTTTGAAGCCTCCCGATATCTTCCCTTTCAATACTTCAATTGGCCGAAACGATGATAGAAAAAAAGCCGGGTAACTTCCTGCTGTTAAGCCCACAACAATCATGAGTAATAAAACTCCGGATAACATTAGTGGATTCAACAGCAGTAATGAACTTATATGTTTATCAGCCAGTTGGTTAAAAAGAGGTAGTAACAGCAACACAGTTCCAATTGCTAAAAGAAATGAAAGAAGGCTGATGAAAACAGATTCGGTAAGAAATTGTATGATTAAATTATTTCTAAGGCTGCCAAATACTTTTCTCACGCCCACTTCTTTTGCACGATTGGATGAACGTGCGGTGGAAAGATTCATAAAGTTAACGCATGCAATCAGCAAAATAAAAATGGCTATCGCGGAAAAAATATAAACATATTGGATGCTGCCGTTAGTTCCCAACTCATCTTTTATATTTGAATGTAAATGTATCCGCGTGAGTGGCATAAGACTAATATGCATAGAATTGCCGCTTTTTTCAAAATCATCTTTACTCATATTTATGTGATTTTGAAATTGTGGCGCTGCGTCTGCCATAAAGGTTTTATTTAAGCGTCTTTCTAATTGTTCCGCATCTGTACCGGGCCTTACAAGTAAGTAAGTTTGAAAATTAGTGCTAAACCATGTGTCTTCCCTGCTTTGATCCGTTTCCGACATGGGAAAGAAAAAATCAAAATGAAAATGAGATTGTTGCGGTATATCTTTTATTACACCGGTAATTTTATAGTTGTTGTTTTTATTTATAACCAATGTTCGTCCTACAACATCGGTGGTGTTAAAATATTTTTTTGCCGTGCTTTGCGTTATTACCAAAGAATGTGGCTCTTTTAAAGCTGTATTCGGATCTCCTGCAATCATTGGCAAAGTGAATACATCAAATAGTGAAGAGTCAGCATAAGCTGCCTTATCTTCCTTAAAGTTTTCTGAACCCCTTTCAACCACAAAACCGCCATGGTTTTTGAGACGAACATATTGTTCTATTTGCGGATAGTCTTTCGTAAACGCCGGACCCATTATTGGCGGGGTCTCTGCGCCTTCATACGAAAAATCTCCAAATTTAATATGGTCATCTATCCTGTAAATCTGGTATGCGTGTACGTTATATTTATCATAACTCAGTTCATCTAAAACATACAATGCAATCAGTAAAAAACAGGACACACCAATGGAAAGGCCTGCTATATTAATGATGGAGAAAGTTTTGTTCTTCCTTAAATTACGCCTGGCGATTTTAAAATAATTCTTAAACATACTTTTTGTTTGTGCTAATAGCTATCAGCCATCAGCTATAAGCTAATTCACTCCGTTCTTAAACTTTTTACCGGGTTGGCCATTGCTGCTTTAATGGTTTGTATACTTAAAGTGATGAGTGCAATCAACAGCATTGCTACACCACATAAGACGAATAGCCACCAACTCATAGTCGCCCGATAGGCAAAATCTTCCAGCCATTTGTGCGTTGCCCACCAGGCCACAGGCGCAGCAATGGCAAAGGCTATCAATACCAACTTTACAAAGTCTTTAGACAGAATAGAAACAATATTGGTAACGGTGGCGCCTAATATTTTTCTAACACCGATCTCTTTTGTGCGTGTGTTGATCGTATACATTACCAGTCCCAATAGCCCGAGGCAACTAATTAGTACTGATAAACCCGTTGCCCAATTTAATAAGCTTGCTGTGTGTTGTTCCGTCTCATAAAACTTTGCGATGGTATCATCTAAAAATGTGTAAGTAAAGTCTGCATCGGGATATATTTGATGATACAACTTCTGAATTTTACTGATAGTGCTTTTCCATGATTGGCCTCCCCCGCTTTGAGGTTGCAAAAGAACATGGAAAAAATAACTCCTGTTATCAAAGGATGCAAACACGAGTGGTCCTACCGGTGCATGAAAGGACTGTTCATGAAAATCATGCATCACTCCTACTATCGGCATTAGTTTACCATTAAATTCCAATTGCTTACCTATCGCATCGTCCGGCCGTTTAAACCCGAGTTCCTTTGCATACGTTTCGTTGATCAAAAATTCTTTGACGGTATCACTCTCCCGAACATTCCTTCCCGCCAATAATTTAATGTTAAATAGTTTCAGGTAACTGGTATCGCCCCACCTTAACTGCACGCTTTCCTTGTTTTCATTAGCAGCGCCGGTATATTTTATATTGGTAAAGGCGGCGCCTTTATCGGCGGGAGTTAAAAAGCCCCTGCTTGCCATCCGCACTCCGGGAATTGATTTTATTTCATTCAACAACTGGGTGCGGTGATTGGCAACCGTATCCTGGCGGGGTACATCGAAGCTCAATATGGCATCTTTTCGGAAACCCATATCGGCATTTAAAGAATAATTAATTTGTTTACTAACCATAACGGTAGCAATTACAAAAAACTGCGCAATTACAAATTGGGATACCGTTAGTGTCTTTCTTATCCATGCATGCCTCGTTTCATTACTCCCTGTGAACGACTGGTTCTTCAAAACATTTACGGGCTTATAACCTGATAAAATAAATGCGGGATACAAGCCGGAAAGAAGACTTACCACCAACGCCAGTAAGAATAAAAACAAAAAGATATACGGTTGTTGAAACGGTTGAAATTGTAAGCCGGGCGGTATAAAGTCGGCAAATAAATTAAGCAGCAACGGAGCCAAACAAAAAGATATAATACATCCGGCAGCAGTCAATAAAAATGTTTCACTTAAAAACTGGAAAATGAGTTGTTTCCTTGAGCCACCCATCGTTTTGCGGATGCCAATTTCTTTAGCTCGATGGGCGGCATTAGCCGTGGTAAGATTGATAAAATTGATGCAGGCAAGCAATAACAGAAATGCAGCGACCGCAAACAATCCATACATCGTTGGCTTATGCGCAATTCGCTGATCGAAGTCGGCATATAAACTATTGAAATGAATATCATCCAAAGGTTGCAGGTGAAACGCCATAGTATTAGCGGCGTCTTTATTAGCGTCTTTGTTGTATTTATTCATCAGGCCGTTTAATTGTTTTTCAGCGTTTACAACAGTGCTGTTCTTTGCCAGTTTTACATACAAGTGCGAGTAGCCCATCCAGTCATTCCATGTGTTCATCATAAAATCCTGCTGCAGGTGTGTTTG
>Ga0105237_10009380_pt1 | contig 10483 bp, 7 predicted proteins | sample KBSC24metaG_FD_81520 | JGI IMG/M metagenome (GOLD analysis project Ga0105237, IMG submission 81520) | Corn rhizosphere microbial communities from Kellogg Biological Station, Michigan, USA - KBS C2-4 metaG | ecosystem: Host-associated > Plants > Roots > Rhizosphere > Soil | place: Michigan, USA... | reverse complement strand
GCCGATGGCAGGCCGCGGCCGGACGCCCGGGTGCGGCCGGGGTCGCGGCAGGCGCCGACCTGGACGCGGTCACCGCACTGTTCGACACTGCCGACCAGTACGTGGCGCGCACCGCTGCCGCGTCCCTCGCCGGCTTGATCGACCACGTCCGCGCCCTGTCCTGGTCGGGTTCGACGCCCGAGCGGGCCGAAGCCGACGAGGTGGCGGTCGTCAGCGCGCATGCCGCGCTGGGCCGGGAATGGGATTTCGTGGTCATCGCGGGCCTGCAGGAAGGGCTGTGGCCCAACACTGTTCCGCGCGGCGGCGTGCTCGGGACCCAGCAGCTGCTCGACATCGTCGACGGGGTGGGTGACGTCCGCGGCATGTCGGTCACCGCACCGGTGCTGGCCGAGGAACGGCGGCTGCTGGTCGCCGCGCTGGGACGGGCCCGCAACCGCGTGCTGGTGACGGCCGTCGACAGCGACAACGGTGACGAGGCGCTACTGCCGTCGACCTTCTTCGAGGAGCTGGCGGCACTGGCCGGCGGCACCGATCCCGGCGCCGACGAGCCCCCGGTGCACGCACCCGCGGTCTTGTCCCCGGCGGCGCTGGTCGGCCGGTTGCGGTCGGTGGTGTGTGCCCCCGACGGTGCCGTCGAGGAGACCGACCGACTTTGTGCCGCCGCGCAATTGGCCCGGCTGGCCGAGGCCGGCGTTCCCGGCGCCGACCCGGCGCAGTGGTACGCCAGTACGGAGCTGTCCACTGCCGAGCCGCTGTGGTCCGGCGACGACCACGTCGTCACGGTGTCACCGTCGACGGTGCAGACCCTGACCGACTGCCCGCTGCGCTGGATGCTGGAACGCCACGGCGGCAGCGATGGCCGTGACCTGCGGTCGGCCCTGGGCTCCCTGGTGCACGCCCTGGTCGCCGATTCGGGTCGCAGCGAGGCCCAGCTGCGTGGTGAACTCGAAAAAGTCTGGCAGCAACTGCCTTTCGACTCTCACTGGTATGCCGACAACGAGCTGGAGCGGTACCGCGACATGCTGGCCACGTTCACCACGTGGCGACAGGAGAGCCGTAGCGAGCTCACCGAGGTCGGCACCGAACTCGAGGTCGCCGGCACGATCGCCGACGCCGGTCCGCGGGTGCAGGTGAAGGGACGCATCGACCGGCTCGAGCGTGACCGCGACGGCCGTCTGGTGGTGGTCGACGTCAAGACCGGCAAGAGCCCGGCCACCAAGGCCGAAGCACAGCAGCACGCGCAGCTCGCGCTGTATCAGCTGGCCATCGCCGAAGGTGTTGTGCCGCAGGGTGATCAGCCCGGCGGGGGCCGGCTGGTGTATCCGGTTTATCCTACTAAGACGGCGGCCACCGAGCGCGCACAGGATCCGATGGGGGAGACGGCGCAGGCGCAGTGGCGGCAGCGGGTCACCGATGCCGCCGCGGCGACGGCCGGGCCGAACTTCGTCGCGCGTGCCGGCGCCGGGTGCGCCACCTGCCCGGTGCGGGTCATGTGCCCGGCGCACGGTACGAAGGGGGGATGCCCGTGACGTACAGCCCCGCCGACCTTGCCGAGGCGCTCGGGCTGTTCACTCCGACCGACGAGCAGGCGGCGGTCATCGCCGCCCCACCCGGACCTTTGGTGGTGATCGCCGGTGCCGGCGCCGGGAAAACCGAGACCATGGCCGCACGCGTGGTGTGGCTGGTGGCCAACGGCTACGCCACCCCGTCGCAGGTGCTGGGCCTGACGTTCACGCGCAAGGCCGCCGGACAGCTGTTGCGCCGGGTGCGCACCCGGCTGGCCCGCCTGGCCGGCTCGGGTCTGTTGCCCGGCGTCTCGCTGGCCGACGAACACGCCACGGTGAGCACCTATCACGCCTTCGCCGGCACCTTGTTGCGCGAATACGGGTTGCTGTTGCCCATCGAGCCCGCCACTCGGCTGGTCACCGAAACCGAGATGTGGCAGTTGGCTTTTCGGGTCGTGTCCGATTTTCCAGGGCCGTTGCAGACCGACAAGTCCCCGGCCGCCATCACCCAGATGGTGCTGCGTCTGGCCGGGCAGCTGTCCGAGCATCTCGTCGACACCGATGCCGTGCGGGACACCCACCAGGAGCTGGAACGGCTCATCTTGACGCTCCCCGGGGGACCGGGACAGCGGGGCGGGCCCACGCAGTGGCTGCTGAATCTCCTGGCGACCCAGACCGAGCGGGCTGAATTGGTGCCGCTGATCGACGCGGTGCACCAGCGGATGCGGGACGCGCAGGTGATGGACTTCGGCTCCCAGATGTCCGCCGCGGCGCGTTTGGCTGAGCGTTTCCCGCAGGTCGGCGCGCAGCTGCGGGAGCGGTATCGCGTTGTGCTGCTCGACGAATACCAGGACACCGGGCATGCGCAGCGGGTGGCGCTGTCGTCGCTGTTCGGTGGCGGCGTCGACGACGGCCTGGCGCTGACGGCGGTCGGGGACCCGATCCAGTCGATCTACGGTTGGCGCGGCGCGTCGGCGACCAATCTGCCCCGGTTCACCACCGACTTCCGCCTGTCGGACGGTTCGCCGGCTCCGACCCTGGAATTGCGGACCAGTTGGCGTAACCCGCCGCGAGCGCTGAAGCTGGCCAACGAGGTCTCCGCCGAGGCCCGTCGTCGTTCGGTGAGCGTGCGTGAGCTGTTGCCGCGGCCGGACGCCGAACCGGGAACCATCCAGTGTGCCTTGCTGGAAGATATTGTCGCCGAACGTGACTGGGTGGCCGATCATCTCGCTCGCCGATACCACGGTGCCATCGCGGCAGGCGAACCGATCCCGACGGCCGCGGTGTTGGTGCGTCGCAACGCCGACGCCGCGCCCATTGCGGAAGCACTGAACGCGCGAGGGGTACCCGTCGAGGTGGTCGGGCTGGCCGGGCTGTTGGCCATACCCGAGGTCGCCGACGTCGTTGCCATGTTGCGTCTGGTCGCTGAGCCGACCGCCGGTGTCGCCGCGATGCGGGTACTCACCAGCGCGCGGTGGCGGTTCGGTGCCGCCGACCTGGCCGCGCTGTGGCGCCGCGCCTCGGAGCTGGATGGGCCCGATGCCGCACGGACGTCCGGGTCAGCGGCCGAGCTGGCCGTCGCGCAGGTCAGCCCCGACGCCGACCACGCCTGCCTGGCCGACGCGATCAGCGATCCAGGCCCGGCCGACCGCTATTCACCCGAGGGGCATCGCCGGCTGCAGGCCTTGGCCGCCGAACTGAGCCAGCTGCGCGCGCACCTGCACCAGCCACTGCCGGATCTCGTCGCCGAAGTGCGCCGGGTTCTGGGGATCGACGCCGAAACCCGCGCGGCCAGTGGGGTTTCCGAGGGCTGGCGCGGCACCGAACATCTCGATGCTTTCGCCGACGTGGTCGCGGGGTACGCCGCCCGGCCGGCCGGCGAGTTCGATACGTCGGCACCCATCGTCGGACTGCTGGCGTATCTGACCGCGGCCGCGGAGGTGGAGAACGGCCTGGCACCGGCACAGGTGACGGTCGCGTCCGACCGGGTGCAGATCCTGACGGTGCACGCGGCCAAGGGGTTGGAGTGGCAGGTTGTCGCGGTGCCGCACCTGGTATCGCGGGTCTTCCCGTCCACCGCGTCGCAGCGCACCTGGCTGACCGACGCGGGGGACCTGCCACCGCTGCTGCGCGGCGACCGCGCCGAGCTGTCCGAACATGGGGTTCCGGTCCTCGACACCTCTGACGTCAACGACCGGAAGGTGTTGGCGGACAAGATCGCCGCGCATAAGGACCTGCTCGCGCAGCGGCGCACCGACGAGGAACGCCGGCTGCTCTACGTGGCCCTCACCCGCGCCGAGGACACCCTGCTGTTGTCGGGTTACCACTGGGGGACGACGGCCGCGAAGCCCGCCGGGCCCTCGGACTTCCTGATCGAGATGCGCGACATCATCGAGCGCGCCGCCACTGACGGCGATCCCTGCGGCGAGATCGAGCTGTGGGCACCCGCGCCACCCGAGAGTGCCGTCAACCCGTTGCGGGACAACGTCGTCGAATGTTCCTGGCCCATCGACCCGGCCGGTTCCCGTCGCGGTGACGTGGACCGGGGAGCGGCCCTGGTCGCCCAAGCTTTCGCCGCCGCGGCCGAGGATCTCGACGACCGCCACGGTTGGGCCGCCGACGTCGATGCCCTGCTCGCTGAACGCGAGCGGGCCCAGGAGCGCGCGCCGCTCGACCTGCCGCCGCAGCTGTCGGTCAGTACGTTGGTCGACCTGGGCAGCGACCGGTCCGGTGCCTTGCAACGGCTGCAGCGACGGCTGCCGTCCCGCCCGGACCCGCAGGCACTGCTGGGCACCGCATTTCACGACTGGGTGCAGCGGTACTTCTCGGCAGAGCGGCTGTTCGACCTGGACGACCTCCCCGGGGCGGTCGACGCCGAGTTGGGGCAGGCCGTCGCCGAGGAGCTGGCTGATCTGCAGGCCGCGTTCGCGTTGTCGGAGTGGGCGGCCCGCACGCCGATGGACATCGAGGTGCCGTTCGACATGGTGATCGGCGACCGCGTGATCCGCGGCCGTATCGACGCCGTGTTCGCCGACACCGACGGCGGTTACACCGTGCTGGACTGGAAGACCGGCGATCCGCCGACCACCCCGGAAACCATGCGTAACAAGGCGATTCAGCTCGCCGTGTACCGCCTGGCCTGGTCGTCGATCCAGGGCGTGCCCGTCGATTCGGTGCGGGCGGTCTTCCACTACGTGCGCGCCGGGCAGACGGTCGCACCCACCGAGCTGCCCGGCGCCGACGAGCTGGCGGCGCTAGTTCACCTCGGGTGAATTGCGGTAGACCTTGAGCGCCTGGGTGATCATCGGCACCTGCAGTGGCAGCCGGGCCAGCGCCCCGATGCGGGCCGGCCAGCCCTTGGGCCACCACAGCCGGACCATGTTGACGTTGGCCGGGAACACGCTGATGTACAGCGCGACGGCGACCAGCGCGCCCAGCTTCCGGGTCCGTGGCAGGAGTAAGGCGGCGCCGGTAGCGACTTCGGCGACGCCCGATGCGTAGGTGTAGAACCGTGCGGTGCCGGGCAGTTCCGCCGGGACGATGCCGTCGAAAGGCTTGGGCGCGACGAAATGCAGGGTGCCGATTCCGAGGAGCATCGCGGCCATTCGGTACGCGGGCGCCTGGCTGGGGGTGGTGTTGTCAGTGCTGCTGGGTGCGGTCATGGTTACATAGTGCTGTGCCGAGCCGTCCCGTGGTGAGCCTGTGCCAGATATTGGCTCTTGATGGCTCGCGTTAGGTTGTCGCGGCGCATGGCCGCGATGGAACAGAACCTCACGAGCCGCCAGAACGCGGATCTGGTTGATGTGCTGCAGATTCCGGAAGCGTTCGTCAGTCCCATCCGCCGGATCGTGCGCCGCGTGATCTACGCGCTGCTGGTGCTCACCGCCGCGGTGCTCGTCGTGTACCTCGACCGCGACGGCTACCGCGACGCCCAGGAGAACGAGATGTCGCTCCTGGACTGCATCTACTACGCGACGGTGTCACTGTCGACCACCGGCTATGGCGACATCACCCCGCTCACCCCGAGTGCGCGCCTGGTGAACGTCCTGGTGATCACCCCGATGCGCATCGCGTTCCTGATCGTGCTCATCGGTACGACCGTCGAGACGCTGACCACGCAGTCTCGCCAAGCCTTGAAGATTCAGCGATGGAGGAGCACCGTGCGCAACCACACCATCGTCGTCGGATATGGAACCAAGGGCCGCACCGCGGTTCAGGCCATGGTCGGTGACGAGGTCGCACCAGGGGACATCGTCGTCGTCGACGAGAACCCGGCGGCACTGGACCGGGCGCGCGCCGCCGGACTGGTCACCGTGGTCGGCGACGCCACCAAGTCGGAAGTGCTGCGCCTGGCCGGCGCCCAGCACGCGAAGTCCATCGTGGTGGCGACCGACAAGGACGCCACCGCCGTACTGGTCACGCTGACCGCGCGCGAGGTGGCACCCAAGGCCAAGATCGTCGCCTCCGCCCGCGAGGCCGAGAACCAGCATCTGCTGCGGCAGTCCGGTGCCGACTCGACCGTCGTGTCGTCGGAGACTGCCGGTCGGCTGCTGGGCATCGCCACCCAGACCCCGAGCGTGGTCGAGATGGTCGAGGACCTGCTCACCCCCGATGCCGGCTTCGCGATCTCCGAGCGCGAGGTCGAGGTCAAGGAACTCGGCGGCTCGCCGCGACACCTGACGGACATCGTCCTCGGGGTGGTGCGGGACGGACAGCTACTGCGGGTCGACGCCCCTGAGGTCGACGCCCTGGCGGCCGGGGACCGGCTGCTCTACATCCGCAACGCCGAAGTCGAACGGTAACCGCCGCGATGAGTGATTTCACCCTGCGCAATGTCCCGCTGCTGTCCCGGGTCGGTGCCGACCGCGCCGACACGCTGCGCACCGACGTCGATGCCGCGATCGCCGGCTGGAAGGACGCGCTGCTGCTGCGGGTCGACCGCCGCAACCAGGTGCTGATCTCTGGCGGCCAGGTGGTGCTCGGCCGCGCGGCGGAACTCGGGGACAAGCCCGACGAGCATGCGGTGTTCCTCGGCCGGATGCCCGACGGCCGGCATGTGTGGGGCATCCGCGCTGCCTTAGAAGACCCAGCGGACCCGTCGGACAATCCCGTCGAGGTGCTCGACCTGCGCCGTGCCGGGACCATCTTCGACGACATCAGCGCCCAGCTCGTCTCGACCGCGACGGCACTGCTGAACTGGCACGACAGCGCCCGCTTCAGCGCTATCGACGGTGCACCCACCAAGTCGATCAAGGGCGGCTGGGCGCGGGTCAACAGTGTCGGCGGCCACGAGGAATTCCCGCGCATCGACCCGGCGATCATCTGTCTGGTGCATGACGGCCACGACCGCGCCGTGCTGGCCCGGCAGACGAACTGGCCCGAGCGGCTGTTCTCGCTGCTGGCCGGGTTCGTGGAGGCCGGCGAGTCGTTCGAGTCCTGCGTGGTGCGCGAGATCTCCGAGGAGATCGGCCTCGCTGTCACCGACGTCAAGTACCTCGGCAGCCAGCCGTGGCCGTTCCCGCGCTCGTTGATGGTCGGCTTCCACGCCATCGGCGATCCGGAGCAGCCGTTCTCGTTCAACGACGGCGAGATCGCCGAGGCCGACTGGTTCACCCGGGCCGAGGTGCGTGAGGCGCTCGAGCACGGCGACTGGAACAGCACGTCGGACACCAGGTTGCTGCTGCCCGGCTCGATCTCGATCGCCCGGGAGATCATCGAATCCTGGGCGGCCCTGTAATTCCGGCTAAGCCAGCTTGGCTTTGACGTCCTTGATGCTCGGGTTGGTCAGCGTCGAGCCGTCGGCGAACTTGACCGTCGGGACGACGTGGTTGCCGTTGTTGACCGAACCGACGAATTCGGCGGCGGCCGGATCCTGCTCGATGTCGATCTCGGTGTAGGAGATGCCTTCGGCCTTCAGCGCGGTCTTGAGCCGCTTGCAGTAGCCGCACCAGGTCGTGCTGTACATGATCAGTGCACTCATAACGCGACTCAACGTATCCGATGGCCCCGTCATGCCGACTGCCGGTGCCGACTGCGTCACATGGTCGGCCCGCCACGGTGTCACATGGTCGGCCCGCCGAGTGTCACACCAGCCTGCCATGATGGGGGCCATGCCAGCCGAGGCCCCGCCGTCCACGCTCCTCGAGGACCTCGACGACGAACAGCGCGAGGCCGTCCTCGCGCCCCGCGGCCCCGTATGCGTGCTGGCCGGCGCCGGCACCGGCAAGACCCGCACCATCACCCGCCGTATCGCGTATCTCGTCGCTGCTGGCCATGTCGCGCCGAGCCAGGTGCTCGCCGTGACGTTCACCCAGCGCGCGGCGGGCGAGATGCGCAGCCGTCTCCGCAGCCTGGAGCAGGAGATCGACGGCGCCGCCGGCACCGGGGCGGTGCAGGCCATGACCTTCCACGCCGCCGCGCTGCGGCAGTTGCGGTACTTCTGGCCGCGGGTGGTCGGGGATACGGGCTGGGAGCTGCTCGACAGCAAGTTCGCCGTGGTCGCGCAAGCGGCCAACCGGGCGGGCATCCAGGCCAGCACCGACGATGTCCGCGACCTGGCCGGTGAGATCGAATGGGCCAAGTCGTCCCTGATCAGCCCCGAGCCGTACCCGGAGCAGGTCGCCAAGATCGAGCGGGACATCCCGTTCGACGCCGCCAAGGTCGCCGCGGTGTACGCCGGCTACGAGGGCCTCAAGGCCCGCCGCGACGGTTCAGCGCTGCTGGACTTCGACGACCTGCTGCTGCACACCGCCGCCGCCATCGAGAACGACGCTGCCGTCGCCGGCGAGTTCCGGGACCGTTACCGCTGCTTCGTCGTCGACGAGTACCAGGACGTCACCCCGCTGCAGCAGCGCGTGCTCAACGCCTGGGTGGGGGAGCGCGACGACCTGACCGTCGTCGGTGACGCCAACCAGACCATCTACTCGTTCACCGGCGCCACCCCGCAGTACCTCCTCGACTTCTCCAGGAGGTTCCCCGATGCGGCGCTGATCCGGCTGGAGCGCGACTACCGCAGCACGCCGCAGGTGGTGTCGCTGGCCAATCAGGTGATCTCGGCGGCCTCCGGACGCATGGCAGCCAGCCGGTTGCAGCTCATCGGTCAGCGCGACCCCGGCCCCAAGCCGGTGTTCCGCGAACATCCCGATGAGGTCGCCGAGGCCAATGCGGTCGCCGCCGCCATCAAGAAGCTCATCCAATCAGGCACCGCCCCTTCGGAAATCGCGGTGCTGTACCGCATCAACGCGCAGTCCGAGGTGTATGAGGAGGCGTTGACCGCGGCGGGTGTGGCGTTCCAGGTCCGCGGCGGCGAGGGCTTCTTCAGCCGGCAGGAGATTCGGCAGGCGCTGCTGGCGCTGCAGCGCGCGGCGGGGCACCAGGGTGATGTCGCCGGCGTCGAGCTGCCGCAGTTGGTCCGGGATCTGCTGGAACCGCTCGGCCTGACGGCGGAGCCGCCGGCCGGTACCAAGGCCCGGGAACGCTGGGATGCGTTGTTGGCCTTGGTCGAATTGGTCGAGCAGGAAGTCGCGATCCGCGCCAACCTGGACCTGCAGGGCCTGCTCGTCGAGCTGCGCCAGCGTGCTGATTCCCGGCACCCACCGGTGGTGCAGGGGGTGACGCTGGCGTCGCTGCACGCGGCCAAGGGCCTGGAGTGGGATGCGGTTTTCCTGGTCGGGCTGGTCGATGGCACCCTGCCCATCTCGCATGCGTTGTCGCACGGCGCGGACAGTGAACCGGTCGAGGAGGAGCGGCGGCTCTTCTACGTCGGAATCACCAGGGCCAGAGTGCATTTGACCATTTCGTGGGCGCTGGCCCGCGCCGCCGGTGGCCGGCAGAGCCGCAAGCCTTCGCGGTTCCTCAGCGGCCTGACGCCGCAGAGCCGCCGCGAACCCCAACAGCCGCAACGCAAACGGGGTCCGGCGCCGCGCTGCCGGGTTTGCAATTCGGCGTTGACGACGTCAACCGCGATCCTGTTGCGGCGCTGCGAAGCGTGCCCGTCGAACCTCGACGAGGAGCTGCTCGGCCGCCTGAAGGAGTGGCGCCTGCGTACCTCGCAGGAGCTGAAGGTGCCGGCATATGTGGTGTTCACCGACAACACGTTGATAGCGATCGCCGAGGCCCTGCCGGCCGACAATGCGGCGCTGGCGGCCATTCCCGGTATCGGGGCGCGCAAGCTCGAGCAATATGGTCCGGATGTGCTGGCATTGGTCAACGCTTCCCGTTAGCCCACCTAAATTGCGCCAAACATGACGCAAATTGTGCCAAAACCGCTGGTCAAAAAATCGCTTGTCATATTTCGGTGGTAGCGTCTAGCCTCGAAGCCGTAACGAAATCCCGCGAATTCGCAATGTGCGAATCCGCAGTCGACCGCTGAGGAGGTGGCCCCGATGATCAGTTTTGATGCGTCCCGAGGCGCTGTCCTCGCTGTCGCTGGCTCCCGTGCGCCGTTGACCGCTGCCGCCTATGAGGCGGTATCGCGCGTCGGCGCCGGTTGGCATCAGAACGTCGAGATTCCCGCTGCTCCGGCTGTTCCCGCCGCTGCTGTCGCCGCCGCCGCTATGTCGGCGGCACGTCTCGCGACGTCTGGACATGTCGCCGACCTCCCGCAGTACAAGCGCAACGCCAAGACCTTCGCGTCCGTGAAGCGGGGCACTACTTAGGTAGAGCCCACACAAGCCACCTGGCCACGGACCCGAAACCACCGGATCCGTGGCCAAAGTTTTTGGGGCACAACCTCAAAACCACCACCTGGTCACCGATCCATCAGACAGATGAGACGTAAGACGACCAGGAAGTAGGTGATGAGGACATGACTAGCCAGACTTGCCGACAAAGGCTGGCGGTGCCATGTCATGTCGGCGACCCCGATATGTGGTTCGCAGACAGCCCCACTCAGCTGGAACAGGCCAAGGCGCTGTGCGCCGACTGCCCGATCCGGCGCCAGTGCCTCAGCGAGGCGCTGGAACGTGAAGAGCCGTGGG
>Ga0105237_10009379_pt1 | contig 10484 bp, 7 predicted proteins | sample KBSC24metaG_FD_81520 | JGI IMG/M metagenome (GOLD analysis project Ga0105237, IMG submission 81520) | Corn rhizosphere microbial communities from Kellogg Biological Station, Michigan, USA - KBS C2-4 metaG | ecosystem: Host-associated > Plants > Roots > Rhizosphere > Soil | place: Michigan, USA... | reverse complement strand
GGAATTGCGGTTACTAGATTAGGAAGATTAAAGGCGAAAGCCGAAGGGACCACGTAAAGGCGCAAGCCTGATTAGAGAAGCAGTAAAGGTGAGAGCCGATATTTCTAGATTAGATTTACTTAGATTGAATAGATTCGATTCGCTGATAGATAGATAGAAAAGAACGAAGAGTTGCCAGGCCATTCAGGTGAAGCTGAATGGCCTGATTTCTTTTGGGGCTGGAAGTTGATCGTCTCCCATGTCTCCAGAGTCGGGAGACAAGGGGCACCCACCTTGGTGGTGGACTCGGCCGGGATCCGAGGTTGGTTCTTCGCATCCCACGCAAGCAGAGCTTGGATGGGGCACCACAAGTGTTGTGGGTAGGACTTGCTACGCTCTGTATCCCACCCTTGATTGGTCTGACGCCCAATCAAGAATGGGGCACCCAGTGCTGTTAGTAGAGCCTGTGTCCGAGGAGCGTCCGCGGCCGTAGAGTCAGCGGGATGATTCCAGCTGGCGGACGTGTTCGGCGCGGACCTGGGTGGCGGTGAAGAGACGGAGGAAGGGAGCTCCGGCTGCGGAGGCTTCGACGGCGGGACGGCCGTGAGCTTCTTCGCGCTCGACGATGCAGACGACTGCGGCGACGATCATGCCGGCTTCGCGAGCCGCTTCGACTGCGGCGATGGTGGATGCGCCGGTGGTGCAGACATCGTCGACGATGACGACGCGGGCGCCTTCGCGACAGAAGCCTTCGATGCGGCGGCCGGTGCCGTGGGCTTTTTCAGCTTTGCGGACGAGGAAGCCATGCAGGAGAGGGCTGGCGGGATTTTGCTGTGCGCGCCAGGCACTGGCTGTGGCCACGTTGGAGACGATGGGATCGGCACCCATGGTGAGCCCGCCGACGGCGTCGGCCTGGATGCCGTGCTGCTCGAGAAGCTCGAGGATGGCGTGGCCGGTGAGACGGCCGCCTTCGGCGTGGAGCGTGGTGGTTCGGCAGTCGATGTAGTAGTCGCTGGTGCCGCCGGAAGAGAGCTTGAACTGGCCGAGCTTGAAACTGGTGCGGGAGAGGAGGGAGAGGAGTTGCTGGGCGTAGGTGGGGTTGGGAATCATCTTTGATGATTTTATGAGAACAGGGGACAAGGGAAGAAGGGGACGAGGGGACGAGGTGACGAGGGGAGGAGGGGGCAAGGGGACGAGGGCTTACATCTTATCGAGGTGTTTGAAGCCGCCGGTGCCGAGGAGCATGAAGGAGAAGAGCATGAAGTTGTAGCAGGCGTGGACGATGGTGCTGGCGGCCAGGGAACGTGCGGAGAGACGGACCCAGCAGAGGACGAGGCTGACAAAGATCAGAAGGAGGAATGGGCCGAGAGACCAGGCGGTTTGGAAGCCGTGCATCAGAGCGAACGGGAGGCTGGTGATCACGGAGCCGACGATCATTGCGGTGAGGGACCAGTTTGGTTCTCCGTTATTGTCGAGCGGGCGACGAGGTGCGCCGGTGAGGTGCTCGACGCTCCAGTCCCACGCGGTGCAAAGGGCGGGAAGCAGGAAGCCGCGGAATGCCATTTCTTCAAAGAAGGGCGCGGCTGTGACGCCGAAGGCGAAGAGGACCCAGGCTGCTCCGGGAGCTTTGAAGAGCTGATCGATCGGCGCGTCTTTGGGGCCGGGCAACAGCATGCCGTTGATCATTGCAACAAAAAAACAGAGGACTGCGGCGCTGATCAGCCGGCGAAGACGTTGCGCGGCGAAAGTGGCATTCCAATGAATGCCATCGAAAAATGACTTGTGCCACACGAATGGAAAGACGATCAGACAACCGCCAAAGGTGATGAGATAAAGCGCCGCCTGGGTGATGAGGGCGTAGTGATAATCGGTTTGCGCGTCGGAGGCGGAGGCGATGCCCCAGAGCTTGAGGTGCAGCGCCGTTACGACGAGGATGCTGACTCCGACCCATCCGCAGATGACGAGCAGAAACAGAAGGCCGAGGTGTCCCATGTGCGGAATGCGTTCGTCGCGCGGCGGGATGGGCAGCGAGTACGAGGCGAACAGGGATTGATCTTCGCCGGGTGAGGGGATCGAGGCAACGAGAGTGGAAGAGGGCGGGTCGAACGCCTGCGGCTGCGGGTTCGGGTCTTCCGGTTCGCCGGTCCACTCGGCGGGTGGTGTGTTCTGCGGACTGAGCGGGTCGGATGCGGGTGCGTCAGAGGGTTCGCCGGATGGCGGCTGTTGTTCGGGATTCTGGGGCACCTGCTCGGGGTAGGTGCTCATGCGCGCACCGGCTTTTTGCCATTCTTAGATTTGGGAGCGGATCGAGACTTGTCAGGAGCATTGCGCTTTTGTCCGTTTTGCCCGGTGCCGGATCCATTTTTGCGGGCGACGGCGACTGGTGATTCAGGCGCGCCGTCTCCTGCTGGATCGAGTTCTTCGAGCTTGCCGTTGTGAGATGCGTAGTAGCGGGCGAGAAACTGGCCGGTGTACGAATCGGGAGTTGCGGCAATTTTCGCGGGGCGGCCTTCGCCGACGATGCGGCCACCGTCTTCGCCGCCTTCGGGGCCGAGGTCAATGATCCAGTCGGCGTTGCGGATGACGTCGAGGTTGTGCTCGATGATGATGACGGAGTTGCCGAGGTCGGTAAGACGGTGGAGCACTTCGAGGAGTTTGCGAACATCGTCGAAGTGGAGGCCGGTGGTGGGCTCGTCGAGCAGGTAGAGGGTGCGGCCGGTCTGGCGCTTGGAGAGCTCGCGGGCGAGCTTCATGCGCTGTGCTTCGCCGCCGGAGAGGGTTGTGGCGCTCTGGCCGAGGTGGACGTAGCCGAGGCCGACGTCGACGAGAGTCTGGAGTTTCTGGCGGACAGTGGGGACGTCGGTGAGAACGGTGAGCGCGTCTTCAATGGTGAGGTCGAGGATGTCGGCGATGGAGTAGCCGTTGAATTTTACGGCGAGGGTCTCCTGGTTATAGCGACGTCCGTTGCACACTTCGCATTGTACGTAGACGTCGGGCATGAAGTTCATTTCGATGCGGCGCTGGCCGTCGCCCTGGCAGGCTTCACAACGGCCTCCGGCGACGTTGAAGCTGAAGCGGCCGGGCTTGTAGCCGCGCTCGCGGGCCTCGGGGAGCATGGCGAAGAGGTCGCGGATGGGCGAGAAGACTTGCGTGTACGTCGCGGGGTTGGAGCGAGGCGTGCGGCCGATCGGGTCCTGGTCGATGCGGATGACCTTGTCGATCTGGTCGGTGCCTTCGAGTGTCTCGTGGACGCCGGGCTCTTCGCGAGAGCCGTAGAGGGCCTTGGCGAGAGAGCGATAGAGGATGTCGTTGATCAGGGTGCTTTTGCCGCTGCCGCTGACGCCGGTGACAACGGTCATGATGCCGAGGGGGACTTTGATAGTGACGTCCTGCAGGTTGTGCTCGCGCGCGCCGGTGACGGTGAGCCATTTACCGGTGAGGGGTCGCGGCTCATTGCGGTGAAGGATGCCTTCCGCTCCGGAGAGGTACTTGCCGGTGAGCGATTGCGGGCAGGCCATGATGTCGGCCGGGGTGCCTTGCGCAACGACGTGACCGCCGAGGCGGCCAGCGCCGGGACCGAGGTCGACAACGTAGTCGGCATGGCGGATGGTGTCTTCGTCGTGTTCGACGACGAGGACGGTGTTGCCAAGATCGCGGAGGCGCACGAGTGCTTCGATGAGGCGGTTGTTGTCGCGCTGGTGAAGACCGATGGAGGGCTCATCGAGAACGTAGAGGACGCCGCGAAGTCTGGAGCCGATCTGGGTAGCGAGACGAATGCGCTGGCCTTCGCCGCCGGAGAGGGTCGCGGCAGAGCGGTCAAGAGAGAGGTAGTTGAGGCCGACGGCGCAGAGGAACTCGAGGCGCTCGATGACTTCGCGGCGGATGCGGTCGGCGATGAGAGCTTCGCGGGCGGTGAAGTGCAGTTCGTAGGCGGCTGAGAGAGCGCGGTTGAGTGGAAGCGCGGTGAAGTCAGCGATGGACATGCCGTTGATTTTTACGGCGAGGGATTCGGGACGGAGGCGCTTGCCGCGGCAGACAGGGCAGGGCGTCGCAGACATGAAGTTCATCATGTACTCGCGGTAGCCGTCGCTGCGGGCTTCATCGATGGTGTCGCGCAGGTAGCTGAGGATGCCATGGAAGCCGGTGCGCGGGGCTTCGCCTTTCGGTGGTCCGTAAACGAGGATGTGCTGCTGTTTTGGCGGAAGATCTTCGAAGGGTTTCTTGAGGTCGATGCCGTACTTCTGGGCAGCGAGATTGATGAGGCGCAGGAGATATTGCGAGGCGGAGCCGGGACCGAGACCGCCATCGAGCAGAGGCTTGGACCAGTCGGTGATGACCTTGGCGGGATCGAGATCGTAGAGCGAGCCGAGCCCATGACACTCGGGGCAGGCGCCGAAGGTGGAGTTGAAGCTGAAGCTGCGGGGCTCGAGCTTGGGGACGTCGAGGCCGCAGTCGGGGCATGCCATGGAGGAGGAGAAGATTTGCTCTTCGCCGGTGGCGAGGCTGACGAGGACCAGGCCATTGGCGAGTTGAAGTGCTTTCGAGACTGCTGCCTCCAAACGCTTCTCGACAGAGGGCTTGGTTGGTGATTTAGTTTCCTGACTTCCCACCCTTGGCTGCGCCAAGGATGGGGCACCCGCACCCGGAAGAGATTCCTGCTTTCCCACCCTTGTCGACGATAAGGCCGTCGCCAAGGATGGGGCACCCGGCGATTGCGTTTCCTGCTTTCCCACCCTTGTCGACGATAAGGCCGTCGCCAAGGATGGGGCACCCGGCGTGGTGGTCTTTCTTCCGTCCCCAGTCTCCAAAAACGGGAGACCTGGGCCACCCGACGTTTCTGTGGGCTTGAGCAGGATGCGGTCGACGATGGCTTCGATGGTGTGGTTCTTGCGCTTGTCCAGGGAAGGGGGTTCGGCGAGGTCGATCAGCTCGCCGTCGACCCGAGCGCGAAAGCCTTGCTGATCAAGCTGATCGAGCAGATCTTTGAACTCTCCCTTGCGGCCTCGAACGATGGGAGCCATGACGGTTACGCGTTCGCCGGCGCCAAGCTGCATGATGCGCTGGACGATTTGTTCGGCGGTCTGGCGGGCGATGGGACGGCCGCAGTTGGGACAATGCGGTGTTCCGACGGAGGCGTAGAGCAGGCGGAGGTAGTCGTAGATTTCGGTGATGGTGCCGACGGTGGAGCGGGGGCTGCGGCTGGTGGTTTTCTGCTCAATGGAGATGGCGGGCGAGAGGCCTTCGATGGAGTCGACGTCGGGGCGTTCGATTTGATCGAGGAACTGGCGGGCGTAGGCCGAGAGGGTTTCGACGTAGCGACGCTGGCCTTCGGCGTAGATGGTGTCGAAGGCGAGCGAGCTTTTGCCGGAGCCTGAGAGCCCGGTGACGACCGTGAGCGTGTTGCGCGGAATGCGGACGTTGATGTCGCGCAGATTGTGCTGGCGGGCGCCCCGCACCGAAATGTGAGTGATGGACATGATTTGCGTGAAGCGAAGACGGTGGGTTGGCGGAGAGTTGACGACTAAAGTCGGGAGTCCTTGGTGAACCTTCGTTATAAGGCCAAGTCCGCAGGATTATCCACCCCGTCGATAAAGACCCATCGCCGGGGACCCCGGATTACGGACGTACCTGGGGGTATTCTATTTGCCAACAGAAACGAGGGTCAACGCGGCCGAAACTCTGCGACAATCCTTCAAGACAAAGCTACGGCTGAGCGTTGGAATTGCCGGGGCAGAAGCAGAAACCGATGAGGAACTTTCCCCAGCAACTTCAACGGGGGTCTTAAAGAAAAATGGCCGACTTAATTATGTTATTTTGCGCCGCGATTGGTTCCATGGCATTTGGGGTTCTGACAGCTTATGGAATCTTCCGAATTGCATTTGCGATGATGCGCCCGAGGCGCGCGGTTGTTGCGGTTAAGGTGAACGCGCAACTGGTGTCGGAATAGCTCCTCTTCAAAATCTGGGTGCGTGAGAGATCCACGGCTGAAGCCGGTTAGATCATTTTTGGCGTAGGCTTCAGCAGCCTGAAGGCTGCTGCTCCCTCGTGTCTATTGCATCCGGATCTTCTGAGAGGCGGAGTTGTTCATATCCCACCCATTCGACAAAGGAGGTCGAATGGATGGGGCACCCACGATTCTGGTTTTCGGAAAGCAGTTGTGCGAGCGGACTTTCAAGGCTGCTGCTTCCTCCGGTCTATACATCCGGATCTTCTGAGAGGCGAAGTTGTTCATATCCCACCCATTCGACAAAAGAGGTCGAATGGATGCGGCACCCACGATTCTGCTGCTTCCTCCGGTCTATACTTCCGGATGTTCTGAGAGGCGGAGTTATTCATATCCCACCCATTCGACAAAAGAGGTCGAATGGATGGGGCACCCACGATTCTGCTGCTTCCTCCGGTCTCTTTACATCCGGATCTTCTGAGAGGCGGAGTTGCTCATATCCCACCCATTCGACAAAGGAGGTCGAATGGATGGGGCACCCACGATTCTGCTGCTTCCTCCGGTCTATTACATCCGGATCTTCTGAGAGGCGGAGTTGTTCATATCCCACCCATTCGACAAAAGAGGTCGAATGGATGGGGCACCCACGATTCAAAGCTCCCATCGAACTTTTACGCAAACACCTCAAGGCCTGGAGGCGGATAGTTGGCGTCTGCCGCTTCAAGGACGAGAACCCAATCAGGGCCGTAGGGCGGGGTGCGGAATTCGGTTGCGCCTGAGTCGATCGGACCGATGAGTGTGCCAACGCCGGTTCGCGGATCGTACCACCATGCCCGAAGCTTGCGAGAGTTCAGACGCGTGAGGTCTAACCGCGCTGTGGTGTCGTTCATCGGGAAGTAGACGAAAGCGTAGGTGCCCTCGGCGTCGCGCGTGGCCTGCAGGTGCAGACCTCCGACGCCGGGATCTGATGCGATGAGCTTTTGATCGGGAATGCGGGTGAAATAAGGACGCGATTCGATGAGACGGCGGAGATATTGCATCTGGCGACCCGCAGGGCGCTGCAGGGCGTCGATCCAGTCGCGGTCAGCATGGTTGATTGCGTCGTAGCGATGACCGACGAATCCCCAGATGGCGTGATGGCCGTAGGTGACACCGCAGGCTCCGGCGAAGACCGAGCGGTAGACCTGCTTGCGGACATCGTGATCGCGAAAGTAGCCGGTGGCGGGATCCCAGCGAGGCCAGGGATTGTAGGGATGATCCTCGTAGTTTGGTTCGAGATCGAGTGTCGGTTTTGGCGGAGAGAGCGCGTAGTCGGCAGCGACCCACTCCCAGACCGGCACGTCGTGGCCGCCACCGTGACCGCTCTGCATTCCGTTGATTGAGAGCCACGGCTCGGTGTGGAGAGTGGTGGACGATCTTGCGCCGCCGTTGGGGTGGTAGGCGACGACTGGTTTACGTCCCAGACCTTCGGTGAGGCCAGCGGCGATCTCGCGCCAGATGGGAGTCCAATCCTGATTGGGGCTGAAGCCGGTGGATTTTGCGAGCTTGTTTCGTTCTTCGTCGCTCATCGCGGCGAGGCTTGGCGGGCGGTCGCCGCCGAGGATCCAGATGATGTTGGTGCGGTCCTTGAGGAGTGAGGCGAGGAAGTGCGCGTAGGAACGGGCGTCGGGAAGGTTGTCGTTGCGGAAGATTCGAGGGCCTTCTCCCCAGGGAGCGGTGAGTTTGTCTCCCCAGGTTGGGAGCAAGGCGACGTACAGGTGACGAGAGGCGGCTTCGTCGACGATTTCGACGAGGCGATCGAAGTATGCGGGGTTGGGCTTGCGCGGATCGTTATCGATGAGCGGCTTGAGGCCGAGAGCGCTCGGTTCATTGAGGCCGTTGAACTCGGCCAGCGCTACGGTCTGAATGACCGTGAATCCCTGGAGGCTGCGCGTGTGGAGGTAGTAGCCGGCCTCTTCGCGCGTGGTGCGGTGGATGAGTTCCCATGCGGTGTCGCCCAGCCAGAAGAATGGACGGCCATCTTCGGTTTGCAGGAAGTGGCCAGCGGAGTGGACTTGGATACGGGGAAGTGGTTTGGGCTGGTTCTTGATGGATTGAGGAGAACGAATCCCATTGAGCGGGTCGGCAGCCATTGCGGCCAGGCCGGTGCCAAGAAAGGCGCGACGATCCATGAGCAGAAATCTCCGGTTGCAGTATCGCAGCCGAGATTAGTTCATGAGGGATGTTTTGCGCACGTGATCGTGAGCACGGTGCGCGGAGTGGTTTCGAATTACTCGGGGTTTTCCTGTTGCGGAGCCGTGGGATTGCCTTGCTGCTGCTGTTGCTGCATCTGCTGTTGCATCTGCTGCTGCTGCAGAAGCTGGCGCTGCTGCATCTCCTGCATGATTTCCTGCGGAGTGCGCATGGGGCCGTTGGGCGGCATTCCTTGTTGACCCTGACCGGGCTGAGGAGTGGGAGGAATCGCGGGCACGGTTTCTTCAGGCTGCTCGGGAGGCTCCTGCTGATCGACTGTTTCGTTGTCGTCCTGGTCCTGCTGCGCCTGCGGTTGCTGAGGGTTCATTCCCGCCGGTGCATTGGAACCGCCGCTGCGGCGAGGAGTGATGACGATCTGGCTTGGGGCACCGTGGCCGAGATCGCCGGCTAGGAGAACGTTGAAGCCGGAACCCTGGAGGAGTTGCAAGAGCACGTCACTGGCCTCGCCGGGACCGTAGCTTCCAAACACACGCTGGTCTGGTACGTTGCCTACGACCTTGGTACCTGTGTCTGTGGAGACTTCATTCAGAATCTGCTGGAGGCTTGAGTTTGAGGCGCTGATGCGAAGTCCGCTCGCGTCCCAGACGACAGAGGGTGGATTGGGTGTGTCGTTGACCGGCCAATGCGGCATGGGCGGCGGTGCTGGGGCCTGCACGACCTCTTGAGGCATGGGCTTCTTTTTCGCTGAGCGGTGAATCTGGGAGTTGACTGCGGGAGCGGAGGAGTTTGCCGGGGGAGCCGATTGAGCGGATGCGAAACCGACAAACAAGAGAGCACCGGCCGCAAGCATCAGATTCTTCGGAATGGAGAGAGGAAAGGCTTGCGTTTGCGTCTTTATACGTGGCTGCATGCAATCGCCTCGGCGGCCCGGAGTGCGTACGGTGGGTAACGGCCCCTACTGCATTAGACTAACAGTGGCCGTCGAACGCTCATAGAGTTTTTGGAGAGAAGTGAGGAATCGCACGTGATGCGCTTCTGCTGGAGTGGTTTAGTCGCGCTGGTGATTATGGCCCCGGCGTCAGGATTTGCGGTGAGTTGCACGACCCAGGCGGAACTGGCTGCCCAGGACCGCGGCACGCTGGCCTCGATTGGCGAGCAGCTCTCGGACGCCGTGATTCGGCAGGATACGAGTGCACTGCAGGCCGTGCTGCTGCCATCGCTGGCCAATCAGTGGGAGGGAATCCGAGGGGCGATCGAGCAGGCTGCGCCGATGGTCAAGGGCGGGAAGACGCAGCTGCGTAATGTGTATCTGCTGGATGCCAGTTCGCTCGCGACGCCGACGGACACGCAATTCTTCTGCTCGAACGCGAACGGGACGATGACGGTGACGATCAGCATGCGCGGACTTCCGCCGGGGAGATATGCGATCGTGCTGTCGGATGCGGCTGGTGCGCCGATGGCGGGACAGATGGGGTTCGTGCTTGCGTGGGATCAGACGGGCGCGCCGGGCTGGAAGCTCGGAGGATTTTCGGGACGCGAGGGAATGTTCAACGGCCACGATGGAGTGTGGTATTGGACGAGAGCTCGCGAACTGGCGCGGAGCAGCATGCCGTGGGCTGCATGGTATTGCTACGATGCGGCGCACTACCTCGAACTGCCGGTGGACTTCATCTCGTCGCCGAACCTGGACAAGCTGACACAGGAGCAGGCCAAGATCAGCGGCGCACCGACGGAAGAATCCTTTCCAGCCAACGTGACGACGGGAGATCGCACCTGGAAGATCGATGGGGTGCGGCTGGATACGACGCTGCATGAACCGGATCTTGGCGTTACCTATGAGTCGGCAGGGAACACCGATCCTGCTGTAGCGCGGACAGAGGCGATTGCGGTGCTTGGGGCTTTGCTGAAGGCGCATCCCGGATTGCGCGAGAACTTTCATGGGATGTGGGCTTATGCGTCTACGAATGGAAGAGTGACGCCGGTGATGGAACTGCCGATGGGGCAGATCCCGTAAAGGCAGGGGACGAGGGGACTAGGGGACTAGGGACACCAGGGGATTAGGGAATAGGGACTAGGGACTAGGGAATAGGGAATAGGGAGCGCGAGCTCCTTGACGCTGAGTTCGGAAAATGGGGATGGAGACGACGAGCATTATTGATTTGCGGTCGGATACGGTGACGCGGCCTACGGCGGAGATGCGTGCGGCGATGGCGGCGGCTGAAGTTGGCGATGATGTGTATGGCGAGGATCCGACGATCAATCTGCTGGAACGGCGCGCTGCCGAAATGTTTGGGCGTGAGGCGGGACTCTTTGTGCCGACCGGCACCATGGGGAACCAGATTGCGATCCGGCTGCTGACGAAGCCTGG
>Ga0105237_10009377_pt1 | contig 10484 bp, 7 predicted proteins | sample KBSC24metaG_FD_81520 | JGI IMG/M metagenome (GOLD analysis project Ga0105237, IMG submission 81520) | Corn rhizosphere microbial communities from Kellogg Biological Station, Michigan, USA - KBS C2-4 metaG | ecosystem: Host-associated > Plants > Roots > Rhizosphere > Soil | place: Michigan, USA... | reverse complement strand
GAAGTTGGCCGCGATGCCGGTGCTGCCGCTTCCATTGTACTTCGCGACCTTGGGATAGACGCAGAGCGGCCGGGTCATCTGAACCGCGGGCGGTGTATCGTTGACGAACTTGGCGGCGACGATCGCCTCCGGCGCCACGCCGGTCTCGACCCAGGTGACGAGCGGCGTCAGCGCATCGAACGCGTTGGGGCCGGGCCCGCCGGCGCAGTGATACATCCCGGGCACCATGAACAGCCGGGCGTAGCTCTGCGTGCGGCGCAGCGTCGGGTTGCGATCTCCGTTGAAGCTGACCTGCTGGAACCCATGGTCATGGTCATGGCCGTCGTTGGAAACCAGCGCGTTGAAGTAGTTGATACTGCTCTGCGAGGGAATCAGCGGGTCGGCCCAGCCGTGATACATCAGCAGCTTGCCGCCGTGTTCGCGGAACTCGCCGAGATCGGTGCTGTTGGCGTTCAGCACCGCGGCGAGCCGGTCATCGACCTTGTCGATGTCGTGGTGGAAGTCGAAATTCGCAAAATTGACCGGACTCGCTGGAAAGCCGAAGCTCGGTCCGAACACCCAATAGAACAGCCCGTCGAACGCCGGCTCCGGAAGCTGCTCCGAGAACGCCAGACCCAGCGCGCGCACATCGTCGGTCTCGTTGCCGCGTTCGGATCCCGGATTGATCACGTCCCCGTTCACCGGATCGATCGTGCCGGCGTAGTAGTTCCGCATGGTGGTGACCTGCTCGGCGGTCAGGCATGCCGGAGGCACCTTGCCGCCGGTACACAGCAGCGCCTTGGGATCGAAACGGCAGTCGCGTGGATCGGTCAGGAACTGGTCGGTGCTTGCGCCGCCGTCGCGGCCGACGCACTGCGCGATCACGGCCTGGTTGATCAGCGTCATCTGCCCCGGCTGGATCAGGCGGCCCGGGCTCGCATGCGTGTTCTGCCACGCCGCAAGCGCGGCCATATGCAGATGCGTGCGGTTGAACGCCGGCGCGCCCGCCAGGATGCCGTCATAGTCGTCGGGGAAGCGCTGCGCCTCCATCAGGGCGTTCTGCCCGCCGGTCGAGCATCCGGCAAAATAGGCCTTGTGCGCGTTTTGCCCGTAGAACGCGCCTGCGATTTGCTTGCCCCTCACCGTCATCAGGTGAATCGCCCGGAAGCCGAAATCCTTGATCCGCTCGGGATGCCCGAACAGGCCCGCCGAGGGTACGCCCGGGTTGCCGAATGCCGTCGCCAACGGATTGGTGACGCCATCCTGGCCGCAGTACAGCGAATTGCATCCGGATGACCCGGTGCCGAGATCGCTGTTGGTCGCGGCGAAGCCGGCCCTGATGCCACTGGCAAGCGAACTGTAGGTGATCGCGCCCTGGAAGCCGCCGCCGCCGGTGCCAAGGAACCTGCCATTCCATCCGCTTGCCGGCAGCCAGACTTCGATCCTGATGTTGGAATCCGAGGTCGGGACCAGCGATGCGGTAACCCGGCAGAATGCCGGCAGACCGCTGATCGTGTTCGGCGGGTTGGAGCCGGGGACGACGAAGACCCCACTGGTGTTGTCCACGGCCGACGTGATCACCGTATCCTTGAGCTGCAAGGACTGGAGATTGCTGCATGGCGTCGCCAGTGCGGATGTGCTGGCGATCGCGAGCCAGGCAAACAGGCCCATCGCCACGCCGACGAGATAGGGTCGATGACGCATCATTCTGTCCTCCCCGATTGTTGTCGTTTTGCGGGGGCGAGGATAGCCGATCGGTCTGTTGATGCAATGTCGCGGGCACCGCGCGCAGGACTAAACCCAGGGATGCCCCCGCGTCCGGGCAAGCGATGACGCCAGATCGCTTCGGGTGCTGCGGCCTTCCTGGCCCGGCTAGCTGCCCTCCCGCGCAGCACGACGCAGCGCCTGCGGCGGTTGTCCGAAAGCGCGGATGAAGGCGCGGCGCATTCGCTCGGGGTCGCGAAATCCGACTGTCTCAGCGACGCGCTCGATCGCCTCGCTCGAGGATTGCACGCGCGCCCGGGCCACCTCGATGCGCAGCCGCTCGATCGCCTTCGACGGCGTGGTGCCGGTCTCCGCGATGAAAGTGCGAGTAAAATGCCGCGAACTCATGCCGGCGCGCTCGGCCAGATCCTCGACCGTCAGTGGCGCATCGAGATGTTCGCGCGCCCAGGTCAGGAGCGTGCTGAAGCGCCCGGTCGGCGCCTTCAGTTCGAGCAGCGAGGAGAATTGCGACTGACCTCCGCTGCGCCGATGATAGAGCACGAGCTGGCGCGCGGTCTTCCCGACGATGTCGTCGCCATAATCCTCGGCAACGAGTGCGAGCGCGAGATCGATGCCCGCGGTTATTCCGGCCGAACTCCAGATGTTGCCATCACGCACATAGATCTGGTCGGGTTCGAGTTTCACCTCGGGATAGGCGGCGAGAAACTGCCGGGTGCGATGCCAGTGCGTGGTGGCACGGCGACCGGTGAGCAGGCCGGCCGCGGCGAGGATGAAGGTGCCGGAGCAGACGCTGGCGACGCGAACGCCGCGCCGGGCGACGCCTTGCACAAACCTGATCGTGCGCGTGTTCTGTGCCGCGGCCTCGACGCCGTCACCGCCGGCAATGAGGAGTGTCGTGATCGCGCCCGTCGGCCCGAACTTCTGCGCCATCATCTCCACGCCCGACGAGCTCCGCACCAGACCGCGCTCGGCCGCCAGCACCTTGATCGCGGGATGCACGTTCGCATAGCGCGTCGCGATCTCGAACACCGAGATCGGGCCGGCGGCATCGAGCAACTGAAAGTCGGGAAAGATCAGGATACCAATCACGAGCCCGCGTCCGTCTGAAATTGAGGGAATGCTCTGTTTCGGACCCAGCCGACCACGCCGACGCGTCCGGGTCAAGGACAGGACGCTGGGCACCGGCAGGTATCCATCCCCGGCCACGTTGGGGTGCTTCCAGAGCCTTGATCGCTCCGACGCTCCGATCGCTTCGCGCAATTGACTCCAACAAAATTTGCGAGGGAACCCTGCCGTCGGATTGACATTTTTTTGTCGCAATACCGCCGCTATGCACGTCTGCGAGCAGAACGACGCCCTGGTTTACGTCAGTCTAAACGCTGATTCGCTGGGCTTCCTGGCCGAGCGGAACGCAAATCTTATTTCCGGCGTTCACATCACGCCACGCGTGGCGGATGATTGTGCGACCATCTGTTTGAGTATTGATTTGAGGATCAAATTGTATCTTCAGCGCGACGCCATCGGTGCGATCGGCGAGCGAATCCTCGAACCGGCACGGGTTGCATGATGCTTGCTATAAGGTCAGCTCTGCGGTCCCCGACCCTCATGCACGGCATCGGGTTGGCCATTCTGCTGCTGATCGGCGCGAGTTCGATCGCGATGGACGTCAAGGCGCGCGACGACGCGGCCTGGGTCACTCACACGCTCGACGTGCTGAACAAGATGGCCGACTTGCGCCAGCTCGTTCGTGCGGCTGAAAGCGCCTCGCGCGGCTTCGCCCTCACGCGCGACCCGGAGTTCGCGAGGGAATTTCGCGATAACGATGCCCGGGTCCCGGCGGCCCTTGCCGGATTGAAGACCGCGATGAGCGAAAATCCCGCCCAGCGCGAGTTGCTCGAAAAAACCGAGCCGATCCTCACGCGCAGGATGCAACTCAGCAGAGACCTGCTGCGGCTCTTCGAAGAACACGATACTGCGGGAATAGCGGCGTTCGCAGCCAAGGCCGAAGGCCCGGTAGCCATGGAAGGGCTGACCGCGAAACTCGACGCGATGACATCGGAACAACAACGGCTGCTCGCGGTCCGGTCCGCGCAATCGAAGTCGAGCGGGCGGCTGCTGCTGACCCTCGACCTCGTCGGCGTCGGGTTGATCGTGATCCTGGCCGCTGTTGTGGCGCGCGGCGCGTATCTGGCGAATCGCGCGCTGGCCAATTCACTGAGCGTCACGAAAGCCGCAAAGGAATCCCTCGAAGCCGAAGTGGCGGTACAGGGGGAGCATCTTGGCGCGGCGCAGTCCGTGCTGGAGAATACCTTCACCAGCATCGCAGAGGCGGTGCTGGTTATCGACACCGCGGGCACCATCGCCCTCTCGAACCCGGCGGCCAAGCGCCTGCTCGGACACCGGGCCGGCATGACGGTTGCGGATCTGTGGGCGGTCAATTCGTTCTTCGAGCCCGACGGCATCACGCCGCTCCCCGTCGAGGAGAGACCGTCAACCGTTGCGCTCGGCGGTCAGCCGCTCGATCGCCGGGAAGTCGCCATTCATCCTGCGGACGACCGCAAGCCGCTTCGTGCCATGGTCAGCGGCCGTCCGCTGCGCGACTCCACGGGCGAGCTGATCGGCGCTGCGCTCGTCTTTCACGACATTACCGAGGCGCAGGAAACCGAACGCAAGCTGCAACAGGCGCAAAAACTCGACGCCATCGGCCAACTCACCGGCGGCGTCGCGCACGATTTCAACAACATGCTGACGGTGATCACGATCAGCATGGAAATGCTGATGGACGACCTCAAGGGCCGCCCGGAAACGCTGCAGTGGGCCGCGCTGATCAATCAGGCCGCCGATCGCTGCACCGAACTGATCCAGCACCTGCTCGCATTCGCTCGCAAGCAACCCTTGCGGCCGCGCAACGTCGACGTCAACAATGCGATCCTCGATGTCGCCAAGCTGCTGCGTCCCACCCTCGGGGAACATATCGAAATCGAGTCCATGCTCACGCAGGAGGCCGCGACCGCGCACATCGATGCGTCGCAACTGGCAAGCGCGCTCATCAACATGGCGATCAATGCGAGAGACGCGATGCCTGACGGCGGCAAGCTGCTGATCGAGACCCGTAACGTCGTTCTCGACGAGGCCTATGTGGAAGCCAACGCCGACGTCGTTCCCGGTCCCTATGTCATGCTGGCCATCAGCGACACCGGGACCGGCATGTCGGCCGCGATCCGCGACCAGGTTTTCGAGCCATTCTTCACGACCAAGAGCGGCAGCAAGGGCAGCGGCCTCGGACTCAGCATGGTCTATGGCTTCGTCAAGCAATCGGGGGGGCACATCAAGATCTACAGCGAGGAAGGTCACGGTACCACCATCCGGCTCTATCTACCCCCCGCGAGCCTCGTCGAAGATCTGGCCGGCCCGCCGAGCTCCCAGCTCGTCAGCGGCAACGAAACCATACTCGTTGTCGAAGACGATCCGCTGGTGCGGGAGTTCGTCGTCGTGCAATTGCGCAGCCTCGGCTACAAGACCATCGCGGCCGCGGACGGCTTGGAAGCGCTGGCCCATGTGCAGCGCGGCGCCGCCTTCGATCTGCTGTTCACCGACGTGATCATGCCGGGTGGCATGAACGGTCGCGAGTTGTCGGATGAAGTCATGAAGCGGCGCCCCGGCGCCAAGGTGCTGTATACGTCCGGCTATACCGATAGTGCCATCATCCACCACGGCCATCTCGATGAGGGCGTCTTGCTGCTATCGAAACCCTACCGCAAGTCGCAGCTCGCGAGCATGGTGCGCAAGGCGCTTGGCGAAGCGGACGGCGCCTGGCTCGCGGCGACCGGTTAGCCCGTCTTCAGGCGAAAGATGCCGGCGCAAAACCATCTGGATTCGCGGATGTCCTGAATCGAGGGAAGTTTGCCATTTCGGACCTCCGGCTGACCATGCCATGCTCCGCGGATCAAAGCATCCTGGAGCATCGCCATGTCCGCGCCGTTGAAGTCCGCGCCGTTGCAGATCGGTCTCGTGCTGTTTCCGAAGCTGACCCAGCTCGATCTCACGGGCCCCTTGCAGGTGTTTTCCAGCGTGCCCGGCGCCAACGTGCACCTGATCTGGAAACGCATCGAGCCGGTCGCCAGCGATTCGGTGATGACCCTGATGCCGACCACCACGTTTGCCGACTGTCCGCAGCTCGACGTGATCTGCGTGCCCGGCGGCGTCGGCACCGACGACATGGTCAACGACGAGGAGATGCTGGCCTTCGTGCGGCGGCAGGCCGAGCACGCAAAATTTGTCACCTCGGTCTGTACCGGCTCGCTGGTGCTCGGCGCCGCCGGGCTGCTCAGGGGCTACCGCGCGACGACGCATTGGTCCGCGATGGATCATCTCAGCCCGTTCGGCGCGACTCCAACGAAGACCCGGGTCTGCATCGACCGCAACCGGATCACCGGCGGTGGGGTCACCGCGGGGATTGATTTCGCGCTGACCCTGGTCTCGATCCTGATCGACCGCCGAACCGCCGAGGCGATCCAGCTCCGGCTCGAATACAATCCCGCCCCGCCCTTCTCCGCCGGCTCGCCCGACACCGCGCCATCCGAAGTGAAGGCGCTCTTGGAAGACCGGATGGCGCCGTTCCGGCAGCGCCGCGCCGAGGCGATCAGCCGTGCCGCCCAGCGCATGGCGTAGCGCTTCCTGTTTCAGGGTGTTTGCTCCCGCCTCGAACGCCCTGCCGAACAAGAAAAAGGCCGCCCGGTTGCCCAGACGGCCTTTCCTGTCCTACGGCAGCTGCACACTGACGGGCGATGTCAGAACCTGTCGCACAGGGGCATGGCCTCTGGCTATGTCCTGATCGGCAGCCGCTGCACACCGGGGGCAGTCGCGACTCTGCGACCCGATCCGTCGCGATGATTGCTCACCTCCGTAAGAGGCCCCCATTGAGCCATCAACGCGAATGGCAGGCAACATCGATGCGGCAGATGTCCCCGCTGATCCCGTTGTTCACAGGCTGACGGCGAGCGCCAAAACCACTGGCCCCGTCAGTTGCCCGGCGTCCAGGGCTGGTAGTCGCCGGTCGCTTTCGGACGCTTGCCACTGGCCAGGGTCGAGCCCGAGGGCCGATAGGCTGCCGGCGTTCCAGTCAGATTCGGCAGATGCGCCTTTTCCCACTCGCGCGGGGCATAGGTTTGCGCAGTCGGGGGCGTGTCGACCTTGTGGTGCATCCAGCCGTACCAGCCGGGCGGGATCCGGCTCGCTTCAGCGACGCCGTTGTAGATCACCCAGCGCCGCTCGAACCCGAGGGTCGGATCGATCGCGCCGCCGCGGGTTCGAAAATAGCGGTTGCCCTGCTCGTCCTGGCCGACCAGTTCCCCGAACCGCCACGTCCAGAACTGGGTGCCGAAGGTCTGGCCGTTCCACCACGTGAAGAGCTTGAGAAAAAACTGTTTCATGAAGCAAAGCCTGTCATGGGCGCTGGCGCCCTGATGCCATTCGCAACGCAAAATGTCCAGTGACGTCCAACCGCACGACGCGGCAGGCTCACAACGAGGCACATCGCAAGGATTCGGCGGCGGCTGCGACGAACCGCCGCAAAGCGCGGCCGATCCGTTCATGCCGGGTAAATTTCGGAAGTCACAACTTCCGGATCGCATTCAGGGCATTGGAACGTCTGCCGGCGCAGCCGGTTGAGGCGGTATCCCCTTGAGATGGAGCCAACAATGAGTATTCGCAATATTTTGATGACGACCGCGGCGCTGGCGGTACTGACGCCGCTGATAGCGGCGACGCCGAGCTTTGCAGCTGGCCGCGGCGGCTTCGGAAACGGCAGCTTCGGCAACGTGGCCGCTGGAATGGCGGCAGGTCCGCGCGCCGCGCCCGCCGCTGCGGCGCCCGCAAGCGGCGTAGCCATGGGCAATGGCGGCGGCTGGAATCATGGCAACGGCGGCGGTTGGAATCGTGGCGGCGTTGCCATGGGTAACGGCGGCGGCGGCTGGAACCACGGCGGTGGCGGCTGGCACCATGGCGGACATGGTTGGGGCCGCGGCGGCTGGGGCGCAGGGCTCGCGGCCGGAGCATTGGTCGGCGGCGCGCTCGCGTCGAACGCCTATTACGGCGGACCGTATTACAACAATTATGATTACGGCTATTACGACCAGCCCGACTACTACGACGATAGCGCGGTGGCGGTGGCCCCGGTCGGCGACGATGCGGCCGGCTACTGCGCGCAGCGTTTCCGCTCCTACGACCCGGGCTCGGGCACCTATCTCGGCTACGACGGCTTGCGGCACCCCTGCCCGTAAGGCGCATCCTGATCAAGGCGGCGCGGGTCGCGCGTCGCCTTGATCCCTTTTCACGACCGCGTCGCCAGCGCGACACCTGCGAGCGTGAAGGCGAGTGCTGCGATCTGGCCCGGGCCGAGCGGCTCACCGAGCGCCAACGCGGATGCCACTACGCCGATCACCGGCACCGCCATGGTGCCGATCGCCGCGACCGAGGCCTTCAGCCTCGCCAGAGCGGCAAACCAGGCCAGATAGGCGACGCAAAACTGAATCACGGTGGAATAGAACAGCAACGCCCAGCCGAGCTGCGTGATGGCCTGGATGTCGGCGCGTTCGATCGCAAGGCCGACCAGGAGAATGGGCGCGCAGCCGATCCCGATCTGCCAGGCGGCGGCAGTGATCGGCGGCAGCCTGATCGGCAGCTTCTTGGCGAGCACGGTGCCGAGCGCAAAGCAGATCGAACCGCCCAGCACCATCAGGATTCCCGGCAGCTTCGCCATGCTGGCCTCGAAGCCATTGCCGCCCATGATCGCGGCGAGGCCCGCGAACGCCATCACCAGCGCCAGGCTGCGCAGCACGGTCGGCCGCTCGCCGAGTACCGGCCAGGCCAGCAGTGAGGCCCAGATCGGCATGGTGTAGGCGATCAGCGCCGCCTCGCTGGCCCGCAGCCATAACAGCCCGAGCCCCATCAGCACCATCCAGGCGGCGACGTTGAGGGTGCCTGCGAGGATCAATCGCGGCCAGATCTCGGATGGCACCTTCAAGCTCTGCCCGCGCATCACCGCGAACAGCGCCAGGAGCGCCGCGCCGATGACGCCGGTCGCGCCGCGCAAGGTCAGCGGCGGCAATTCGCTCAGGAGATATTTGGTGACCGGCCAGTTGAAGCCCCAGCCGACCGAGGTGATGGCCAGGAAGATCAGGCCGGCAGGCACGATGCGCGCTCGCGCGCCCGTCAATGTCTGGTCTGTCATGGGAGATGTACCGGCAAGAACCGCGCGCACCTTGCATGGTCCCGGACGCCGGGACCATGCCTCCCCGGACATGTCAGGTGAGACACCGCCTCATCCGGCCCTGAGTCGCCCCGGCGCAAGCCTCGTGACGCATACCAGGATCCGGCCTGTGAACAGCGGGTGCAGCTCTCCGTAGTGGTACCGGATCACATTTTTTTCCGTTGGGAATCCCCTTGGACTCACCGATACTTGGCGCGATCACAGGAGCGCGACAGCCCCTGTTATCCCCCTCTTTCCCCCATATTTAGTATTTGATTTAGAAACTCGTACTAGTTCTTGACGGGCGCGACGGTGTTGTCCTAGCTTCCAACCTGTTCGGCGCGAGTGAGTTCGGGTCGCCGATCGCTCCCATACGGGTTCCAGAATGACCGCTCCGTCCGCCGGTTGAGGCAACGGGCACAGGGGCTCGTTTGCCCTGATTTTGGGATCCTCGGGGGCGCCAGGAACAGGCATTTCCATACGGGTGCGCGTTGGCACCTGCGTGTACTGCCGCAAGAGCTGCCACGGCCGGGACCGGCCCAGGTACGACAGGCGTTGTACGTCAGGCGTTGGGGCGTTGAATGCATGACCTTACAAGACCCGAACGGGTTTGGGGGCATGCCGGGGAGCGGGATCGATGCACGCATCGGCTTGCACCCCGCGGGAGACGGGACCGGGGTCACCCGGCTGAATCGTGCAGATGTCTCTCGCCATCGCGGGCGTGAACATCGGCGCAAAGAAAATCATCCGGGGCCGCGCGGGCGGTTTTCGGTCAAGAACAATGGGGTACGACTGATGCGAATCGAACGCCGAAACACCAAGGCAGGCCAATCACCCTACGCCGGGATTGATTTCAGATTGACGACATCGGAGATCAGGAATCCCGACGGTTCGGTGGTGTTCCGCCTCGAGAACGTCGAGGTGCCGGAGTTCTGGTCGCAGGTCGCCTCCGACGTGCTGGCGCAGAAATATTTCCGCAAGGCCGGCGTTGCCGCGCGTCTGAAGAAGGTCGAGGAAGAGACCGTGCCGTCGTGGCTGTGGCGCTCGGTGCCGGACACCGAGGCGCTGGCTGCGCTGCCCGAGAAGGAGCGCTATGTCAGCGAGCGCTCGGCGACGCAGGTGTTCGATCGCCTCGCCGGCTGCTGGACCTATTGGGGCTGGAAGGGCGGCTATTTCACCTCGGAGGACGACGCGCAGGCCTTCAATGACGAGCTGCGCTACATGCTCGCCAAGCAGATGGTGGCGCCGAACTCGCCGCAATGGTTCAACACCGGCCTGCATTGGGCCTATGGCGTCGACGGTCCCGGCCAGGGCCATTATTATGTCGACTACAAGACCGGCAAGCTCACGAAATCCAAATCCTCCTATGAGCATCCGCAGCCGCACGCCTGCTTCATCCAGGGCATCGAGGACGACCTCGTCAACGAGGGCGGCATCATGGACCTGTGGGTGCGCGAGGCGCGTATCTTCAAATACGGGTCCGGCACAGGATCCAACTTCTCCGACATTCGCGGCGGGGGCGAATCGCTCT
>Ga0105237_10009376_pt1 | contig 10485 bp, 10 predicted proteins | sample KBSC24metaG_FD_81520 | JGI IMG/M metagenome (GOLD analysis project Ga0105237, IMG submission 81520) | Corn rhizosphere microbial communities from Kellogg Biological Station, Michigan, USA - KBS C2-4 metaG | ecosystem: Host-associated > Plants > Roots > Rhizosphere > Soil | place: Michigan, USA... | reverse complement strand
GCCGGCGACGGCCGAGCTGATGGCGCGCCACTTCCCGGGCGACTACCGCCTGATCGCCGACGGCGACGGCGCGGCGGCGCAGTTCGAGCAGGTCTATGCGGAGCTGGCAGCGCGCCGCCACCCGCGCGATGGCGACGCGGCGCTGGCGGCGAAGCTGGCCGAGCGACCGCTGATCGACGTGGACCTGCACATGCACACCGACCACTCGCACGACTGCGCGACGCCCGTGGAGGTGCTGCTGGCGACGGCGCGCGCGCAGGGCCTGGGGGCGATTGCGGTGACCGACCACAACGAGATATCGGGCGCGCTGGAGGCGCGCGCGCAGGCCGCAGGATCGGATGCCCACCCGCCCGTGAAGGTGATCGTCGGCGAGGAGGTCAAGACGGCGGGGCAGGGCGAGGTGATCGGCCTGTTCATCGAGGAGAAGATCCCGCGCGGGCTCAGCCTGCAGGAGACGGTGGCGGAGATCAAGCGCCAGGGCGGCCTGGTCTACGTGCCGCATCCGTTCGACCGCATGCACTCGGTTCCCGACTACGAGCACCTGCTGACGATCCTCGACGACGTGGACGCGATCGAGGTGTTCAACCCGCGCGTGGCGATCGGCGCGTTCAATGACGAGGCCGAGCGCTTCGCGGCCAAGTACCGCATCGTCGCCGGCGCGGGCTCTGACTCGCACGTCGCCCAGGGGCTGGGCTCGGCGCGCATCCGCATGCGCGACTTCGACGGGCCGACGGAGTTCCTGCAGTCGCTGCGCGACGCGGAGATCGTCAGCGGCCGCTCGTCGCTGCTGTACGTGCAGGCGCTGAAGTTTCTGCAGACGCGCGCGACGCCGCCTGCGGCGCAGCGCGCGAGCAGAGCGCGGCGCGTCAAGCGCGTGCGGCGCGCGGCGGGAGGGCGCGGAACGGGCTGACGGCAAGCTCGCACGCGCCGGCATGACCGGCGCCCGGCTCGCTGCCCGCGCAACTACTGATGCACAGCCAAGGACAACCATCGGCGTCGTCAAATCCCTCGGGGTCGATGCCCGTGACCGATGACGAGATCCGCGAGAAGTACCTCGAGCGCGCGATCCGTGAGCTGAACACGCTCACGCGAGAGCTGCAGTCCTGCCCGCACTGCCCGCGCGGCAACCTGATGCCGGTGCTCGGCTCGGGCCACCCGCAGGCGGACATCATGCTGCTGAAGTTCGCGGCGCTGCCGTCGGAGATCGAGGAGGGCGTGGCCTTCTACGGACGCGCGGGAGGCGCGCTGATGAAGTCGCTCAAGCGCCTGCAGATAGACCCGCTGGCCGTGTACGGGACGCTGTGCGTGAAGTGCCCGCTCAGCGACGCCTCGCTGGCCGACCCGGCGTGCATGGCGCGGGTCGTCGGCGAGCTGGCGATCGTGCAGCCGAAGATCGTCGTCGTGATGGGCCCCGACGCGCTGGCCGCGCTGAACGAGATGGACATCCCGCTGGCCCACGCGATCGAGCCGCGCCTCGGCGAGATCCAGCAGATGACGCCGACGATCGACGCGCTGTACGTGCCGAACATCGACGACTCGCTGGACGAGCAGGACGCCAAGCGCGACTTCTGGGCCGCCTTCCGCACGCTCGGCGACTGGTACGCGTCACAGCCGCCGTACTGACAGCTTGCTTGTACCGCGATGCGGTCCCAAGTTGTACCGCCTAGGCGGTACAGTCAGTCAAAATCCACTGCCGGCCTGTCGGCAAGTGGGGACGCCCGTCGCAGCCACTCGCTGAAGAGCGGGTCGACGACGTACCAGGCGCCGTCCCTGCGGTCGACCAGCCCACGGCCTTGCAAGCGCTCCATGGCGGGCCGCACGCGCGAGTGACTGGAGAACCCATAGCGAGTGACGACCGGCCTGCTCGTGACATTTTCTCCGCCGCGGTCGGCGAGAAGCTGCAGGGCGCGCACCTCGTTCACCTCGCCCTCGTCACCGCTCATCAGAACGTTGAGCACAGATGAGAACTCGGAGCGCTCGATGGTCTGCACCAACCGATCATGCGCACGGATAACGGTGTCGAGCGTCACCGGCCGTCCGGCCTTCGTGCTGTTCCAGCACTCCCAGGCCAGTTGCTGTGTGCTGCGCGGGTGCGCCCGGGTGGCATTGAGCAGGTGGTTCAGGGCATCCTCGTCGGCCGGCTTGCCGGTCTCGCCGAACTGGAAGTCGAGGTACTCCAGGAAATCAATGCGGCTGATCGCCGGCAGCTGCATCTGCGCTGCCTCGCCGAAGATCGGCTGCTCGGAGCTCTCGAGCATCATCTTCAACGCGTTGCGGATGGAGCCCGTGAAGACGAGCGAGACGTGGTTGGCGCCTGAGCTCATCAGCGCCGAGCGGATGATCGCCAGTGGGTCGCCGGGACAGTGCCTCAGCCGTTGGAACTCATCGAATACGACGACGAGGTGGTCCGACAGGGAGCGCACGGCGAGCAGCTGTGCGTGCAGTGTCTCGGCATTCTGCGCAGGCGTGACCGCCGAGGTCTTCACTGAACCCTTGATGACCTTGATGTCGAAGCCGATCTCCTTCTCGAGCGCTCCGATCTGACGTTGCCCTGCGCGACGGACGCTCTTGACCGGATGGCTGGTCATCGCATCGTGGACGCACCCGATGAACCCGGGGATGCTGACGACCCGCTGCAGGTTGACCTTGAGCACATCGAAGGGTGGCGCGTCGGCGCCCTGCTTCTTGCCGAGCTCTAGGGCGAGTTGGTTGGTGAACGTGGTCTTGCCTGTGTCGCGTGGCCCGAACAGCGCCACGTTGGTCTGACCCTTCAGCGTGAGCGCCACCTCATTGGCGAACGCCTCCATGCCAATGATCTTCGTAGGATCGTCGAGTGGGCGGTCCCAGACAAACGGGTTGAGCGCGACGGACATGGTCCATATTGTACCACCAGAAGGTACAAGTTTGGACCGCTTGCCCGGTACAAACGCAGGCCCCTTTCCCGCGTTCGACTAGAACGTAATGACGATCTTCCCCAGCTTGCCGCCGGCCGCAAAGCGCTCATAGGCGGCGAGCGCGTCGTCGAGGGGAAACGTCGCGGCGACGGGCACGCGCAGCTTGCCGGCGTCGAACAGCGGCAGCACCTCGTGCTCGAGCTGGCGCGCGACGAGCGCTTTCTCCTCCAGCGGGCGCGCGCGCAGCGTGGAGCCGTGGATGCGCGCGCGCTTGCCCATCAGCGCGAGCAGGTTCAGCTCGCTCTTGGCGCCGGCGCCGACGCCGATCACGGCGATGCGCCCACCGGTGGCGAGCGCCTGCAGGTTCTCGGGCATGTTGGGGCCGCCGACGAGCTCGAGGATGACGTCGAAGGGGCCGTGCTCGGCAAAGCGCTCGGGCGCGATGACCTGCGCGCCGAGCTGGCCGACCTGCTCGCGCAGGGCCTCGTTGCGAACGGTGGCGGTGACGCGCGCGCCTGCGGCGCACGCGAGCTGGATGGCGGCGGTGCCGACGCCGCCGGCGCCGGCGTGCACGAGCAGGCGCTCGCCCGAGCGCAGCTGGCCCTGCGTGAAGACGGCGTCGTGCGCCGTGGCGAAGACCTCCGGCAGACCGCCCGCGGCGGGCCAGTCCAGCGCCCGGGGAACGGGCATGAGCTGGCGCTCGTGCACGACGCAGAGCTCGGCCTGCGCGCCGCCGCCGACGATGGCCATGACGCGATCGCCCACGTCGAAGCGCCCGGCGCCCGGCCCGAGCGCGGCGACCTCGCCGGCGAGCTCCATGCCGGGGATGTCCTGCGGCGAGCCCGGCGGCGCCGGGTACATGCCGCGCCGCTGCAGCATGTCGGCGCCGTTGAGCCCGGCGCCACGCACACGCACCAGAACCTCGCCGACGCCCGCCTGCGGGTCGGGGCGCTGCTCGATGACGATGTCGTTGTCGCGAATGGTGGCGGCGCGCATCCGCGAAAGCCTATCCGCGCCCGAGCGGCGCGGCGGTCGGGCGACTCAGGCTCGTTCGAACAGCGACACGCACTCGATGTGGTGCGTCTGCGGGAACATGTCGACGGGGCGCACCTTGCGCAGCGTCCAGCCGGCGTCGACTAGTTCGGCGGCGTTGGGCGCGAGCGTGGTGGGGTTGCAGGAGACGTAGACGATGCGCTTGGGCGAGCAGTCGACGATTCGGTGCACGACCTTCTTGGACAGGCCGGCGCGCGGCGGGTCGACGACGAGCACGTCCGGGCGCCCGGCGCGCGCCAGCAGCTCGGGCAGCGCCAGGCGCGCGTCGCCGGCGAAGAATTTGGCCTTGGTTATGCCGTTGGCGCGCGCTCCGTCGATGGCGTCGGCGACGGCCTGCTCGACCAGCTCGATGCCCCACAGCTCGCCCGCTCGCGGCGCGAGCGTTAGCGCGATCGTGCCGATGCCGCTGTACAGGTCATACACGCGCTCCCAGCCCTCCAGCGCGGCGTACTCGGCGACGATCGCATACAGGCGCTCGGCCATCTCGGTGTTGGTCTGAAAGAACGCCTCGGCGGAGATCGACAGGTCGAGCTCGCCGAGGCGCTCGGGCAGCTTGGCCTCGCCCCAAACGAGCTCTGTTTCGCCGCCGCCGGTCGTCTCGGCGAGGCTCGCCGAGCGCGTCCACAGCACGCCGGACAGGCTGTCGCCAAGCGCCTCGCTGAGCGCCGCGGCCAGCGCGCCGGCCTCCAGCTCGCCTTCGGTCGTGACGATGCGAACCTGCAGCTGGCCGCTGCGCCGGCCTTCGCGCACGACGAGGTTGCGCAGGCGCGCGCGCCCATCCGGCGCGGGGCCGATCCGCTCCTCGCGTCGGTGGTCGCGCCGTCCGCGCCGCTCGCGCCCGCCGCGCGGTCCGCCCTCGCGCGGACCGGCCGGCTGGATCGCCGGCGGACGACCGCGGTCCCACGCCGTCAGCCGCTCGGCGCGACACCAGCGCAGCGCGACCTCGCGCGCCAGGTTGCCGCGCTCGGAGGCCAGCAGACAGTCGCGCATGGGCGTCACGCGATTGCCGCCGGCCGGCGCATGAAAGCCGCACAGCAGCTCGCCCGGCTCGCCGTCTGAGTCGCCGACGGCCTGGCCGAAGGAGTACTCGAGCTTGTTGCGGTAGCGCCAGGGTTCCACGGCCGCGACGATGTCCTGGCGCTCGTAGCCGTCGAGGTGGCCGATGCGCCGCAGCGCTTCGTGCACCTGATCCTGCTTGATCTGCAGCTGGCGCTCGTAGGGCAGCACCTGCCAGGGCACGCCCGGATGGTCGGCCACCGGCGCGATGCGCTCGGGGCTGGCCTCCAGCACCTCCAGCGTGCGCGCATGCGCGTAGCTGCGCTTGCGCTTGTGCACGACCGCGCGCACCAGGTCGCCGGGGACGGCGCCGGCGACGAACACGACGTAGCCGCCGTCGCCGAGGCGCGCGACGCCCTCGCCGCCGAACGCCAGCGAGTCGATGCGCAGCCGCAGCTCGTCGCCGCGCTGCGGGCGCGGCAAGGCCGAGGCCGAGGCCGACGTCGCGGTCGGGTCCGGCTCCGGCGGCGGCGCGGAGGCCGGGGTCACATCGGGCGTGGCGTCGGCGGGCTCGGTTGCGTGCGTGGGTGTCGTGTTCATGGAGTTGGTGCGCATGCGTATATACGCGGCCCACCTACCGTAGATACGATCGCGCACGCTGCGCACGAATCGAACAAAGCCGCGCGCGCCTTTATGCTCATGCGCCGTCGCCTGCGCCGTCGAGGGCGCCCCCGACGAGCAGCTCGAGCAGCGCCTTTTGCGCGTGGCGGCGGTTCTCGGCCTGGTCCCAGATTCGCTGGCGCGCGCCGTAGAGCACGTCGGCGGTGATCTCCTCGCCCGGGTGCGCGGGCAGGTCGTGCATGGCGAAGGCGCCCGGCGCGGCGGCGTCGAGCAGCGCGTCGTCCAGGCGGTAGCCGGCGAGCGTGGCGCGGCGCGCGTCGGCGGTGGCCTCGTCGCCCATGGACACCCAGACGTCGGTGTAGACGGCGCTTGCGCCGGCGACGGCCTCGCGCGGGTCGCGGTGGAGCGTCAGCGACCCCGGCGCGTCGGCGGGCAGCGCGAGATGGTCCTCCAACGCGTAGCCGTCGGGCGAGGCGACGGCGACGTGCAGGCCGGCGAGCGAGCCGAGGATGGCGAGCGAGCGGGCGACGTTGTTGCCGTCGCCGACGTAGGCGACGCGCAGTCCGTGCAGCGAGTCGTGCGCCTCGCGCAGCGTGAGCAGGTCGGCGAGCGCCTGGCAGGGGTGGTGGCTGTCGGTGAGCATGTTGACGACGGGGACGGCGCTGTGGGCGGCGAGCTGGTCGAGCATCTGCTGGGGCCCGGTGCGCACGCCGACGGCGGCGACGTGGCGCGAGAGCACGAGCGCGGTGTCGCGCAGCGCCTCGCCGCGCGAGAGCTGCAGCTCGTCGGAGCGCAGCACGACGGCGTGGCCGCCGAGCTCGTGGACGCCGACCTCGAAGGACAGCCGCGTGCGCGTGGAGGGCTTCTGGAAGATCAGCGCGACGCTGCGCGCGCGCAGCGCGTGCGAGGACAGCGGCGCGGCCTTGAGCTCGAGCGCGCGATCGAGCAGCGCGCGCAGCTCGTCGGCGGACAGCTCGGCTCCGGTGAGGAAATGCCGTGGCATGGACGAGCCAGTCTAGGCTAGGGTTGCCGCACAGATGACCCGCCGCCTCGCAACGCTCGGCCTCTGCCTGGCCGTCGCCGCGCTCGCCGGATGCGGTTCGGGCAGCGGCTCGTCCTCATCGAGCGCGAGCTCGGCGGGCGCGAAACCGACGACGGGGCCGGGCGGCTTGAAAGTGACGACGAAGCCCGACTTCATCGCGCCCGCGGGCCCGGTGAGAAGCGGAACGGTGCAGATCGCCTACCGCAACATCGCGGTCGCGCCGGCGGCGCTGCGGGTGAAGGTCGGCAGCACGCTGAAGTGGACGAACTACGACACGGTCAAGCACAACGTGACCAGGGAGGGCGGCCCGTACGTGTTCGACTCGCCGGACTTCGGCCAGGGCGGCACATATGAGGTCAAGGCGCTGCGTCCCGGCGTGATCAACTACGAGTGCACGATCCACCCGGCGACGATGAACGGCACGATCGAAGTGGTCGAGTGACGATCTTGGACGGTCGCGCGTCGGCCAACGACGGCCGGCGCTAGCCGGGTTGGCGCTCAGGCGGGCCCGAGCTCGGGCAAGCCGACGTCCGGAGAGGAGGCCGTGGCGTACAGTCGCCGCGGGATGCGCCCGGCGCCGCGCGCCAGCCGGCCGGCCTGCACGGCGGCGCGCATCGCCTGCGCCATGGCGACGGGGTCCTGCGCGCGGGAGATGGCCGATGCGGCGAGCACAGCGTCGCAGCCGAGCTCCATGGCAAGCGCGGCGTCGGAGGCCGTGCCGATGCCCGCGTCGAGCACGACGGGCACGTCGACGGCCTGGCGGATCAGCGCGATGTTGTACGGGTTGCGGATGCCCATGCCGCTGCCGATGGGCGAGCCGAGCGGCATGACGGCGGCGCAGCCGACGTCCGCCAGCCGCCGCGCGAGCACGGGGTCGTCGGTCGTGTAGGGCAGCACGACGAAGCCCTCGTCGACGAGCTGCTCGGCCGCGCGCAGCAGCTCGGGCGCGTCGGGCAGCAGCGTGTCCTCGTCGCCGATGACCTCGAGCTTGACCCAGTCGGTGCCAAAAGCCTCGCGCGCGAGATGCGCGGTGAGCACGGCGTCGCGCGCGGTGTGACAGCCCGCAGTGTTCGGCAGCAGCTCCACATGCGCGTCGGCCAGCACGTCGATGAGCGACCCGCGCGACTGCGGATCGACGCGGCGCAGCGCGACGGTCACGAGCTCGCATCCGCTCGCTGCGATCGCCTCGCCGAGCAGCGCAAGCGAGGCAAAGCCGCCGGTTCCCAGCAGCAGCCGCGAGCGCAGCGTGCGCCCGGCGATCGTCAGCTCGTCTGCGCGCGCCGAGGGCGCGGGCGGGGCCGGCGAGACGGCCGCCTCGGGCGAGGGTGCGCCCTGCGCCGAGCGCCCGGCGGCGGCGTCATCGCTCGCATGGGCGCCGTTTGGCGAGGCGCGCCCAGGTGTGTCGATCGTCTCGTGCACGTCCGCGATCATCCTCCTTGCGTCGCCGTCAGCACCTCCACGCGGGCGTGCTCTGCCAGCGCGAAGGACTCCCATTGCGCGCGCGGCACGACCTCTCCGTCCACCGCCACGGCGACGCCGCGCGCGTCGAGCGTGAGGTTCAGGCGCGAGAGCGCCGCGGCGACGGTCTCGCCCGCGCGCACGTCGGACTGCTGTCCGTTGAGGCTGATCACGAGACCACCGCGCCCGTCGCCGCCGCGCCGGCGGGAGTCGCTGGCGCCTCGCTCGCGGTCGTCACGCCTGCCGGAGCCGATGGCGCCTCGCCGCGCGCCGTCGCGCCGGCGGGCGGCGCCGGCGACGCGTCGCGTGCGGCGAAGCGCCGCGGATCGCACGCGGCCAGCGCCGCGTCGTCGTCCTGCTGCTCGCCGGCGAGCGCGCGGCAGACGAGCTGCGCGGTCAGCGGCGCGAGCAGGATGCCGTTGCGATGGTGCCCGGTCGCCCACGTCAGGCCGCGCAAGGCGCCCGCGCCGATCGTCGGCGCGTTGTCGGGCGTGCCCGGGCGCAGGCCGACGCACAGCTCCTCGATCTTCAGCTCGCGCACGCCGGGCACGACCTCCTGCGCCGCGCGCAGCAGCTCGTAGACGCCGCCGGCGTCCGGCTGCACGTCGAAGCCGCGCTCCTCGACGGTCGCGCCCAGCACGTAGCGCCCGTCGGCGCGCGGCACCAGGTAGCCGCCGGCGAAGCGCACGACGCTGCTCAACAGCCCGGGCCCGGCCGGATCGCGCAGGCGCAGCAGCTGGCCCCTGACCGGGCGCACCGCCAGGCGCTCGCCGGCGCCGTCGATCTGCGCGCTCCAGGCGCCCGAGGCGATGACGACGCGCTCGGCGGCGATCGACTCCGCGCCGCGCGGCGCGCGGCCCTCGCCGCCGTCGGCGGCCTCTTGCCGGCTCGGCTCGCCGAGGCGCACGCCGGTCACGCGCTCGCCGGCCGCGTCGGACTCGACCCGCGCGACGGGCGCGTGCTCGCGCAGGCGCACGCCGGCCGACCGGCACGCCGCGCGCAGCGCCGCCAGCACCAGGCGCGGGTCCACCGAGTGGTCGTCGGGCGCCTCCAGCGCCAGGCGCACGGTCGGCGCGAGCGCCGGCTCGCGCTCGCGCGCCTGGCTCGCGCGCAGGCGGTTGGTGGCCAGGCCGAGCGAGTCGCGAAAGGCGATCTGGCGCTCCAGCTCGCGCGCCTCGTCGGCGTCGCGCGCGAGCAGCAGCGTGCCCGTGCGCAGCAGGCCGACCTGCTGAGCGCTCGCCGCCTGCAGCTCCTGCGCGAAGGCCGGCCACATGTCCGCCGAGCGCAGGCCCAGCTCGAGCAGACGCCGCCCGGCATCGCCGAACTCGGCCTCGGCGACCGGTGCGAGCATGCCCGCGGCCACGCGCGAGGTGCCGCCGCCGATCGTGTCGCGCTCGAGCAGCGTCACGCTCATGCCGCGCTGGGCCGCGCGCCAGGCCACCGACAGGCCGATGACGCCGCCGCCGACCACGAGCACGTCGGCCGATTCGCGCGAGCTGGTCATGCAGTTGATGCTAGCCCGCACAACCGCTGCCGGCACGCGCAGCGCGCCGAATGCACGACCGTCGACGGCGCGGGCCCAACCACGAGGCGGGGCCGCCCGGCGAGCGATGCGCTGCCGCCACAGGCCGCCTGCGAGACTGGCGTCATGTCCGCAGCAGACCTCGGCTCCGACCGCCGCAAGCGGCTGGCCGCCGCGCGGCTGTATCTCGTGTGCGACGCCAAACCCGGCGGGCGCGAGCTGCCCGACGTGCTGCGCGCGGCCGTCGCCGGCGGCGTGGACGTCGTGCAGCTGCGCGACAAGCAGCTCGCCGACGAAGAGCTGATCGCCGTCGCCAACGCCGCGCGCGCGCTGTGCGAGCGATTGGGCGCGCTGTTGATCGTCAACGACCGCGCGCTGGCCGCGCGCGAGGCCGGCGCCGACGGCGTGCACGTCGGCCAGGACGACATGTCCGTGGGCGAGACGCGGCAGATCGTCGGGCCGGACATGCTCGTCGGCCTGTCCACGCACGCGCCAAGCGAGATCGACGACGCCGCGCCGACGGCCGCCGACGGCGCGCCGCTGGTCGACTACATCGGCGTCGGCCCCGTCCACGAGACGCCCACCAAGCCCGGCCGCCCGGCCGTCGGCGTCGAGCTCGTCCGCTACGCCGCCGCCAACGCGTGCGTGCCCTTCTTCGCGATCGGCGGCCTGAGCGCCGCCAACGCCGGCGACGTGCTCGCCGCCGGCGCCTCGCGCGTGGTCGTGCTCAGGGCGATCGCCGACGCCGCTGACCCCGAGCTGGCCGCGCGCGAGCTGCGAGAGCTGATCGACGGAGCCGGCCGATGAGCGACACGCCGGCGCCGCGCCGGGCGACCGGACAGGCGCCTTCCGGCCAGGTCGAGCAGTTCGCGCCTGGCGGAGCCGATCGCCGGCGGCGG
>Ga0105237_10009373_pt1 | contig 10489 bp, 12 predicted proteins | sample KBSC24metaG_FD_81520 | JGI IMG/M metagenome (GOLD analysis project Ga0105237, IMG submission 81520) | Corn rhizosphere microbial communities from Kellogg Biological Station, Michigan, USA - KBS C2-4 metaG | ecosystem: Host-associated > Plants > Roots > Rhizosphere > Soil | place: Michigan, USA... | reverse complement strand
TTCATACGCCGCGGGTTCGCTCGCGCCATCCGCTCTGGGATGACTACGACGAAGAATATGATCCGGGAGACCAGCGAGTCTACGATCATGGCCGGCTCAGCCTCGCCAGCACATGGCTGGATGCGGAACCCGTCGGGCTCTCTCGCATGCCTGGGGATACTCTGACCCCGCTCTATCTCACGCTAGCTATGGCTGTGCTATTCGCCGCTCTGCTTGCCGGGATGCTCTGGCTTTCGCTCGCAGCATTAGCGGTGAACGCCGCCGTCATGGCTTTCTGGCTCTGGCCCCGACAGGAAAGGATCGCATGAGCACCGTCCATATCGAAGATACTCCGACGGAAGTTGTCCTCCAGCCATTGGGAATCGACCAGGCGCGGGGCAAACAAGCCATTCGTCTGTTTATCGGCAGCGAGGTATTCCTGTTCATCATGCTCTTCTTCGCGTATTTCTTCTTGTCAAACGGAGACTGGCGATGGAGGCAGTACGAGCCGCCCAAGATGACGCTGGCGATTGTTATGCTCGTCGTCCTGCTCGCGAGTAGCGTCATTCTGCGTTGGGGAGAAAAACGCGTCGATGAAGGTAGCTTCACTCTCGGACGAGCCGCCTTAGGTGTTACAGTCCTGCTCGGCCTGGCTTTTCTGGTTCTCTCCGACTTCGAGTATCGCGATCATCTCAAGCACTTGACGCCGCAGATGAATGCCTACGGGTCGACGTTTTACACCATCACTACATTTCACGTCGCGCATTTGATTCTCGGACTCCTGATGCTCGGTTATGTGCTGCTCCTGCCGCAAGTGGGACGCACGGACCGTCCGCCGCATCGCGCGTACTCCGATGCAGCTTTGTACTGGCATTTTGTCGATGTCGTGTGGGTTTTTATCGTTGGGCTGTTGTACGTTTTGCCCAACCTACGCTAGCTTATGGAAGCCAACACTTATATCGCCGAACCGCATCGGCTGCCGCAACGGCGGCTGTGGTACGGATTTACGGCCGCGCCGTTCGCCTGGGTTCTGGTAGGCGTCATAGGGGTAATCGTTTCCGCTCAGTTTTGTCCGGCGAATTCCCCGAATTGGGGGATCATCGGCCAGAACTCGGTACGATCCGCGCTGGCTGCGGTGACCATCTTACTGCTGGCCGTGGCGATCTCCGGGGCGGCCGTAGCCTTAAACAACTGGAAGCTTCTTGCCGACAGCCACGACTGATTCATTCCGAAGGCCGGACCCGCGACGCGTTCATGTCGCTGGGCGGCGTTGTGCTCAGCGCGGTTTTTATCGTCAGCATCATCTGGCAAGGCGTTCCGCTAATACTGCTCGAGCAGTGCATGAGGGCGAGATGAAGCCGGCGCTCCTTATCCTTTCCGGACTATTCTTTCTTGGACTTCTCACTGGATGTACCGGCGGACGAACGGTCTTCGCGTATTCGATCGGGACCGGAGGCGACCCCGCTCGCGGTAAGGATCTCATCGTTCATTACGGTTGCGGCTCGTGCCATTCGATTCCCGGAATCCGCCAGGCCCGCGGGCTGGTCGGCCCTCCTCTGATTTTGTTCGGCAGGCGGACATTCATCGCCGGCGAAGTCCCCAACACGCCGGATCAACTGGTCCGATGGCTGCTGGATCCGAAGGCTATCGAAGCGGGCACAGCTATGCCCAACTTGGGCTTATCCGAACAAGACGCGCGGCACATCGCCGCATATCTCTACACGCTTCGATCCATGAGCTGGAACGGAGGATCGGAATGAAACTGAATGCTCTGCTTTGCGGGTCAGTGCTACTGCTGGCGATGACCATGCTGCCGGGATGCGGCCGCCTCCGGGGGGATCCCAAGGTCGAAGCCTCCGGGACCCAGAACATTGCCGGCGGTCAGCCCGGAATCCACGTGGTCAGCCCAGTGTCTAACGGCCAATGGACCACTCCGGCCGGGGATCTGGCAGGAATTCGCTTTAGCGAGCTCGACGCCATCAATACCAGCACGGTGAAGACACTTCACGTGGTCAGCCAGATGACCACTGGAATCCCGAACGGCCACGAAGGTAGCCCGTTGGTTGTGAACAACACCATGTATGTTGTCACGCCCTACCCGAACATCCTGATCGCTCTGGATCTGACGAAACCCAACGGTCCTGTGAAATGGAAGTTCGACCCGCACGCCGACCCGCGCGCGGTTGGAGTCGCGTGCTGCGATGTAGTAAACAGAGGCGCGGCATATGGGGACGGAAAGATCGTCTACAACACCCTCGACGCGCAGACCATTGCCGTGGACGCTTCGTCCGGGAAAGAAGTCTGGCGGACCACAGTCGGGGACGTGAACTCAGGCGAGACCGTAACCGCTGCTCCGCTGATCGTCAAGAATCACGTGTTCATCGGGAATTCCGGAGGGGAATTGGGCGTGCGCGGAAAGATTGTGGCGCTCGATCTCGGTACCGGCAAAGAAGCTTGGCGGGCCTACAACACCGGTCCGGATAAAGACGTCTTGATCGATTCGAGCTTTAAGGCTTTTTATCAGAAGGACCAGGGCACCGATCTGGGCGCCAACAGCTGGCCTCCCGATCAATGGAAACTGGGCGGCGGCACGATTTGGGGCTGGATGACTTATGACCCCGAGCTGAATCAGATTTATTACGGGACCGGCAATCCGGGTGTGTGGAATCCGGACATGCGCCCGGGCGATAACAAATGGTCACTGTCGGTGATCGCGCGGGATCCTGATACCGGCCACGCGAAGTGGGCCTACCAATTCACTCCGCACGACGAATGGGATTACGACGAAATCATGGAGAACATCGCCGTGGATATGGATTGGCACGGCCAGCAGCGCAAGCTTCTGATCCATCCGGCGCGAAACGGCTTTCTATTCGTGCTGGACCGCCAGACGGGCGAAGTACTCTCCGCGGAGAAGTTCGAGCAGTCGACGAACTGGGCATCCAGTTACGATTTGAAGACTGGCGTTCCGAACCGCGTACCGGAAAAAGCGACGCACCAGGGACGGGTTACGGAAAACATCTGCCCATCCTCGACGGGCGCCAAGGAATACGTCCCGTCATCCCTATCTCCGCGAACGGGCTTACTGTACATCCCGGCGCACAATACATGCATGAACTATGAAGGTCTTCAGGCAAGTTATATTGCTGGCACTCCGTACCTTGGTGCGAGCGTCAAGATGTTCACCGGGCCCGGAGGCTTCCAAGGCGAACTGGTCGCGTGGGACGTCCGAAATTCCAACCCTGCGTGGAGTGTCAAGGAAGAGAAGTTTCCGGTTTACAGCGGCGTGCTTTCAACCGCTGGAGACGTGGTGTTCTACGGAACCATGGATGGATGGTTCAAGGCAGTGGATGCTCGCAACGGCAATCCGTTATGGCAGTTCAAGACGGCATCCGGCGTTATAGGAAATCCCATGACGTATCTGGGGCCGGACGGGAAGCAGTACGTGGCAGTGTATGCCGGAATCGGAGGATGGATGGGCGCCGTCGCTTTCCCGGCCATCTCCATCGACGATCCGTACGCAGCTCTGGGCGTAGTGGGGGCCATGGCGGACATCAAGAACTACACGGCGCCGGGAGGCGTGTTGTATGTTTTCGGGCTGTAGGAGACTGCAATTCGCGGGGCTTATTTGCGTTCTGGCGGGCAGTGCCAGAGCGGCGGACCTACGAGTCTGCGCCGATCCGAATAATCTGCCTTTCTCGAACCAAAAACAGCAAGGCTTTGACAATGTAATCGCCGCCATGGTGGCCCGCGATCTCGGCCGAACTATCTCCTACACGTGGGCGCTCGAACGTGGCGATTCGTTTGTTCGTAAAACGATATTGTCAGGCAAGTGCGACGTTCTTATGGGCATACCTTCCGCCTACCGCGAGGTGGCCCCGAGTAAACCGTATTACCGGTCCACGTATGTGTTTGTCTCTCAACGAGCCCGTCACCTGAACGTTCGCTCGCTGAATGATCCGGCTCTCCGAAAACTGCGGATAGGAGTGCACGTGGTCAGTGACGACGCTTCTAATCTCCCGCCGGCGCAAGCGCTCGCAAATCGCGGCATCTTCCGAAATATTGCCGCGTACAGCATGTATGGCGATACGTCGGAGCCCAATCCTCCGGCAGCTCTGATCCAGGCCGTGGAACGTGGCGATATCGAAATTGCCATCGCGTGGGGACCACTGGCAGGTTACTTCGCGCGACATGCGAAGTCGCCGCTTGACATCGCCGCCGTAACCCCGAAGGTGGATCGGCCTTACCTGCCGTTCATTTATTCGATCTCCATGGGCGTCCGCCTGGGCGACAAGGAGTTGTTGCGAGCAGTCAACGGGTTCATCGATCGCAATGAGGATCGTATACGCGCGATTCTCTTACGTTACGGAGTTCCCATGCTGGACGATACGAATCGAATTGTAGCTGCAGGCCCATGAGGTGAAAGTATGCAAACTGCCAGTTTATTGAGCCTCTCCTTGTTGGCGATCCTGGCCGCAGGATGCAGCGGCCCTGCGACCGAAGTCGCCGCGCAAGGCGCAACACCGGATATCGGTATTCCTGTGGGACCCGTGCCGGGAGCGCCCGTTCAGATGCAGGTGAGAAATAACCCTTACGGGGAGGATCCGGTCGTCCTGGCCGAGGGTCGACGGTTGTTTCAGTCGTACAACTGCGCAGGCTGCCATGGCGACCACGCCGGGGGTGGAATGGGTCCGAGCCTTCGCGATGCCGATTGGATTTATGGAGGCACATCCGCGCAGGTATTCAATTCGATTGCCGAGGGACGGGCTCACGGTATGCCCGCCTGGGGACTTAAGGTTCCGGAAGATCAGATATGGAAGCTGGTGGCATACATTAAATCGCTTCGGACTCCCCAGGAGCCCGAACCGGCCGTTTAGTAATGAGTATGCCCATTCGCCTAAGATCCTTTGCTTTAGCCCTCCCGCTGATCCTACGCTCGGCGTTCGGGGCACCTCAAAGTACGCTCGATCCGGCAGGCCCAGCGGCCAAGTACATTTCGAACTTGAGCTGGATCGTATACATGACGTTTTGCGTCGTTGGCGTAATCATGTGGATCTTGCTGGCCTGGGCCTCCACACGCCGGAAGGGCAGCTTCGATCATCACGAACCGGTTGACATAGAAGACGGCCATAGCTGGATCTTCATTGGCGGACTGGTGATCCCGTTTGTAATTCTGGCGACGATATTTGTGCTCGGGCTGAATACTATGGCTGCATTCCCGGTCCATGATGGCGGACATGTGCATCCCGAGATTCGGGTAACTGGACGGCAATGGTGGTGGGACGTGGAATACGTGAGTGGCCCTATCGAAGCGCATTTCAGAACGGCGAATGAAATTCACATTCCTGTGGGCCGGCCTGTGGACATAGAACTGTTGTCGACCGACGTGATTCATTCCTTCTGGGTCCCCAGGCTTCACGGCAAGGAGGATCTGGTTCCAGGGCAGCCGAACGTAATCCGCATTGAGGCGGACCAGCCCGGTTCTTATCCTGGTCAGTGCGCGGAATATTGTGGGGCTCAGCATGCGCACATGATGCTGAGTGTAGTTGCCCAGTCGCCCAGCGATTACGAAACCTGGGCCGCAGGACAGCGCAATCCGTTCGCGCAGCCCGTTAACGACCAGCAAATGAGAGGACAACAGCTTTTCAGGGCTAAACCGTGTGCCCTGTGCCACACGATTCGGGGTACCGATGCGCAAGGAACGGTAGGCCCGGACTTGACTCACATCGGCAGTCGCCAGGGGATCGCGGCGAACATGCTCGCGAATAATCCGGCAAATCTTGCGGCTTGGGTGACGCACGCACAAGCCCTGAAGCCCGCATCGCAGATGCCGAATGTCAGTCAGTTCACCGGAGACGAGCTCCAGGCGCTGGTGGCGTACCTGCAGTCTCTGAAATAACAAGGAGTACACCAACATGATCCGTTGTTTTCTAACGCTGGGCATTTTTGCCGTCATCGGTACGCCGCTGCCCGCGGCGGATTGTTCTCAGGTCCCGGATGCGGCCCAATTGAAAGAGTTGCTCGCGAAGGCGCCGAGTTCTGGTGGCGAGGAAGGCGGCTTGTTTCATGGCAAGCAGGAATGGGCTGCGACGGTGAATCGCGATGGTCAGGTTTGTGCGTTCGCCTCGTCTCAGAACGATTTAGGTAAGTTGTGGCCGGGAAGCCTTGCCATCGCAAAATCGAAAGCCTACACAGCCAACGCCTTCAGCACCGATGAAATGCCGCTTTCTACTGCCCGCTTGTATACGTTGACCTTACCGGGACACAGCCTGTGGGGAATCACTGCATCCAACCCATTCGGCGCCGGGGACCTACAGCCAGTCTCGCAGAGCCTAAGTTCCGGTCCGCAAAAGATCGAAGGGGGCCTGATCTCCTTCGGCGGCGGCGTGCCGCTCTACAAGAACGGAAAGATCGTCGGCGGCCTGGGCGTCAGCGGCGATACAGCGTGTGCCGACCACGAAACCGCCAAGCGCATGCGGCAACTCGCGAATCTGAATCCCTCCGGAGGCTCTAAAGCTGACGACATTACTTATCCGGCCGCGGATGGTCCGAGCGCCTTCTCGCATCCGATGTGCCAGAACACATATCGAGACGGCAAATTCCTCGGAAACGAAACTCCGCCCGATTTTGATCAGGTGCCGAGACAGTCTCTGACGCAATCAAAAGGCAAGAAGGGCGAATAGCTTCGTACCGGACGCTCGCCTACCCTTGCCCGGAGATCGTCTTCAATGCGCAGTGCCATCACTCTTTACGCCGCCCGATTCGGCACTCCGATAGTTCGTGTACGTCTCGTCGTCCGAGGAACTTTTGGAGAACAATAAAACGGTGGCTTTCACTTGTGTTGCGAAATGACTTGGCAGCCAGATGTTGTTCTGTACCGGAGACTGCTCCAAAGTGAACTCCGTGCCCGGTTGCACATGCGCGATGAACAGGCCGAATGTGACGGGTCGGAAGACTTCTGCATGAACTTTCACCCATTGGTATTGCTCGGTGTCAATCCATATTCTCCCGCGCATGCCCAACAGTACCTTGGTGTCGCGCCTCCGGGGCTGGTAACTTGCTCGGGGCGCCGCCTCCAGCACGAAGCAGCGACGCCCATTTACCGTCTCCTGTCCACGAAAACTGAAGTCGAAGGCCTTCACCATTTCGGATATCAATGCGTGGTCCTGCCGCCGCTCCGCCTGATACTTCTCTAAGCGCTTCTGTCTTTCGCCTGGTGTCTCCTTCCGTCTACGATCCGTCTCTTGCCGGAGCTTGACAGATTCGTAAGCGGTTTGCGCCGGAGACAGCGGTTGGTCGTTGATGGCGATTAACTGGTTATAGGGCGACCCTTCGATCATCGCCACTTGATAGCTCTTCGTGGTCCTTTTACCGTGTTGTGTAACGACATCGCGCTCCGTAAAGGCGTATTGAGGAGCAGCGGTCCAATCGGCGTCGGCATTCTGAATCGATCGTTGGACGATCTCCTGAACAACTGTCGAAGCCGTTACCGGATTGGCTGAAGCGATCGCCAGAGCCAGTATCGCAATGTGTTCTACCCTTCGCATGCCGACATAATGTGGATGCCCGGAGCCTATCCGGGTGTGACATCCAAAAAATGCGGCACCCGCGTCGGGGCCTTCAGAATCGGCTACAACCCGATGACGATTGGCTCCGCGCTTTCGCGATCGCATTGACAACAGGGCAGTCCTTTTCCGGTTCAGACTTCCAGTCGTACTGACCTGAGGGTATGGACCCGGCCCGGTGTGAGCAGTGATTCACTGGGTGGAGGAGGAATACCAGATGGCAGTGAAGGTGATTGGACTGGATACGGCCAAGAACGTGTTTCAGGTGCATGGAGCGGATGCAAGCGGACGAGCGGTGCTGCGAAAGAGACTGCGACGAGCGGAGATACCGGATTTCTTCGCGAACCTACCGAAGTGCGTGGTGGGGATCGAGGCCACCCAAGGCGCGCATTACTGGTCGCGCGTGATCGGTTCGTTCGGCCACGAGGTTCGGCTAATCGCCCCCCAGTTCGTGAAGCCATATTTGACCGGTCAGAAGAACGACACCCGGGATGCCGCCGCGATTTGTGAGGCTGAAGGCATCGCAGGAAGGAAGCTGCCCGACGCCAGGTCCGCCGGCGGGAACCTCGTGCCCGGGCTCGGTCTGGATTGCAAGAAAGGGATTGAACATGACCGTGGACCAGCAGGAGACTCTCGACAGGCTTGCTCGGATGCTCATTCAAAGACTGGGCCGACCGGTCATCGACAAGACCGGGATCAAGGGAATGTTCGACTTTCATCTGGAGTTTGCGCCCGACGAGACTACTGGCGGAACTCTCCCCGGCGGGGGCGATCCTGCGGGTGCTCCCGCGGACAAGGCAGCGGATCCCAGCGGTCCATCGATCTTTACCGCGATACAGGAGCAACTCGGGTTGAAACTCGATTCGGCGAGGGGCCCGGCGAAGTGCTCGTCATCGATCGCGTGGAGAAGCCGTCCGCGAAATGACGGATATCAAAGGCAGTTTTCTGATTGACTGACTGGACGGCGCAGCGGCAGATTATCATGGCAACCGCCAGGCCAGAGCGAAAAGGTTGTTATGGAGCGCCGGTTGGCCACAAGTTCCGTTTCGCGGACGGGTCCGGGTTTCCGCGAATGCCGTTGCGAACGCTACAGCCGCAAGCACAGCATAACGCATACAGTTAACCCGGCTCGATTTCTTCCGTCTGTATTGGCAGCATTTTTTGGAACCAAAGCGCACTGGCCACGCAAGTAAGAGCAGGAGCGATCATGATTAGCTGGCTTCGCGCGGCGTGCGTACTCGCGCTCGGGATGCTGCTCTCAGCATGCGCGCGAAAATCGGTCAAAGCCTACCTGGCCGAGCCGCCGCGAACGGCAGACCCTTTTATCCTGACCATCGAACGCATGAAACATTCGGTGGTTCCGGTTATTTGCTTGGATGGCGACGGGCTCCAGGCAAGCGTTCAAGACCTGGAAGGGACCGCGTTCTTCATATCCTCAACTGGCGACTTTCTCACGGCCGCGCACGTAATCGATGGGATCCAGAGCCACGCTCATTCCTGCGCGGTTAGCGCAATTTATCTCCCACCAGATGAGTGGGAACCGCAGCGACCCCAAGAAACTTTCGCGTGGTACCCCTTCGCCGTCGCCGATTGCGTGGTCCATCGCGACCTGGACGTGGCCAAATGCAAACCGTTCACCGATCTGTCATTGCGGGGAGAAGCGTCGTCGTTCAAAATCCGTCCAGTGCAGTTCGAGTGGACCAGTCAGCCCGACGGCACGCTGATTGCGTTCACCGGATTTCCCTTAGCATCGAGAGATCCGCTGACTTCCCGAGGTGGAATTGCGGCGTACCAAAGACGGTCTACCGATAGCCTTGATCTCATCATCGATCAAACGGCATGGCCGGGAGCGAGCGGCTCGCCCGTGTATCTTTCCGACGGGAGAGTAGTGGGGATCCTGGTGGCGCGGGGCGCTGGAGAGGGAGCAGGAACCGCCGTTGTAAGACCAGCCCAATTCCTTCGGCAGTTTGTGGATCTCGGCCAGCGGTTGACGGCATCCCACCCTGACCGAGCAGGTGTGTCGGGGATCGCGTGGCGATGAGCGAATCCATCGCTCGTGATCTGGAAACGCTTGAGGGAGTGGCGTGCCGGATGCCTTCGTCAAATGCGTTCGTGGGTGTGCTGGTTGCGCTTGCCGATAGCAATATTCAGAACCAACTTGGAATGCCGTTCGATGGCAACGAAGGTGTAGCAGTCTCCGAGGTTCTGGTACCGTTTCCCGCCCGATTGGGGGCCGATGAACACCCACGCGGGTCCCCGTGCTCATCCGGCGTCGAGAAAAGCGATTTAAGGCGAAAAGGCCGCAAACCCCATAACACCCGCCGTCCTTCGGATCTCTGTCGCAAATGGATGGCCTGGGATGGAACTCGACAAAATAATCTCATGACGGTGATCATTGTACGAGGTGCCATAGATAACCACTGCCGGTGATCCCTCGTCCGAATAAGTTGGAAAACGGAATCTACGGTGTATGGAATCCGAAGCAATGGCGAGATTATCCTCAGAGTTTGAGGAAAGGCCTGCGATACGCATACAAAGAGTATGGCGACCACAGCGACCCCAAAAATTAGAACATTTCTGATTCTCACGGTGCTCCTCCGAGCCGTAATCCTACCACTCCTTTCCGAGCAAGCGAAGCGCCGCTATAGGGCTGCACTTACTGCGGGCCAATCAAACGGGGGAGACATGGCGGAATCGCTCAGCCCTACTCTGCGGGCGCGCTGGGTCCGTTGCTGGAAGAAGGGCAAGTTTCGCGAGCACGTAAGAAAGATTTTGGAACTTTAACATGTTCACCACCGCAATAAGAGTGGTCGGAAGAATGCCCGAGTTCGAGCGGACACGAGACCGCGAGCTTTTGAACCGGTTTCGCGCTGGAGATCGTGACGCGTTCACGCAACTCTACCGCGAACACCAGAAAGCTGTATTCCGTTTTGCCTTAATGATGA
>Ga0105237_10009372_pt1 | contig 10489 bp, 8 predicted proteins | sample KBSC24metaG_FD_81520 | JGI IMG/M metagenome (GOLD analysis project Ga0105237, IMG submission 81520) | Corn rhizosphere microbial communities from Kellogg Biological Station, Michigan, USA - KBS C2-4 metaG | ecosystem: Host-associated > Plants > Roots > Rhizosphere > Soil | place: Michigan, USA... | reverse complement strand
TGTACACATCAAGGATCGTGATAAAACCAATGCTAACCTGAACACCGAAATTGGTAACGGCGACATTGATTTTAAAACCATTTTAGGTAAAGCCAAACTTGCCGGCATTAAACACTTTATTGTTGAGCAGGAAAACTATACCAATATCGATCCGTATGTGAGTATTACTAAAAGTGCATCGTACTTGAAAAATACACTCCACGTTTAAGGGGAGGTAGTATCAAGTAACTAGTATCAAGATTTTTGTTCTTTTATTAAGAACCCAAGCTAAAGATAAAAGGTGTCTTGATACTAGCTACTTGATACTAATTACAAATTAAAAACCAATTATAATACTGATATGAAATATCCAATTGTATTAACAGCGCTTTTAGCAGGAAGCTTTTTTGTAGCCAACGCGCAGCAAGCAAAACCAGAAGATACTGAAACCTGGGAGCCTATACCCAAAGTAGTTGTACCAGGAAAAGTATTGGGCGAAGCCCCGTCTGACGCTATTGTTTTATTTGATGGCAAAAACGAGGACGAGTGGGTTTCTGTAGCCGATCAAACACCTGCAACATGGGTGGTTAAAGGTGGTATTTTAACCGTTGATAAAACCAAAGGCAATATCGAAACCAAAAGAAAATTCACCAATTACCAGTTGCATATTGAGTGGCGCGTACCAGCCAGCATTACCGGCGAAGGACAAGCCCGCGGTAACAGCGGTATTTTCCTGGCCTCATTAGGTAAAGGCGATGCAGGTTATGAATTGCAGGTTTTAGATTCATACAACAACAAAACTTATGTTAACGGTATGGCAGGCAGCTTGTACAAACAGGCTATCCCATTGGCAAACCCAGGTCGTAAACCAGGCGAATGGAATGTATATGATGTAGTTTGGACTGCTCCTGTATTTAACGAGGATGGTTCTTTAAAATCAGCTGCTAAAGCTACCGTGTTCTTTAACGGTGTTTTAGTTGAAAACAACTTTGAACTGTGGGGGCCAACACAATACATCGGCAAAGCATCTTACGAAGGTAAAAAACACGGCGCTGCCCCAATTAAATTACAGGCACACGGCGATAAAAGCGAACCGCTTAGCTTCAGAAATATCTGGGTACGCGAGTTGTAATATCCCTTATTTGTTAAAAAAAATCCAGGGCCTGTAAGCGAAAACTTATGGGCCTTTTTTGCAGCAGTTTAAACGCACAAAATTGTGGCAATTGCTACCAAAAATACTACAGAAAACCCCCAGATTTGAACCTATCTTTACCATTTTAATAAACTCATGAAATCACTTTACCAAACCCGCTATTCTCTGTTCGCACTGATATTATTTTTTATGCTGAGCCTGTCGGCTTCTTCGGCTATGGCAGCTAAAAGGTTTTACTATCAGCTTAAAGTATATCATTATAAAACAACGGCACAGGAGGGCAGGATTGAACGTTACCTGGAACAGGCTTATGTGCCGGCCATGCACCGGGCTGGTGTAAAAAATGTAGGCGTATTTAAACCGGTTAAGCAGGATACCGCCGATATGCGTATTTATGTTTTTACCCCCTACGCCACCTTTAATAAACTGATGGGGATTGATAAAAAACTACAAGGCGATACCGAATACCTGACGGATGGCGACGATTATATAAATGCCGAATATAAAGATGCGCCGTATACCCGCATAGAAACCATCGTATTACAGGCTTTCCCCGGTATGCCTGCACCGGCTGTACCCAATTTAACAGGTGCTAAAGCCGATAGGGTATACGAACTGCGCAGTTACGAAAGCGCTACCGAAAAGTATAATTTTAACAAAGTGCGCATGTTTAATGTAGGCGATGAGGTTGGATTATTTAAACGCCTTGGTTTTAATGCCGTATTCTATTCGGAGGTGATCGCGGGCAGTCGTATGCCCAACCTCATGTACATGACCACTTTTAATAACAAGGCCGACAGGGACAAGCATTGGGAAACTTTTAGCAATGATGCCTACTGGAAAAGTCTCGTCGCCAAACCCGAATATCAGAACAATGTATCGCATGCGGATATTATTTTTCTGTATCCTGCGGCTTACTCGGATTTTTGAATTTCGTAGGAGTTATCACCCTGTCATTTCGAACGATAGTGAGAAATCTTTTGCGATTAGCATATCCTGAGCAAAAGATCTCTCCTCGTACCTCGTTCGAGATGACATTTGTTTGTTTGATTCCCCTCTAAAATAATAAGTTTGTCATGCTGAACGTAGTGAAGCATCTTCTTCGTGAGCTATATTGAAGAAGATGCTTCGTTCCTCGGGATGACAAAAGAGTAATCGCTCATCTCACCTCAATTCCTCATTCCCATCTGTCCATTATCATCAAAAATGTCCGGAATCGATCACTTTTTGAAAATTAAAAATTCATAACTATCTGATAGTTAATTATTTGATATTGGTATAGCTCTTGCAAATCCTTGTCCAAAAAAGTATCACAATGGATAAGGAAATAGCCCTTGAAGTTACCGCGCAAAAACGCAGAAAAACCACGCTGATCGTGTTGATCGTTATCAGTGGTCTGGTGTTGGCTGTGTGGATATTTAGAGGATTCATTAAGTCGTCAATAAACAGATCACAAATTACGGCATCCGCGGTCCAGGTAGGCAATATCGAAAATACCATCAACGCTACCGGCGAGGTTTTGCCCGAATTTGAAGAGATCATCACTAGTCCTATCAATGCCTCCATCAAAAACGCACTGATGGATGCCGGCAATAAAGTGAATGTGGGCCAATCCGTTATCACCCTTGATAAAACTGCTACCCAAACTGAATACGATAAACTTAACTTTCAGCTGGAGTCAAAACGTAATGAGATCAGTAAACTGAAGCTTGACCTGGGCAAAAGTTTTTATGATATCCAATCGAACAACGATATTAAACAGCTGCACATCAGTAACCTGGCCGATGCGGTTGAAAATGCCAAACGTCTGTACAAAGCAGGAGGTGGTACCCGCGAAAATATTGAACAGGCCGAGCTTAACCTGAAAGTAGCCCAGCTGGAGAAAAAACAACTGGAAAACGAAATAAAAAATAAGCAGCAAACTATGAGGATCGAGATCAAGGAAGCGGAGATTGCCGCTGCCATACAGCAAAGCGATCTGAAGGCCCTGCAACGCAAGCTAAACCTGGCCAACATAGTGGCCACCCGCAAGGGGGTTATTACCTACGTAAATAAAAACATAGGCGCCAATATACATGAAGGAGAGACACTTGCCCGCATTGCCGATCTGGGTAGTTTTAAGGTACAAGGCAGCATATCTGATAATTCGGTTGATCAGCTGCATGCCGGGATCCCGGTTATCGTGAGGATTAATGATAACCAGCTGCGTGGGCATGTAAGCAATGTATCGCCATCTATCCAAAATAGTATTATTTCTTTTGATATCCAGCTGGATGACCGCTCCAGCAAGCTCTTACGGCCCAACATGAAAGTGGATGTTTTTTTGGTAACCGCCACACACAGTAAAGTAATGCAGGTAGTCAATGGTCCGGCATTTAAGGGATCGTCGGTACAGGATATTTTTGTGATCAATGGTGCAAAGGCCGAGCGCAGGACGGTTCACATCGGTCTCACCAATTTTGATTTCGTGGAGATCAAAGATGGGGTAAAACCCGGCGACGTGGTGATCACTTCGGATATGAGCGAGTATAAAAACTCCCAGGAGATAACAATAAATAATTAAGATAAAGAGACACATCATTGCGAGGCACGAAGCAACCACGCTTAGAATAACAGAATGAAAATTTTATACATCATAAGTTTGTTAACCATGAGCGCAGGGGCATTTGGCCGCAGTAACAGCGATACGCTGCGGCTAACCCTGCAGCAGGTGGTTGAAATGGCCAAGGCAAACTCTATAGCCGCCAAACAGGCAGCCACCTTACGCGAAACCAAATACTGGGAATATCGCACCTATAAATCAAACTACCAGCCGCAGCTGGCGCTGAGCGGTACTTTGCCCGATTACCAAAAAACTTTTTCACAGGTGTTTCAGCCCGACGGTACCATATTATTTCAACCTGTGCATAATGATAATTCACAATTGCAGCTTGATTTTAGCCAGAGTATTACAGCCACAGGTGGTACCATTTACGGCAGAACCCAGCTACAGCGTTTTACTGATTTCGACAGGCATAATGCATTATATAATGGGGTTCCATATAGTATTGCTTATACACAGCCGCTTTTTCAGTTTAACCAGCTCAAGTGGGATAAAAAGATTGAACCGCTAAAATATAACGAGAGTAAACAGAAATACATTGAAGACCAGGAAAATATAGCTGTTACGGTTGAGGGTTATTTTTTTGATCTGTTGCTGGCGCAAGTTAACTTGCACATTGCCGAAACCAACTATACCAATACTCAAAAAATAATGACTATAACCAATATCAAGTTTGAGTTAGGGAAAGTGTCAAAAAATGAAATATTACAATTGCAGCTGGAACTCATTAACGCCCAAAAAGCCGTAGGTACCGCCAAACGCGATATCGAAATTGCTACCCTTAACCTTCGCAGCTATATCGGGCAGGAGGATGATAGCAAAATTGTGTTGGTGATACCAGAAAACATCAGCCAGATGAACGTTACCTCAGACAAAGTTTTGGCCGAGGCCTATGCCAACCGTTCAGACGCTATTGGTTTTTTAAGGCGTATAGCCGAAGCCAAAAGGGATGTGGCCAAAGCTAAAGGCGAAACTGGCCTGAAAGCCACCCTTAACGCTAATCTGGGCTTTTCAAATACGGCCAGCAGTATCCCGGGGGTATATAATAATCCGCAAAACCAGCAGATAATACAGTTAACACTGTCTGTACCTATATTAGATTGGGGCAGGTCAAAATCGCGTACCCAAACAGCATTGGCCAACCAACAACTTACCGAGTACACGGTGGAGCAGGATAAGCAGAATTTTAAACAGGGAATATTTACGCAGGTGTCGCTTTTTAATATGATGAAGGAACAGCTTGTATATACCGCCGAGGCCGACAGCATAGCCTCAGAAAAATACAAAATAGCCCGGGAGCGCTATGTGCTGGGCGACTTGAGTATTACCGACCTGAGCATCGCATTTCGCGACAATGATGCAGCCAAGCGCGATTACATCACTTCGCTCCGCGATTTTTGGGGAGCCTATTACCAGCTACGCCAGCTGTCATTATATGATTTTGAAAGCAATCATAAGATAACGTATAAGTAGATTTAAGCCAAAAGTAAAAAGTCAAAAAATAAAAAGAATTCAATAATTAATCTAAACCTTATCACTAATTCACTAAATCAATAACTCAAAATTAAAAAGATATGATCCGTTTACAAAACATCGAAAAAGTGTACCGCACAGACACTATAGAAACACTGGCCCTCAACAGTATTAGCCTTGATATAGCCAAAGGCGAATTTTTATCTATCATGGGCCCTTCGGGCTGCGGCAAAAGTACGCTGCTGAATATTATGGGGCTGCTGGATACACCCTCCAGAGGAGACATCAAGATAAGCGATCAAAAAACCGATCATTTGACGGATAAGCAACTGGCGCAGTTCAGGAACCAGAAACTGGGCTTTATTTTCCAGAGCTATCACTTGATTAACGATCTGCAGGTGTTGGACAATGTAGAACTTCCCCTGTTATATCGTAACACTACTGCCAAAGAACGAAAAATGCTGGCCACAGAGGCTTTGGAGAAAGTAGGACTTTCTAACCGCATCAAACATTTCCCTACGCAGTTGTCCGGTGGTCAAAGGCAGCGTGTGGCTATAGCTCGTGCCATTGTGGGTCGCCCGGAGATCATTCTGGCCGATGAGCCTACCGGTAACCTGGATAGCGCCATGGGCAACGAGATCATGGAGATCCTCATCAACCTGAATCGTAACGAGGGCACCACCATTGTGATGGTAACGCACGATGAAAATATGGCCCATAAAACCCACCGGCTGGTGCGTTTATTTGATGGTTCGCAGGTTCAGTAAATACATCAGCTTAAAAATTAGTATCATGCTTAAAAATTACTTCAAAATAGCCATAGCGGTATTAAGGCGCAGAAAGTTCTTCACGTTTATCAGTCTGTTCGGCATTAGTTTAACGCTTACCGTATTGATGGTGCTTACCGCTTTTATTGAAAAGGTTACCAATCCGGTTTATCCAGGTGATAAAAATAGCCGGTCGTTGTATATCAAACGGTTAACCTACACTTCAAAAAAGGGATGGATAAATAGTGGTGGCTCCTCCTTTTATTTTTTAACCCATTATGCAGGCAGTTTAAAAACGCCGGTTAAAATGGCTATTGTTTCCAGAAATACTTCATCAAATGCGTATGTGAATAACAAAAAAATAGTGATCGATATTAAGTACACCAATGCCGATTTGTGGAATATTGCTAATTATCAGTTTATAGAAGGTAAGTCATTTACCCCCGACCAAATTAACAAAGCCGACCGTGTAGCCGTGATCTCCGAACGCACCAGGAACGAATATTTTGGCGATGCTGTTACCGTAGTTGGTAAATACATTGAAGCTGATAATATAAGCTACCGGATAACGGGTGTAATTAAAAACGTGCCAGAAATTGAGGAGGTTTTTTATGCCAATATGTTTCTGCCTTATACTGTAGCCAAGAGTGATTACCGGAATAAAGACTTTTGGGGAGATTACTCCGCGATATTACTTTCGCCATCTGAACAAATGGTAACGAAGATGCGCACAGAGTACGAGCAAATGGTTACCCGGATATCTATACCCGATAACATGAAAAAGGATTTTGATACCCTGCATTCCGATGCCGACACATACTTTGAAACTTTTACCCGCGGTTTTTTTGGCAATGCCGATAATGTAGGATATGTACGCTTTTTGCTTTTTATGAGCCTGTTTGTTTTGTTGTTTATGTTGCTGCCCACCGTAAACCTGGTTAATGTAAACATCACCCGCATCATGGAGCGGTCGTCTGAAATAGGTGTGCGCAAGGCTTTCGGAGCTTCATCAAAAACGTTGGTTTACCAGTTTATTACAGAAAATATCATACTCACCATATTGGGCGGTATTATTGGTGTTATATTGACCATAGTTATTTTACAGGTTATTAACAGCAGCGGACTTATACCTGATCTTGACCTGAACATCAATCCACTGGTGTTATTATATAGTTTACTGGCCTGTTTGTTTTTTGGCCTCCTTTCTGGCGTATACCCGGCCTGGCGAATGTCTAGGCTTAATGTAGTTACGGCCTTAAAGGCGCAATAGTTTCAATCTTTAATCAAAATTTTTATGATAAAGCATTTATTCAAACTCATCTGGAATAAAAAGAAGCAGAACTTTTTATTGATCACCGAAATATTTATTTCGTTCCTGGTCATCTTTGGCGTGTTTACCTCGTTGGTATATTATTACCGCAACTACAAAAAACCAATGGGCCTTACTTATAATAACGTTTGGGTTATTAATTTTCAAAATAACAAGCAATTTCACAGCACCGACTCCTTAACACAGTATTACGCCACGCTGACCGCTATGCTTAAAAATATGCCGCAGATAAAAGCGCTTAGTTATGCATCAAGCAATATTCCGTTTACCAGCAGTATGAGTACAACCGGTCTTACATATAAGGGACAGAAAATAAACCCCATTAACTATTACCGGGCTGGCGATGGTTATCGCGAAGTTTTCAATATGAATTTATTAGAGGGCCGGTGGTTTAACCAGGATGACGTGGTAAGCACCAATAGACCGATAGTTATCAATGCTTCGCTTAGGGAAAGTTTGTTTGGAAATGGCCGGGCCTTAGGGCAATTAATAGACGATAGCCAGGACGATAAACATGTTAGAAAGATAAAAGTAATAGGTGTTGTGCAGGATGTTAAGGATAAGGGCGACTATTTGCCATCGGGTATGGCTATGTACAATCGTGTAGATACCGGCGACATGCGCTATATGGGCAGGGTGGTCATCAAGGTATCGCCCGATGCCGATGCAGCCTTTGAAAGTAAATTATACAAAACCGTTGCCGGTTATATGAAAGATGCATCATTGGAGATAGAGCATTTTTCAAAAAAACGGGAAAGCACCAACAGGAGTACTTTAATTCCTATCATCATATTTTCTATTGTAGCAGCTTTTCTCATCATCAATGTATCGTTGGGTATTTTTGGGGTGTTGTGGTATAATATCAACCGTCGCCGGGGCGAGATAGGGTTGCGCAGGGCAGTAGGCGCGTCGGGCGGCTCGGTTTCATCGCAGTTGATTACCGAATCGTTGATACTGGCTACCCTTTCTTTAATTATCGGTGTGTTTTTTGCCGTGCAGTTCCCTTTACTTAATGTGTTTAATATGGAGGCCGGCATTTACGTAACCGCCATATTCCTGGCTATCCTGTTCATTTACACGCTGGTATTACTATGCTCGTTATACCCTGGCAGGCAGGCCGCGGCGATTTACCCTGCAGTGGCTTTACATGAAGAATAATTGCGATATTAACCTGCTGTTATGATATTGGTTATTGATGATGATTTAGCGGTACGTACCTCACTGATGCTGTTGCTGAAAGGTGAAGGTTACGAGGTACAATGTTCCGAAACCCCCGCCGAGGCATTGAAAGTTATCCGGAATCAAAACTCGGAACTGATCGTGCTCGATCTTAATTTTTCTATAGATACTTCGGGCAAGGAAGGCCTTGATCTGCTGGCCAAAATAAAACAGATCAACAGCGCTATACCGGTGATACTGATAACCGGCTGGGGGAGTATTGAACTGGCCGTGGCCGGTATGAAAATAGGCGCCAGCGACTTTATCAATAAGCCCTGGAGCAACGAGCATCTGGTACAATCGGTTAAAACCCTGCTCGATCTGCGGGATAATAAAGCCGGGCATCGCACCCGCAAACAGCTCGACAAAAGCTACAACTTTCAGCACATTATAGGGGAAGACCCTAAAATGCTGGATATATTGGAAACCATCGGCCGTGTTGCCCAAACCGATGCTTCGGTACTCATCATGGGCGAAAGCGGTACCGGCAAGGAGTTGATCGCAGAAGCTATCCACCAAAACAGCCTGCGCCGCAACAAACCATTTATCAAGGTGAATCTGGGTGGTATTAGCACTTCGTTATTTGAAAGTGAGATGTTTGGCCACATCCGCGGCGCTTTTACCGATGCGCGCTTTGATAGGATCGGTCGTTTTGAGATGGCCAACAAAGGCACCATATTTTTGGATGAGATCGGTGATCTGGATGCCAGCAGTCAGGTAAAGCTGTTGCGTGTATTGCAGGACCGTACCTACGAGGTGTTGGGCAGCAGTCGTACCAAAACGGTTGATGTACGCATAGTTTGTGCTACCAACAAAAATTTGAATGAAATGGTGAGTAAGGGCACTTTCCGTGAAGACCTGCTTTACCGCATCAACCTCATCACGGTTTACCTGCCTGCCCTGCGCGACAGGCAGAAGGATATCCCTTTGCTGGTGGAGTTTTTTATCAATAACTTAAAGGATATCTACAACCGGCCCAAACTATCGGTAGCACCCGGTGCCATGAAATGGCTGCAGCAATTACCGCTGCCGGGCAATATCAGGCAGCTCAAAAACCTGGTGGAGCGCTCCATCCTGGTGAGTAAAAAAGATGAATTGGGTATCGATGATTTCCGCTCGCAGCTCGAGTTATCGCCGGTAAAAAAAGGGAATATGCAGCTGCCCGGCGTTGGCACCCTCACGCTGGAAGAAGTAGAGGTGGAGATGATCAAACGTGCCATGGATCACCATAAAAATAAAATAAGCCGGGCCGCCGCCGCGCTGGGGCTCACGCGCAGTGCACTGTACCGCCGCTTAGATAAATACCAGATACCTTACGATGAAGCTGAGGACTAAATATATTTTATTTGTAGTTATACTGCATCTGCTCACGCTGGTGCTCACTTACTTTATTTTCAACGATAATAAAATATTCTTTATCGCCTCGGAGGTAGTTGTCATCATTTCGGCCATCATAGCCTGGCAGCTTTATCGCCAGTTGATACAACCGCTCAAACTATTGATGCAGGGCGTAGATGCCATTAAAGACAAGGATTTTAATGTTAAACTGATATCCACGGGTAAACATGAGGTCGACGAACTGATTGAGGTGTATAACCGGATGATGGATGAGTTAAGAAAGGAACGTACCATGCAGGAGCAGCAGCATTTTTTTTTAGAGAAACTGATATACACCTCGCCAACGGGCATCATTATCCTGGATTATGACAACCGGATCCAACAGGTGAACCCCAAAGCGCTGCAATTGCTATCGGTTAGCGAAGAAAGTCTGAAAGGGTATTCTATTTATGAGCTGGAGCACCCCTTGATGCAGCAGATCAGGGAATTGCAATCGGGCGAAACAGTGGTGGCCCGGGTTGATGGCATCAGTTCGTTCAAACTGCAAAAATCGCACTTTGTGGATAGGGGATTCTCCCGCCATTTTATCATGATAGAGGACCTGACCGCCGAGATCCTGGCCGCCGAGA
>Ga0105237_10009371_pt1 | contig 10489 bp, 11 predicted proteins | sample KBSC24metaG_FD_81520 | JGI IMG/M metagenome (GOLD analysis project Ga0105237, IMG submission 81520) | Corn rhizosphere microbial communities from Kellogg Biological Station, Michigan, USA - KBS C2-4 metaG | ecosystem: Host-associated > Plants > Roots > Rhizosphere > Soil | place: Michigan, USA... | reverse complement strand
TCCATATATTTTGCCAATTCTTCGGCCATGCGCTTAGTCAACGTGGTAACCAGTACGCGGTCACCCATTTTTATTGTTTTGTCTACTTCATCAAGTAGATCATCAACCTGGTTAATGGCCGGCCTTACATCGATAACAGGGTCGAGCAGACCGGTTGGCCGTATCACCTGTTCCACGACCACACCACCTGATTTCTCGAGCTCAAAATCTCCCGGTGTGGCACTGACATAGATCGTTTGTGGCGCCAGGCGTTCGAATTCCTGGAAGTTTAGCGGGCGGTTATCCAAAGCGGCAGGCAGACGGAAACCGTATTCAACCAGTGATATTTTACGCGAACGGTCGCCGCCATACATGGCCCTGATCTGCGGTACGGTAACATGACTTTCATCGATCACCATCAGGTAATCATCAGGGAAATAATCCAGCAAGCAGAATGGACGCGCACCGGGCTTGCGGCCGTCAAAGAATCTTGAATAATTTTCGATACCCGAGCAATAGCCCAATTCGCGGATCATCTCAAGGTCGTAATTAACCCTTTCTTCTAATCGCTTAGCTTCAAGGAAGCGTTTGTCATCTATAAATTGTTTTTTACGCACTTCCAGTTCTTCCTGTATGGCCCAGATAGATTGAGTAAAACGTTCGCGTGGCGCTACATATAAATTGGCGGGGAACACCACCATATGCGTCATCTTTTCGATGGTTTTACCGGTGCCGGGATCAAAGGTGCTTAGCTCCTCAATATCATCCCCGAAAAAGGAAATACGATAGGCTACATCCATATAAGCCGGGAAAATATCGACCACATCGCCCTTTACCCGGAAAGTGCCGCGTTTAAAATCGGCAGTAGTGCGGGCGTACAAAATTTCCACCAGGCGGTGCAGGAAGGCGTTGCGGCTAATTCTGGTGCCTACCGCGAAGCGGAACACAGAATCCATAAAATCTTCCGGGTTTCCCATACCATAAATGCAGGAGATAGACGACACCACGATCACGTCACGTCGACCCGACATCAACGATGAAGTGGTACGTAGTCGCAGCTTCTCGATCTCTTCGTTGATCTGGAGGTCTTTTTCTATATAAGTATTGGTAGTGGGTATAAAAGCTTCGGGTTGGTAGTAGTCGTAGTAGGAAACAAAATAGTTGACCGCGTTTTCCGGGAAGAATTGCTTGAATTCGCCGTATAGTTGTGCCGCCAGAGTCTTATTATGGCTAAGCACCAGGGTAGGCTTCTGCGTTTGCATAATCACATTGGCAATGGAAAATGTTTTTCCTGAGCCAGTTACACCAAGCAAAGTCTGGAAGGGGTCGTTATTATTTACACCTTCAACCAACTGGCGGATAGCCTCGGGCTGGTCGCCGGTGGGATAGTATTGAGAGGTTAATTTAAAATCCATAGATGATTGCAAAAATACGAATAATAGTGTAAAGGGTATGCGTGTAAAACAGGGACAAACGCGCTATAAGCGAGTCGGTAAACTGTAATTTTTTTAAGTTTTTCATGGTTTCAGCGTCTTGAAATCAAAAGTGCAACGAGCGAGTGACAGCCTTATGTCAGTAGGGATTAGAGATTAGTTAATTAGAGACTAGAGATTAGTTAAGAAGGAGTTTTATAAAAGAATAAGTAAATTAACATTGGTATTTTTTGGCAGAGCTTTTTCAGAAAAACTAAAACACAATATGGTTTTAAAACATTGTACAAGTGGCATTCAAACTAATCTCCAATTAACTAATCTCTAATCACTGACCCCATGCTTTTCGTACTCAACAAAACCAACACCATTGCCAACCAGTTTTTGGCTGAACTGCGTGATGCGAATACACAGCAGGACAGGCTGCGATTCAGAAAAAATCAGGAAAGGCTTGGTGAGATACTGGCTTATGAGATCAGCAAAAAATTAAAATATGTTACGGTTGATGTATTAACCCCTTTAGGTACTGCGACCATTAATGTGCCCGAGAGTCAGCCTGTGCTCGGAACGATCCTGCGGGCGGGGCTGCCATTTCACCAGGGATTTATGAACTTTTTTGATAAATCGGCTTCGGCTTTTATTACGGCGTACCGTAAAGTCAAAAAGACGGGTGCTTTTATTATCAATATCGATCACATCTCCGCGCCGGACCTGAACGGGAAAACACTGATCATCTGTGATACGATGCTGGCTACCGGCCAAAGCATTGTGCTGGTTTGTAAAGAACTGATAGCACAATATGATATCAAGGAATTGCATATCGCCGCGGTCATTGCCAGTACGGAAGGAATAGAACACGTGCGGGCAAATTTACCCAAAGCGCATTTATGGCTTGGAGCAGTGGATGAAGAAATGACCTCCAAAGCCTTTATCGTACCGGGTTTGGGTGATGCGGGGGATTTGGCATTTGGGGAGAAAGTGTGATTGAATTTCGGATTTCGAATGTTCAATTTCGAAATTCAAATGTAGCTTTGGACGAATGAGCACCGATATAAAATACAAACATATTTTCTTCGATCTTGACCACACCATATGGGATTTTGATAAAAATGCGGAAGAGACGCTGCATGAGCTGTATGGAATTTACGCGTTAAAGGATTTGGGTTTGCATTCGCCTGACCTGTTCATTGAAACTTATACCCGCAATAACCACCAGCTTTGGGCCGAATATCATTTGGGGAAGATCACCAAGACTGCTTTACGGGAAGCCCGGTTTAAAAAAACTTTTCTCGATCTCGGCCTTGAACCTGAGGTAATACCGCTTGGTTTCGAGGATGATTATGTAAAATTATGTCCTACTAAAACCAACCTGTTCCCGGATGCTCACGAGACGCTGCAATACTTGCAAACAAAATATACCTTGCACCTGATTTCCAATGGTTTCAGTGAATCGCAGGATATCAAGATCAGCCGGACGAATATCGGCGAGTATTTTCAGCATGTTATCATTTCGGAAGTGATTGGAGTCAATAAACCTGATAAGGCGATATTTGAACATGCCCTGAATTTGGCAGGCGCAACGAAAAGTGAAAGCCTGATGATCGGCGACAGCCTGGAAGCTGATGTGTACGGGGCATTAAATTTTGGTATAGATGCCATTTACTTCAACCCGGCAGGTTTGGATAAACCGAATGATGTGCCGGTGCAGATCACTCATCTAAAAGAATTAACTTTACTCCTATGAAGATCGGTAAGATACGAAGGCAAATTGAAGAGGTATTAGATATTTATCGTAAACGACTGGATACCATACCTGATGATCTTTTTGCTGAAACCCCGCCTGGCGGTGGCTGGTCGTATGCCGAAGTCTATTCACATATTATCTCTGCGGATATAAGCTCAAGCATCGCTGTTGAAAAATGTACGCTCAGCAGTTGCGTGCCTACTTCGAAGGGGCGTTCACTTGTGGGTTTGTTTGTGTTTTCATTCGGTCGTTTGCCGCCTGTGAAGGTGAAAGTGCCTAAAGAAGTGACTGCAACAACTCCTGTCAAAAAAATAACCAGGGAAGAAGCTAAAAATCTCATTGTAAAATGCCGCAAACGTATTGAAACGGTAGCGCCCCTTATTCACGGCTCCTCACCCAAATGCCGCATTAAGCACCCGCGTTTGGGTATGTTGAATGCCCGGCAATGGTTTAAATTTATCCTGATCCACACAAAACATCATTTAAAGCAGCTGGACCGCATTGAAAAAAAGTTTTCCACCGCGTGAAACCTTTTACATTTAACGTAGTCTTAATATTCAAATAACTTGAGTTGCTGATATTTGTAAAACTTTAAGGCGATGAACTTTGAAATCGAATATGCTTACCTGATTGTGATAGGGCTGCTTCTACTGGTAGGTGTGTTTTATGTGAGCCCATACGAGTTACGAGTGAATGAAGACGACGAAGAAGATTAGTCGTAATATAATCTCCTCCTCTTTTTACCGGTACGAACTACCGGACGGCAACTTATCCCCCAATTTTAATGGCGAAACGTGAAGTAGATATTGTGGTCATATCTGATGTGCATTTGGGTACTTATGGATGTCATGCCAAAGAACTGCTACGGTATTTAAAGAGCATCAAGCCAAAGATGCTGATATTGAATGGTGATATCATCGATATTTGGCAGTTCAGCAAATCGTATTGGCCCGAGGCGCATATGAAAGTAGTGCGACGTATACTGAAGTTTGTCACCGATGGCGTCCCCGTTTACTACTTAACCGGTAACCATGATGAGATGCTGCGCAAGTTTGCCGACTTTGACCTGGGGTCTTTTCTGCTTCGTAACCGGATCGTTTTAAAGATCGACGGGAAAAAAGCCTGGATATTTCATGGGGATGTGTTTGATGTTACGATGCAGCATTCCAAATGGCTGGCGAAGCTAGGGGCGGTAGGGTATGATACGCTGATCCTGATCAACAGTTTTACCAATTGGTTTTTAACCGCCATGGGGCGCGAGAAGATGAGTTTTTCGCAAAAAGTGAAAGCGAAATTTAAGGACGCGGTGAAATTTATCAACCAGTTTGAGCAAACCGCTGCCGACCTGGCTGTTGAAAAGGATTATCAATATGTGATCTGCGGGCATATTCACCATGCCGAGATCAGGGAGATACAGGCAAGCGACAACCCCGGTTCAGTACTTTATTTAAATTCGGGCGACTGGGTGGAAAGCCTTACCGCCCTGGAATATAACAACCGCAACTGGACGATCTTCAAATATAATCCTGCCGATTTCAAGAGCGATACGGACGATGATGATAAAACCGATGCTGAGGACCTTGACGCCAAGATGGATGTAAGAAATCTTCTCGAACGCTTTAAGCAAGAGAGTTATTAGGAGTTTTTAAGTTTGTTGTAAGGTTGGAAAGTTGTAACGTTGCAATGTTGTGGTTTAGCTTTCAAACGTGCCAACATTACAACCTTTCAGCAAAGCAATGAAGATACTCTACGCCATACAGGGAACGGGCAACGGACACATCAGCCGTGCACGCGAGATCGTCCCGCTGCTGCAGCGATATGGCGAACTGGATCTGCTCATCAGCGGTACAGAAGCAGAGGTCTCATTATCGCAGCCTGTTAAATACCGGCTGCATGGCTTTAGTTTTGTGTTTGGCACCAAGGGCGGCGTGGATAAGTGGGCCACCTTTAAGCTGATGAACCTGCGCAAACTGTGGCACGATATGCATCATCTCCCTTTAGCGCAATATGACCTGATCATTAACGATTTTGAACCGGTGAGCGCCTGGGCATGCCGGCTGCAAAAATTGCCTTCGGTATCACTCAGTCACCAATGTTCCTTTGTTTCGCCCAACACACCCCGGCCCGCTAAATGGAACTATGCGGAGTGGCTCTTCAAATATTATTCGCCTACCACACATCATATTGGCTTTCATTTTGAAAAGTATGATGATTTTATCCATACCCCGGTGATTAGAAGTGATATCAGGAATTTGTCGCCAACTAACCTGGGCCACTATACCGTTTACCTGCCGGCTTATGATGATAAAACATTGGTAAGTTACCTTAGCAAAACTGCCGATGTGCAATGGCATATATTTTCGAAACGGCAAAAAACACCTTACCAGGAGGGTAATATTCAAATATTCCCGGTGAATAACGAGGCTTTTAACAAGAGTATGGCAAGCTGCGAGGGCCTGCTTACCGGCGGGGGGTTTGAAGGGCCTGCGGAAGCGCTCTATCTCAAAAAGAAAGTGTTGATGATCCCTATGACCGGCCAGTATGAACAGCAGTGCAATGCGCTGGCTGCATCAAAAATGGGAGTGCCTGTGATCCACCATATCGACGAAAATTTTGTACCACAGATCAATCAATGGATAGCGGATGATAAGAGGGTGCAGGTTAATTTCCCGGATGAGACCGCGCAAATCATTGATAACCTGGTAAAGCAGTACGCAAAACCGGGATCAATTTTAGCTTGAGCAATTTTTCTCCTATAATTGTCCTGAAATCCACGCCATGATCAAACTGTTCCGGTCCTTCAATCCGCTTAATATACTCTGGCTGGCAATTATCCTGTTTATTTTGAGAGTTGGCTATGCTTATAATTTACCCGCCAAAGCTGCCTTTCCGTTTATTGAGCTTTTTTCAAGATTACTCATCCCGCTTTCTTATCATCCTGTTATTACGCCGGTGTTTAATCTGTTCCTTGCAAGCGCGCTTGTTTTTGGGCAAGCTATGCTGATAAATAATTTAGTTAACCATTATAACTTGTCGGGCAAGTCCAGCTTTTTACCGGCCTTGATGTATGTAACGGTTTCGGGCCTTTTTATGCCGTTTGTGATGCTCAGTCCGCCGCTGGTATGTAATTTCCTGGTGATATGGCTGCTGTTTAAGCTGATCGAATTTTATAAAGGAGAGGATGCTAAATCACTATCCTACGACGCAGGAATGATCGTAGCTGTAGGTACCTTAATTTACCTGCCATTTATTTATATGTTTGTGGCCATATGGGCGGCGATGATCCTTTTCAGGCCATTCAACTGGCGCGAGTGGGTAGCCTGTATCATCGGGTTTATTACTATATTTTTCTTTTTGGCCGTATACTATTACCTGAATGATAGTTTAGGCAGATTCTATAGCATCTGGATCCCGTTGGGTACCAAATTTCCGGATCATATCAGCATCAACTATTATAACTACGTGATATTGGTACCCGTGATCGTTATTTTGCTGTTTTGCTTTTTAAAACTCCGGCAAAACTTCTTCAAAAGTTATGTGCAAACGCGCAAATCGTTCCAGCTATTGTTTTTCATTTTCCTGGTAGGCGGATTCTCTTTTTATGTGCGATCAGTTTTTCACCTTGACCATTTTTTATTGTGTGCAGTACCTGTCGCCGTGTTTTTTGCCTACTACTTTTTGTACGCCACCAGCCGGTGGTTTTATGAATCGCTGTATTTCCTACTGCTGGCGGGCATCATTTACTTCCAGTTTAACACTTTTTAACCTTTTCTTTCGTCCAAATTTCGGGGGTTATATTAGTTTTGTACCATGAAGTTTGGAGTAGTTATATTTCCGGGGTCTAATTGTGATGAAGATATCATCCACATATTAGAGAAATTGGGCCAGAAGGTAGTACGCCTTTGGCATAAGGATCATGACCTGCAGGGTTGTGATTTTATTGTTTTGCCAGGTGGCTTTTCCTTTGGCGATTACCTGCGCTCAGGCGCGATCGCTCGTTTTTCGCCCATCATGCGGGAAGTGATCCAATTTGCTGCCAAAGGTGGATATGTATGGGGGATATGCAATGGTTTCCAGGTACTGACTGAATCCGGCTTATTACCGGGCGCGTTGCTTCATAATACCAACCGCAAGTTTAATTGCAGCAATATTCACCTGCTTTCGCAAACATCCAATTCGTTGCTCACTTCACAGATCGACCCAAATAGGGCATTGAAGATACCGATAGCCCATGGCGAGGGAAATTATTTTGCCAGTGCCGATGTGTTGAAGGAATTGAATGACAAGGACCAAGTGCTGTTCAGGTATTGTGATGAGTTCGGGAATATTACCGCCGATTCAAATCCTAACGGCTCTATTGAAAATATTGCAGGGGTATGTAATGCAGGCCGTAACGTATTTGGCATTATGCCGCATCCGGAACGTGCTGCTGAAAGTTTGGTTGCGAACGAGGATGGACTGGCTATTTTAGAATCTATATTATCATTGGTTAAAGCCTGATGGCCAACCTGGTTATTGACATTGGTAATAGCTTTACTAAAGTTGCCGTTTTTCAGCACGACGAATTATTGCATGCCGACCATTATGCAAGCGTTGATGCTCAAACACTTTTCGACTTAACTGATCAATACCTGGTTAACAAGGCAATCATCTCATCGGTAAAAAAAGAGACTGAAAGCTGGCGAAGCGAACTGGAGGAAAGGGTAGCAGTAAAATATTTTAATGCCGGAATGACCGCCGGTGTCCGTAATCAATATAAAACCCCGCAAACACTTGGACTTGACCGTTTGGCTGCCGTGATAGGTGCCAAAAGTTTATATCCCGGCAAAGGAAGTTTGGTGATCGATGCCGGAACAGCCATCACTTATGACTGGATAGATACTGAGGGGAATTATTTTGGAGGCAGTATATCGCCGGGGCTGAATATGCGTTATAAAGCATTGAATTATTATACCGGGAAGCTGCCGCTGGTTAATCCGGATGAGAAGTTTGACGGCAAGTATGGTAATGATACCGTAACAGCGATCACATCAGGCGTGCAAAACGGGATTAAATATGAACTGACAGGCTTTATTGAAAGCTACTATAATAACGGACAGGAATTGAATATTATACTAACCGGGGGCGACAGTATTTTTTTTGATACTCTATTGAAAAATAGCATCTTTGCCCCCTATATTAAAAATGAGCCTTATTTGGTTCTTAAAGGATTAAACGCAGCTATACGGAACAATAATGATTAAATATACCAGGCTCTTTATTACATTTTTACTCGCTGCTACTGTATTTGAAGCAAGTGCACAATCAACTGCTACTACAAGCTCACCATATTCGAAATTCGGCTTAGGCCTTCTTGATGATCAAACTTTACCTCAAAATATAGGTATGGGCGGCATCTCTACCGCCACCAACTCAACCGGGGGGTTCAGGAATATCAACCAGCTTAATCCGGCTTCTTATTCTAAAATAGATTTTACCACTATTGATGCAGGTGTATATGGCAATAGTATTACTTTAAGCAAGGACGGATTTCCCGACCAGAGAAATTCAAATTTCAGGCTAAGTCATTTTGAATTCGCCACACCAGTTACCAAACATTCTGCATTAAGTTTCGGACTATTGCCTTACAGCGAATTGGGCTACAGTTATAAACAATCGGTTAAGAATGCGACCCCGGTATCAGCAGCAGATACCAATGTGACCAATTATATTTATTCCGGCCAGGGAGGTTTATCAAAAGCATACCTTGGATATGGGTTTGGGATCGGTAAACACCTGAGTGTAGGAGCTAACCTGAGCTATATATTTGGTAACCTGGAAGAAGATCAATCAACTGAAATTCCTGACTTGTATGGAACGCTAAATTCGCGTATACAACAGAGCAATCACGTAGGTGGGTGGAATTATGATTACGGCGTACAGTATTCATTTGACTTTTCTAATTCGAGGCACCTGGTATTAGGATATTCGGCATCTGCAGGCAATAAGATCAATGTGCAAAATACCTTCATCGTGAGCCAGTACACACGGGACGTGAATGGAAATGAAAATACAGCTGCCGACAGCCTGGTCAATACTACCAACCCTAAAGCTAAAATTCAACTTCCGCAAATCAATCACTTCGGTATCGTATTTCAAAAGGACAATAGCTATGTAATTGGCGCGGATTATACTACAGGTAAATGGTCTGATTTGACAATAGCCGGGGTTAACCAAAACTTGCAAGACAGTAAAAAATTTAACGTTGGCGGCCAGATAACGCCTAATGTCAACTCTCTAAACAATTACCTGGCCCTGATGGACTATCGTCTGGGTTTTATTTATGAGGAAACTTATATCAATGTAAATACCACTGCGGGCAATGTAAACATCAAAAGATATGCAGGTACGTTCGGTATAGGCCTCCCGCTTCCGCATGACCGCGCTTCTTCAGCCTTTTATAAGGTTAACTTTTCGGCAGAAATAGGTAAAGAGGGAACATTGACCAATGGCCTTGTAAAGCAAAACTATATGAACTTTCACTTAAGTTTTACACTGAACGACAAGTGGTTCCAGCGGTATAAATACGACTAAGTTTGTCTATGAAAAGGGCAAAACGGATATCGAATATATTTTTGCCGGTAATGATTGCTGGCATAGCCCTCATAACGGGCTGCGAGAACGATCTTAAAGATATCCAGAAAATATCAGCCAACGAGGTTAGTAAGCCGATAACAAAGTATACGAATGTAGATATCATCTACAGCGATTCAGCCAAAGTAAAGGCGCATATGACCTCGCCTTTGATGATCCAGTACCAGGTGGAAAAGCCTTACACCGAGATGCCCAAAGGGGTAAAAGTTATTTTTTATGATAATTTGATGAAGGAATCGAGCACGATAACTGCCGATTACGGTGTACAGCGCGAAAAAGAAAAACTGATCGAACTCCGCAAAAATGTAGTTGGCACGAATGCGCAGGGTGATACATTTTCATCTGAAGAGCTAATATGGGATGAAGGCACCAAACAAGTACATTCCAGCAAGCTGGTGCATGTGAAACTGGCGGATGGCAGCGTTACGGATGGCGACAGCTTTATAAGCGATGAGAGTTTTAGTCATTGGACAATGAGCCAGGCAAGAGGAAAGATCAACGTTGATAACAAGGAAGTGCCTGCCCAGTAATCTCTTGGATCTACGCTGAAATTGTCCCTGAAAGAGAGCATTTTGACCGACTTTTTTTGCCTTAAAATTTGTGTTTAAAATTTTGTTAAAAGTTGTATCTTGCGCGCTCTTTTGAGTAATTAAAATATATACAGATATATGGGTGTAATGACTTATTTGCGTGAGCGCATGGG
>Ga0105237_10009366_pt1 | contig 10491 bp, 9 predicted proteins | sample KBSC24metaG_FD_81520 | JGI IMG/M metagenome (GOLD analysis project Ga0105237, IMG submission 81520) | Corn rhizosphere microbial communities from Kellogg Biological Station, Michigan, USA - KBS C2-4 metaG | ecosystem: Host-associated > Plants > Roots > Rhizosphere > Soil | place: Michigan, USA... | reverse complement strand
CTCGTGACCGCGCTTGGGTGCGGGATCGGCAAGGACGATTACAACCTCGACAAGCTGCGCTATCACCGCATCATCATCATGACCGACGCGGACGTCGACGGTGCGCACATCCGGACGCTGCTGCTCACGTTCCTCTATCGCCAAATGCCGGACATGATCGAGCGCGGGTATGTGTATATCGCGCAGCCGCCGCTTTACAAGATCAAGGCGGGCAAGGATGAGCGGTATCTGAAGGATGATGTGGAGCTGAACGCGCATATGCTGCGGTTGGCGCTGCAAGGATCGGAGCTGGTGCCTGGAGAGAACGCGGCGGCGATTTCCGGCGATGCGCTCGGGGAGCTGGCGCGGTCGTATCTGCTGTCGCAGAGCGTGATCGATCGGTTGAGCCGGTTGTATGACCCGGCGGCGCTCGAGGCGATCATGGACGGGGTGGCGATCGATCTTTCCAACGAGGCTTCGACGGAGGCTTCGGCGAAGGCGCTGCACGCTGCGTTGCATGATGAGGCTTTGAAGAACGAAGTGCGCGTGGTGCCTGCGTATGACGCGGTTCGGGAACAGCGGTCGCTGCATGTCGAACGTACTCATCACGGGAATGTGCGGGTTTCGGTTATCGACCAGGAGTTCCAGCACACGGCGGATTATCAGCAGCTCGTGGCTACGGCGAATACGTTTACTGGGCTTATTGGGGAAGGGGCGGTTATCAAGCGTGGTGAGCGCAGTATGGCTGTTACCGACTTCAAGAGCGCGATGAAGTGGCTGCTGGCTGATGCAGAACGGAACGTTTCGAAGCAGCGGTATAAGGGGCTGGGCGAGATGAACCCTGGGCAGCTGTGGGAAACGACGATGGATCCGGCGGTGCGGCGGTTGCTGCGTGTGCAGATCGAGGATGCGATTGCTGCGGATGGGATCTTTACTACGCTCATGGGGGATGATGTTGAGCCGCGGCGGGCGTTTATCGAGTCGAATGCGTTGCGGGCGGGGAATATTGACGTTTGAGGCGGTAGGTCGCCAGAGACCGTGAATAACGTGCCGCTGAGGATAAAAAGACCTCACAGCGCTCGCGAAAAGTTAGGTTTTTGCCGTAGCCCGGTCGACCACGCACGTCGACCGGGCTATTTTCATCCATGACGCCACGGACTCCACCGTCCAGTTAGGCTACAAGGCTGCGGCCAAACAGGCCCCTGGGGTTCTTGATTCGGCGCTACGCTCACCGGTGCGGCGGCCGAGGCATCGTCAGCCACCAGCTCATTCTTTCGGCAGCGTCGCACAGATTTGGTCTACGGGCGAATACACTGGATAAAAACACAGTGCTTTGCTATGCTCGCTCGCTACGATCAGAGCACTCAGTGCGGAGCACAGCGTGGCCCACGGGCCAATTGAAGGGAAAACGCTGTGGCCGGTACAACGGACTAGTGAACCGTCGTGCATGTGACCTCGGCTCCTGAGCATGGCGCAATCAAGATCGGAATAGGGTGCATTCGTCGCATTGTCACTGATAGGCTAGGTAGCACGGTCCGCTCCCAGCCTGCTACCATCCCTGCGGGGAACTCAAGGCTCTCGCCTACGGCGATAGCGGGCCGAAGTTGAGATGGGAGAAGCCAGTCCTATGGTGGGATTCGAGTACAAGAAATGGTCGGTGCAGCGGCGTGCAAAGCAACCGCTCTTGGACTTCATTGTTGAGGGCCTGAAGGCCGCCAACTGCACCATCCTCTCGACCAGCGACGCGGCTCACGCACCGTTTCTGATTACCTACGAAACCCCGTTGGGCGAACGTCAAGGTGCGTTGGTTTATGCGTTCTTTGCCAATTCCAAGTTGACGAAGAATCGACCGGTTGACGAGCATCGCTTCCAAATCAAGTATGGCAGTGACGAGCATGCGATCTTGCCAGTTGAGCAAGACCCAACGCGCCTGTTGACCACAATCTTCGTGGGCATCGACCTTGAGAGAAAGATCATGGTCGGTGCAGATCCTGTACTGCATGACGGTACGAAGATGTTTATAAGTCTGGAGTTCAAGCGTTCGCACGCAGAACAAATCGCTCGAGATGGTTGGCATGCCTGGGAACGGGAAAGCGCGCGAGCTAAGAAAGATCCAGTTGAGGTTCTCGTCGGCGTGCAGCAAAAGAACGTCCTTGAGTTCATCCGATTTGAACGAGTCGCGCTGGGTCTCGACGCCGGTCACCGTCAGCTCCTTGCTGAGCGGCTACTGGGCGATCCAAGGCTAACTGTGGCAACAACAGCGCCTCATGCACTGACATCAGAATTGAAAATGTCTGCCAACGCAGTGCTGGATCTGATTCAACAAGCCAATCGCTTAAAGATGGCGGTGCGCGGATGGGTCGCCGAACATCATTTAGAGCACTTCTTGCAACGCGTACCTGGAGTTAAAGACTGCCGCCGCCTCGATGGCGAGGGGGGGCCGGACATTGAACTCCGATTCAGGAACAGCGGGCCCCTCCTAGTCGAATGCAAGAATGTGCTACGAGTAACTGGGAGAGGTGGCGTGCCTCGGGTTGATTTTCAGCGCACTCGAGCGTCCAAGGCTGACCCATGCTCCCGTTACTACCAGCCGACCGACTTTCATGTTCTTGCCGCCTGCTTGCATGCTGTGACCGAAAAGTGGGAGTACCGCTTCGTTTCCACGATGCGCCTGCCGGGGCACCAAAAGTGCCCGGGGCGAATTCAAAACAACCTGCGCGTAGACACGGACTGGTATGAAGACCCTGCCGAAGTGTTTAGCGCCTTGGTGTAAGAATGACGATGACTATGCAGTTTTCGGTTTTAAGCCTGTTCACCGGAGTGGGTGGCTTGGACTATGGCTTCGAAGCGGCTGGCTTCGAAACTCGAGTAGCACTCGAACGCGACCATCAGTGTTGCGAGAGCCTCCGCGCGAGTCGCGACTGGCCGGTCATTGAAGCCGACTTGCTCGAAACGCCCACCAAGGAGATCTTGAAGGTGGGCGGGTTGCGTGCCGGTTCAGTAGACATGCTAATTGGTGGCCCGCCTTGCCAACCATTCTCGAAAAGTGGTTGGTGGAAGTCCGGTGACAGCCTGCGTTTAGATGACCCACGAGCGAGTACTTTGAGCGGTTACCTCAGAGTCCTCGAAGAGGCGCGACCGCGTGCCTTCCTCCTTGAGAACGTTGAGGGACTAGCATTCGGCGGCAAAGACGAAGGTTTGCGGCTGCTCCTCGCCGCTATTAAGCAGATCAACGAGGCAAAAGGTACTAACTACTGTCCGGTAGTAATCACCCTGAATGCCGCGGACTTCGGCGTTCCGCAAACACGCAATCGGGTGTTCGTCATCGGAGCACGAGATGGGAGCGTGTTCGCACCTCCTGTTCCGACTCACCACGACCCCGATGCCGCGTCCCTCTTTGGAGAGACTTGGACGACTGCTTGGGATGCAATCGGCGGAATGAAGGAACCCCAGGATGATAGTCTCCGTCTGACGGGCAAGTGGGCCGACTTACTACCGTCGATTCCGGAGGGGATGAACTACTTATGGCACACCGACCGTATGGGCGGTGAGCCACTGTTCGGATGGCGCCGTAGGTATTGGAATTTCTTGCTTAAGCTGGCCAAGAATCGGCCGGCATGGACTATTCAAGCACAGCCCGGTCCCGCGACTGGCCCTTTCCATTGGAAAAACAGACGCTTGAGCAGCGATGAACTCGCACGGTTGCAGACCTTTCCGAAGGACCTAAAAATAACTGGCAATCGCACTGAGGTTCAGCGTCAAGTTGGCAATGCAGTTCCCAGCTTGCTGGCAGAGGTGCTGGCTCGCGAAATTCGTCGTCAGTTCTTTGACTCTCCTCTGACTGGAGCCCCTGTTCTTAGCGTGAAGCGCCGTGCCCGGTGTCCTGCGGCGGAGCCGGTTGCCGCAGTTCCCGGGAAGTTTCTGAGCTTGGCGGGCACCCATGTTGCCCATCCAGGCACCGGAAAGGGCTATCTGTACGAAGTTGACACCCAGTTTGAGGAAGCCTAGCGGGCTATCTTTTTCAGGTGCTAGTGTATTTGTTCCCGAATGGCATCGCCTCGCGATTTTTCGCCACGAAATCACTCTCTTTTCGGTCTAGCTATCTGTATCTCTAATGCAGCCGGACAGCCCGTCAGACACCTTTACCAAGATAGGCCAGCACACTCGAACGCAAATTCAGTGCGGTCGCGCGAATTAGATACCATTAAAATAAATCGAATCACGCGACCACCGATTTGACAGTTATTTAGACAATAAACATGTCGTCAAAAAAACAAATTCACAATCCGATCAAAGAACAGATCGATTATGCAATTTATTTCGTCGCTGGAAAATATCTACTAACCTCATGCATTTCACACATTAGACATCGGCTTATGTTCTGACGCGTGGCGTAGGTTTAATTGCAATTCTACTTGCTATTTCCTGATATATGTTTGCCTGAACTGTATCTGCGATCTCGAACGTAACCGCTATGCCGTAAGGAATCTTTCCGCCCAACCCCCCACCTTGAGTTCTGCATTCGACACGAAGCCGAAGGGCGTCCCCGTCAATCACTGGCACCGCATCCTCTCCTTCGAAGATCTCATGTACGACTGTACCGCGCCGAGATACATCACCCGGCGGCTGCCTCGATGTAACTCGCTGTGCTCCAATCGGGAATCCATCCTTATCTGCGGGAACTACGTCCAGCAGTGCTGCACGATAGTTTTGCTCCCCGGGTCGAATTGGGCTCATCCAAGCTAAAGTTACAGTCAGGCGGCGAATCGCCTTGATACTAGAAATTGACGGCGGCAATGGGAATGAAAAGATCTCTGCCTTATCTACCGCGAGTTCGCCGACCCCCAATAGCGTCACCCGGTGTTCCGTACAATTTAAAACGCGCGAGAAGTCAACCAAACCGTAACCCATAAAGCGCGTCACATTGGTTCGTCTACTTTTCCATTTTTTACCTTCCCGAGGCTTAATTATCGACTCCAGATAATTTCCGGCATCACCCCATTGCGCGGAGTGAACAACAAGCGCCTTCACCAAACATGGCACTTGTTTTTTATTAACCGAAAATCCGGAATTTGAATCGATAATTTTCTCAAGATTATCGTATATTTGCACTGCGGCTCGTGTGACCAGTGCTGCCGAGTTGCTTGTCCCGATCGCTCGCGTCGTAGACGTAGTCGATTTTACTCCGGCAACCTCTTGTCCAAAATATTTCCCAGCCGCCCCAGGATACAAATGGAGTCCGGCGGCGCCATTTCCATAGGCCAGCAAGGCTCTTCCACCAGAGTGCAAAATATCAGGTTTTACAGAACGCTTATACCCCAACCCTATTCCGTTTATGACACTAGGGAATCCATCCGAGTCATACGGGTCGACCAAAAAATTGTTATTTAATTTATCAGCCGCATCCGAATGACTAGCGCCGACCGTGATTGCATTGACAGCCTCAGCCGGAGAAAAAATAGTCCTTAAACTTGCACCGCACTCTAGCGCCTCTATGACCGCTGCACGGCGAGCACTCAACGACATATTTTTAAACGACGCCGGCGTTGAAAATCCATTAAGCGCGACCGGGATCGAAATGTTTCCGGCACTAACAACAAATAAAAAACCGAACTCCCACGACATATAATCAATCAATCTCGCCCAAGCCGATACACTACCGACAAAGGGACGATTGACATCACCGAGTGACAAATTGATTATAAATATCTCACTCACATCCTTGGATGATCTATTGGCGATATTAACCAACCCCTCATAAATCAATCCTATAATTAGCTTATCCTTGTTTGTTGACTCAACCGATGACTCGGCAGTACCCGACAACAAGCAGTGCACATACAATTTACGTGTTAATGCACCCTGCTTCAGCGGAAGATCTCCATGCAAAATCAGCGAAGCCATAGCAGTACCATGGCTTCTAGTATTTACAGGAGAAATTTTCTGCAGCGCCTCTGGATCATTAACAATCAGCCGATCTTTCAAAAGATCGTGCTCCTGGATGGGAACGCCGTCAAAAAGTGCCGCAACAGGGGGGCGAAGCTGCTTCTTCGCTTGGCTTGGCAATTTATCACCTTGCTCGTAGTCGCTATCCTCCAACGGGATAGAACTCATCGATTGGGGTCGAATATAACCAATTTCATCGATATTTAGCAACGCAGACTCAAAGCTCTGCAACCTGTAGACCTCACTCTTTGAAATAGAGATCAGCACTGCGTGATACCGAATTTCCGGTATTGTTACCGAGTCAAGAATTTCAGCGCTGGCATCAAGCAATGCTTTAGATAGCTTATTTTTGACATCATTGTCCTTATTATTTTCGCCAAAAAATATTGCCTCTACCTCCAAATGAAGATGCGTGACATCTTCACTTATGCCTTCGGAAAGATATCGTTGCGTGTCCGCGGGAAGTCGATCTTTCGGTCCCCAGCGGCGTATATCCTTCAAGTGAGAAAACACCTCCTTCCAATCACCATAACCCGTTGGAAGTTTTCCTTCAACATACTTTCCCCAAAGCGTAACAAGATCATTCAGAGATTTCTGATCCGGACACGTAAGATACATTCGTCCTTCGAGATGGTCTTTTGGAGATCGAGGGTCCCGGAAGTCTTCGTCCGCCACCAACTCAACGTCATCTTCACCAACCCACGACAACCCAATTTTCTCAACCGCCCTTTTGAAGTTCGGCTTAGGTTGAGCCAATTCGAACACGATAGTTTTATCTGGATAAATTCCACCTGAATCATCCGTTATTTTATTATCCGATCCAGATTTCGATAAATTATCTCGCATACGATCAAATCTATCACCCAAGCGATCTCTCTGCCTAGATGGGCTTGGCGTCGATATGCCGAAATATTTCGAACTCCCCTTCTCACGCAGAGTTTGCGTCACCTTCGGCAGCACCAGTAACGGAAGATTGCTCATTTTTCTCAGAATTTATCTTTATTTTAAATCTTTGGTCCAAAGAATCCAATCGAGTTCCAACAATCTCTCTCAATGATCTCGATTTTCCCCGTACAATCCAGACTCGCTTAACATCCAAAAAAAACTGCTCGATGTCCGCGTAACTCATCCCGGACAGACGATTGAGTAAAATTTCACGTATACCTTCAAGTTGCTCGCCGTTCCTTGACTCGAAATCTACTATGAGACGCTCGAGTTCATTCAGACTAGGCGGCAATAACTCCAAGCGAAGCTGAAACCTGCGCCACGCAGCTCGATCAATCAATTCACTGTGATTTGTGGCGGCAATAATAATATTATGCGTCGGCAGATCGTCAATTTGCAGTAACAGCGCGCTTACCACCCGCTTAATCTCGCCGGTTTCATGTACATCGCCACGCTCTTTACCAAGGGTATCGAATTCATCAAAAAATAGCACGCATGGCCGAGATCGTACAAATTCAAATACTTTTCTTAATCGAGCAGAGGTTTCCCCCAAGAAACTTCCGAAAATAGATTCATATTTTATTACATACATTGGAAGACCCAGCTCGAAAGCCACGGCTCGAGCCAAACTAGTCTTTCCGTTTCCCGGCGGCCCCGACAGCACGATACGATTTCGAGGCTCAACTGCGTGATTGCGCAACAGCTCCGAATTAAGTTGTTCTGTAATAAGCTCTCGACAACTTTCTCGAACAAACGCATCTAAAAAGAGATTATCTAGTCCGTCTGTAGGATGCAGCTCATGCAGCAGCTCGGATAGATCGGATGAATTTGAATTAAATTTCAATTCAGCCTGTGCAGCCGCAACATCATCAAAACGAGACAAAGGAGTCTTACTCATTTTCTTTCGAGTAGACTCATAAATATCGAATATCTTTTTTGCGAGTAGATGATGATTCTTTGCCCGCTCCTCGGCAACTAGTGCCTCAACCGTACCTCTTATGATTTTTTGGTCGCCTAATGCACTGGCTCTAACCAAATTTACAATCAAATCGCTTCGAGCCATTTTAACAATGCAAATGAATTATTGGCGAAAATCTTTCGACATTAAATTCCGATAGGTGAACCATTCCATGCATTCCAGTTTTTGTGGTCGCAAACACGGAAAATCCACCTCGAGGTAAGCTTAGTCTGAATCGCCCTTCGGATGTAGTGATACTGGCTATATCCTGGACCTGCCCTTCATCGGCCTGGACTGTAACATATGCACCAGCAACTGGTTTACCGGCTTCGTCAAGAACGCGACCTTGCACTATATTCCGGTTCATGATCCACTCCTTAGAGTTAGCTTGTACATCCTCGAATAAAACCCATCACTTCTTCAGTAATTCTTACTCCAGAATTTCCGATGTGAGCCTTCCCAGCCCCATATGCGTGAATTCCGACGACAATTGGATCAAGTCCTTGCTCTTCATATAACCAAATTGGTGAACCACTTTGACCGCCTTCCGTATCTATGTCATAGTAAATTCTCGTAGGCGAGAGGCTATTCACTCTATTTTCATGGTGCATTTGAATTTCACCTGCTCTACTTCCCGGATATCCCGATATATTCAGCAGACGGTTCGTCAAATAGGCATCCGAGTATGATGACGACGAGAAGAAGCCATGCTTGTCTCCGATATCATCATCCAAAATAATCGCACCATAGTCGTGATTTTCATCCTCGCGAGAGATCCAGTGGTCGCACGCCTTAAAACTGGTCGATACGTACACCGGCGCAGACGAGTCACTTCCTCTTCCCGGGCTAACAGCGATGGACTGCGCCCAGCCGCCCAACGAGTCCTTGCTATACACACAGTGTCCCGCTGTCATTACCAATCTCGGGCCAGCGATCCATCCCGTTCCGACATAACACGAACCATCTACCCCTGTAATTTCCAGAGCGCAAACCATTCGCCACGGCGAGGCAAGCGGATTTGAAACTTCTGCTCGGCGATCTTTCATCGAGAGCAAAGTTTGCCCGAAGCCCGCCCGCTGAACGAGAGGCTCACTAAGGACTCCGCGAACGATCAAACCGTCATCTTGTTGATGATTATGCGAGGGCAGAGTTCCTTTCTCGCCCACAATTGCAACTTTTCGTTGCACTCTTTGCATTTCAGCGACTGGATCGTGATTGCTGACAATTTTTGATGTCATATTTTTATAAACCTATTAGCGTGTGTTCCTGAAGTTGCGAGGGGACTATGAACAGTTCTCGGATTACATACGCCTTTCTGTTCCCTCTCGCCCAATAGGGGTAACTCTTCGACCATGACGTTGGCCCGAGAGCTAGTTGACCCTGCTACCGGTCTCGGTGGCAACTTGTACAAGCAACAACCGACGGTCCTTCATAACACACATTCATATTCTCAGCCACCATATCTGAAAACCCGACCTCTTACGCAGGACGCCGGCCTCACTGCCAGTTGGCGCGACGCGCTATGCAGACCTATTGCCCGCCGAGATTCGGCTGCAAATACGGTAGCGCTCGGAGAAATAGGGCGGCCTCGACCAACCGTTCGCGCGAACAGGTTCCGCACGGCACAACGCCATCCTTGTGGCTTGTCAGGGTTTGGAAAGAATCCGGCGCGACCGGTATCCGTAACGTGTCGGTCTACGACTGACTATGCACAGCGCGTCATGACCTTTGTGAACAAAGGCGATAACCTACTCCAGTAGCGTTACCGGCTACGAACAGCGATGGTCCGATTGGTACCTGTGAAGAAGTGAACGAAGGTGATCCATGCTGCTGCCTCATGTGCGAGAGAGTTGCCAAGATTGTATGTGGTGCGCAAAATCGCGCCAGTAGACCAGGCGGACGATAGGTAGTTCTATAAGTAGCGATATGGTGAAAACTCAAGAAGCTATGCCGATCGGCTATCCCTCGAATTTTCCATATTTCGAGATGCCCAGTTAGGTAGACTCAAACAGCGTCACCGCAAAAAGCGCGGGCCGCATGGGCTGCCACCCATACGACCCGCTGACCACAACCAACTCATCCTAGGAGTCGGAAATGGCTAAGGCCAATCATAAGTCACGTAGCCCCGTAACGGAACGCTTCGTCACCGTCCAAGAGTCAGCACGTCATCATTCCTTGTCTAGGGTCCTCCGTGCCATCAGAGCGCACCGAAAACTGAACACGACGTACTTCCCGTGGATCAAATTGGCTGGAGTATGGCTTGAGGACGCGGGATTCGAGGCCGGAGAACGCGCTCGGATTACTGTCGAGGACAAGCGGCTCATCATCACGCCGATCTGATCAGCGTATTGTCGACGGTGGGCGTCGCAAGTCACTATCCGTCTGGAAGCTCGGTACCCGATGCTCCATACCGTTAGTAACTGTGACAAGCGACGATCGTTCTGAAACTGCAGCGGGCCGGTCACTCAGGTTCCCTGCCGTGTAGCTATTCGGCACGAGGTGTGATCTACGCCGGGCACACCACACATTTCCTTCGCGCCAATGCAAAAACCCCCGCCTTTCGGGCGGGGGTTCTTGGCTTAGGGAGCCTGACGATTACCTACTTTCACACGGGAATCCGCACTATCATCGGCGTAGAGTCGTTTCACGGTCCTGTTCGGGAT
>Ga0105237_10009365_pt1 | contig 10491 bp, 14 predicted proteins | sample KBSC24metaG_FD_81520 | JGI IMG/M metagenome (GOLD analysis project Ga0105237, IMG submission 81520) | Corn rhizosphere microbial communities from Kellogg Biological Station, Michigan, USA - KBS C2-4 metaG | ecosystem: Host-associated > Plants > Roots > Rhizosphere > Soil | place: Michigan, USA... | reverse complement strand
GATTGCGGGAGCTTTCGCCGTCGACGCCAAAAAATAACCGCGGTCATCGCTATGCCTCCCACCACCAGCGCGACTCCGATGCCAATGCCGACACGGGCTCCTATAGTAAGCGAGCTTCCTTCGCTTCCGCTAGAATCAGGTGGAGAGGGATTGTCTCTTGGATCAGGTGGAGTGTAATTCTGGATTGATGGGTTAAAAATCTGGCGGATTTCAGGGGAGTCCCAGCCAAATATCGGCTCTGTATGTTCTCGGTTCCAACTATCCACGACGGCTGGTGGACTGTAGTTGGAAGGTTGATAGGTATCGGTCCACTAACCACCAGAATGAGTTTGATTGGGGAACCGCATGATATGATGAATGGACTTGGTTATGGGAGGTTGAATGGGAAGTTCGTACCTTGAGTTCTTTGAGATCATAGATCCGGAAAGGGCTTGGCTCGCAATAGATTTGCTCATCGTTATGTTCAGCATCGACAACACCACCAACACCAATGCCACCAACAGTGACTAGGCTAGATCCAACTATTTCACATCCATGGCCTCCGAGTGGCCGTCGGGCAGTCGCACCTCCAAGTTTGAACCACCGGAAAGCAGGGATGGTGAGAACCCATACATCATCATCCATAGTATCGTATGGTCTTTGCGATCGTCTGACCCCGTACAGGTAGACTTCGGACGAAGTGTTTGAGGACGCGGAGGCTGAGCAAAGATCCATGTAGAGGTCAGGAAACTCTGCCACTTCGCTGGAAGTGGTCTGGGTCAGCCACTTGTCCCTGTCTATGTCGTAAATATTCATGGTCAATGCATTTGGTTTCTGACCCACGTTAGTCAGATTATCTGACCGCTTCTCCAATCATGAGGTTTGGGCCGTAGACTGGCTTACCACATAGGTTCGAGGTTCGGACCCAGCATCGTTGAAGATGTTCTCAACGAAATCCTCATCCTTTGGACCGAGGCTTGCAGGCATAGAAATCAAAATCCCAGACCCCGTTGTGGGGATGTGATAGCAAAATCCGCCTTTTCTACGTCGAGGAGTCGACGTTTGCTCTGCTAAGTCGCTAATATTTCTATTTCTGATACTACTATTGCCGTCGGAAAATAGAATCATCGAGTCAGATATCATTCCCTGAGGCCATGGAGGATAATCATAATTTTCCTGCTGGTGTTGCTTGGTAGTAGCACCACCGAGCATAAAATGAATACCTGACGATGATGCAGAACAGAATGCGCTGTGGGATGTTCGGTCAAAGTCGTCGCCTATCGTGCTAACAGACTCCCAAGTTCGGTCCATGATATCAAAGCTCCAAATGGCACGCTTTCGAGGGAAAGGCAGTTGACTGGTATAGTTCAATTGTGGATCACTGGCATTGCTTCCACCACCGAAAAATCCCCCGGTCTCATATATTTTTGTCCCTGCAGCGTCAGACCACAGCACCTGGTTGCTTGGCCACGGTACGTCGATCGTTCTTTCAAAGGCAGTGAGCTCGGGGATGCTACTCAGTCTGAAATCCTCAGATATCTTAGAAGCGTTGAAGTCGCTACTGAGGTCGAGGGCCCAAAGATAGGGACCTGTAATGATATTTCAGCTGAAGCTTCCCCCCGTTCTCGGTAAATTGCAACAGATCGACCTACTATTTCCACGAGTCATGTTCTGACCGTCGATTCCCCATGTAACCCTAACCCAGCACCACCCATAACTGTAGTAGATTGTGGTTCCGACAAGGACACCTGCATCAAAACTTAGCATTGGCCTGTGAGCGTCGTCAAATATTTCCGTGACATACTGCTCGTGGTCCACCCTGAGCACCATTTATCGTAATCGCCGCTTTCGAGAGCTATTGCCCCATACAGATATGTGAGAGCCAGAAAGCAACAAGAAGTAAACATTCTTGCCATCCGCTCTAGAAAACCAGAGCCGCAATGTTACCCAAAACCAAGCATCAGCATCTGTAAATGCGGATGGATGCAACTGGCACAGAAGAGGGTGTTCATCATGATATGTTCCGGCACAAACTCCGTGGTCGTTGCACTAGCTCCGCAATGCCCATGATAGCAAGTCGACTTGGGTTGGTTTTACGTATTAGCAACCTCTACGTGATATGTGGAAGTATTGGTATCGTGAAGTGCACTGGCTTCAAGGCAGCCCAGCCTAGAAAAAACACGAGATGTGACGAATGTGGCTTGAAATACCTCTTGGCTCAGCCTGATTGTGCATAATAGTTATGTCTTCGGCCCTGCGTATGTGTGAACGGTATGCCATTGATCATTGTATTGCGCGTCTTGTCTTTCAATTTAAAATCGTGCTTTATGAATTGCAACTGAAAGGGCGATGGTATTTTGTTGAAGTACGGAGTTCAGTCGAGGTTTACCTGTCCGTCAAAACAATGGAGAAGCCAAGGGTTTGATCAACGATGCCAACATCGAGCCAAGGAGCCATGTCTGGTTTTGTCTTTCACTACCGACCAGAAGGTGGGCTCGTCGGGAGGGGCGAGGGTGTTAGTATGCCTAGTTTGTCGTACCAAGCCAATTGATCTCCATCCTCGAGGCGGCGCTCAATTCTACTGGCAGCGTCAAGGACGAGGACAGACCTCGTAAGCGAACACTCGCTAACTTCAGGAATAAACCAGCTGATGGGCACAGGATAAGCGAAGGCCCTGTGGCTACAGTTAACCGGTTAGGTTTTAGCGCTGAGTGTTTTAGTCCAGTTCCAAGAAGAAATGATTGCAGAATGAACCTGTTACAGATAGACAAAAGGACAGCCACATGAGCATCCAGCGAACCCTTGTCACGCGACTGAAGGGAGAGGACCATGGTGAAATTGAACAGCGCTGGGGACCTTTTGTCTGTCCCATATCGAGGCCCTATCTAGATGTTTACATTTTCGGAGGAGTCTTTTCCTCGTCCCCTTCCTCTCGAGAAGGAAGCGTTGATCTGTCTCGCCAAGGAAGGTATCACACACACATGGAGACGCAAGCGCCATGTCTCAAGAGGTCGGATATTTCTGAATGTGTTTGACTGCTTGCTATTTACAGCTAAAGACTGTCTAGCGATAACAACACGTCGAGGTCGTGAGATGAGACCCAATCGCCAGTGTAGTCGGACTTGAGTTTTGCTTCGACTTCTTGATTGGTTAGACAGCAATCTTGTAGGTCACTTCCAGATGGTGGTAGTGCGCCACCGTATCGGAGTCTGACGGAGACGTTTAGTTCCGACAGCGGAGAGATGGCACAACTTCTGTCAGCAGCTTGCTATACGAAACGAGCGCACGGAGAAGATAGGTCTGGTGGGAGATAACTGCCCTCATCTTGTTGGTACAATAGGCCCTTTTTCCGTTAGGCCACACAGTGCGGTGTATCCATTGGGTAACATAAAAAGCCATCAGCACCAATGAGCGCCTTTTCGCTTCAATGTTGATGTCACCCAAACCCTGGCACGCCTCTGTTCTTCTTGTTAAACTCTGTGTGCTTTATCAGACGTTTCAATATGAAGCTAGAGTCGATTAGTTAACGCTATTATGGCCTACATCCTGACCTCTAGCTACCGCACCTACACTTTGCCAACCGAGTTCTCTCCGCATCCTGAAAGATGAGACGTGAGGCAATATCGCCGTCATGAGTGAGAATGATGCACCTCAGCCTCGCCTGAGAAAAGCTTGTGAATCATGCAGGTCTGTTGATCAAAATATTGCGATGCTCTGTCATGTATTGTTGAAACGTGGAATAGGAAAAAGAAAGCGAAATGTCCTGGACAGAAACCAACTTGTTCGACATGCTCACGTCTTGGGCAAAGATGTACATACGGAATGGTTGAAGCTGGCCATCGGATACAAAAGTCTAGTAACGCCCACGATGTCACGGTAGCCGCACTCCTGGCTGTGCATATACCAAATATAAATACTGACACATTTGCGATCTAGGACAGAAACACCTCTCAAGAGAGCGTTCGTCGACTGGAGGCCCGAGTGGATCTTATGATGGATACCATCAAGTAAACCTCCATATCAATGTATGGTCTAGAGACTAATTGGTTAGTGCTCTGGTCAGAAGGTCGGATCAACCAGCCATCCACAACCTCCATTCCCAAGCATCCCTACCCGACATATCTCCGAATGACTCGCGCCCATCATACGGCGGCGATGGCAGCTTACACTTAGTTGGAGAAAGGTATGCTTTGTTTCTCTAAGTCCGGACATAAACGCAAGACAGACTCGAACCTCCAGATGCAGTACTCCAAGCTCTCGTGGATGTCTACACGCGGAAATTCCATAACCAACCACTTTCAATTTTCGATATAACAACATTGCCTTCACAAGTAATGCAATTTCCTCCAATGCTTCGATACAGCTTCCTGGCTTTTGACTATACTTTTTTCGATGATGCCTTATTCTCCCAGGACAGAGCTCAAGCCGTAGAATATTACAAATCTTCGGCCAGTAAACTCCTGTTCCCACAGACGGCCTACCCCACAGTATCACTGGACGTCATGAGAACCTTCTGTCTGGTTAGTCTGAACGAGATTGAAGGTTGGTAAACGCTCGTCAATTAGTTGCATTCATCTGGCTGACCTACTGTGGAGACGGAATGATGGGCAGAGCATTTATGGCCGTTGGAATAGGCGCTCGAATGATCAATTGCACAAATCTACCTTCCTCCCATGTGAGCGACTCCAGGTCTGAAGACTTCTCCAGATGCGCCTGGAGCTTATTCATGCTGGATAAATTCCATGGTAGCAGCTTCCGAACTTCGCCAGCCTTTCCAAACAACATAATGCCACCTACAGCGCCATACCCATCGGCGCCACCACCCCAGGCACCGAGCGGTCCGTTGTCGGGAACAGAGATATCCGGCAGAAGAAATTCCCTAACTCCGGACCTGGATGATAATGGAATAGATTTCTATTGTCTACGATTAACCGCCATATGGGCCTCTGTTATGGCATATCTTAAGACGATCAAACATGGGAATGTAGAGGAAGAGCCTTGGACGATTAACTCGGCTTATCAACATATTGCTTCTGATATGTTCCAACTTGAGACTTCCTACCCGAGTATTCATCGGTTCAAAGCAGTCAGATTCTATGATCGGTCCTCGTCGGAGCTAGAGGAGCATCGCGATTATTGGGCCCCGTGGATCTCCTCACAGATTGTTTACCATTCTGTGAGGGCAGTGGTCAATCATCCATTTCTTCACCTAAGGAGAGTCAACGACCGGCAAAGACTTCGTTCACCATCATTTCTACAACATGCAACAGACCAGGCAATCTTACATTCGTCGTGGATTGCACGAATCCTGCAGCTGTTCATGGAGAAAAAGTTCTTACTTTTTGATCCATTTATAAGGATTTCTTGCGTCCGTGGCTGCCACAATTCATCTTTCCTCAGGTTTTCCTGGGACCCTGAATTGGTAACAGCAGCATCAGAGCATTTTAAGGGCTGTAAAACATTTCTTAAGATGCAGGCGACTCAACATCTTCACCTTCGTTACGTGGTTAGCGCCCCCCTGCAAAAGTGACCAGTCAGATTTGGAAACTAACTGTACCATGCATGCTAGGTTTCGAAGTTATCAAAGCTTTCGGATGATTTTCCAAGTCAAAGTCATCGAGTTGATACATCCTCATCACCAAGGGTGGACTCGTCATTACTGTGGGATCTTCTTGATTATGCAGCAGCAGCATCATCCCCAGTCAATACCCCCGTCGGAAACCCAGATGCTATTGAACTGGACATCAACACCCAATTCCTTTCTCCTTTGACATCTGCAACACCTCGTCCTGCAGAGTCCGCAATTCCGCAAGGAGAGTACACCCAAGAGCACCAAATGCTACACACCTGGGAAGATTCAGTGTTTGAATTCGATCCATTCGACTTTCCTGATTTTCAAGATGTCACTGCGACGAACTTGACGAAGGGATTTTGGTAGCTGATGGAGTAAGACAACTGTTCAATGCTCACAATGGGCGCACGAACGCGGAAATTGAGGGCGAAAGTCCGTGATTTGAAGTATGCTCCTTTTAAGACTCATCATTCCTGGTTCTCCCCATTGGCAGATTTCATTATTGCAACTGTCTTCGTTTATCTCCCGGAAGCTATGGGGAAGTATTCGACCTGCGCATCGAAGGTCGGAGCCTGCTTGCACTCCTCGGAGCAACTCCGGCTACCTCTCCGGGAGAGCTACGGGAACTCCCAAAGTTCAGGAATCCACACGGACCGTCCAACTCCGTGTCATAGAACAATTCATGAGGCCAACAGAATCTCCATCCAATGTTTGAATGAAACCTCAACTTTCATACCTCACAGAATTATCTCGTACTTCCTCGAACTGAGAAAAGAATTGAGCCATTGATATAAAGCTCTTCCAACAAGCAAACGCCATTTTATCCAGAGGAATGTCTTCGGTCCCATGTCAGAAGGATGCTCAAGTACTAGTTGTTGGCGCTGGTGTTTTCGGCCTCACCCTAGCGCTTGAATTGAAGCGCCGTGGCTATAAATATGTCACAGTCTTAGATCGCTACCTACCACCGGTCCCTGATGGATCTAGTGTCGATATTTCGAGGGTTGTTCGGCCGGATTACGCGGATCAATTCTACGCAGATATGGCGGTAGACGCTATAAAAGGCTGGGAGACGGAATTCTCAGCATATTTCCACCGCAGCGGCTTGCTGTCTTTGTCTGAAACCCAAAAACATCCATATATCCAACAAGCTTGCGAGAGTCTACGCAATCTAGGCCTGTCAGTTTCAGAATGCTCAGGGCAAGTGGCAAGGGAAAGATTTCCTATGATCCATGGTGATATTTCACACATGGTAGGATACAACAACACCGGTTGCGGCTGGGCGGATGCGGAGCAAAGCATTCTTTACCTGGCTCGACAATGCAGTGAAGCCGGTGTTTCGTTCTTGAGTGGCCGCCACGGAACTGTTACCTCCTTATTGACATCTGGGAAAAGAGTCGCTGGTGTTCGGACTAGAGCTGGAGCTTCAATACTAGGCGATGTAACCATCATTGCCACGGGAGCATGGACACCACATTTACTAAACATGAGCCGAAGCTCAGTCTCAACAGGTCAGCCCGTAGGGTTCCTACAATTGACCGCTGAGGAGGCCGAGGAGATGAGAGACTGTCCCATAATCATCAACCTAAGTACCGGCTGGTTTTGCTTTCCCCCAACACCAGGCACAAACATCCTCAAAATGGCACGACATGGTTATGGGTATGAGACCACGATAACACAGGCATCAAACACGAGTCCGACCATTCAGACGGACTCTAGTTCTGCCCCATCACTCAATCACAACAACGCCGCGTCAGGCTTCATCCCATCTGACGCCGAGCAAGCACTCCGTCATGGCCTAGGACAATTCTTCCCCCGATTCCGCGACCGAGATTTCCTACGTCGGCGGTTGTGCTGGTACACCGACACACCGAAAGGCGACTTCATTGTGGACTACCACCCCGAATACGAGAATCTATTCATGGCATGTGGTGGCAGTGGACAGTAAGGCTTTGCCCCCATTTTTTACTCCTCCAGCCCCAACGGCAACCCCTCATACTGACATTCATACACAGCGCCTTCAAATTTCTACCTGTGCTAGGAAAGTACACCGCAGACTCGTTCGAGCTGAAGGCTCCAGAGCGCCAGAGGAGTAAATGGGCATGGAAGCCCACCTCCGTCCCGATCTCGAAAGGCGACGGAAGCCGCGGCGGCCCCCCACGCCGGGTGCTTTCCAAGGAGGAGCAGAGCAGACTTTGATATGAAGTACACATGTGACATCCCTATGATGAATTTTAGGTGTCTTGGTGAAAGACTAGGAAAATATCAAATATGAGTATTCCCAAGGCCGAAGCATCCATAAATGTAAAAACTTCCTTAAGCCTTAGGGGGACGTTTCAGCAGTCTTTTAAAAGATAAATAGCCTTCCATTTCTATCACACATCAAAATCCAATGGGGAGTTCTAGTTATGTGCCCCTCACTGCCTGTATACCATACCTAAGCATTAGGCGCGTGCACCCACAGCAAGCGCCGGAACCAACCCCGGAATCCATCGCCTCCGTGCCAACTCCGCAGCGCCAAGGTCCCCAAATATCGCGCACGATATATATCTTTTCTCCTCAAAAAGACCCAAAATTTTCCCCCGACGGGAGGATGGCCGAGGTAATTTGCTCTCCATATTACCTTTTGTCTCCCGAATGTGTGTTCTGACAAGTGATAAATAGTGGTTTAAGGCGGCAGATTTAAGTCATATCCCTCATTGATGAGACAATTCTCTGCTTTCCGAAAGGAAGCGTGGGTTCGAACCCCACTCCTCTCAAGATTGTTTTTTGTTTTTGTTTTTGTTATTTTTTCTCTTTGCCTTCTAGTTCGGTGGGTGTGTGAGGGGGCCAATGATATATAGTAGGGGAAAATTGATCCCGAGGGATGTTCGTTACTACAGAAGTGACAATTAAATTTGTTGGCATTGTATCTCCTCCTAAATATCAAACCCTAGTAATCGATGGAGGAGGGACACCACCCATCGTCCAGAAGTAATTCATTATCGTTTATTATCATTTATTGTCATTCATGGCCATCACCTGCAAATAATGACAGCCTCGCCGATTTCGCGACTCTTTAGCCTCTCCATTAGTTCTTTCTCACTGATTTCCAACTCGGTGCATATCTCGTCGAAGCAATGCGTGCCATCTAGGAACTCTATCAAGCGCGAGTTCATGAACTGAAAATCCCCACCTGTTGTTACTTTTCCTTTCCCGTTTGATTTGTCGCCGTTGTGATGATGGGTGCTCTTCTTTCGACGGCTGAGTAAAGGAGCTTCGGAAAAGTGCCTCTCACTCGACATACTGCGTGTAAGGAGTTGGCCATTGTCTTGATCATCAAAGCCTCCACCATGGCTGTGGATCGCCCCCATTGCGCCTTTATGAGTCCTGATGGCGTAGCGGTGAACTCTGTACAGAAAACCTTTGATGACGCCGAATGTGATGAAACGACGCATATCAATGTTGGCGAGCATGTTTGCATTTCGGCCATACCATTCACGCACGGTCAAGCCTTGTCTCAGGCATGCGAACAACTGCACGATGCCCACGCCATCAATCGGATCGCCCTTACCGGTCAAGGGCCAGATCTCATCATCCTGGAGCCCAAGGGTGGTGGTGGTCAAACCGCTTGTCCTCCGTTCAGACACGCTGCCGTCGAGGATGGCTTCTTCTTGTCCGCCTGGCGCGAATGCTAGGTTCACGTACCTTGCGCATTCCTTCTGCATCTCTATATCTTTGGCAATCATGTGTGCGAATTCCGCGGTCACGGCATAAATGTTGTTGAAGCTGAAGATGTCAAGTAGTATAACACAGCCGTAGTACAGGAAGTGCTTGATACATTTCTTGGTGAGCTTGAGATCAGCGTCAGCCAGTATGGCGATGCGCTTAACACTGTTAATTCCGTTAATAAAAGGGATGATCCGTAGCATGGTCAGGTCCCAATTCTCATCGACCATGGTTTCGATGCGCACGGTGAAGAGGGGTACATGCCAGGGTTTGACGCTTGCCGGGTTTGGTAGGGTGGGAAATAGTTTGATGTTCAAAGTATTGAGTTCATCGATGGGGATCATGCATTCACAGTAGTTGTTCAGGTCCTCCATCAACATCTCACACAAGCTGTAAATCTTCCCGGTGTTTGGAGCGGAGTCATCGTCGGAGAGAAAGTGGGATTGCTCTTCAAGGCTGCACATCAAGTGGGCGAGCTTTTTGACCACCGACTTGTAGGATGGGACATCGATGGTAGAAGGATCGCCCAGGACGAGGGCGAAGTTGAAGATGAACTCATTGCGCGGATAATGGGACGAAGTCAAGCAAATGGGATATGATAGTACAAGTGTGGAAGGCGTGTTCTGAGTCAACTGAGGTGGGGACAGTGAGATGAGGTTGCCACAGAGTGATTGACGAGGAATTAGGAACTGAGCAACGGTAGAGAAGTTGAGCAGCGCATTCGAGCTCAGGTTACCCTGTGAGCCATTTGGAGGGACTTCCGATCCCGTTAGGATCGAGCCTTCGGGTACTTGGTGGACAACCTTTCGACCTGGGTTGAAACAGCTATCAGTCTAATGAAGAGGCAATTGGGCAAGCATTTTATGCATAGGAGCTGTTTATCGAACCTTGATGAGGATCAAACTTGCTGTAGAAAATGGCCTTGATGGACATGATCAAGATTTGGGGTTTGGAGGTTGGAGGTCTCAGGCACGAGTTGGAATGAGGGGTTGAGATAGACAGACGCGTTTCGCGTTTTTAGAGTCTTGGCGCCAATATCTTGTGGGCGTGAGTCCCTACCTATGTAGGTACCTAATGGAGTACCTTATCCTTTATAACTGCCGCTACTCAACTACCATATATCTATCTCAACGATATAAGCGGGATATCGTGGATGACTGTCGACCTATCTTCCGGACAGAATTGGAGCGAAACATAGCTCTAGATATGATCTACCAATATGATGACCGATTCTC
>Ga0105237_10009362_pt1 | contig 10492 bp, 10 predicted proteins | sample KBSC24metaG_FD_81520 | JGI IMG/M metagenome (GOLD analysis project Ga0105237, IMG submission 81520) | Corn rhizosphere microbial communities from Kellogg Biological Station, Michigan, USA - KBS C2-4 metaG | ecosystem: Host-associated > Plants > Roots > Rhizosphere > Soil | place: Michigan, USA... | reverse complement strand
CTGAGCCGGCACGTAGGCGCGTGACAGCATGTAGCCGTGCTGCCGGTAGTGAGCCGTGATGAGCCGGGCGACGTCATTGAGCTCCGCCAGCGTCAGCTTCTGGCCGCGGTACTCATGGATCAGGGCTTCGAGCTGCTCGGGTGGAAAAGCATGCGCGCCCGTGATTCGCCAGTGCCTCACCACTACTGACTGGGACGCCGGACCGCTCATGGCGGGACGTTCTTCCTGTGGAGGAAGCGCCGCCTCGGGATTCGGGGCGGGCGCGGGCGGAGGCGGGCGAATACCCTCCAGTATCCGGCCGGCATCGGGACGCGCTTGCGCGCGAAGCGGTTGCGGGCAGATCAACAGCATACACAACAGACACACGGCAAAAAGCGTGAGCCCGGAGCGACCTGAAAACCATCCCGCACGCGCCCAGCAGCTGCGCGCGCGAATCAAATACGTCAGCATGAATATTACGTATTCCTCGCAACCCGCCGAAGACTCGATGCGCTTGTCGCCGGTCCGGGCATCATTTCGGCAGGCGAGTGCAATACAAATGCTCTAGATGGAACGACGGCCTTCAGTCCCTCGAATCATGCAATTCCGTGATGGCACGTCGGTGAGAGCGCACCGAACGTCTCGACCGGCGCGCAGCTTACGTTGTCGCAGATCGGCGAATCATTAACTGCAGCACACTTCCAACTCGATGTGAGTGTGTTGATGATCCGTCGAGACCTTGGTCTGCGCTGCCGTCCTCCCGTCGCGAGCGGTCAGTGGACGATCAGAGTTGGATTGGCGGGGTCATTTAAATCCGCGAGTCACCTTCAATGATCGCCAACGAGTAGAGCCGACGGCGGCACGGACCTGGTTCTCGCAAACTCGCGATCATTTGCGTCCGTGAATGTCCGTCTCTAGCCGGTACATGGGCCGGATACTCACGGACGATCGTATTCGAGCGGCTAAACCGCAGGAAAAGCCTTACAAGCTGCGAGACGGCAAAGGACTGGTGCTGCTCATCGAGCCAAATGGCTCGCGTCTCTGGCGTTTGCGATACGAGTTCGATGGTGTTGAAAAGGGACTCTCAGTGGGAGCGTACCCGGGGAAGTCTCGTTGAAGCTGGCCCGCGAGCGGCGCGACGATGCTCGCAAGCTCATCGCCGATGGGATTGACCCGAGCGCCAAGCGAAAGGCCGGGAAGGTTGCGACTGGCGAGACGTTTGAGTTGATCACCCGCGAATGGCTGCTGAGTCTCACGCGACAACCTGAGACACTCAAAAACGCCAAGCGACGCCGGCGCCGCAACGGGCCTTTGAATGCCAAGACCATCGCGCGAATGACGAAGCGGTTTGAAACATTCACTTTCCCTGCATTGGGTTCGCGACCGATACGCCGAATCACTGCAACCGAATTGCTTACGGCGTTGTGCCGGATTGAGGCGCGTGGCACGCATGAACTGCGCATCGGGTGAGGGCGGCCTGCCGTTTCAGGAACCACGGTCGCTCGCTGAAGTAGGACCCCCAAGCCGCTGGAGAAGGCTCAAAGCCCGTCTCGCTAGCGGAGCCCATTGACCATAAGTCGAAATTCCTCGCGCCTCCGAATTGCGACGCGCAATCCCTTCGACTACGCTCACGGGAAAGCAAGGAAGAAAAGCATAATGAAGTTTTTCGGTTCGCTGAGGCTCGGTCGCGCCTCAACCCATCTGTTTGCGCTGTTCGCCGGACAATCTGCGGTAGATCGTACTGATCCGTTCCGCATCCTGCTCACAGCCTGTGCGTTCGCCCTGTGGTCGGGAGTGTGCCTCGGACAAACTACGTTACACGTGCCGGCCGACAAGGCGACCATACAACTGGCCATCGACGCCGCAGCGGACGGCGACACGATCCTGGTAGCACCCGGCACCTACGCCGAGAATCTCCTGTTCAATGGAAAGGCCATTGCGGTGCTGAGCACCCAAGGGGCCGCCAGCACGATTATCGACGGGCGGCAAATCGGCTCCGTGCTGACGTTTCAGAATGGCGAGACAACCAACACCATGGTCTCTGGCTTCACGATCCGTCACGGCTCGGGATACTTTGGTTCGGCGGTCGACGCGGAAGGTGCATCACCCACTCTCGTGGACAACGTATTCGACTCGAACGACGGCGGGGCTATCTGGGGCAACTCCTCGTCGGCCACGATAGAGCGCAACCTATTCACGAACAACCCTTGCAGCAGCCAGTCTCTGTTCGCCGTCGTCACTTTTGTAAATACATCGTCGCCGACGATCAGAGACAACGTCTTCGTAAATAACGCGTGTCCAGCGATCGATATGACGTTGCCAGTGGGGAATGTTCCGGACGTCTCGAACAACACGATCGTCGGAAATGATGTCGGCATACAGATCGATGCCCGGGTCCAGACCAATCTGCATTTGTATCGCAATAATCTGGTCTACAACAATGTGGTTGGCATCAATGTAATGTTCGGTTCCGCGACCAACTATCCCACTCTCGAGCACAATCTGGTATTCGGCAACACGACCAACTACCAGGGTATTGCGGACCAGACGGGCAGCAATGGAAATATCGCGGCCGATCCACTCCTCGGTGGCTTGTCGGCAAACGACTATCATACCGATCCCGGTTCGCCCGCCATCGACGCCGGGCTGAATGCTGCCGTCACGGGCGGGGACGCGGATTTCTATGGGGCGACGCGGATACGCGCCCGCAGCTCGGGGAGTGCCGTGGTGGATATCGGTGCGGTGGAATACGACACCCCGGAGCCAACAGTTTCGCTCTCGAGTTCGGCGCCTTCAATCGCTTTGACGGGACACGTTACTCTGACCTGGTCCTCATCGGGTGCCACCAGCTGCGTGGCTGGCGGCGCCTGGTCCGGCTCCCTCGCCGTCAGCGGCATGGCAACGGTGACGCCCGCTGTTGCGGGCACGCTGACATACGAGGTCATCTGCAGCAACTCCGGCGGTGCCCGCGCAAAGTCGGTCGCCCTCATTGTTTACCCGCCACCGTCGATTACTATCACCGCTTCGCCCGCCACGGTGCCTGCGGGTACGGTATCCACACTATCTTGGAATGTGACGACTGCTACCACCTGCAACAAGACCGGTGCATGGTCGGGCGCGGCGCCCACAAGCGGTAGTCTGACCATAGGCCCGCCGGACCCCGGTTCTTACACATATGGTCTCAGCTGTGTTGGTCCGGGGGGATCGGGCGCAAATTCGACCAGCCTTACGGTCGTCCCGCGACCGACTCTGACGCTGGACCTGAATCCTCAGTCGCTACCGGTCGGGGGTACCGCTAACCTCACGTGGTCATCGGCGAACACGAACAGCTGCCAGGCCAGTGGTAACTGGTCGGGAGCAGAGCCGACAAATGGCGCCCAAACGTTGGGCCCCCTTCCAGCGGGCACCTACGGGTACACACTTACCTGCGTCGGTCCCGCCGGAGGCTCGGTCGTGTTGTCGCAGACGCTCACCGTGAATCCGTTGCCCACAGTGACGATCGCGCTGGTTCCGTCCGACCTAGCAATTGGATCGGCAGCGACACTAACGTGGTCAGCGACGACTGCTACTGCCTGCGAGGCTTCTGGAGCCTGGACGGGATCGGTACCGATATCGGGCACGCAGAGCATTTCACCCTCGGCGGCCGGAACTTACGACTATGGCATCACCTGCAACGGACCCGGTGGCAGCAGTTCTGCCACTGCGGAACTGACCGTGTCCGGGCTCGTGACCACGAGCATCGCGGCGAATCCCACCACGATCACGGTGGGCGATACCGTCACCCTGACGTGGACGTCTTCGAATGCGGCAAGTTGCTCGGGCGTCGGTACCTGGAGCGGCTCACTTGCACTCAACGGAACTCAGCCCGTCAGCCCGTCGAGTGCCGGAAGCTATACGTACCAACTCGTCTGCACCGGAGCTGGCAGTAACTCGAGCAGCTCCGTCACGATAACCGTCAACGCCAAGGCGCCGACCGCCCCTGCCGGCGGGGGCGGAGGCACTGTCGGCATGTTGGACCTTCTGGCGCTCGTATTGTTCGCCGGGCTGGGCTTGATAGTCCACGGTCGCCGGGCAATTTCGGAAGCGAGGGGCAGATCCTCTTGCCGCGACGAGGCCTCGAGCGGAAGCGCTTCGGTGGTTACAGTCCACTGATGTCCGACGGAATCCGCTGTATCAGGCGGGTATCGAAGCGGCTATCGCGACGCGTAGTCAACAGTAATTTCCTATCGCCAACAAACACTTGGGCGGTCGATTGGATTCCGACCCTAGCCTCCAGAGACGTCCATTGACGTCTGCAAGCTTCCTCCTACGTCCGTTCCAAGTTATCAGGCGTGCGACGGGCGCGATCCCACTGGCCGTTTGAAATCGAAACGGTCCTGCGCGAGGTGCTCGATCACTTCGGCACTGCTCTACCGACTAGTGGATGAGTGGGACCATCGAAAGAGCATTCGATACTGACGGATAGAAGAGTGGGTCGCCTTTTCTGCGATATTCGCCGGTGATGATTTCTCAGCGAAGCCAATCGGTTGTTGACGTGCCCACCCCTCATTGGACTGTAACTCCAGTGGGGGGACTTGGTCTGGGCCGCTGCGTTGTCTCAACCTCAGGAAATTCGATCGGCTGCAGCTCAGGGATATCAATTGCTGATCCTACGTCCGCCAGCGTGGGTACGGGTGTCAATGGCATGATCATCGGGACTGCACGGTCACGCGCTCGTTGCGGTGCCGTTATGTTACGAAGCGTCGCCGGCAACGCCCCAGGATAAATGAGGGCATCTGGAGGGACCGTCGACGTGTAACTTGAAGACTGTTGCAACTTCGACATGGACAGATGAGAGGGCCAGTGCTGGTTGCGATAACATGCGATGGCCAGACTCCCCACTGACAGCGCCCCAAGAGCCAGCGCCTTCAGCGGTCCGATCGTGGAGAGACTAGAGTGCGCGACGTCACGCAAATCCACGGCGTCTGGTTCGGGGTCCGTAATAGCCTTCGGGTTGAGTTCCCACACATCTTCTTCATCCAGCTCTGCGGTGTGGCGGGACATGATCATCACCTCGAGGTCAGAATGTCGGGTCATCCTGTGAGAGAAACACTGTACTGACAGCAAACCTGTCCGTCATCGCCTGAGTGAGTTGGTTGAACACTTTGTGAACCTCGGCATTCGGCTCATTGGATCTTATGTAGAAGACGATCCGTTTGGGAGGTTCGCCTGTCCGCAGCTGTGCAAGGAGCCAGTCTTTTCCCTTAGTCTGACCCCCTGCTGAAATCGGAAAGAGTTCTTCCTGGGCTGTAGCGCTCGCATGCATGTAGCGCAGCAGAAAGTTGTCCTGCTCGCTGAATATGGCCATGTAGGCTATTTCAGTGTCGATTGGAGACGCTGGGCCTGTACCTTGTGCCACCGCTCGGATGGCATCGACCGAGCTTTCGACGGCCGGCGACTGCGGCGCGAACACAATCACAATGTAGATCAGTGTCAGCGAAATCAATGAGAAAAAGTCAGCCATGGATAGAAACGGAGAGTCGTCATCCGGGCTCTGCCCGGCATCCAGTTCATTGTCTAACAATGTCGTAACTCCCTAGCCAAGCAATTGGAGCTCTCGTTCGGCAGCATCGTGTTCGTATCGCAGCGCAAACTCAGCAACGATACGCACCAGTAGCCCCATGAAGGTTGCTACGAGTGCAAGCTGCAGAGCAGATACAAATCGGAACGTATCCTGTTCTGCAGTCACACTAGGGTGAAGTCCAGCAATCAAGGACGAGACCGTCAGCAGAAATCCCAGAGCCGGTCCCACAACCCGTGCAACCACAAGTCGTCTTCGGATGGATGAATATCGTGATCGGGTCAGGAGTTTATTCTTTTCGACTCGGTCTGGTGTGGTGGCGGGTAGCCTACCGCTCAATTTCGAGCGGAGTGCGTCGTCGGAGATTAGATAGATTCGAGTCAGACCGCTTACTACGAACGACAGCAGCCAGAAGAACATCAATACCAGGGCCGCGACCAGAATATTTGCCATGGTTTCGTTGATTTTCAGTATCAGGTCGCTCAGCTTTTCCTGTATCAAAGTGAAGTATTGCATCCGAGCCTGGGGCTCAATCACCGCCAGTAAGGACGCTCCTTCGAGATTCATGTTGCGGCAGTTGGGATCCAATGATTTTTCTGGGTACTTGATTTCTGCCGAACCAAGGTCGATGGATGGTGCTTTCAGGAACTCAAACGTGATTTTACCCAAAGGCGTGCCAGTCGCCGGCAGACCACCAGTGCTGCCGGCTGGCCCAGTGGTGTTGGTCTGCACCGCATCGGTATACTGCCGTCGCACGGTGTCGGCGACCCTCAGGTCATAAACTCGCATCTCTCCGTCCGACGGGTCAACCACGGGCAGATCGTAGGTCGCCAAGAGGCGCTTTTTGTTGCTCGCAACAAGCTGCATGCTGACCCGGCTGAGAACCGCATACGGAGTCGCTACTTTCACTTTGAACTCGTTTGGGATGCATCCGAACATGAGCGACATGGTTGAAGTAGGCACTCGCACACGTGGATGTGCGATGGACGGCCACGCCAACCATCCTGTGATTGCGATGGCGCCCGTTGAGAAGAAAAGCATTGCGGGCCAAAGGCGACGGGCGTTTACCCGGGCCACTAGCGTGCGCGCTGTGGAGAGAAGTGCCATTGATTGTTGTTCCTTCTAATGACTCGGGCCGTGAGGTTGACGTGTCGAGCCTTCTTCTCAGGCGGTCTGGGCAAACCAAGCATACTCTGACACAGTACGGAACTTATGTGGAGGTCGATGACCGAGATCACTATGGGGAGGATCGCTGGATCGGCGTTGCGCTCTAAATCGCGGCGCCGTTCTACGGTTGTCTCCCCAGCAGTCCAGCGGAATCCACGGGTTCAGCCGGGCACCGAACCGGGTACCGCCTCGCTGCAGGGCAGCGAAAGTCAATCCGTACAGTAAGTTAGTACATCGATTGAATTCCAACCCTAGCCCCCAGAGACGTCCACTACCGTTCGCAGTCTTCCGCCGGGTTCCGGGCTTTGACCGAAAGCTCGCGGCAATCAGTCGCTGCGGGCTGACGTTGATGTGTGGTAAGAGGCGAGGTGGGTTCCTTGCCCATCCTAAGTAATTGGAGCGCGCGGCTCCGAACAATACATGGGTTCGCCGGTTCAACTGGCACGAAACCAACTCCAATCCAACCTAAATCAACTTGCTGTTTGGTTTCGTAGGCGTGGCGCAGGAATTCGAGAGTTCGGAGGTGTTCGGCGCGACTTAGTCCGGGCTCCTGCTGAAACGACGTGCCCTTGAGCGACCTATAGTACCCCGGATCTGGAAGCGACTACATCGCCCTAAATATGGGTCTGCGTTGGCACTGTCAGAAGGAGTGACAATCAACGTGTAGTCAACGCCAGTAATCGCGATCTCATCTATGGCCACTCGCTCGCAAGATCCTCCTGCCAGCGCAGGAAGCATCGAAAACATCAGGCACAGAAATAAGACGAAGCCCTGCAGTGTAATTGACGATTGTCGGTTGACCGCGGCGCGGATGGCGAGTCTTCGAGACTCGTTCATCTTGGCATTGCCAGCTTTGCATTTGGCTCTTGAGCATCGGTGGTTGCGATTCTGGCTTGCACGAAAACAGCAATGCTGGCATTATGCATGCATGAGCGTTCAAATCACAATTCGTGATGTGCCCGAGAAAGTGCGGGACGAACTAGCGGCGCGCGCAGCGCTGCAGGGTAAATCCATGCAGGAATTCCTCCACGGTGAACTGCGTCGTATGGTAGCTCGACCGTCGATTGATGCTTGGTTGCAACAAGTGCGTAGGCGTAAAAGGGCCGCCCAGAGCCGGGTTTCTGCCGAGGAAATCCTCAAAAACCGGGACGCTGATCGACGTTGAACGTCGTCGTTGATTCTTCCGTCGTGGTCGCGGCGCTGGTTGATACGGGCGCCGACGGAGCTTGGGCAGAGAAAATTCTTGAACAGCATGCCTTGTTCGGGCCTGCGCATCTTCCTGTCGAAGTGGCTAATGTAATTCGCCGGCTCGAGCGAGGTAAGGGTATTTCCGAACAAGAGGCGAACGGTGCTTTCCAAGATCTCCAGGATCTCGACGTTGAGCTTCATGGGTTCGGGTCCTTCGCTGAGCGAATCTGGGAGCTGCGGCATAACGTCGCGATCTACGATGGATGGTACGTTGCGCTCGCTGAGGCGCTCGATGCTCCGTTGGCCACATTAGACACGCGGCTCGCGAAGGCGTCAGGTCCCAGTTGTCGGTTTATCACGCCGGACTGAGTGACGTAGATTTCGGTGGGTTGGGTATCCAGCGATGTCCCCTGAAGCCACCACGTGCGCCGGGTACCAAGGCGGGTATCGAGCATCGGGCTTCTCAAAAAAAACCGAATAGCACAGAAAGTTAGATCTGCAGTTCGATTCCGACCCTAGCCTCCAGAGACGTCCACTAGCATCCGTAATTTCTGCCGAGTTCCGATCTTCAGCCCACTGTCGATTTGTGGCGCGAACACGAGTTGACCTAGGTCTGCAAACCTACTTTTTTTGCTTCGCTAGTAGCAGCACTACTCCGTTCGCCAGAGCCCGTCTGTCTTCCAGGCGTTGAATGCCCAGCGCAGCCAGCCTACTAGCGCGAACGCCATCCACACAGCCCAGATGAAGAACAACAGCCGGTAGCCCCACATTGGCACCGAGAAGACAGAGGGCACCGAGAGTACGCCCGTGGTCTGATCCTGAAACCATGAGAACGAGCCGTACTCCGAACCGATGCCACTGACGCCCATGTCGGGCGCCGATAGCAGGCCGTTGCGAATCCCAGAGAACACCAACGTGAAGATTGCGAGCGCGGTGAAGGCTGCCAGCAGCAACTGCGTGACGTTGAAGCGAAGCCGCGAGATGAGCTCCCCAGGATGCCAACTCTCACGCCAGTGCATGAGAAAGAGCCACGCCGCCATGAACGTGAACGCCCACCACGACTGCGTCGACAGCCCGAGTCCCAGAAGTAGCCACTCTACGAAGCGCAGCGGCGACTGCTTCCACCGGCCCAGAAGCCAGGCAACCGCGATGAACACCACAAGCTCACCCCAGTATAGTACCGCCGGCCCCACTCCCGGCCCGCTAGCGAACAGCGGCCAGCGCGACACTGGCAATTCCACCGTGGTGGTGATGTTGCTCGCCGCGCTGCCCAGATCTACCGGCGACGGCCGAGTGCGCAACCCGATGTCGTGCGATTCCTCCCAATCCACCTGGATGCTATGTTTGCCCGGCGAGAGTGCCAGCGGTAACTCGCCCCTCTCCGGCCGCAATTGCACGGGCTGATTGTCGAAGCGCACAGCGCTCACGCGCGCGTCCGCCGGCAGCTTGATGATGTGCCGTCCGCCCTGGGTACTGCGGTAGTCGAAATTCAGCGTGTTGTTGGATGAGCGCTTTCCAACTACGACCGAATAGCGCACCGCGTCGATCGCCAGCGTCGCCCCTTCGATGCCCTTGGGCCGCGTGATGCGCGCCACGAGTCTCTCTCCGGGACGCGGGATGAACCTGAATACCCAGTTGGCATCATTCGGCGTCTGCGGCATCACAGCCGGAAATCCTTCGAACGCCACGTGCCACTGTGGATTCACCACGAAACTCCAGACTTCAGTGTGTGCAGCGGCCTCCGGCAGTGAGGCCTCGAGCGATTCAGCGCGTGCCAGACCCGACTGCCATTCCGAAGATGTTTCACCCGCGGCAAGCCCAATGATTGCCACGTCAGCGTGCGTCTCGACTCCGGGAGTGAGCACCGACTCGCCCTTCACCAGCGGGATCTCCACCGACACAGCCGCGCGTAGCGGCGCAATGCGCGACACCACTGTGTGCAGCGTCCAGTCGAGATCGAGATTGAAGATCCGCTCAACATTCACGAACGCTGGAAACTCCGACCCTGTCTCCAATGAATCCACCGCGCCGTTCCGCTGCGCGCTGCGCTCGCGTGCCAACTCCAGCGAACCGGAGATCAGCCGACCCTCGTTGACGCCGCTGACCGCCCAGCCGTTGGCGTGCACTTCGATCATCCGCGGCTGCTGTGGGAACGCCACTTGGATGGACTCCATCGGCGCCAACCGTCCTGCCAGCCGTACCCTGTGTGCGCCAGCCGTCAACGGCAGCCATAGCGATGCGTCATCCTCGCGCGCGATCGCGAGGGAGGCGCGCGCATCCACGGACACGTCGTCAAGTTGCCAGCGATCACTGGCGTGCGGCATGGCGACGGCGAGATTGGCCAAAGCGCTCACGCGCATCACGATCTCGAGTCGCTCGCCATCGATCACAACGCGTGCCTCCGCCATTTCCGCGCAACTGGGAGCGCAACGCGGCGGGGCGGTGAGCCGCTGCTTAAGTTGGTCGAGTAGTTCAGCGCTTGGTCCGACACTCGAAGCGTTCTGCGCGCGCGCCGAAACCGGGCTTCCCAGCGCAACGGCAGCAATAGCGGCCGCGACTAGTAGCGGAGCGGCCACCCCAGTGGTGGTGCCACCCGCG
>Ga0105237_10009361_pt1 | contig 10493 bp, 9 predicted proteins | sample KBSC24metaG_FD_81520 | JGI IMG/M metagenome (GOLD analysis project Ga0105237, IMG submission 81520) | Corn rhizosphere microbial communities from Kellogg Biological Station, Michigan, USA - KBS C2-4 metaG | ecosystem: Host-associated > Plants > Roots > Rhizosphere > Soil | place: Michigan, USA... | reverse complement strand
CGCGTCGCCATCTACATGGGTATGACGCCGGAACTCCCCGTGGCCATGCTCGCCTGCGCACGAATTGGTGCGCCGCACACGGTCATTTTCGGCGGATTCTCTTCGAATGCACTCATCGACCGCATCCACGACTCGCAAGCGACCTGCGTCGTTACGCAGGATGGCTCCTTCCGACGCGGAGGCGAGGTGAAGCTGTTTCCCGTGGTCGAAGAGGCACTCAAGTCCTGTCCTACCGTAAAGAATGCAGTCGTGTATAAGAGGACGGGAAGTCCTATCAACTTGCAGTCAGGCCGCGACCATTGGTGGCACGAGTTGATGGCGAACGCATCCGACGAATGCCCAGCCGAGCCGCTCGATGCTGAACATCCGCTGTACATCCTGTACACCTCGGGCACGACCGGGAAGCCGAAGGGCGTTGTTCACACGACCGGCGGTTACTCCGTCGGCACCTACATCACCACCAAGTGGGTCTTCGATCTCCACGAAGAAGATACTTTCTGGTGCACAGCCGATATCGGGTGGGTTACAGGACATAGCTACATCGTTTACGGTCCGCTGCAAAATGGCGCGACCAGCCTGATGTACGAAGGCGCGCCGAATTTTCCGGAACCCGATCGCTTCTGGCGGATCATCGATCGCCATCAGGTCAACATTTTCTACACCGCGCCTACAGCGATCCGCACGTTTATTCGCTGGGGCGACGAATGGCCCAAGAAGCACAAGCTGACCAGCCTGCGCCTGCTCGGTTCGGTCGGCGAACCCATCAATCCTGAAGCCTGGATGTGGTATCGCGCCGTCATCGGCCACGATCGCTGCCCGATTGTCGACACCTGGTGGCAAACGGAGACCGGTCACATCATGATCAGCCCGATCCCAGGCGCGATAGCAACCAAGCCGGGCTCGGCAACCAGACCTATGCCCGGCGTTGTACCTGAAATCGTGAACATCGACGGCGAACCGGTGCCCGATGGCGCAGGCGGCTTTTTGATCCTGAAGCGTCCTTGGCCCGGGATGTTGCGGACGATCTACGGTGATCCTGACCGCTACGTGAAGCAATACTTCTCCCAGATTCGCGGCGCGTATTTCACCGGCGATGGCGCCCGCAAAGATAAAGACGGCTACTTCTGGGTGATGGGCCGAGTCGATGATGTGATCAATGTCTCCGGCCACCGCCTGAGCACGATGGAAGTGGAGTCCGCGCTCGTTTCGCACGATGCGGTTGCGGAAGCCGCCGTGGTCGGCCGCCCCGACGAGATCAAGGGCCAGGCAATCGCCGCATTCGTGACGCTCGAGGGTGGACGAAAGCCTTCGCCCGAGTTGAAAGAAGAACTGCGGAAATGGGTGGCGAAAGAAATCGGCTCGCTCGCCAAGCCCGACGACATCCGCTTCACCGATGCCCTGCCTAAAACACGTAGCGGAAAAATCATGCGCCGGCTACTGCGTGAACTCGCCGGCGGCGGCGACGTGAAAGGCGACACGACCACGCTGGAAGATTTCAGCGTGCTGGCAAAACTGAAGGAGCAGGAAGAAGCGTGAGTTCTGAAGCCAGAGCGACTTGTGATCGCACATTCATCGGTGCTACACGCAAGATCCCTGGTCCCGCTGGTGAAAGCGCGGGCCTTCGGGATGACGCCATTCTTTTTTCAAATCCGGCTCCGTTGCGTGACTACCGGTAACTGCCCACTAGCCACTAGTCACTAGCCATTGCTTCTAGAACTTGGTGACTTCCGTGAAGTTGAAATCCCGCACCTTCATCGCGGGCACGACCATGTCAAACGATTCCTCGGCGCTGGTGCGCACGGGCGTGCTCATGGCTTCGACATTCGACAGCATGTCAATCAGGCTCTGATTGAAACGAAAATTGCGAAGCCCACAAACCAGCTTGCCCCCTTCGATCAGGAACGTGCCATCACGCGTCATGCCGGTGAGAATCTTCTCGTAAGGATCCACTTCGCGGATATACCAAAGCCGTGTGACCAGGATTCCGCGCTCGGTAGACGCAATCATCTGCTCGGTGGTCTTCGGCTCCTTCGACGGCTCGAACACGATGTTCATCGGCGCCTCGCCGATCTCGTTGGGAATGGGAAAACCGTGTCCCGTAGTTTCGACGGGACCAACTTTGCTGGCGTACTCCGATTTTTTCATCCTCGCGGCGCTTCCACGAGAGTAGACCAGCTGCTTTACGACTCCGTTCGCCACAAGTTGCACCTTTTGGCGAGGTACTCCCTCGCCGTCGAACGGAGAGCCAGACTGCAGAGAATGAGACACATCGTCCCAAATGGAAATATTCTCGCCAAACAGCTTGGTCCCGATGCGGTTGTTCAGGAACGAACGCTGATCAAGAATGGCAAGTCCGCCGAAATCGTAGAAAGCGAAGCCGACCGTATCGAGGACCGCAGCGGGCTCCAGAATAACTGTGTACTTCCCCGGCGCAATCTCACGGGGAGCAGCGGATTTGGCGGCCTTCTCCGCAGCAATCTGCGCGAGATGCGCCGGATCAAGTCGGGCAACGTCTGGGAAATTTGCCTTCTGCCAGCCGGACGAATCAGGCGCCAGCATCGTGATGGATATTTCCGCGGACGTTTGGGTATGCCAGGCGCTCAGCCCGCGCGAATTGAAAATTCCCTCAAGGTTATCGGAACTCGCGAAAATTCCCGCGGCCGTTAGCTTATGTTTCTGCGCGATTGCCACGATCTGTCCCACCGCATCGGCGCGTTGCCCCGGCGTAAGTGCCGCAGTCTCTCCAAAATGTCGCGCAGATTGTGTGGGTCGGACATTCCTGTCCGACATTTCTTCCGGGCTGGGTACCGGCAATAAATCCGGATCGGGTTCCTGCACTCGCGCGAGATTCTCCGACGCACGTACCACGTCGCGCAAGCTATCTTCGTCGAACTTGTTGGTCGTGGCCCGGGCGGTGCGCCCGCCAAAAGCTGTGCGGACTGAAACACCGTAGTTTTCCTCTGCCACGTTTTGATGAATGGTGTTGTTGGCGAAACGCGTCAGCGCAGACTTCCCGCCGTAAAAAAGACACTCCACCTCATCCGCCGTCGCGTACTTGCGAATGCGAGAGAAAATGTCCGCGGCTTGCTCGAGAGTAAGCATTCAGTACTCAGCAATCAGCATTCAGCCAAGCCAACTTCAATGGCCTGTCATTCCGAACTGCTTTAGCGGTGAGGAATCTGCAGCGTTGGTTCTTAACAGAAATGCAGATTCCTCGCGGCTGAAGCCACTCGGAATGACATCGCGAAGACATCTGACTGCTGAATGCTGAGTGCTGAATGCTACGAATACGCACTTCCCACCTTCACCTTCCTGAACCTTGCCGGACTGGCTCCATGGCCGGTCCCCATCGTTTGCATCGGTTGCCCTTTGCCACAATTCGGCGTGCCCCACAGCGTCCACTGATCGCGCGAGCAGATCGCATCCATAGAATTCCAGAACTCTGTCGTGATCCCCGAGTACGATGGATTCTTCAGCATGCGCACCCGCTTGCCGTTCTTGATCTCCCAGCCAATTTCGGTGCCAAACTGAAAGTTATACCGCTTGTCGTCGATCGACCACGAGCGGTTCGTCTGAAACAGGATTGCGTGATCTGTCGAATCGATCAGTTGCTCCAGCGTCAGCGGCTTTTCACCCGGCAAAATGCTGATGTTGGTCATGCGGATAATCGGCAGCCGGTTCCAACTCTCGGCCCGCATTGTCCCGCCCGAGCGCTGCAAACCGACCAGCGACGCCGTCTCGCGCGAGCTCAGATAGCCCGTGAACAGACCGTTCGAGATGATCGGCGTGCACTGCGCCGCCACGCCCTCATCATCAAAAGCAAAGGTGCCCAGGCCCGGTCCATGCTCCTGCCTTGCATCGGCAACCACGTTCACCAGTTCGCTACCGTATTTCAAGGAACGCAATTTCTCCAGCGTTAGAAATGAAGTGCCGGCAAAGTTGGCTTCCATGCCCAACACGCGATCCAACTCAATCGGATGACCGACAGACTCGTGGATCTGCAATCCCAGCTGCGAGCTTTCCAAAATGATGTCGAACACGCCCTTTGGGCACTGCTCGGCGCTATGCAGCGCGACCGCCTCTCCGCCGATTCGGCGCGCATTCTCGACCAGCTTCAATTCATCAATCAGTTCATATCCCTTGTTCTGCCACTGGCCGCCAAAGGAATTCGGGTACGAGCGTTTCTGGATCTCGCTCCCCGCAAACGCGTAAGCCACATATCCCGCGCCGGTCGTGTACTTCGTCTGGTGAATATCCGAACCCTCCGACGAAAAGAACCTTTGCTCCTCGCGGCGAAAGTTCATGTTCGTTTCCGCGAGCGTCACCCCACCCACCGAACGCAGTTCGGCATCGACTTTTTGCAACAACGCCAGGTTCTGTTCGATGGAAATGGAGAACGGATCAATCTGATGCGGCGTAGTCCACTCAACCGTTACAGCCTTCTCGGGAGCGAGTTGCACGTCGCTCTGCTTCACCTTCGCGGACGCTTTGGCGATATCCACTGCCCGTGCCGCAGTGGCTTCCACAGAAGAACGATCCAATTCGGCAGATGAAGCGAACCCCCAGGCTCCGTCAATCAGCACACGGATGTTGAAACCTTGTGAACGAGAATCAGACGCATTGCCAATTCTTCCATTCTTGGTGGCTAATGCCCGGCTGCGGTCATCAATCACCCGCACGTCTGCGTAGGTGGCGCCGCGTTGATTGGCAATGTTGAGTGCCCAGGCCGCAAGCTCTTTCATGGCAGAAATCGAATCTACCACAGCACGGCAGCTCAGGTTGAAAGGTGACTATTCGCCCGCGACGGCAGCGTTGGCGCGAGCCGGCCGGGCCAGCAATTTCTCGACAGCTTCCACAAAAGGAACGGGACCTTTGTCAATCGTAAGTAGCGATTTCTCGAAGTAGGCCGTCGCGCCCTCCTTCAGCAGCTTGCTTTCATTTGCTTGAGGGAGGCTGGTGAGAACCATAACTGCAGTTTTTTTCCGATTTCCGCATTCGCACGAATCGCGCGCAGGACCTCCGGCCCGGACATCTTTGGCAAGAGCATGTCCAGAATGATCAAATCCGGACGATGCTCGGTCGCGAGGCGCAATCCTTCGGCACCGTCGGATGCGCTGATCACGTTATGTCCTGCCTTCGTCAACGCCCGTTCATTGGCTAGCTGCAGAAACCGGCTGTCTTCCACGATCAGAATATTCATGCAAAAGCTCCGCTCTCCTGTAAAGATCGCCAGGACCCACAAGGAACGTTAGGTCTTCATTCAATCGCGAGGTGCGCGACTTCCGTGCTCAGGCAGTGTTGTTATACTTAGAACAAGTTGTGGGGTAGCGCGGAGGGGGCTGTGGCAAAGCTAATCAGGTTTTACGTTCCCAATCGATATCGAAAGAATCCGAAGTGGGTTGCCGCCGAGAATCGCGGCAAAGTAATCGAGATTCGACGCAAGAAATCCGCCTAAGGGCGGACACACCTTACGGCAGACGGTTCACGACCCATTCATCCTTTGCCGTCCGCATAATCACCAGTCTGCACGGACGCGGCGGCGAATCCTGCATCGTGCCAAATAACACTACCGGGAAAACATACTCGGCTCCATTCATCCGTCTGCCGCGCTGAATCTCATAAGCAGCCTGATCAGTGGGAGAGAAGAACTCCTGGAGTTTGTCCGACGACACTTGTTGCCGCGCCACGTCCGTCAGCATCATGATTCCGGTTTCATGGTCTTGGGTCTGCCAGGCATGCAGGAACCGGTTGGCGGCAGCCAGCGCCGAACTGTACGAAGAATCAATCACTCGGGCGCGCGATCTGTTAGGACGCGCAAACGAGAATGGAGGGCCAGTCAGGAGGAAGCAAGAGAACAGAATGCATGCACTTCGAAATCTCATGCGTTCATTTTCGAAGACGAATCAGTGAACCGGAATAGACAAGAGTGATTCCCATAGGCTTTCAATGATTCAATGATCCGATGGCTCAATGATTCAATCTTTCACTACTCGTGCCTGAGCGCTTCGATCGGATCGAGCCGCGAAGCACGAACGGCGGGGATCATCCCGCTGATCAGGCCGACCGCTCCCAGAATAATTGTCGAAGCGATCAGAGTTCCCGGAGCGATCATCAGGCGGATGTCACCGGCCTCGCCATTCTTCGCGAAGGCGCTATAAAGAGTCAGCCTGCCGACCGAAAGCGCCACCACGTACGCCAAAATGATGCCCAGCGCGCCGCCGAGGGCGGTGATCGTCAAAGCCTCAGCAAGAAACTGCGTCAGAATGTAACGCCGCCGTGCACCCAGTGCTTTCTGCACACCGATCTCTTTCGTACGCTGCGTCACCGAAACCAGCATGATGTTCATCAATCCCACACCGCCAATTCCTAGCGTCAAGGTCCCAATGAAGCCCATCAGGATCTTCAATCCCGTGGTAATGATTTCGAACTGGTGCACCTGGGTCATCAAATTGAACACTCGGACAGCTTGCCGGTCCGCTTGATTGAATTTGTGAGGCACTGCAAGAATGCTGCGCACTTGCTGCTCCAGTTGTTCGTAGGCGGGAGTCGAATAAGTGAACCAGATCGAGTCGAGGTAGTGTATGTCCTTCAAGTCGCTCATGGTGGTGAAAGGAATGTAAATGACCCGATTGATGTCATCATTCCCTTCTTGCATCTTCGGCTTCAAGATCCCGATGACTTCGAAACTCAGACCGTCGAGTCGGATTCGCTCGCCAATAGCATTCCGGCCGGAGAATAATTTCTCTTTTGCTTCCGACCCAATCACCGCAACGCGCGCCCGCTGGTTCTGGTCCTCGCCGTTGTAGAAACGGCCCTCGTCTACATCGAGGGAACGAACCGATTCCGCCACTGGATACTCGCCGGTGACTTGCCAGGTGAATGTGCGCGTATCGTACTGCACATTCGCCTGTTTGCCGACCTCAGGGGTAATGTGTGAAATCTGCGGAAGGTTCGTAGATAGGGTATCGACATCCTCCAGCGTGAACCGGATGAGAGTTCCCGACTTCTCTCCGCCGGCCTGCATGGATGTACGGTTCGGCACCACGATCACCAGCTTGTTGCCAAAATTCGCGAAGATGTTCGCGCAAGCTTGCCCGAAGCCATTGCCATAAGCGAGCAGCATCACGACCGTCGCAATGCCCCAGGCCATACCGAGCATAGTGAGGGCCGTGCGACGCCGGTTGTGGCGCATGGCCGTGTAGGCTTCCTGGAGAAGATCTCTGAACATGACTATTCCTGCCGCAACGCTTCGACCGGTTGCAGCAGAGCTGCCTTCCGCGCGGGATAGAGGCCGGCAACAACTCCGGCCAATGTGAGACTGCCAATCGCCAGGATCGCCGACATTGGAACCAGTTTCGGCGGATCGAAGCCGCCAGGACCTCGAACTGTATCCAGCGCGGCCATCAATCCTCCGGCGAGAGCCATGCCGATCAGTCCGCTGCCCAGGGTGAGCAGCAGTCCTTCGAGAAAGAAGTGAGTAAGAATGCTGCGATTGGTCGCACCTAATGCTTTGCGCAGTCCGATCTCGCGCGTACGCTCGCTAACCGCCACCAGCATGATGTTGATGACGCCAATCGCGCCCAGCGCCAGCGTGACCATCCCCACAGTGCCCAGGAACATATTCATTACGTCGAAAATTGTGTTCACCATCTGGGAAGACTGAATGGAATCCCACTCGTCGAAGGCATCCTGATCGTTGGGATCGAACTGGTGATTACGGGCGACGATCTTGTGCACCTCGGCCTTCGCTAGCAGGTGATCGTCGGTTTTTGTCGGTTGGTACTCCATGAACGAGATTGCGCCCTGCTCGTTGTCGCCTTTAATCGGGAACGATGCCTGCATCACGGAAAACGGAATGTAGCCGCGCATGTTCAACCACAGGTTGTCACCGCGTCCAAGGTGAGGCAGTGTGCCAATCACGTGAAAGCTCTGGCCATTGATCAAAACGGTGGAACCAAGGGCCGGACGCCCGGGAAACAGAGTCTTCTGCAACTCGCTTCCGAGCACAATTACGTTGCGTCTCTGCGAACCATCAAGGTCGTTCAGCCACCGTCCGTCCTTTAATGGCAGGTAGCTGATCTCATTCATTTGCGGTTCGACTCCCAGTATCTGACCGCTGCCATTGGCGAACTCACTTACCTCGTGCAGATCATTGCGGGAGATAATTGGGCAGGCTCGACGCACATGTGGGGCTTCCAGGATTTGGGTGTAATCCTCGTAATGCAAACGATACCAACGCGCAGAGTTCATGCTCCCAGCCAACGCCGGGGCACGCCCGGGAAAGATGAACATGATGTCTTTGCCGAACTCCGCCATCTCGCGCTTGTTGCCGGAACGAAAACCTTCGCCAACTCCCACCAGGAGAAGAAGCGAACCTACTCCCCAGGCGATTCCGAACATAGTCAGAAAGGACCGCAGTTTGTGCGCCCACAAGTTTCTGAAAATTTGCGCGAGAATGTCCAGCAACGTCCTCATGAGTTATACCGTGATACGGAAAGTCACAGGCAGGAGTTCCCTACTCTTCATTGTTGCAGGTCGGCCGTCATATGGATAGATGCTGGTAGAAGTTTTTCGCGATCACAGCATTGTGATCATTTCGTCCCGGATAGGGCGGCGCTCAACAAGGCTTCATTGGTGCCCGGAAAGTGGCTCTGGGCTGCCGCGTTAGATTTCACTGATTTCTTGTCACGCGGTCCCAGAGCTAGCACCATGGACATGTTCTTGGGATAGTTCACATTCTTTCCCCGGGCCAGAAAGTGGCTGTAAATTGAGGTCGCCGCCCCATAACTTCCCATTCCTGTCGCAATCGCTCGTGAGTGCGCAAATGCACCCACCAGCATGCCTACCAGCTTGAATCCGGAAAATCCGTTCAGGGCATTTGGACCGGCGGGACCGGCGGCGTCTCCCCGGCCGGCGTCGGAGTCCGGCGATGCCGAAGAGGCTGCCAACAGTACCGCAATTCCAGTTGTGAGATAGCGGGTCTTCGAAGGCTTCACCTGCGCGCCGCCTTCCGAGTCGAGCGCAAGGTTCTCGCCTTTGGCAACGTCCATTCCCTCGAGCGTTGACTGGATCTGCTTTTCCAGTCCGTTGGGAGGCGCGACTTGGTGAAATGAGATTCTCAGTTGCCCATTGCGTCCGAAGCGCCGCGCCGCTCGCACTTGCGAGACGGTACCCCTCAGAATGCTGCCCACAGGGAGGTAGAGCTGATTATCGACAATCAGCGGCTGGCTGATCCGGGCTTCCACCTGATCGCCGCGCTTCGCGGTCGCGGAGTTTAACGGCGTAGTCAGCCATGCGTGCACCACCCCGCCGGAGTCCGGCAACTGCCCCATGTGCTCCACCATTGCTGGTTTCAGTTGCTCTGTTCCGAACACGAGCGGCTGCGGGAGCGAAGCGCTGAAACTTGTTCCTGGATCCAGATATTGCGGCCGATAAGGCGATTGCGTCAGCGCATACCGTTCCAAGCGGTGCATTTTGTTTGGGGAAACGACCTGCTCCTTTAGCGCCGCCAGCTGTCGTTTCGCGTCCGCTTCAGCCTGGGCAAGCTTGCTCTTGGCGGCGGCCTTTCCTTCTGCGATCTTTCCTGCCTTCGCCTGATTCGCCGAAACAAACTGCAGCACACCATTGCTCCCAGGAGCGACCAGTGTGTGAACAGCAAGGACTCGCCCATCCGCAACGTGAACCTCCTCCCACTCGACCTGAACCTGGCGCTGAGGTGAAAAGTCAGCATTCAGAGCAGCGAGTGTACGCATCTTCTTCGATATGCCCTCGATGTCCGCAACCTTACCAGTCACCTCGCTCCCTGCCGGTATCAGCAACTGGTCGAACGAGTAGATGGGCTCGATGGTTTTGCCGTGAATCGGTTGGCCTACGGCACGCAGCCGAAGTTCGCGGTCGAGGACGACTTTCAGTGGTGTCCCCTCCGGAATTGTTAAAGGCATGGAAGCAGGCTCGCGGGGTGGCGCTTTCGGTGGTTCTGCCGGACGGATCTTCAGCGTCTGCGAAAACAGGCTGGCCGAAAGAATGGTGGAACTAAACACGAAGCGAAGGAACAAGTACCGCATAAAACCGAATCACCCGGGAATTGTTGGATTGAAATCGCCTGCCAGAAGCTGAATGCCTTACTCAAGAAATACCACGAATCCTGCTCGGTCGGATGTAGCCGCTGCTGAAGCAGGTTGCACGACAACGGCTAGCTGTCCTTGCGATATAGCAGGTCGCGCATGGCTTTGCGGCGCGCCGCGTTCAGTTCGCTGTCGCCTGCCGCGGTGCCGGCGGAGTTCTTGGACTCCTTTGTGTCCTCGACGCTGCAATCCGGGCAGCGATTCGCAAACCCAGGCTTGTCCGGCTTGAGTTCGAATTCCTCTCCGCAAACGCTGCACACCTTGATGGGGAATCCCATGAAGAAATCATACCGGATGAAGCTAGATGGACGTTGCTTACGCGATCCACTTCGCCAACGCGAACGCCACTCCCGCCGCCACGCCGCCGAT
>Ga0105237_10009358_pt1 | contig 10494 bp, 8 predicted proteins | sample KBSC24metaG_FD_81520 | JGI IMG/M metagenome (GOLD analysis project Ga0105237, IMG submission 81520) | Corn rhizosphere microbial communities from Kellogg Biological Station, Michigan, USA - KBS C2-4 metaG | ecosystem: Host-associated > Plants > Roots > Rhizosphere > Soil | place: Michigan, USA... | reverse complement strand
CGTCACCGGTTCGACGGCGGGCATCGGCCTGTCCATCGCCGAGGAACTCGCCCGCGAGGGGGTGAGGGTGCTCGTCGCCGGCCGCACCCAGCCGAAGATCGACGAGGCCCTCAAGGTGGTGCGGAAAGCGGGGAACGCCGAAGGGGTAGTGGCGGACGCGGGCACGGCGGAGGGCTGTGCGGCCCTGATCCGGCAGGTGCCGAAGGCCGACATCCTGGTGAACAACCTGGGCATCTACGAGGCCAAACCGTTCGCCGACATCCCGGACGAGGACTGGCTGAAGCTGTTCCAGGTGAACGTGATGAGCGGGGTGCGGCTGTCACGCCACTACTTCCCGCAGATGCTCTCGTCCGGGTGGGGTCGGGTGATCTTCGTGGCCAGCGAGTCGGGGGTGATGACCCCACCCGAGATGGTCCACTACGGGATGACCAAATCCTGCCAACTGGCAGTGTCGCGGGGGATGGCGGAGTTGACCAAGGGGACGCAGGTGACGGTCAACACGGTGCTGCCCGGCCCGACGATGTCGGAAGGGATCGTTGAGTTCCTCAAGTCGGTGTCCCCGCAGGCGAAGGACGCGGCCGAGGCGGAGGCCGAGTTCTTCCGCGTGCACCGCTCGTCGTCCCTACTCCAGCGGCTGATCGACCCGGCGGAGATCGCCCACCTGGTGGTGTACCTGGCCAGCCCGCTGTCGGCCGCCACCAACGGGGCCGCCCTGCGCGTCGAGGGCGGGTTGCTCCGGTCGATCGTGTGACCCGCCCTACCTCACCCCCGCCCGTTCTTGGCCCACTCGCCCTCCACCCTGCCCGGGTTGCTCGATCTCCCGCACGTACACCGGGCGGAGCAACCGGGTGATGAGCCCCTTCTGGAGCCACCCGAACAGTCGAAATGACACCCGCAGGCGAGGGGGACCGGAACTGGGAGCGAGCCATCCGATCACGTTCTCCGCGGGTGGTCGTGTGGGGCAGCTCCTTCGACCGTCGGGCGACGGGGCCCTATCAGAATACGCGGTGGGGCAGTTCGTGCCCCTGTCGCGGTTCCCGCTCAAGTGGCTCACCCGACGGGGTGCGTAACTCCGGCTCGCTGGGGGTGCTGGTCCTTCCGCCCGTCGGCGATCACTAGCAGTTGCCGGCTCTTGAACTGTCGGACTGTTGGACCTCAGCCTGCGGTTGAGTGAGGACACGGGCCGGTCGAAGTGGACAATCCGCAGTCGGCTCAACTACGCTCGACGGCAACGAACAGCTCGGACATCTTCATTCTGAGTGCGGCGGCCAGCCGCTCGATGTTCACCAGGCTCAGGTTGCGAGTGCCGCGTTCCACGTCGGACAGGTAGGTGCGGTGGATTCCCGCCTTTTCGGCAAGATCCTCCTGGGTCAGGTTCAACTCTTCACGCCGCAGTTTGACGGCATAGCCGAACCGCTCCCGCACGTCAGGTCTCGCTCGCCGCTTCCCCATTGCGGCGAAAGTAAGTTTATGTAGACTTTGGGTGTATCGGTGCGACACGAGGTCGCTTCGGCGAGCGAGAACACCTCTGGGCAAGTGTCCAATGCCCACCCCCACCACCCCATCTCTCGACGGTAACGGCGAGGGCTGAAGCGGGTGGAAACGTCCAAGACGGCTGCCAGCCGAACGCGGCCGTCGGACCGGGGGAGACCGGACGGGTGAACGCGAGTGAACCCTCGACGAGGCCGCGTAATTCAAAGGTCGCCGCAACGGCTGTCACGGCGATGACGGGGCACGGATCGGCGGACACGCCATCCAACGGGTTCCCGCCCGATACACGGGGACCGGCGGACACCGACGCCCCCGCGGTATAGAGGGCACCCTCCCCGGTCGCATCTCGCCGATGCGGAACGTGGCAACCCCGCTGGGTCCGCTCACCCGGTAGGCCGAACGCGAGGACGGCTCAACTCCCAGCGGGCACACGACGACCCAAGAAGCGAAGGCCACCGGCCGAAAGGCGAGGGGAATCCATAACCCGGTGGATAGGGCACGTGCCCACGCCGAACGGCGGCTGACGTGGGTCGGGTGGGTCACCCGAAGAACGCAACCCGAATTGCAAAGCGAGGGGTAAGTTCGATGCGGTCCGACGGACCTGCAAACGGACCCGAGAGACGGACCGACTGGGACGCCGTCGACTGGCGGCACGCCCAGCGGGTCGTCCGCAACTTGAGGCAGCGGATCTTCCGGGCGACGCGGGCGGGCGACCTGAGGACGGTCCGCTCGTTGCAGAAGCTCATGCTGAGAAGCTACTCGAACGCCCTCGTCGGCGTTCGCCGCGTGACTCAGCTCAACGCGGGCAAGAGTACGCCGGGCGTCGACAAGCTGGTGGTCAAGACGCCGGCCGCCAGGGCGGAGTTGGTGGACCGAATCGCCACCTCCCAACCCTGGCGGGCGAAGCCCGTGCGTCGGGTGTACATTCCGAAGTCCAACGGCAAGTTGCGACCCCTCGGCATCCCGACCGTGACGGACCGCTGCCTCCAGGCGGTGGTTCGGAACGCCCTGGAGCCGGAGTGGGAAGCCCGGTTCGAGGGGACCAGCTACGGGTTCCGACCGGGTCGCGGGTGCCACGACGCGGTGGCGAAGATCTACCTGCTCGCCTGCCCTCACCGGCGGAAGAAGTGGGTGGTCGATGCCGACGTGAAGGGGGCCTTCGACAACATCAACCACGACTTCCTGTTGAGCGCCATCGGCTCGGCTCCCGGTCGGGGGCTGATCCGGCAATGGCTCGAAGCCGGAGTGCTGGAAGGCGGTGCCGTTCACGACACCCCGACGGGGACGCCCCAGGGTGGCGTGATCAGTCCGCTGCTGTTGAACATCGCCCTGCACGGCATGGAAGCCGCCCTCGGCGTCCGACACAACCGCCGGGGGGAGATCGCAGGGCCACGGGCCGTGGTTCGGTATGCGGACGACTTCGTGGTGTTCTGTGAGTCACACGAGGACGCCCTTCGGGTGAAGGGCGAGATCCTGCCGGCGTGGCTGGGCGAACGCGGGCTGACCCTCTCCGAGGAAAAGACCCGCGTCGTTCACCTGTCGGACGGGTTCGACTTCTTGGGGTTCACGATCCGGCACCACCAGGCCCCGCGGACCACGCGGACGGGATTCAAACTCCTGATCCGGCCGAGCAGGAAGTCGGTGCTCCGACTGCGGGAGGGTCTGCGGGCGGCGTGGCGGGACCTGAACGGTCAGGGACTCCAGGCCGTCCTGTGGCGGCTCAACCCGGTCATCCGGGGGTGGGCCAACTACTTCCGCGTCGGGGTGTCATCGGAGGCGTTCGGGAAACTGGACGACTGGATGCACCGCCGTGAGTTGAAGTACGCCCGGAGAACCCACCCTCGGAAGCCAGCCCACTGGCTTGTAAGGCGGTACTGGGGGCGGCTGAACCCGGCCCGGAACGACCACTGGGTGTTTGGCGATAAGCACACCGGGCGGTTCCTGCTGAAGTTCGGCTGGTTCAAGATCGAGCGGCACGTCGTGGTGCGTGGCACCGCGTCACCGGACGACCCGGCCCTCGGGGAGTACTGGTGGGCCCGGCGGAAGGTGAACGTCCGACACCTCACTGCGGGTGACGTGGCGTTGGCCGACCGCCAGGACTGGCTCTGCCCGGTCTGCGGTGGGTTGCTGATCAACGGGGAATCGTTGGAGCGACACCACCTCACCCCCAGGTGCGAAGGCGGGTCCGATACGCCTCGCAACCGTGTTCTCGTCCACCTCTATTGCCACCAGCAGTTGACGGCGTCGTGGAGGAACGGACGCCGTGAGCGGAGCAAATCCCCCGCCAGTTCGTGACCTGCTTGAGCCGTGTGCGATGAAAGTCGCACGCACGGTTCTGAGGGGGAGGTGGTGCGGCAACGCACCACCTCTACCCGAGACTATGAGTGACATTCGCCGCGTACGCTCTCGATCTTCGTGTCGCCTGAGCCGACGCAGACCTTCCGGGGGGCGTGACGGTGGAACACGACTACTACCAGATCCTCGGCGTCACACCCACGGCGGACCACGACGCCATCAGGGACGCGTATCGCCGGAAGGCGATGCAGTGCCACCCGGATCGCGGCGGGACGCACGCCGAGATGCTGCTGGTGCAGGAGGCGTTTGAGGTGCTCTCGGTCGCCGACCGACGCCGCGCGTACGACGCGGCCAGGGCCGACACGAACAACACCATGTCCCAGCAGACCGCGGCCACAGACGCACGGGATGCCCGACAACGGGCCGAGCAGTACCCGCCACGGTGGGCGGACATGGAGGAGCTGTTGAACCGGGTGGCCCGCGATTTCACCGATGCCGAACACGCCTCGGTCGACCTGGGTCGGGGAATTCAAGCTCCGACGGCCGGCAAGAGCGTATCGGGCTGGGTCTTCATCCTGCTCGGGGCGATACTGGGTGGGGTGTTCGTCAGCCCGATGATCTACGGCTTGTTCGAGGGCGGGATGGCACACACGCCGCCGAACGTGAAGAACAACAGTCAGACGGGCCTGTGTCTGCTGTTCGCCGTCGCGGCGCCCGTTCTCGGCGGGGCGTGGGTCGGGGCCGCCATCCACAAGCGGATCGGACGCTCCATGAAGGAGTCCGAACGAGGTCGCTGCCCGAACCCGCGGTGCGGGTCGTCACGCGGGTGGGACGGAAGTCACTGTCGGCACTGCGGCACGACTGCGAACGGTCCACCTCCGGCGCGGCCCGAGCCGACGCAGGCAACCCGTATCGTGAGGTGTGAGAAGTGTGGCCAACAGTTGCGAGTGCCGAGCGTGTCGGCCGAGCTGGAAGTGACCTGCAAGTCCTGCAACCACAAGTTCGGTTGCAAGCCGCTGCCCTGAGGGGCGGTGTGGTGGGAAGCCCTCGTGCCGCAAGGGCATTGTGCCACCGCCCCTCAACACCGTCGCTTCCGAATCAAGAATCCAATCTCATAGATGACAGAAGCCCTGGAGGCGGTCACCACCGGGGCTTCCTCACGGACTCTCGCTCAGTCCTTGAACGGGTCCACGACGTCTTTACCGGCCATTGCCACCCCGATCGGCGTCAGGGTGTGCAGAATCCGGATGCTGTCGGCGTGGTACGCCAGCACCTCGGGCAATCGCTTGTAGCACTGCGGGGCCTCGTCCAGATCCGCACCCCGCAGTTCCACCCCGGCGTCGGCCACCCACTTCATCATCTCGTCGTGGCGGACCAGACCCGGCTGACGCTGCTTCTTGCCACTCTCGTCCTTCACGAACTTGCCGAGGGCGGCCCGCCGGCCGATCACCCGCCCGGCCCCGTGGACGGTCGAGTACAAGGAGGTGTTCCCCTCCGCACTCTCCACGCCCTCGATGATGACCGAGATGTCGCCCATCGACCCGCCGACGAACCCCTTCTGGCCGGGGAGCGCCGGGGTCGCCCCCTTGCGGACCACCCACAGGTCACGCCCGCCGTGCGACTCCTTCCAGGCGAAGTTGTGGTGGTTGTGGATCTCCTCCAGGATGTTCGCCCCGAGGAGGCTGGCCACCTTGCGGCACACCCAGTCGCGGCCGGCGTAGGCGTACTCGCCCGCCAGGTGCATGGCCCGGAGGTACTGCTCCCCCAAGTCGCTGTTCACGGCGATGGTCACCGGATCGACCATCATCCCGTCCCGCCCACCGGCCAGGGCGAGGAACCGCGTGGCCAGCTTGTGGCCCAGCCCTCGACTGCCGAAGTGGACGCCGCACCACACCCGCTCCCGCTCGTCCACGAACAGGTCGACGTAGTGGTTCCCCGACCCGACCGTGCCGAGTTGCTCGACGGCGTCCTTCTTCAGGTCGCGGTACGGCTCCTCCGCCCACAGCGGTTTGTCGAACAGCGCGTGTTCCACCCGCTCGGCGTTCGTGCGGCCGACGCCGAACGAGATGTTGCGGAACACGTCGTCCATGATGGTCTTGATGTCCGCCCGCACCTCGGCGGCCGGGGCGTCCAGCAGCACCGCCTTGTTCCCGCACGCGATGTCGTACCCGACGCCCGACGGCGACACCTTGTCCTCGTAGGCCACGACGCCGCCGATCGGCACCGCGTACCCGAGGTGGTGGTCGGCCATCAGGGCGACATGCACGGCCCCCTTGCGGCAGTTCTTAATCTGCTCGACGGCGGCCGCTTCCGGCTGACCCCAAACCGGGACGTCTTCGATCATCTGGTGCATCGGATTCTCCATTTCGGATAGTGTTGTTCCGAAGACGGAGGGGACAAGCGGAAGTCGTGAGTGGTTCGCTCGAACGCATCGTTCCCGGAAGAAAGGACATGTTACGGTGGGTGTCGAACAGCGAACGGATGCTCCGGCCACTCCGTTTCGGGCACCGTGACACGCGACCGCGGACTCCGGGGGCTGTCACGCGCCCGCCGGGTCAGTGCTTCACCCCCACCCCCAGGTGATGGAACAGGAAGGCGTACACGTCCGTCGCCTCCTCGATGCGGTCGGACAGCCCGGTGCCCAGCCCGTGCCCGGTGCCGGCACTCGACCGCAGCAGCACCACACCGTCGGGGTTCGCCGCCTGGAGGCGGGCGGCCATCTTCCGCGACTGCATCGGGTCCACCCGCGGGTCGTTCGCCCCGGTCAGCAGCAGCGTCGGCGGGTACTTCGTCCCGTCCTTCACCCGGTGGTACGGCGAGTAGGCGTGCAGTGCCTTGAACTGCCCCTCGTCCTTGACCGACCCGAACTCGGGGATGTTGAACGCCCCGTTGGTGGACAGTTCCACCCGCAGCATGTCGTAGATGCCGACGTGCGACACCACGCACGCCATCCGGTCCGGGTGCTGGGTGAGCGTCGCCCCCATGAGCAGCCCGCCGTTGCTCCCGCCCTCGATCGCCAGCCTTCCGGCCGACGTGTACTTCTTGTCGATCAGGTGCTGCATGGCGGCGGCGAAGTCGTCGAACACGTTCTGCTTCCTGGTCAGGTTGCCGGCCGTGTGCCACGCCTCGCCGTACTCGCCACCGCCGCGGATGTTCGCCACGGCCAGCACGAACCCGTGGTCGAACAGGAGGCGGGAGGCCGAGTCGAACCCCGGCTCGGTGCTCACCCCGTACCCGCCGTAGGCGGTGAGCAGGCACGGGTTGGTGCCGTCCCGCTTCGCCCCCTTCGGCAGGAGGATGTTCACCGGCACTTTCGTGCCATCCTTGCTCGTGGCGAACTCGCGGACCACCGTGATGTCCGACAGGTCCACCGGCGGGTCGGACGTGAGTGGCAACCGTTTGGTTTCTTCGGCCGTCGGGCGGAAGCGGTAGATCGCCCCCGCCTGGGTGAACGACTCCGCCCGGAACAGCACGTCGTCCCCGCCGGCCGGAGTCAGCCCGCCGACCGCCGCCACCTCCGGCTGCTTCGGCCCGGCCAGCGGCTTGCCGTCGTACCCGAAGCAGCGGATGACGCTCGGCCCACCGAGCTGGTAGGTCACATAGAGGCGCTTCGCGGTGGGCAGCACCGTCGCCTCCTCCGGGGACGTCCAGAAGTCGGTGACGACCGTGTCCTCCCCCTCGGGCACCACCGTCGTTGCTTTCGACAGGTCGGTGCTGCCGGCCGCCAGCCGCAAGATTTTCCCCTTCGGGGCGTCCTTGCGGGACACCGCGTACAGGCTGCCGTCCGGCCCGAACGCCGCCTGCACCAGTCGGTCCTCGAACTTGGCCACCGGCTGCCACTTGCCCTCGGCCGACCGCAGGAAGAAGGCGAACTCGCCGCCGTCGCCGTTCTGCACGCTCGCCAACAGCCGCCCGCTCCCGGCGTGCAGTGTCACCTTGATCTCGGCGATCCGCGGCAGGTCTTTGCCCAGCTCGTAGCGGTCGCTCTCGGCCGACGACCCCAGGGCGTGGAAGTAGAGCTGCTGGTAGAAGTCGAGGTCTTCGGGCGGGCGTTCCTTCCCGCGGGGGTAGCGGGTGTAGCAGAACCCCCGGCCGTCGGCCGCCCACACCAGCCCGCCGCCGGCGGTGCCGTTGTTCACCCGCGGGATCACCTCCCCGGTCGGCTTGCCCGTCTCGGCGTCGTACAGGTGGACGTCGCCCGCCTCGCTCCCGCCCTTCGACAGCGACACCGCCACCAGCTTGCCGTCCGGCGACGGCACGAACCAGTCGATGGCCGTGCCCCCTTTCTTGTCCAGTTCCGTCGGGTCGAGCAGCACCTTGGCGTCGTCCGGCTTGTCGGCGGCGGGCAGCACCACCAGGAACGGCTGCTCCTTCGGCGGCTGGCGGCGGAGGGCGAACACCTTCCCGCCGCGGACGGCCAGGGACGAGTGGCTGGTGGTCTTCGCGGCCATGATCGTGGTCAGCTTCTGACGAAGGGCGTCGGCACCGGGCAGCTTGTCAAGCACCTCGCGGGCGTGGGTATTCTGCGCCTCGCTCCACGCCTTCACCTCTTTGGCATCCCAGTCCTCCAACCAGCGGTAGTCGTCGACTACGTTGACCCCGTGGTGGGTGTCGGTGACGGGCTTCTTGGGAGTCGCTGGTGGTGCGGCGAACGCGGTGGTCGCCAGCAGGAGGGCAACGGCGGTGCGGAACACGGGTGCTCCCGGAAGGAGGGCACGGCAAACACGGCCGAGTCTGAAACACCCGGCCGGTGGCGAACAGCATACCCGGCTGAACCGCCCTCCGGAACCGAGTGTCGGTGGGAACGGGTTGACCACCGCGTGACCGGTCGGCCAGAATGACCGGCACCCCGTCCACCCGGCAGGACCGTTTCTGCCCACCGACCGTGAGACCCCCGTGCGTCGACTGATCCCGCTCTTCGTCGCCTTGCTCGTCGCCGGCACGCTGGCCTTCGTACCGGCCGCCCCGGTGCCCAAGGCGAAGCCGGTCCTGTGCTTCCCGGTTCAGGTCGGGACCGAGTGGGAGTACGAGTGGGCGGGCCACCAGGGGGTCCGAAACGTCACCGAGGTGGTGACCGCGGTGGAGCACAAGGGTGGCGTGACGTTCGTCACCTTCGGCCAGAAGGAGAAGGGCGGGACGATCGGTTGCCCGTATGTGATGGCGGTGTCGGGCGAGGGGCTGCACTACGGGGTGGTGTCGGGACGGAGCGGCGACGTGCCGGACTACAGCTTCTTCAACTGGGAGCTGAAGTTGCCGGCCAAGGACGGGGACGTGTGGGAGTCGGACCGGAACCTGGGCGACTCGGGCAAGAAGACCAGGTACACGTTCCAGGGGGTGGAGAAGGTGACGGTGCCGGCGGGCGAGTACGAGGCGTACAAGGTGTACTCGGAACACGAGTGCAAGGACGGCACCTGGCAGAAGCGGACGGCGTGGTACGCGAAGGGCGTGGGCAAGGTGCAGTGGGAGCTCGACAACGGCGGCCGACTGGTCATGAAGTCCTTCACGCCGGGGAAGGAGTGAGGCACTCTGGCGGCTCCCGCCGATCGCCCGACACACGTGGTTGCCGAACCAATGGCTTGCCAATCGGCCGAGTGCTAAAGAAAAGCCCATCGTTTGCTTCGTCACGCAGACCGGCCATTGACCCACCCCCGCACCCCGCCTCCCTGTGAAGGCGACGAGGTGCTGGAGCGGGCAGATCTCAGCGGGTGACGGCCACCCGCACTGGTTTCAACGCGGGCCGCTTGTTCATCTCAACCAGCATCGCCCGGCGGACGGCCGCGGTGAACGCCTTCCCGATCAAGACGCGTCGGACTGACCACACCTCGCCTGCGGGCAAGGCGGCCGGGATGCGGAACGTCAGGTGCAACTCATCCAGCACGACGGTGGCGGGCATGGGCTCCTCCGGCAGGGTTCTCAGATGCCGAACATCGCCAGTACACCGAGCACGAGCAGGCGGGTGACCAGGGAGCCTGCCGCCAGGTAGCAGAAGAGGACGGAGGCCCGGCCGGTGGATAGCCCCAAGCCGACGAACGCGGCCACTGCCCACACCAGCAGGCCGGCGGCCCAGCCGAGTGGGAACGGCAGGAACGAGGTGAGGGAGATGGCGGTGATGACAGCCAGGGCGGTCATCGGGCGGTGCGGCACGGCTGCGTCGGCTTCGCCGGCCGAGCCGCGGAGGCAGGCGAGCGACACATACCAACAAGTGGCGGCGAGCATGACGAAGATCAGCCAGGCGATCAGGTAGACCATGACGGGGCCTTCCGGGTGGTGGGTTCGGCGTCACAGCACGAAGGCCGTGATCAGGACGAAGGCCAGGGCGAAGAGCAGGGGCATGGCGACTCCGGGAGTGGGTTGGGAAGCGTGACCTCAACCGGGGAGGAGAGGGGGTCGTTTCACTTCGCACGGGCTGACGCACCCCGGCGGGGTGCTCGACCGGCCGGAGTGTTCCCACCCTCCGCTCGAACCGTCTCGCGAGACGTCAGTCCGCGCCTGGGGCGAGGACGCCGGCCTTCCGCAACGCCCCGGTCACTTGGACGACGCCGGTCGTCACCGCCCCGCCGACGGCCGACACGACGGCGGCGACGAACGGCGGGCAGACCAGAGCGACCACGCCGACGGTCAGGCCGACCGCCCCGGCCACCAGGGCGATCCGCTGGAGCGGCAACACCGACGTGAGCATCTTCGCCGTGGCCGATACGGTGGTCGCCG
>Ga0105237_10009357_pt1 | contig 10494 bp, 4 predicted proteins | sample KBSC24metaG_FD_81520 | JGI IMG/M metagenome (GOLD analysis project Ga0105237, IMG submission 81520) | Corn rhizosphere microbial communities from Kellogg Biological Station, Michigan, USA - KBS C2-4 metaG | ecosystem: Host-associated > Plants > Roots > Rhizosphere > Soil | place: Michigan, USA... | reverse complement strand
TCCGAATCGGTATTCAGTATCTCCTCGTAAACGCCCGCCTCCGGCACACCGATGTCGTACAGCTTGCGCGGCATCGGGGTGAAATTGCAGCAACACACCAGAAAATCCTTGGGGTCCTCGGCGCGTCGCAGGAAAGAGATGATCGAATGTTCGGCATCGTGGAAATCGATCCACTCAAAGCCCTGGTAATGGAAGTCCACCTGGTAGTAGGCGGGATTCTCGCGGTACAGCCGATTCAGCTCGCGCACCAGCGATTGCAGCTTGCGATGCGGATCGTACTCCAGCAATTCCCAGCGAATGCCGCGGTTGTGATTCCACTCTTCGCGCTGCCCGATCTCCTGCCCCATGAAGAGCAGCTTCTTGCCGGGATGCGCCCACATATAAGCCAGAAACGCACGGGCATTTGCGAATTGCCGCCAGTCGTCGCCAGGCATTTTGCTGATCAGCGAGCCCTTGCCGTGCACGACTTCGTCATGCGAAATGGGCAGCACGAAGTTCTCAGTGAACGCGTACATCAGGCTGAAGGTGATGCTGTTCTGGTGGAACTTCCGGTACACCGGGTCGTTGTGGAAGTAGTCGAGCATGTCATGCATCCACCCCATGTTCCATTTCATGGTGAATCCCAGACCGTTCAGATAAACGGGCTTCGACACGCCGGCGAAGGCCGTGGACTCCTCCGCAACCGTGAAGACGCCGGGAACCTGATGCGCCAGTTCATTGAAGCGCCGCAGGAAATCGATCGCCTCCAGATTCTCATTGCCGCCGTACTGATTGGGAATCCACTCACCCGCTTTACGCGAGTAGTCCAGATACAGCATCGAGGCCACCGCATCCACACGCAGGCCATCGATGTGATACTCCTTCAGCCAGAACAGCGCGTTGGAGATCAGGAAGGTCCTGACCTCATTGCGTCCATAGTTGAAGACCAGTGTGCCCCAATCCCGCTGCTCCCCTTTGCGAGGGTCTGCATGTTCATAGAGCGCGGTGCCATCGAAGTAGGCGAGGCCGTGCGCGTCTTTGGGGAAGTGCCCGGGCACCCAGTCAACGATCACGCCGATCCCCGCTTCGTGGCAGCAATCGACAAAGTAGCGGAAATCGTCGGGTGTCCCGAAGCGCGAGGTGGGGGCGAAGTACCCGATGATCTGGTAGCCCCACGACCCCGAGAAGGGATGCTCCATGATGGGTAGCAGCTCAATGTGCGTGTAGCCCATCTGCTTCACGTACTGCACCAGCTTCACCGCCAGTTCCCGATACGAGAGGAACTGTCCCTGCGGCGTTCGCATCCACGATTCCAGGTGAACTTCGTAAACGGAAACCGGCGACTTCAACCAGTCGGCCTTGGCGCGCGTTTCCAACCATGCGGCATCCTGCCACTCGTACTGATCGATCTGCCACACGACAGATGCCGATTTCGGAGGCGCTTCGCAATAGAACGCGTAAGGATCGGCCTTCATCTCCTGGTGGCCGCCGAATTTGGAGCGAACGAAATACTTGTAGGTGGCGCCCCGCTTCAGGCCAGGAACGAAGAGTTCCCAGACACCGGCGTTGCGGTGGCGCATGGGGTGGCGCCGAATGTCCCAATCGTTGAACTCGCCGGTCACCGTAACGTTTTCGGCGTTCGGCGCCCAAACCGCGAAGCGCACACCATCTACACCATTCGAGTTCGTGACGTGGGCTCCCAGCACTCGCCATGCTTCCTGCAGCGTGCCTTCAGTGTGCAGATAGAGATCGGTATCGGAAATCTGCGGACCGAAGCGATAGGGGTCGTCGAACTCGATTTCACGACCGTCTGCCAGTTTGGCGGAAATGCGGTACGGTACCGGATCGCCATTCAGCAGCGCGCAGAAGAAGCCATCGGAGTGGTGCTTGGCCATCGGGCAGCGCTGGCCGGCGTAAGTCACCGCCGCCGATTGAGCATGCGGGAGAAACGCCCGCACCTCCCATCTGCCTTGCGTGCCCTTCTTCTTGACGATGTGGGGACCTAGTACCCGAAATGAGTCCCCGTGATATCCACCTACGATCGCTTCGATCTCTGCAGCAGTCATGTGCGTCTAATATCCAAGTATGGCGGATTTCCTGCTGCAAATGCCTAAAGCCGAACTACATCTTCACCTGGAAGGTTCGGTGGAGCCCGAAACATTGCATGAATTGGACCCAGCAACCCCAATCGAGGAGTTTCGCGCGCTGTATTCTTATGCCGACTTCGAGGGCTTTCTCAAAGCCTTCGGCGGGGTCGGGAAGCGGTTGCGAACCCCGGAAGACTACGCACTGATCACGCGTCGCCTGCTGGAGCGATTGGAAGCGCAGAACGTCCGCTATGCGGAAATCATCCTCGCGGCAGGCGTGATTTTGTGGAAAGGCCAGGAGTTCGCACCAATCTTCGAAGCCGTTCGAGAGGCCGCCAGCCAGTCTCCTGTGAAGACCTTCTGGATTCTGGACGCAGTGCGGCAGTTCGGAGTCGAGCAGGCACAGCAGGTAGCGGAGTGGGCCGTCGAACATCGGGATCAGGGCGTGATCGCGCTGGGCATCGGTGGCAGCGAGGAGCGCGGACCGGCTGAGTGGTTTGCCGACGTCTTCGCATTCGCGCGCCAGGGCGGCTTGCGACTGCATGCGCACGCCGGCGAGGGCACCAGCCCCCAATCGATTTGGGCAGCGTTGGAACTAGGGGCGGAGCGGATCGGCCACGGTATCTCGGCGATCGACGATCCGGCGCTCCTAAATCATCTGCGCGATCGCGATATACCGCTCGAGATCTGTGTCACCAGCAACCTGGTGACGGGCGTCGTCAAGCGTGTTGACGACCATCCGCTCCGTCAACTGTACGACGCGGGGGTGCCGATCATTTTGAATACCGATGACCCTGCCATGTTCGGATGTACTCTTGTTGGTGAGTACCGCTTGGCGGCCACTCATTTCGGCTTTACCGAGAAGGAACTGCGCGGCTTGGCGGACAACAGCTTCCGCTATGCCTTCACGGACCGATCGTCAGGCAGCATGTAGCGAGTGCAGCCGAGGGGCTGCGGATTTTAGAGAAGCATGGAACTTGCCCATGTCTTTCCAGGGATCGTCGGTCTTATCCAACCGCGCGAAGATGTTCTGGATCGTATATAGGTTCGGTCGAAAGTTTCGTTTGCGCAGTTCGGACCAGCCGACGGGCACCGATACGGGCGCACCGTTGCGCGCACGGATCGAATATGCGGCCGCTGCTGTCTGAGCATAGCCATTGCGATTGACATCGATCAGAATGCGGCCTTTGCGCTTTTCCTTGTGGGCTTCCAGTGTGTAGCGCGAGCTGTCGCGATCGACGATCACTTCCGCGAGTTCCCTCGCGAATGCCCGCATCGTATCGAAATCCTGCGTGGCGTCCAGCGGGACGACGACATGCAGACCGCGTGATCCGGTAGTCTTCACAAAGGCCGGCAATTCCAGTTTGTCCAACAGTTCTTTCAGAATCAGGGCGCCACCTACCACTCCAGCCAGGTCGTCATCGCGCGAGGGGTCGAAATCGAAGATCATCTGGTCCGGGCAATTCACGTCGTCGGTTCGGCTGAGCCACGGATGTAATCCAATGCAGCCCTGGTTGGCCAGGTACACCAACGTTGCGGCGTCGTTACAGACAACGTGTTTGACGGTGCCGCCCGCCTTTTTGACCGTCACCTTCTTAATCCACGCCGGATAATATGGCGCAACGGCCTTCTGGATGAAGCCGGGCCGGCCGATCCCATCCGGAAAGCGCTGCAATACCAGCGGCCGATTCTCCAGATAGGGAACCATAAAGGGGGCAATTCGCTGATAGTAATTCACCACGTCGAGCTTAGTAATACCGTCCTCTGGGAAGAGGATTTTGCCGGGCCGGGTAATCTCGACGGAGCGGCCGTCGATTTCAATCGCATTGTCTTTTGCCATACAGCCCTCTAACTGCTTGTGTGCAGGTGGAGCGGCAAAGTGATGGGCAGCCCCTAATTTCCAGACTTCGTGTGGCGGACCTCACAAGCGCTTCATCGCTGTGCGGTTAGTCTCTTGTTCGCTCCAAGGGCCTGTGTGACCAATAGCGTATGGCATCGACCACCGCGTCCGACGTTTGCATCGAATCTCTCCTGAATTGGGGTGTGGACACGATTTTCGGAATTCCCGGCGACGGAATCAACGGAATCATGGAAGCGCTTCGACTACGCAAGGATAAGATCCGGTTTGTCCAGGTACGTCACGAAGAGTCCGCTGCATTCATGGCGTGCGCCTATGCAAAATACACGGGCAAGCTCGGCGTCTGTCTCGCCACCTCCGGCCCGGGCGGCATCCACCTTCTTAATGGTCTCTACGACGCCAAGATGGACAGCCAACCGGTGCTCGCGATCACGGGAATGCATTTCCACGACCTGATCGGCACGATGGCACAGCAGGACGTTGAACTCGATAAGGTCTTCCAGGACGTCGCCGTGTTCAATCAGCGCGTAATGGGGCCGAGCCACGTCGAGAACCTGGTTGACCTGGCGTGCCGGACTGCGCTCAGCTATCGCAATGTCGCTCACATCACGTTCCCGCTCGACATTCAGGAGCAGGAACTGTCGCGTAAGGAGACTTCGAAGCGCAATCTGCCCCATCACACTTCAACAGTCTGTGCGCAGAGTTCGAGATCGCCTTCCTCAGACGATCTGCGACGCGCGGCCGGAGTTCTGAACAGCGGAAAGAAGGTGGCGGTTCTTGCAGGTCAAGGTGCTCTACGTGCCGGCGATCAACTGGAAGCGATTGCCGAGAAGCTGGGAGCGCCGATCGTGAAGGCGCTACTGGGCAAGGCTTGCGTTTCGGACGACAGCCCATACACCACTGGCGGCATCGGTCTCTTGGGGACGAAGCCCTCGCAGAGCGCGCTGGAGAATTGCGACACCCTCCTGATTGCCGGAAGCTCGTTTCCCTACATCGAATTTTTGCCCAATCCCGGCAAGGCTCGTGGTGTGCAGATTGAGATGGACCCGAAACGCATCGGGCTGAGGTACCCCGTGGAAGTTGGCTTGATTGGCGATACGAGGCAGGCCCTGGAAGAGCTGCTTCCGCTGCTCGATCGCAAACAGGACCGCAGTTTCCTCGAAGAGGCGCAGGAGAATGTAAAGGAATGGCGCGCCGTGATGGAGAAGCAGGAGTCGCGCACGGACATGCCGATGAAGCCGCAGGTAGTGGCCGCGGAGTTGGGAAAGCGCCTCGCGGCGAATGCCATCGTCTCCTGCGATTCGGGGACGAACACTACCTGGTGGGCGCGTCACATTCAGGCCAAGCGTGGGCAGATGTATTCCTGCTCGGGAAATCTGGCGAGCATGGCCGCGGGAATGCCTTATGCGATTGCCGCTCAAATTGCATATCCCGACCGGCAGTGCGTGGCGTTTGTCGGCGATGGCGGCTTCTCGATGCTGATGGCCGAGTTCGCGACAGCCGTTAAGTACAAGCTGCCCATTAAAGTGGTCGTTCTCAAGAACAATACGCTCGGCCAGATCAAATGGGAACAGATGGTGTTCCTGGGCAATCCGGAGTACGGATGCGAGCTCCAGCCGATCGATTTTGCAGCCTTCGCGCGAGCTTGCGGCGGACGCGGCTTTACGATTGAGGACCCCGCGAAGTGCGGCGCGATGCTGGATGAAGCGCTAGCTGATCCCGGTCCGGTGGTAATCGAAGCAGTAGTTGATCCGTACGAGCCGCCGATGCCGCCGAGCGTCACGGTCGAGCAGGCCGTCCACTTCGCCGAGTCGCTGGCGAAGGGCGAGCCCAATCGACGGAAGATCGCGCTGACGGTCGCGGAAGACAAAGTGCGGGAGATGGTTTAGCAAGGGAGTTCCGAATGGCCTGGGGGCCATTCAATGGGAAAACCTAGAATGTACCGCTCCTTCGCAGTCGCGGCTCGGTAGACGTGCAACGCGAATGTTTTCCGAGCCGTGACCGCAAGGGAGTGGGTGTTTTTTCTGATAGGACACTTATGGAATCCACGAACAACAACAAGAAAATTCGATATGCGATTGTGGGCGCCGGCGACATTGCCCAGGAGGCGATTCTGCCGGCCTTTGAACACGCCGAAAATTCAGAGCTCGTAACAATCGTCTCAGGCGACGAAGACAAGCGCGAAGAACTCGGCAAGAGGTATGGACTGCGGAAGACTTATGCCTACGAGCAGTTCGACGAATGCTTGAAGAGCGGCGATATCGATGCAGTATATATTGCGCTGCCGAATCATCTGCATCGCACCTACGCAGAGCGGGCGGCCAAGGCCGGTATGCACATTCTCTGCGAGAAGCCACTCGCGCCCAGCGAAGAAGATTGCCGCAAGATCATCGATGCCGCCAAGGCCGGCAAAGTGCGTCTGATGGTGGCGTATCGCCTGCATTTCGACCCGGTCAATCTGGAAGCGATCCGCCTGTCCGAGAGCGGACGTCTCGGCGATTTGCGTATCTTCGACTCCACCTTCAGCCAACAGGTGGAAGCGGGGAATGTTCGCTTGACTGCCACCGTGGACCAAGGCGGGGGCCCGCTCTTCGATATGGGCGTGTACTGTGTGAATGCCGCGCGGTACCTGTTCCGCGACGAGCCCGAAGAAGTCTTCGCATTCCGCGGCAATAACGGAGAGAAGCGATTCGAGAAAACGGAAGAGATGGTCAGCGTCCTGCTGCGTTTCCCACACGATAGGATCGCCAATTTTACTGCGAGCTTTGGTGCTGCTTCCACCGGGCGTTATTCGCTGGTCGGGACGAAGGGCGTCCTGACGCTCGATCCTGCGTACTCGTATGCCAAAGACACTCGTTTGAAAGTGACGGCCGATGAAAACACGAACGAGCAGATCTTTCCCAAGCACGACCAGTTCGCTCCCGAGCTCATCTATTTCTCGGATTGCATTCTGAACAATCGCGAGCCGGAGCCTTCGGGCGAAGAAGGGCTGATCGACGTCCAGATCATCCGCGCCGCTTACGAATCCATCGAATCTAAACGCTCAGTCAAGATTAAGAGCGCGAAGCGAGCCGACCGTCCAGAGCCTGGGCAGAAAATCGAACGGCCGCCCGTGGAAGAGCCGGAACTCGTCCACGCGCGGCCGCCGTCACCTGAGAAGAAAAAGAAGTAGCCGTTCGAAAAGCTCCGCTCCCTTGCGGTCGCGGCTCGGAAACTTTCGCGCTGCATGTCTACCGAGCCGCGACTGCGAAGGAGCGGTACATTCTAGCTTTTCATCCCATTGAGTGGCCCGCAGCGCCATTCTGTAACTAGAAGCGGATGTAGCCGCCCACCTGCAATTGGCGTGGGCCGACACCCTGCGTGGTCAGTACGCTGCTGATCACGCTATAGTTGCCGTAGCTCTTGACCGAGCCATCATTGTTCAACGTGGGCGCCGCATAAGTGGCGCCCGGGTTGGCGAAGTTCGGCGTGTTGGTCAGATTGAATGCCTCGCCGACCAGTTCCAGCTTGAGCTTTCCGTCCTTGAAGGAAAACGTGCGGGACACGCTCTGGTTCATCGTAAAGACTCCTGGCCCTCGCAGCAAATTGCGCCCGGTCGAGCCCAGGCGTGCAGTCGTAATCGGGCCAAAAGCGGTTCCATCGAAGTACGGCGTGTTGGGGTCGTGGCCGCCCAGAATGTTGACCACCGGGTTCAATTGGTCAGCGGTTTGCGTCTGACCTGCGGCGTTCAACGTGCTGTTTGACGCGCCCACGGTGAAAGGAAGTCCACTATAGCGACTGAGTGTGCCGCTCAATTGGAAGCCGCCAAATATCCACGAGGCCACACCCTTATTGAGGAACTTTTGTCCCTTACCGAAGGGCAGTTGGTAGACGTGATAGAGCTGGAAGATGTGCGTGCGGTCAAAGCCCGCGATGGCCTTATCCAGCGTGTACGACATCGGGTAGGCGCGGAATAGCGTGCCGTCTCCGTTATCGCCATTCGTGTTGTTGATGGTCTTGGAGAAGGTGTAGCTGATCCCGACGAGCCCATTCCCAATGCGCTTCTTGATGCGCGTCTGGAGGCCATTGTAGGTCATGTTGCCGAAAGGCATGTACATGTTGATGTCGCTTGTGGAGTAGGGGAATAGCTGGCGTCCATTGTTGCCGGTGCCCGGCGCCGAACCATTGATGTTTACGCCCAACATGGTATGTACACCATGGGTACCTACGTATCCTGCTTCCGCGGTTAGAGTCTGTGAAAACTCGCGTTGCACGAAGAAATTCCAGCTTTGGATGTAGCCACGATTCATATACTGCGGGAACGTTGCGCTGATCGCGGTAGTGGGTAGGTAGGTGGTCGGCGATGCGGTCGTCGAGGGCTTGATTGTGCCGACCGTGATGTCAGGGAACACAGGAATCGGCAGTCCGGTCACAAGTGAACTCTGCGCCACGCCTGCGTTCGTAATGAACTGATAGGTGCTTGCCGGAGAGAAGTCCTGATTGACCACCGCCGGGAAGGCGTTGCGCTGATTGCGCATGTTGTCCGGGTCGATCGTGATGCCGTAGCCGCTACGAATCACGGTCTTCGGCCCGAGCCGATACGCGATGCCCAGACGAGGAGCGAAGCCCTTCTTGCTGGCCGAGGCGCCAGTGTCCCACGGCACTCCGCCTTCTCCGCCTACCAGGATGTTCTTCGATACGGGGTCGAAGCGCGTGGCGCCGTACCAGTTGTGCGAGAAGATCGGATAGTATTCCCAGCGAATGCCATAGTTGATGGTGAGCTTACTTGAGATCTGCCACTGATCACGGGCATAAAACGCCCAGTCGGAGAAGCGCAATGCGTTGGGATTCTGGAATTGAGTGATCTTGCCCATCCGAGACGGGAAGCCGAGCAGGAATTGGGCCCAGGAGTTGGCGGGTGTACCGTTGGCATTCACCTGATCGCCGCCCTTCAACGCCGTCAGCGTGCCATCGAAGCCGAATGTTCCGCGCGCCGTACCAAACGTTCCACCCTGCGGTTGGAAGTGATTCAACGCGTACTTGTCATACTGGAAGCCGAAGCGCAGTGAATGCGCGCCTTTGATCTTCCCCAGGTTGATGGCGGTGGTGTACTGATTGTCGCGGAACTGGAACGGGCTGCCAGTGCTGGCATTTCCCATATTCGCAACGCCCGTCACCTGAAAAGCGGGAATCCCGGCGTAGTTCGGTCCCACGCCATTCGTACCCGGAATCTTCAGGACGTCGAGGCCGAAATTCCCGTCTTCCGGATCCCCGTTCGCCCCGATATTCTGTCGCGTGTAGCCCACGTTACCGTCCATAAGAAGGGTCGCCGAGAACGTGTACGTAAAGCCTGCCGCAGTAGTCTGCACGCGACCGCCGGCATGTCCTGGATTTCCACCCGAGAACGCATCGCCGCCTGCTTTGCCAAGCACCAGGGGTGCCAGGATGTCCATTGGCGATATGCTGTAACGGCCCCACACCATCGACTTATCGTTGGGGTTGTAGTTGACCTTGAAATCCCAGTTGTCGCGGCTGTAGCTGGTGTTGCCATAGGCATCGTAGTTCAGGGTGGCGGCGGTAGGCCGCGTGAGCGTCGGCAACAGCGCCGTTAGTGTAGACGACGCCGATGCGATGCGATTGGTGGGAATCACATTGTTGGCGAAGGGTGTCCGACCCGTGCCATCCGGGTTGCCAGTCAACGGATCATAGATCGTAACGCCCGTGGAAGTGAAGTCACCCGTCCGCATAGCCGTACTCGGTAGCGTCAGGTTAGTGGCGGAGGCATATTGCTTGCGGCGCGTGCCCTGGTAGTCCATGAAGAAGAACAATTTGTTCTTCCCGTTGACAACCTTGGGAATCCAGATAGGCCCTCCGACCGCAAAGCCGAACTGGTTGAAGATATTCTTGGCGAGCGGCGCGGAGTGCCCGAAGTATTGCACCGCTACCATGTCGTTATTCTGATTGCGCTCGAAGGCCACACCATGCAACTGGTTCGTGCCGGACTTGATTTGAACGTTGACCGCCGCGCCGCCCGCTGCACCCTGTTCCGCATCGAACGAGTTCGTGCTGACATTGACTGTTTCAATCGCTTCCGAAGGTGGCACGTAGGCAATATTCACCGGCAGCCACGGGTACGCGATCGTCGCGCCATCCAGTTTCGTGCTATTGCCGGTGGACGAAACGCCGTTCATGAAAAGAGTCTGCGCGCGCTGCGGATTGCCGGCCTCGGAGTTTGCTTCCGGTGCCGCGATAATTCCTGCGCCGGGCACGAGAAACAGCAGGCTCTGGAAATTCTTGCCCTCTCCTCCTGAATACGGCAGTTGCACCACTTCCTGCGACGTGATCTCCTGATGCACATCAGCTTTGTCCGTCTGTAAAATGTTGGCGGACGCCGAGACTTCCACTGTTTCGCTGGTGGACGCAATCTGCATCGCGCGGTCCACGCGGCGAACCTCGTTGGCATTGACGATCACGTTGCCTTCGATGACAGTCTTGAATGAGTTCGCGGAGACCGTGACCTTGTAGGTACCAGGCTGCAGATTGGTGAAGATGTAAACGCCGCGCTCGTCGGTGGTGGCTTGCCGCAACACG
>Ga0105237_10009356_pt1 | contig 10495 bp, 8 predicted proteins | sample KBSC24metaG_FD_81520 | JGI IMG/M metagenome (GOLD analysis project Ga0105237, IMG submission 81520) | Corn rhizosphere microbial communities from Kellogg Biological Station, Michigan, USA - KBS C2-4 metaG | ecosystem: Host-associated > Plants > Roots > Rhizosphere > Soil | place: Michigan, USA... | reverse complement strand
GCTCGCGGATATAGGCGCCGCTCTTGCTCTTGAAGTCCTGGTATTCGCCGTCGACGCATTCGTCCATGAGCTGGAGCAGCCGGCCGCTCTTGTCCTTTTCCAGCAGGCGATCCCAGCCCGAGCCCCACAGCACCTTGATGACGTTCCAGCCCGCGCCGCGGAAGATGCTTTCGAGCTCCTGGACGATCTTGCCGTTGCCGCGAACCGGGCCGTCGAGCCGCTGCAGGTTGCAGTTGATGACGAAAATCAGATTGTCGAGATTTTCACGGCCGGCGAGCGAGATCGCGCCGAGCGATTCCGGCTCGTCGGTTTCGCCGTCCCCCATGAACGCCCAGACCTTGCGATTCGCAGTCTCGGCCAAATGGCGGTTCTCGAGATATTTCAGAAAGCGCGCCTGGTAGATCGCCATCAGCGGTCCCAGCCCCATCGACACCGTCGGGAACTGCCAGAAGTCCGGCATCAGCCAGGGATGCGGATAGCTCGACAGGCCCTTGCCGCCAGTCTCCTGACGGAAGCCGAGCAGTTGCTCCTCGCTCAGCCGCCCCTCGAGGAACGCGCGCGCGTAGATGCCGGGCGAACAATGGCCCTGGACGAAGATCAGATCGCCGCCATGGCCCTCGGTCGGCGCGTGCCAGAAATGGCCGAAGCCGATGTCGTAGAGCGTAGCCGCCGACTGGAAGCTTGCGATATGGCCGCCAAGTTCGGAGCTTTCCTTGTTGGCGCGCAGCACGATCGCCAGCGCGTTCCAGCGGATCAGCGAGCGTAGCTTGTGTTCGATGGCACGGTCGCCCGGCAGCGGTGGCTGCTGGCTGACCGGGATCGTGTTGCAATAGGGCGTCGTCAGCGATTGCTCGATCGGAAGACCGCCGCTGCGCGCAGCATCGATCACCGTATTGACGACGAACGTCGCTCGCTCATTGCCGCGATGCCCTCGCACCGCCGACAGGGCATCAAGCCATTCCTGGGTTTCCTGCGGATCCAGATCGTGTGCGCCCGCGATTTTCATTGCCGTCTCCATTGCAAGCCAAGCCGAAGTCAAGCACCGGCGTTCATTGCGGCTCCGCGTTCACGCGGACGCACGCAATCCCGAACGACATCCTGATCGCTTTAGGTCGTGATTTGAATGGTGGCTGGCATCTAATGTCCCCTCGCGCTGCGAATTTTTTGGAGCTGTCGCTCTTTTGGAGGACATTTAGCAGCATTCATGCCAGCCCACGGGAAAGTACGGAATTTTGAGCGATGTCGTTCAATTTGCTGGGTTTTATCGGCTAGCTGGCTGTTTCCGCGAGAACATCCGGGCCGGATTTGTCTGAAGCCCCGGAAAACCGGCAGAGGCGACCACCCGAAATATCGGATTGCCGAGACGCAAGATTTGAAATGCCAGACGCGACGCCGTCTCAATAACCCCACGAGCCGGTCTCCTGAGACGAACTGGCCGTTACGGAAGATTGTCGCGCAGAAAAATGTCGATCCGGATACGCTCCTGATCGAAGCTGATCGGCTCTTCCATGCAATGGGCGAGCAGCACCCGCGCCGCCGACCGTGCCTCGTGGCCGGGATCCTGGTTGATGATGGCATCCAGCGTGCCGAGGACCAGAAAACGCCGCGTGTACTGGGTCAGCTCATGGGTGATCCAGACCACCTCGCGCGCGCGACCGGACGCCTCGAGCGCATCGGCGATGCCGCGGTTTCCGGCGCCGCAGCAATATATGCCGCGGAGATCGGCATGACGTGCGAGCAGCGCTGCGGTGAGCTCCCGCGTCCGCTCACTGTCGTCGCGGCCCTCGATCACAGGTAATGTCGCGAGGTTTGGATACTCGCTGGATAGTATCTGATGGAATCCGAACTGCCGCTCGGTGTGATCGCGTAGCGACAACGACCCGGCGATCACCGCAACCTTCCCCTCGCGGGCGGCGAGAAAGCGCCCCATCAGCGTTGCAGCGGTTCGCCCCGCAGCCGGATTGTCGATACCGACATAGTGCAGACGGCGCGAACTCGGCGCATCCGACACGAGGGTCACGACAGCGACCCCGCGCGCAGTGAGCTCGTCGATCGCGGCGCGTACCCTGGGATGGTCGAGCGCGATGACCGCGACACCCCGGTAGGCCGGCGACAAGTTTTCCAGCGCCCCTGCCAGCACATCCGGATCGAACACGTCGACATGGAGGATATCGATGAAGCCGCGCTGGCCGGCGAGCCAGTCCGCGGTACGCTGGACCTGCTCGGTCAGGTTGGTCATGAAGCTGTTGCTGCCGGACGGCAGCACGAACGCGAAGCGAAAACTGTGGCCGCGCGCAAGCCGTGCGGCCGCAACGTCCGCGCGGTAGCCGAGCTTGGCCACCGCAGCCTCGACACGCGCGACGGTCTTGGCGCGCACACCCTCGCGCCGGTTGACGACGCGATCAACAGTAGCGAGCGAAACGCCCGCCGCGCGCGCGACGTCCTCCAGCGTGGCGCGAAGCGCCGGCTGCGTCGCGCCGGCTGTCATTCGCGCGCCGCCCACAGCATGCCGCGGGTCATCAACGTCCGGATCTCCGGCACGTCGAGCTCATAGGCGCGATGACCGAGCGAGGAATAGAACACCCTGCCCGCGCCATATCGCTTCTTCCAGACCACCGGCATCACCACGCCATCGATCCAGGATGCGTGCTCGCCGGTGAAGGTCGTGGTCGCCAACACCTCGATGGCGGGATCGATATGCATGTAATATTGCTCGGAACGATGCTCGAAATCCTTCAGGCCCTTCATGATGGGGTCGTCGGGCTTGGTCACGTCGACCTTGTAATCGATGATGTTGCCGGGATGTGCAACCCACTGCCCGCCACACAGAAACTGGTAGTCCACAGAATCGCGGAACGCATCGCACATGCCGCCATGGTGGCCGGCGAGCCCGACACCACCACGCACCGCAGCACAAAGATTGAGCGCGTCCGCCTTCTCGATCTTCGACATGGTGTAGATCGGGATGATCAACGAGAGATCATGAATCCGGGGATCACCGAATGCCTCCGTCGTCGTCTCGATCCGCACCTCGAAGCCCTCCGCCTTCAGCCAGCCGCGGATCATCGACGCACAGAGATCAGGATCGTGTCCCGGCCAGCCGCCCCATACAATCATAGCCTTGCGCATGGTCATTTCCTCAGTCGATCTGTCCGGTTTCACGTCCGGCCGGCAGCATCGCCGGCCGCTCGACGCGGTTCTCGATCTTGACGCGGCGTCCCTCGTCAGCGGAGACCTGGAACGCCTCCATCACCTCCAGCACATGGAAAGCCAGCGCGCCGCTGGCGCGATGCGGCCGGTTGTTCAAGATGGCGGACGCCATGTCGGCGACGCCGATGGACCGGAACTCGCCTTCCACATGACCGTGCGTCAGCGGCATCGTTTCCCATTCGCCGCCGGTCTTCGCGACCTGTACCTCGCCGCCGAAGCGGTTCGGGTCAGGCACCAGCATGCTGCCCTTGTCACCATAGATCTCGATCGGCGCATGGCGATGCTTCGGCACATCGAAGCTCATCGTAACAGAGACCACCGCCCCGCTCTCGAATTCCAGCGTTCCCGCAACATGGGTGGAAACCTCGACCGGGATCAGGGTGCCGTTCATCGGCTGGCTGGTAACCAGGCGCTCGGATCTCGGGCGGGCGGTCGAGCCCATCACACTGGCGACCGGGCCCAAGAGCTGCACGAGATCGGTGATGTAGTACGGGCCCATATCCAGCATCGGCCCACCGCCACGCAAGTAGTAGAAGCCCGGCGCCGGATGCCAACGCTCGTGACCGGGGCAGCCGAAGAAGGCGCTTCCGCCCACGGGCGTGCCGATCGCGCCGTCGTCAATCAGCTTGCGCGCGGTCTGGTGCCCGCCGCCGAGGAATGTGTCAGGGGCACAGCCGACGCGAAGGCCCTTTTGCGCAGCCAGATCCATTACCTTGCGGGCTTCCGCGACGTTGATGCCGAGCGGCTTCTCGGAGTGAACGTGCTTGCCGGCGTTCAGCACCGCGAGGCTGACATCGGTGTGGGCAAGCGGCACCGTGAGATTGATGACGATCTCGACGTCGTCGCGCTTGAGGAGTTGGTCGACCCGCATCGCCGGTAGCCCGAAGGCGGCACCCTGCCGCTCCGCGACATCGCTGCGCATGTCGGCCAACGCCCTCACTTCCATGACCGGAAAGCGCTGCGCTGCCTTGATATAGGCGGTGCTGATCACACCGCAGCCGATGATTCCGACGCCGACTTTTCTCATTTTTTTCTCCGTGAAGTCTTGGCTATCCCTTGACCGCGCCTGCCGTCAGGCCGGCAACGATGTGCTTCTGCGCCAGCAGGAACAGAATGATCGTCGGCAAAATGGTGAGTGTGATGAAGGCAAGGATCAGGTGCCACTCGGACGAATATTCGCCCTGGTAGACCATGATACCGAGCGGCCAGGGATAGAGCGCATCGGTGTTGAGCATCACCAGCGGTAGCAGATAGGCATTCCAGCTGTTGACGAAGGTGATTGTGCCGACCGTCGCCAGGATCGGCCGCGACAACGGCAACGTCACGTAGCGGAAGAACTTGATGTAGCTGCAGCCGTCGACCAACGCGGCTTCCAGCAGCTCATAGGGAATATCCTTGAAGAAGCGCCGCAGCAGCAGCACGCTCATGGCAAGGCTGAAGGCCACCTGCGGCAGCGCGACGCCGAAGTAGGTATCGAGCAGCCCGAGATCGCGCACCTTGATGAACAGCGGTAATATAGCGGTCGCGGCCGGAAAAAGCAGGCCGAGCGTCAGATAGCTCAGCAACATCGAGCTGCCGAAGAACTTGACGTGGGCGAAGGTGAACGCCGCCATCGAAGCAACGATGAGGGTCAAAGTCACCGTGAGCGTCGAGATGATCAGCGAATTGCGCAGAAGCTGCCAGTAACGCCCGGAGAAAAGAATGTCGGCATAATTCTGCCATTCCCAGTGACGGGGCAAGCCGAACGGATTGACCCGCAGTTCGCCCAGCGATTTGAAGCCGCCGAGCAAGGTCGCGAGCAGCGGTACCAGCACGAAGATGGCGACGATAGCGAGGAACGCCGTCTTGAACAGCACGGCAGGATCGAACGGCGCGCGGGTGGCCTCGGCATTATTCATCGCGCATGAACCATCGCTTGTAGGTAAACGCAAAGGTTACGCAGATCACGAACAGAATGACGCCGATGGCGCTGCCATAGCCGACCCGCATCCGTGAAATGCCGTTGTTGTAGAGGAAGCTCACCATCGTGTTGGAGGAATCCGCCGGGCCTCCGCGCGTCAGCGGCATGACGAGGTCGAAAAGCTGCAGCGAACCGACGATGGCGAAGAACACCGAGAGCCGGATCGTCGGATAGAGCAAGGGAATGACGACATGGCGCAGGGATTGCGAACGCGTTGCGCCGTCGATCCGCGCCGCCTCGACCAGGCTCTTGTCGAGGCTCTGAAGCGCTGCGATGAACAGCATCATGTGGAAGCCAAAATACTTCCAGACGATCACGATCAGAACCGCCAGCATCGCGGTGTCGGTCGAGGCCAGCAGGTGCGGTGGCTCGGCACCGAAGGTGCGCCAGATCGAGGCGACGAGGCCGTAGTCGCCATCGTAAACGAAACTGAAGATCAACCCGGTCGCGATCTCGGCCAGGATATAGGGCATGAAGAACAGCATGCGCAGCGCCACAGCGCCGCGAAACTTCTCGGCCAGCATCAAGGCCAGCGTCAACGCGAGTGGCAGCTGGATCGCAAGCGAGACAGCGACAATCAGCCCGTTGTTGCGCAGCGCGAGCCAGAACGCGCGCGTCTCCAGCACAAAGCGATAATTATCAAATCCGATCCAGTGGGTCGGCTTGCCAAAACCATTCCAATTGAAGCCCGAGTACCAGGCCGCCTCGCCGATCGGCAGCACTACGAACAGCGTGAACAGCAGCAATGCCGGCGGCAGGAACAGGATCAGGACGGTGAAACGGCCGTCCCAGCCCGGGCCGCGGCTCGCGACCTGTGGTGCTGTCTCGCCGGCAACGCCCATCGACGAGGCGAGCGCGATCCGCCGCGCCACCCTCAGTTACCCTGCTTGTACGCTGCTTCGATGGCCTTCGCAGCGTCCTGCGGGCTCATGCTGCCGCCCGCGATTTCTGCCGTGACGTCGTTGACGACGCGGCCGACCGAGGGGCCGAGGCTCTGGTCATAAAAGTTCTGATGATAGTTGGACTTCGCCAGATTGGCCGCGATCTGCTTCATGAAGGCGCTGTTGAGGCCCGCTTCGCCGCCCTTGACGACGGGAACGATGAAGTTGCCGGCGGCGAGCCGCGCCTGCACGTCCTTGGAGATAAAGTACTTGAGGAAGTCGGTGGCTTCCTTGGGCGCCCCCTTGGTGATGAGCCAGCCGGTGATGCCGCCGAGCGTGTCTGACGGCTCACCCTTGCCGCCAGGTACGACCGGAAAATCGAACCAGCCGAGCTTGTCGTCGCTGAGACCGACCTTGTCGGCGGCGAGCGCGCGCTGGGTGTGATAGAAGGACGAGATGGCCAGGATCATCGCGGCCTTGCCGTCACCGAAATAGCCGACGGCCTGCGGGTTCTTGAAGCCGAGGAAGCCGTTCTGGAACGGCTGCAGATCAACGAGTTGCTTGAACAACTCGCCGGATTTCTGAAAAGTTTCACCGGCGAAGCCGCCGTTTTCACCCTTCAGCGCTGCATCGAAGGCCGGCTTGCCGCCGACGCGCACTGCGAGATGCGTCCAGTAGAAATGCAGCGGCCATTTATCGGCACCGCCAACCACAATCGGCGTCACACCCGCGGCCTTCAGCGTTTTCACCGCACCGAGCAGATCGTCCCACGTCTTGATCTTGCTTGCATCGACATTGCCCTTGGCCATCAAATCCTTGTTGTAGAGGAAGCCGACCTGCGACAGCGAGATCGGAAGTCCAAAGACGCGGCCGTTCCGGGTGAAGGCGGCGAGCGATGCCGGTGCGATCGTATCGCTGTAGCCGCCGCTCTTCACAGAATCGGTGATGTCTTCCAGAACGTCCGCTTCGACCTGCGTCTTCAGCACCCCGCCGGCCCAGCTATAGATGATGTGTGGCCGGTCCTTGGATTGCAGGATGGTCGGTAACTTGGCCTTGTAGGCCTCGTTCTCGAGGAACTGCATCTCGACCTTAACGCCCGGATGCGATGCCTCGTAGCTGCGTGCGACTTCCTCCCAGATCTTCACCTGGGCTGGGTTGACCTCGATATGCAGCCATTTGACGGTCGTGTCGGCTGACGCGGAATTGGCCCAAAGCAGGCATGCGGCAGCGGCGAGTCCCAGCTTGGCGAGCAGCCTCATCTCATCCTCCCGATCAGCTCTTATTCTTTGACCGCAATCCTGCCTTCAATTTTTGAGGTACGCAACACAAATTCTGACCTATGCACCTCACGAGCGGAATGGCTAAGGTCCGGAAAAGAGTCGGGGCGCCGCCCGTCGCGTCGCCCGCCAACAAACTGAGAGGGTCCCATGGCTGCCATTTATTCCGACCTCGCCGGCAAGGTCGTGCTCGTCACCGGAGGTGCGGCGGGAATTGGTGCTGCAATCGTACGACGGTTCGCGGAGCAGAAATCCAGGGTCGTATTCTTTGACATCAAGGTCGAAGAAGGCGAGCGCCTGGCGCGCGAGTTGTCGGATCAGGGACTAGCCGCGCATTTCCAGCAGGTCGACCTGACCGACATCTCGGCACTGCGCGCTGGCGTCGCGGAGGCACGTCAAGCGCACGGCCCGATCAACATCCTGATCAACAACGCCGCGCATGACGAACGGCACAACACGGAGGAGATGACGCCTGAATATTGGGACGACCGCATCGCGGTGAACCTGAAGCACCAATTCTTTGCGTCGCAGGCCGTGTTGCCAGACATGAAGGCGGCCAATGCCGGAGCTATCATCAATTTCGGCTCGGTGTCGTGGATCGCCGGACAAGGCGGCATGGCGGCCTACACCGCCAGCAAATCAGGCGTGATCGGCCTGACGCGCTCGCTCGCGCGTGACTATGGTCCCTACAACATCCGCGTGAACGCGATCGCACCCGGATGGATCATGACCGAGCGCCAACTCGAGAAATGGATGACGCCGGCCGGCGAGGTCGAACTGCAGCAGCGTCAGTGCCTGAAGCGCCGGCTGGTGCCAGACGAGGTCGCGAAAGTCACCCTCTTCCTCGCCTCCGACGAGGCCTCCGCCTGCACCGCCCAGCACTACATCGTCGATGGCGGCTGGGTCTGAGAGGCTCGGGGAACACAGCGCACACGGGGTATATTTTGTCTTCACATCAGGACACGGATGCCTGAAAGATGCGCCCCCATGGAGCAAGAGCCCTGATATCGCCGGCCGCGAGACCGACTGTCCGCCATAGCGTGACGGCAACGGAATCGAGCACGGCGATATCCAACTCCTGTTCGAGAGAGGCCGCGACGGCAGCCCCATCCAGGTTGGTGCAGAGAATGACAACCGCGTCGGCCCCCTCGGCTGCGACTGCGCGGATCATGTCCGCGATCGTTGTGGGCGTGACGTCGCCGAAGGAGAAATTGTCGCGCAGGCCGAGGTGACGCTCCGCATGCGGTGCAATCCCCTCCTCGGCCCAGACATCGCCGATCCGCCGCTGCACGTCATCCGAATAAGGCGAGACAAGGCCAATGCGTCTGGCACCGAGCGTGCGGACAGCGTCAATGCAGGCGAGTGTCGAGGTGGTCGCCGGCACGCCAGTGCGCGCCGTGATCGCCTGGCAAAGATTCCTGTCTCTGTAGATGCCGAGCCAGCTTGCAGAGGTGCCATTCCAAGCGATCACATCGACTTTGGCGTCGGCCAGCAGATCGACCGCAGGCAACATCACTGAGGCATCGAACTGGCTCAGCGCGGCAGCATCGAGCGCAATCTCGGTGACGCGAAAGCGCGAGAAATGCGCGGTGATGCCGTCAAGACCATGCAGCATCGCGCTGGTGACAGGCTCCAACACCGAATTGGAAGATGGCGTGATCATGCCGAGACGTTTGCTCACGACGGTCATCCTCCTGCAGGCCCGGCTCACCATTCCGCGCGCCATTCAACCATCTCGCGATGATCTCGCCTATTGCACCGCGGAACGATTTGCGACGCACCATTCAAAATGAGACTGCCCGTTAAGCGGCACACGACCGCGACGCGTGCGCTGCATCCGAGTTCGGTTAGCTTTCATTCCAAGAAACCGTCGAAGAACCGTCGTTCCTGCAAGGACGCCACATCGTGCGGCGGACGCGCAAGGCTGCGGTGAAAAACAGCGACAAGAACGACCCAGGGAGGAGAGCAATGTTGAAAAGCAGTCTAGGACTGATCGCGTTGAGCAGCCTGCTATTGTCGGGCACCGCCTTCGCGCAGGAGAAGATCAAGGTTGGCGTCACCGCGACGCTTGAAGGCACCTACACCGTGCTCGGCGAGGATGGAATCCGCGGCTTCCAAACCGCGCTCAATGTGCTCGGCAAGAAGATCGGCGACAAGGAACTCGAGTTCGTCATCGCCTCGACCGACGCGACACCCGATTCCGCCGTGCGCGCGGTGCGAAAGCTGATCGAACAGGACAAGGTGCAGATCCTGCTCTCACCGCTCTCGGGCGACGAGGGCATCGCCGTCAAGAACTTCGCAAAGACCCACCCGGAGTTGACCTTCATCAACGCCGCCTCGGGCGCCCAGGAAACGACCTATGTCGATCCGGCCCCGAACTTCTTCCGCTACAACATGGACGGCGCACAGTGGCAGGTCGGCCTCGGCAAATACGCCTATGAGGAGAAAAAGTATCGCAAGATCGCGACCGTCGGCGAGGACTATTCCTTCATCTACACCCAGGTGTTCGGCCTCGTACTCGAATTCTGCGGCGCAGGTGGACAAGTCACCAACCGGCAATGGGTGCCGCTCGGCACCAAGGACTTTGCCTCCGTCATCGCCGCGCTGCCCGACGATGTCGACGCCATCTACCTCGGCCTCGGCGGTGCCGACGCCGTTAACTTCCTCAACCAGTATCAGCAGGCTGGCGGCAAGGCGCATCTGATGGGCGGCTCGATCATGATCGATCAGACCATCCTGTCGTCCAAGGGCAACGCCAAGAACGCGCTGGTCGGCACGCTGGCCGCGAGCGGCCAGGCCGACACCTGGGAGGATCCGGGCTGGCAGAAGTTCGTGAAGGATTATCAGGACGCCTTCCCGCCGGCCAAGCGCTTCCCGAGCCCATCGCTGCTCGCCACCAACTATTACGGCTCGACCATGGCGCTGATCCTGGCGTTGCGTCAGGTCAATGGTGATCTCAGCGACAACCAGTCCAAGTACAAGGCCGCGTTGGCGAAGATCGAGCTCGATGCGCCCAACGGCAAGATCAAACTTGACGCCAATCGCCAGGCGATCGGCACCAACTTTGTCACCGAGGTCGTCGATGACGGCAAAGGCGCGCTGTTCTCGAAGGTCGTGAAGGTGATCCCGAACGTGAACCAGACGCTGGGCTACGACCCCGCCGTGTT